>Ga0163144_10001213_pt1 | contig 60831 bp, 41 predicted proteins | sample OliLak19BULKMAT1_FD_123175 | JGI IMG/M metagenome (GOLD analysis project Ga0163144, IMG submission 123175) | Freshwater microbial mat bacterial communities from Lake Vanda, McMurdo Dry Valleys, Antarctica - Oligotrophic Lake LV.19.BULKMAT1 | ecosystem: Environmental > Aquatic > Freshwater >...
AGCACGCTGCGGAGCCTCAAAGAGAACACGCTCTTCGCCGAAGCCGCGTTGAAGGTCGCCGCCTACGCCATCAAGGTGTAGGTGACCCGCGGTCGATCAGAGGCTTCTGGACTGAGCAACTCCGTGTCTTCCTACTGACTTCGCGACTTTCTTCCCTAATATCCACCGTGACTCAGCGACTCACGAACTTCATCAATGGCCGACCTGTTGCGCCCCGCGCGGGGGCGTACTTTGAGAACTTTGAGCCGGCCACCGGGAAGGCCTATGGGCAGGTTCCGGACTCGGATGAAGCCGATGTCAATGACGCGGTAGCGGCGGCGAAGGCCGCATTCCCGGGGTGGGCGGCGACGCCGGCTTCGGAGCGGTCGCGGATTCTGGTCCGGCTCGCGGACCTGATCGGGGAGCGGCTGGAACCGTTGGCCTTGGCGGAATCAACCGATACCGGCAAGCCGATTGCGCTGGCGCGGGCGATGGATATTCCGCGGGTCGCATCCAACTTCCGCTTTTTCGCGACCGCGATCCTGCACACCGAATCGGGCGTGCACGACGCTGACGGCGAGGCGCTGAACTACACGCTGCGCAAGCCGCGCGGGGTCGCCGGGCTGATCTCGCCGTGGAACCTGCCCCTGTACTTGGCGAGTTGGAAGGTGGCGCCCGCGCTGGCGACGGGGAACACCGCGGTGCTCAAGCCCAGTGAGGTCACACCGGTGACGGCGTGGATGCTGGGGGAACTGTGCGAAGCGGCGGGGCTGCCCCCGGGCGTCCTGAACATCGTGCACGGCACGGGGGCGAGGGCCGGCGCTGCCCTGGTGCAGCACCCGGATGTGCCGACCATTTCATTCACGGGCTCTACGGCGGTGGGTAAGTGGATCGCGCAGGCGGCGGGGGCGATGTTCAAGCGAGTGTCGCTGGAACTGGGCGGGAAGAACGCGAGCATCGTGTTCGCGGATGCGGACCTGGACGTGGCGATCGCGACGGGCGCGCGGGCCGCGTTCCTCAACCAGGGTCAGGTCTGCCTGTGCGGCTCGCGCATCTTCGTCGAGCGCGCCATCTACGAGCCTTTTACGCGGGGCCTGGTTGCCGCGGCGAAGGCGATGGCGGTGGGGGACCCGTCGCAGGCGACGACCCAGTTTGGAGCGCTCACGAGCGCTGCGCACCGGGACAAGGTGGCCTCGTACGTGGAGCTGGCGAAGGAAGAGGGGGGAGCAGTGCTGTGCGGCGGGCGGCCGGTGGAAGGGCCGGGAGCGCGCTGCCGGGATGGGTACTTCTTTGAGCCGACGGTGATCACGGGGCTGGATGCCAAGTGCCGCGTGCAGCAGGAGGAAGTCTTTGGCCCGGTGGTGACGGTCACGCCCTTTGACAGCGAGCGGGAAGCGCTGGAGATGGCCAACGGGGTGGCGTACGGGCTGGCGGGGATGGTGTGGACGCGGGACGTCTCCCGAGCGCACCGGGTTGCGGGCGCGATGGACGCCGGGGTTGTGTGGGTCAACTGCTGGTTGCTGCGGGACCTGCGGACCCCCTTTGGCGGGATGAAGCAGAGCGGGGTGGGGCGCGAGGGGGGCACGGAGGCGCTGAAGTTCTTTACCGAGCCCAAGAACGTGTGCGTGAAGATATAGGGGCGGGACGCCGCGAGAGACGCGGCGGTCATTGCTTCGGGGTAAAGACGATGGTGCCGTCTTCATCGATGGTGGTCCGCTGAACCGACCGCAGCGGGATCGGAAGATGATACCGCGCGTGCCGCTTCTCTCCCGTGCGGGTCAGTACGCCGCGTTCAACCATGTCCGAGAGATCGCGAGTCGCGGTCGCGGCGGATGCTTTCGAGATCGTTGCGTAGTTGCCTGCGCTGAGACCGCCCTTGAAACCCTCCGGCCCTTCTCTCAATACTCGAAGGAGCACGGTTTCCTGACGCGGGTTCAAGCGGCCTCGGAAGCGGTCCATGAGCTTGGCCTTGTCGATCACAAACTCGACTTGGGCGAGTGTGCGCTGCTGGGCTTCCAGGCCGATGCCGGCAAACCACGCCAGCCAATCGGTAAGGTCGGTCCGTTTGTTGGCCGCCTCCAAGGCCGCGTAGTAGCCCTTGCGGTTCGCGAGAATGGCCGCGGCGATCGCTGTGAGCGATGGTTGGCCCAGGCTCTGTGCCAGGGCCTTTTCGGCGATCGCCCGGCCGATACGACCGTTCCCGTCCTCGAATGGGTGGATGCACTCGAAGTAGAGGTGTGCGATTCCGGCCCGTGTCAGCACGGGGAGTGCTTCGGGCCCTCCGGGGGCGGTGCGGCTAAACCAATCCAAGTACCGCGCCATCTCGGCGCCAACGCGCTGCGATGGTGGCGCCTCGAAGTGGACGTTGGGTTCGTAGATCCTGCCGGACACCACCTGCATCGGATCGGTCTGCGTACGGAATCGGCCGATGTCCTGCAGGTCGGCCCGGCCGCTCGTAATCATTCGATGCCAGGAAAAGAGCGTCGCTTCATCAAGCGGGTGCGCGAAGCGGCGGTACAGATCGACCATCACTTCGCCGATCCCGCGCTCCGCTGGTCGGACCTTGCGGTGGTCTGAGGCCAGGCCTAGCTGGCGACGGATGGACGATTGGACACTGTCGCGGTCCAAAATCGCTCCCTCAATTTCCGACGTAGTGATTGCCTCGTTGCTCATCGCTTCGACCGTGAGCTGCTCGCGGTTCTCTGCGCTCAGGTGTCTCAAGGTGCCGAAGAGCTCGCCGGCTCCCACCAGGAAGCGCTCCTCGGCTTTCGCCAATCGGGAGTGATTCCAGGTGAAGTTGGGCCAGTCCAGGCGTTGCCAGTTCCATTGCATGAGGGATAGGATCTCTTTCTATCGCTCATAATACGTCTCCGGATGAGCGATAGCGAGCAAATCAATCCATCACGCATGAATAACGCCTCCCTGGCCGGTTCAGGCAGGCTGGCCTTGCCACCTCGCAGCCCCCGCCGTCACTCTCGACGGCTATGTTTATCGCTGATGAACGCCATTGCCTGAACAACCTCGCGGCGGTTTGATGGTGCCGGGCCACCTTGGTGGCCGGGGTGCCTACCCCATGGTGCGTGCCTTGTGCGGAGCGTTTCGGCGTTCGCACGGGCGGCCGCGCGGTTGAAGAAGGCGACGCCGGATCCGCTTCATTCTTGTCACAAGGAACGCGTGCCAATGGCCCGCGGGCTGGGTCCCTGCATTGAGGTCCCCCGCGCCGTGTGCCAACGCGCCGTCCTGGTTGGTTGCTCCATCTCCAATGTCACACAAGAGCCGCTCAGATACTGACTTTTCCTGTATTCACTGCCGTCAGCATGTTTCATCACAGGCCTTCGGCACTCGGCATCGGAACCATTGCCCGTACTGCCTGTGGTCCAGGCACGTGGATGATGAGCCCGGCGACAGGCGGTGCCCGTGCCGATCACCGATGGAGCCGATCGCCGTCGAGGTGCGGCGCGATGGCGAGTGGTCCATCATTCACCGCTGCACGGGGTGCGGGACGCTGCGCACGAACCGCGTGGCAGGGGATGACCGCGAGATGGCGCTGCTGTCGCTGGTTCTGCGCCCGCTGGCGCGGCCGGCGTTTCCCCTGGATGCGTTGCCGGGGGGGTAGGAAAACCGAACCGGAGGGGCTGGAAGCGCCTATCAAGCACTAGCCAGCGTCATCCGCATTCTCGGTCACTAACATACAAGGGCGCCGAGAGAGGCGGGAAACACGGCTTTGAACGATTCTGATGCGTCTAAGGCGTGGCCGGCATCGAAGAGGAAGTGGCGGATCGCGAGCCCTGATTCCGCCGGTCTGACCGGCCTCACAGCGGGCCGCCAAGGGAGCAAGACATGAAGTGCAGCATGTTGGCCTTGATACTGTTGGCGGCCGCGGCAGCGGGGCTGCTGATCGCAGCGCCGGGGGTCGGCCGCAATCCGGACCCGGAGCGTTCCAAGGAACCTGGGAAGGCGGAAACCACGATGGTGACAAAGACATCCAAGGCCGGGTATGACATCACGCCGCTTTCGACGGCGAAGGTGGATGACCTGGCCAAGAAGCTGACACCCGAAGAGGCGAAAGTGATCCTGCGCAAGGGGACGGAGGCGCCGTTCTGCGGGAACCTGCTGGATAACAAGAAGGAGGGTGTGTACACCTGCCGGCTGTGCGACCTGCCGCTGTTCGCATCCAACGCCAAGTTCGATTCGGGCACGGGGTGGCCGAGTTTCTTCCAGCCTTTCGACAAAGACCACGTGGTTGAGAAGAGCGACAAGACGATGTGGATGGAGCGCAAGGAGATCCTGTGCGCACGCTGCGGCGGGCACCTGGGGCATGTGTTTGATGACGGGCCGCGCCCGACGGGCCTGCGATTCTGCCTGAACTCGGCGTCGCTGACGTTTGTTGATCAGGCGTCCTTTGACAAGCAGCGCCCGCAGCAGGGTGGAGGTGCGGTGGTCGGCACGCCGATGCAGACCGCAACGGCGTACTTCGCGGCCGGCTGCTTCTGGGGCGTTGAGGACTACTTCCAGCAGGTCCCCGGTGTGATCGATGCTTCCAGCGGGTACATGGGGGGCCGCACCAAGAGCCCGACGTACAAGGAAGTGTGCAGCAAGGACACGGGCCACGCCGAGACGGTGAAGGTGGTGTACGACCCATCCAAGGTCGCCTACCGCGAGTTGTTGGCGTGGTTCTTCAAGCTCCACGATCCGACGCAGGTGAACCGGCAGGGGCCGGACGTGGGCTCGCAGTACCGCTCGGCCGTGTTCACAACAACCCCCGAGCAGTTGGAGGAGGCGAAGAAGTTCCTGATCGAGCAGCAGAAGACGGCGCGGTTCCGGGGCAGGATGATCGCGACGGAGATCTTGCCGCAGGAGCAGAGCGGGCCGTACTACCTGGCCGAGGAATACCACCAGGACTACCACGCCAAGCACGGCGGGAGCTGCGCGCTGCCGGAGAAGTAGTGCTCACGCAGAGGCGCAGAGCACGCAGAGGAAAACCCAAAGCCGGCTGTGCTTCTCCGCGCCTCTGCGTGAGATTGTCTTGCGCGTCGAGCGATCAGTCGTTGCGCAACAAGGCGCGGACGGTTTCGGATTCAGCACGATCGCCGATCCGGATTGGTGCGCCGCCTGCCGCGCTGCGCTTGGCGGCGGGGAGCAAGTCCAGCCCGGAGGGGGCGTTCAGGAACCGGCGCGTGTCGCCGATGGTGGGGGTGGTGGTCGCGAGCGTGGGCGATGCTCCAACCGGGGCTGGTGCAGGATTCTCTACGAACACGTTTCGGTTGGTCGGCAGCGCCCTCTGAGCCAGCACCGCGGCGATCACGAGCGCGCCCAGAACGGCGGTTGCCGTCCCCACCCTGGTGAACAGGACGACGCGGCGCCGCGAGCGGATGGCGGAGACAAAGCCGGGTGGGGGCGCGCCCGCCGCCTCGGTTTCCATGGCGCGGCCCATGGCGTCCAGGCGTTCTTCAAGGTTGGAGCTTGGTGCGGGGCCGAGGGTCATGAGTGCACCTCTTGGGGGTTGGGCTGAGGGTGGGGCGTGTGCGCGCCGGAAGGCGAGGCCCAGGGCGGGGACAGCGACCGCAACAACTGCATCGCCTTTGTGTAGCGAGAGGCCACGGTGTTGCGGTTCTCGTCCAGCGAGATCGCGATCTGATCAAACGTAAGGCCCGCGACGTGCTTGAGGAGCACAACCTCGCGGAGCGATTCGGGAATGCTGTCGAGCGCTTCGTGCAGATCATCGAAGCCTGCGGGGGCTTCGGGGCTGTGTGGTCCGCTGGGTGGCCCGCCGCTCCGCGGCAGGAGCGAGATACCCGCCGCGGAGTGGCGGGCCACCCCTCGGCCGCGGATGTGGTTCAGGGCTTCGTTACGGATCGCGCGGGCGAGCCAGGCGGCGACATCCTGCACGGCGGCGATCGTGTGCCTGTCGGTGCGGATGACGCGGTAGAAGACGGCCTGAACAACATCGTCCGCCGCCTCCCGCCCGCCGTCCCTGCGGAGGAGGCTGGCGGCGAAGGCGGTGAGGCGGGGTCCGAAGCGCGACCAGAGCTCTCTCGCGGGCGCATCTTCGCCGCGGCAGGTCCGCTGGAGGAGTTCGAGGTCGGTCGGCATGGTTCCGGTGGCCGCGCGGCGGGTGCTGGTGGGTTACGGGTTCGCGGGTGGGGCGTTGCCCTCACGCAGGTACGTTTCGAGGAGCGTGATGGACTTCTGGATTGCGGCGAGGCTCTTCTCAACAGACGAGTGGGCCTTGGAGAACGCGGCGGCGAGGACCTTCGCGGCTTCGCCATAGGCTCCATCAGCGACCTTGGCTTGGATGGCGAGCAACTCTACCTGGGCCTTGGGGGAGTCCCACGCCCTTTGAACTTCATCGTAGTACGCGGTGAGTTTGTCGAGTTCGGCGGCGAGCCCCTCTCCATCGAGGGCGGCGAGGGGTTCGGGCGGCGCTTCGGCGTTGGCGCCCATGCCGCTCATCTCCTTGTAGAAGTCGGCGCCGGCCGTGGGCCCGGTGAAGTGCTGGCGCGGCCACTGCGTAGCCATCCATCCCTCCAGCCGGATGGAGGTCCGGCTCCCGAAGAGGTCGTCGGTGTGCATGGACTTGAACGCGTTGAGGATCAGGCGAGCAGACTCGGGGGTCAGCTCGTTGCCCTTGAGCATCTGCTCGGTCGTGATGACGGCGACCTGATTGACCGCAGCGCCCACCAGGGCCGAAATGAGCACCCCGTCGCTCCTGAGCTGGTCAGACATCCTCACAATCGCGGCGATGCGCTTGGCCGCGCCGGTCGGATCGCCGTCCTGGGTGCAGCGCCGGGCGTCGGCGGCGAGGAAGCGGCAACTCGCCCGGAGTTTGCCCAGGTGCGGCAGGAGGGCGCGAAAGCCCTCGTCGTACTGGACGCCCCAGTCACAGTCGGCGGTCGATGCGGCCCGCAGCAGGGCCTGCACAAACGGTTGGTTCTCCATGAGGACCTTGAGTTGTGCTTCGGAGAGTCGAACGTCGGGCCGGGTCTCGAAACCGTGTGAGACCAGGTTCCAGTCGTCCGCGTTCATGCCCTCCCAGGCGCGGTAGTACACCAGAGCCGCGTTACGACGGGCGACCATCTCGGGCGGGACCGGAATCGGGTCGGGGGCCGCGACCGGGCTGGGTGCCGGCGGCGCCTTGCCGGATTGCTGCGCCAGGGCGGCGGGCGCGGTGAGCACGAGGCAGAGGCCCAAGGTCGAGGCCGCGGTGATCGGGCGGGGGGCTGGCATGGTGGTCCTCACTGTAATGCGGCACGCGAATGGTCACACTACAGAGAAGACACCGCTCGGGCGTGTTTGTGTGAAGCCTCTAGGAATAAAAGTCGGAAGTGCTTTGGGCCTGTGCCGCGGCTTTGGTTGCGATCGCGTCCAGCAGGCCCGCTTCGAACCGGCGGGCGAAGGCCGGGCCGTCGCACAGGGGTGAAGCGAGCAGCGTCTGGCGGAGGGTGGCGCGGAGGTTCGCGAGGCGGGGCCGGTCGCCGGCGAGGCTCTCGGCCTTGGCGATCCACTCCTCCTCGGTGTGGGCGGCCAGGTCGGTGAGCCCGACCTGTGTAAGCAGCGTCAGCCCGACTCGTGAGGCGTGTGAAGGCCCGATGCGCGTCACTGTGGGAACGCCCATCAGCATGGCCTCACACGTCGTGGTGGTGCCGTGGTAGGGGAAGGTGTCCAGCGCGAGGTCCACGCGGTCATAGAGCGCAAGGTGATCGCGCAGCGTCGCGGTGTGGGAAAGCAACTCCAGCCGCGCTGGATCGACCCCGTGCTTGTGGAAGCGTTCGGCGGTGCGTTTGAGGACATCCTCATCGCTGAACGGCTCGGCCTTGAGGAGCAGGCGCGAGCCCGGGCAGCGCGCCAGCAGCCTCGACCACGCGGCGATCAGGGGCTCGTTGTACTTCATCAGCGATCCGAAGCAGCCAAACGTGAAGGGCCGGCCAGGGTCGGGGGCTGAGGCGGGCGGAGCGTCATCGGGCGGGCGGTAGCACAGGAAGCAGGGGTCCAGGCGGAGCAACCGCTCGCTGGAGAAGGCCTCAGCGCCGGGAGGGTCGGTGATGGAGTCCACCATGCGCACATCAATGAAAGGGCAGCCGGTGGTGGCGGGGTATCCAAGGTAGGTGATCTGCACGGGCGCTGGGCGGCTGGCGAGGGCGGTGAGGCGCGCAGCGGTGGTGAGGCCCCCAAGTTCGACAATCACATCCAGCCCGTCATCGCGGATCATGCCGGTGAGCTGCGACTCGGTGGCGCGCACGCCGTCGCGCCATGTTGCGGGGTACGTCCGCAGGCGCTTGGTGACGTCGTCCACGACAGAGTTGGTGTGGTAGACGAACAGGTCGAAGCGCGAGCGGTCCAGGTGCTGGAACAACGGCTCGATGAAGAACGCGACGGAGTGGGACCGCAGGTCCGTGGAGAGGATTCCCAGGCGCACAGGGCCGCCGGGCGCTGGAGTGCGCTGCGGGCGCGCCGGTTCACCCCTGCCGCGCGTCGCCAGCACCGACCCGAGCTGCGCGTGCGCCCTGAGCACCTCGGTGGGTGGTACATCGGGGATGTAGTTGAGGAAGCAGGTGGCTGCCGCGGCGGCGGAAACCAGGTGCGGGTGGTACTCGAGCAATCTTTGCAGGAGCCCCACGGCCTCGTTGGCGCGCCCCTGGCGGTGCAGCGCGGTGGCGATGTTGTTGAGCAGGTCGGGGTGCCTGGGTTCCCGGCGCAGCCCCTCGATGGTGAGGCCCTCGGCCTGCACAAAGCGGCCGCACTCCAGGAGCGCGGTGATCAGGTTGACGCGCCCGGACGTGAAGTGTGGGAGCGCGGCGACCAGCGGCTGGAGCAGGGCCACAGCCTCCCGCTGCCGCCCGAGCATGATCAGCACGCCCGCGTGGTTGTTCACGCAGTCACCATCGCGCGGCGCGATGGCCAAGGCCGCGCCGGTGTGAGGCTCGGCGAGGTCGGGGCGGTTCTGCGCCAGGCGGATATGCGCCGCCATGCGCCTGACAGCCAAGTCGCGGGGGGCGATGGTGATGAGGCGCGTGAGGGCGGACCAGGCCTGGTCGAGGCTCCCCGCGTTGACCAGCGCCTGAACTGGGGCGAGCTTGTCGGCGTGGGCGGCCATAGGGGCGGATGGTAGGGGCGGGGTGTTCTGCTGGGGCCGACGCGACAAGTTGGCTCGGGAGTTTCCCTGGGGTTCTTTGGCGGGTCGTCACGCATCTATGCTTGGGCTCACGTGCGTGAAGCACCGGGAGGAACCAATGGCCTTGATTCCCAAGATTCTCGCGTTTACCGGCAGCACCCGCGCCGGCTCGTACAACAAGCAGTTGGTGCTGGCGGGTGTGCACTCGGCGCGGGGCGCTGGCGCCGAGGTGACGGTCCTGGACCTGCGGGAGCTCAACCTGCCGCTGTTTGATGAAGACCTGGAAAAGCAGGTCGTGCTCCCGGAAGGGGGCAAGCGGCTCAAGCAACTGATGCGGGCCCACCACGGGTTTTTGATTGCATCCCCCGAGTACAACAGCTCGGTCTCGGCGGTGCTCAAGAACGCGATTGACTGGGCTTCTCGCCCCGAGCCCGGAGAACCGCCGCTGAGTTGTTTCAACGACAAGGTGGCGGGCCTGCTGTCCGCATCGCCGGGCGCCCTGGGGGGGCTCCGCGGGCTGGCGGCGCTGCGGTCAATCCTGGGCAACATCAACGTCCTGGTGCTGCCGATGCAGTTCGCGCTGTCGAAGGCGCACGAGGCGTTTGATGAGAACGGCCGTCTCAAGGACTCCAAGCAGCAGGCCTCGGTCGACAAGTTGGCGACGGGCCTGGTCAGGGCGATCACGAAGTTGAATGCCTAGAGCCCGTCCGCGGCAGGGGTCGTGACGAGCCGTTCAGGCCGCGACTCGCGCAGCTCCGGTCACGCTGGCCAGGATCCGGTTGATCCAGTCGTCGGTGTGCGCGCAGAAGTCTGCCTTGTCAATGAAGCCGGCAGCGCCGGCAGCGCGACACTCGGCCTCGGTTGGCTTGGAGGTCAAAGCGCTCATCACAAAGAACGGTGTGTGCCGCCACGGCGTGCCATTGCGCTTTCGGAGCAGGTCGAGGCCGGAAGCGCCCGGAAGGTTGAGGTCGCACAAGATCGCCGCTGGGCCGGCCCGGCCCGACCCCGCCGCCTTGGCGAGGTATTCGATGGCTTCCTCGGATGAACGAACGGGCACTGGGCACATCTGCGCACACTTTTCGAGCGTAGAGACAATCAGCAGCGAGGCGAGCGGGTCGTCCTCGATGACCATGATCGTGTAGCGGCCCGGGGGCTTGGGGGCCGCGATCGGCGTGGGCGGGGCGCTCCCGGCGCCGTCACCCGGCGCCGGCGCGGAGTGCGCGGGGGAGGCCGCGACGGACCTGACGCAGTTTCGGCCGGCCTTTTTCGCGGCGTACACGCCCTGATCGGCGGCGTGCGTGACCTGTTCCGGGGCTGTGATGTGCGCGGCATTGCCCGTGTCCAAGGTGCTGACACCCAGGCTGATCGTGACGGGGAGTGCGGCGAGGGCCAGGCCGTGCTCGCGCAGGTCAAACGGTGTGTTGCAGACCGTCTGGCGCAGCAACTCCGCGAGGCGCGTGGCCTTGTCCAGGCCGATGCTGGGCAGCACGATCGCGAACTCTTCACCTCCGTACCGGCAGAAGCTCCCGACGCGAGAGACCGCCGTTTGGAGCCTGTGAGCGAGTATTTTCAGCACCGCGTCGCCCGCCTGGTGGCCGTGTGTGTCGTTGACGGACTTGAACTTGTTCGGCATCGATGAAGATGACAGAGAGCGGCTCGGACCCGCCCGAGGCCTTGCAATGTTCAAAGGCGGTTGCGAGCGCCCGATCGAAGTACGCGCGGTTGAACGCTCCGGTCAAAGTGTCGGTGACGTTCTTCTTTGCGAGGTCGTCGTTGCTGCGGCGAAGCTCGACCGATTCCTTCTGGACATCCTCCTGGGCCACCACCATCCGCTCATGGGCTTCGACCAGGATTGCGGCGACATCCGGCTGCGCCCCGGTCTTAAGCCCCAGCAGTTTGGAGAGTTCAGCGGCCCCACGCGCGGCCTGCTCGATGAGGTTTCGGGCGGTCGGGGAGTCCATCCCGAACCAGTCGCGGGCGTTCACGATGAAGCCGCCCAGCTTGCGCTTGGGATCCTGCAGCGTGAGGGCGCCGGCGCACAGGTTGGCCAGCACAACCGTGCGCACCAGCGGGACATGGGTGGGGTGTGCCTGGGATTCAGAGTGGTGGCAGCGGATGCACTCGATCAGCTGCGGCGGCAGGTGCCACCGCTCCGCCAGCAGCGCACCGACCGAGGCGTGGTCAAACCCCAGCGCCTCCTTTTCGAGACCGATGATCTCATCGTGGTCGGCCGGTGCCGCCTTGAGGATCGCCTGGTATTCAGCGCGGAGCGCGGCGAAGCAGGCCAGGGTGCCGATGTCCTGCACCAGCGAGCCCACAAACGCCTCTTCGGGATCACAACTGCGCACGTGGATGGCGATGGCGCGGGCCGCGGCGGCGCCGTACACAGCGCGGCGCCAGTGCGCAGTGAGGTCAAAGCTCGCATCGAGACCGACCTTTTTGGTGGAGTCGACCAGGCTGAAGCCCAGGATTAGGGCCTTGACGGTAGCCAGGCCGAGCATGCCCATCGCCCGGGTAATCCCGGGGCACGGGGATGAGAGGCCGTAGTAACTCGAGTTGACTGTCTTGAGGACCTTGGCACAGAGGGCAGGGTCGTTCTGGACCGCCTGCGCGATCTTCGCGATCGAAACCTGCGGGTCGCGGGTCAGTTCGAGCACCTGGACCGCAACGCCAGGGAGCGTTGGGAGCGTGGGGCAAGCCAGAACGCGATCAAGGGTTGATTCAGCCATGCGAATATCGGACCTATGGAGAACCCGGGTGAGGGGTCGGCAGAAACTGCGGATTCGGGCACACGGGCGTGCCAATGCGTTCATCGTTTTTGTGGGGCGGTTGAATGAATAAACAACCTCACAACGCCACCAAAACCGAGCGGGGTTTCGGGCTGTGCGGGCCATCGATTTGGCGCTCTCTTAAAGCCCTTGCAGAAAACAACTTGCAGGCGTTTTCCGGCCGGACGCCGCAACGTGAGTGACAAGTTGAGTGGTCTGTGACGCCGATGACCGATGCTGCATCCGTTTGGCGCACGACACGAAGCATCTGATGAGGATTCTGGCGTGCGGTCGTTCGACTTGCCCCGGCACGGGAGGCTGGCCATGAAGAAGCAGCGTGAACAGATTGATCCGGACCGCCTGATCACCGCGTCCATCGCGGTTCTCCGTGCGGTGACGGAAGCGAGCGGGCGGGACGGGGCTGATGTGTACCCGCCGGACCTGATGGGCGCTCCCGACCAGCCGCGCTGCCTCTGCGACTTTACGAAGTGGGAGGTCGCTGAAGCGACGGCATTCCTGATTCGGCTGGGGTACCTGTCGGCGCCGACTGGCCGCCAGTTGTAACCCGTCGTGCTACGGGCCGCCGCCGGGCAGGTACTGCAAGCCGAAGTATGTCAGGATGGCGCCGACAAACCCGACGCACCAGAGTTGCTTCACCAAGGAGTTTTCGCACTCCAGGAAGAGCCAGTACAGGAAGTAGGGCCCGCACAGCATGCAGAGGAGCCCCGCCGTGAGGCGGTCCATGAACGCGGTGACGACCACCGTGACATACATCGCCAGCGACAACAGCCCGGAAACCCCCATGAAGACCTGCATGAGGGCGGGCTCGGTGGTTCCAACACCGAACAGCGCAAGCAGAACGAGGGCGACCACCGCGACGTTGGCGGTGGGGCTGATGTTGAACGAGCGCCCGCCGCCCGAAGCAGCTTTTTCTCACTTTTGTTTCTTGGCCTTGATGACCTTCATGGGCACTCGCTTGCCGGTTTGAAGGTTGTACCCGCAACCGATGCACAGCACCGTGTTGGCCGTGAGGGCGCGCCCGCACTCGGGGCAGGGCTGGGTGCCGGTGGTGGCAAGGCTGGCCTTGGACCCCAGGTCCAGCAGGAAGCTGTTGTCGCCCTCCGAAGGGCTTGGGGCCGACCCGCCCTTGCTGGTTGTGGCCGGCGGGGGCGGGGTTGTCTTGAGGGCCGTCTTGGTTTGCTTGGCCTTCTCGATGCAGTCTTTGCAGGTGTAGCGACCCTGGGCGTCCTTGGCGCGCGGCCTGCCCGCACAATCGATCCCGCACACGGTGCAGGGCTTTGCGGCTTGGTTGGGTTCGGGCGGCATGCTCTTCTCTTTCGTATTCGCGGGCGTTGAGGTGGCCAAAGGGTAGCGGACTTCCGCGGGTTGTGACAACTCGGGGGGTGGCGGAAGGGTTACGGCCAAAGGGATGCCTACAGGGCCGCGATGACCATGCCCGTACCGAGGTAGAGAACCATGTTGAGCACCATGATGATGATGGCGTCGCCGCTGTCCATCTCCGTGAGGTCCGACAGCAGGTACACATAGAGCGCGCCGGTGAGGGCGAGGCCCGCGATGAACGGGCTGATCGCATTCACGAGGATGAACAGGGAGCCGGTCGCGGCGTGGATCGCCGCGACGTGCAGCGCCATCGTCCCCACGGGGCTACTGAACCCAACCCAGGCCAGGCAGCAGAGGCAGAGCACGGTATAGGAAACGACGACGGTTACGGCGTAGATGATGGCACCGCCGATGAGGTATTGCACGCCGCCGGTCGCGGCTAGCACGGTTCCTCCCAGGAGGATGCCGGAGGCGGCGATGACCAGCGGTTTCATCAGGGCCTGCTTCGCCGCCTCCCGCGAGGTCGCCTCATCACGCTCTCGGTTGACGTAGGGCGGGTTGGTGTTGCCGCACTCCGGGCAGAGCACCAGGCCGGTGGGAGTGGCCGGCACTCCCCGCAGGTCATACTCGCAATGACGGCAGGGCATCGGTGCCGTGGGGCGTTTGCGCTGCCTGGGGAGCCGGCCGGGGCGCGTTTCGGAGGACAAACTCGGATTGAACCCGCATGCGGGGCAGGCGGCGATGCCGATGGTAAGTTCACCACCGCATCGGAGGCATGGGGCTCGATGTAGAGCGCCTTTGTCCAGATCGTCCAGGGGGATCAGGTGTTCATCCGCGGGCTCCTGCGTGGCAGCCCCTTCCGGGTGGGCTGGACAGACCTTGCACCGGTAATGTCCCGCGGGGTCCTTCAAACGGGGCCTGCCAGAACAGTCCTGACCGCAGCGGGTGCAAACCTTGGGAGATGGTGGGGGGTGTGAGGTCAATGGTCGTGCTCGCCGGGCCGGATTGAGCGACAGCACAGCACGATACCGCAAAGCCCCCTCCGCGTTTCAATCTTTTTTCCTTTGAAGGCTACCCGATGTTCATTACTATCTCAGGCGTGGGCGGTCAACTCCTGCGAATCCTCTGTGCCTGGTCGTTCGCGGCGCTGTTGCTGGGCGCGCACACTTCGCAGGACCACGGAGCGGCCGCGCGCCCTGCCAAGGAGTTTGATCCCAAGGTTCACGGCTTTGGGTGCCAGAACTCCTTTGAAGGTTCCCCTCTCCCGCCCGTGCTGCGCGGGACCGCATCGCAAACGGTCAGGGCCATCACCAAGGGGGTTGAGCTGGAACTGGGGCTCCCTCAGCGATTCGGCCTTTGCGGCGGGATGTCGCTTGCGGCGGCTGACTATTTCCTGGCCGGGCGGACAGTCCCGTTCGTCACGGCTCCCCCGGCGCAGGACACCCCCCTCTACGACTACTTCTATCAACGGCAGACCGATTCGATGGGGCAGTTTGGCGTAATGGCGCTGAAGTTCCTTCGATGGATGGACTTGCCGGATACTACCGAGAACGGCGAGAGCACCGCGTCCCTGACGGCGTTGGAACTGCCCGCCGTGCTGGCGCGAATCCGCGATGGGCACTTGGTTCCACTCGGACTGGTACTGAAGTCCACGCAAAGTGGTCGCCTGTGGGAGAATCACCAGGTGCTGGCCTTCGGTTGCGATGAACTACCCGGCGGGGTGGTCGAAGTCAGCGTGTACGACCCCAACTTTCCGGGCAATGACAAGGTCGTTCTCCGCGTGACGCCCGTTGAGAAAGTCGCGACGGTCGTCGGGGGCGATACTCGTTTCCAGGTGATGTGCGAGCGGGAAGCGGGTAAGGGTCGGCTCACCAAGGTGCGGGGGTTCTTCGTGATGCCGTACACGTACCGATCCCCTCCAGCGGACGTTGGCAGCCCCCGATAGGGCGGGCCTGTACAAGTTGAGTTTCCAGTTCGGTGGCGGGGGCCCAAATCGCATGTACCTTCGGGGTTGATCGTGTCCCACTGGTTTCAGTGGCCGGTTTGTACTGGGGGTTCGATGACGTTGCACGCATGGATCGGCGCGGTGGTTGGGGTGGGGCTGACTGCAAGCATCGCCGGCGCGGCGACCCGGAACATCATGATCACGGGCTATTGGCCGCCGACCAACGAGATGCTGCGGCCCTGGAGCCAGAACGCCGTGCAGAACCCCGGCGGGTGGCAGGGGGCGAACTGGGAGGGGCGCGGCTACGACGTGTTCTCGTACTTCCCGGAGTTCCCGGGCGGCGTCGGCACCAACCCCCGCGGCGAGGGCGACTTTGAGGTTGACTATCAGGACGCTTCCGCCGACTTCTGGCGGGTTGTGGGCGAGTTGCAGCCCATCGCAATCATCACGTTCAGCCGCGGCGCGGCGGGCTCGAACTGGGAACTTGAATCGCGGCACCGCAAACTGCCGCTGGCCTCTTGGACCCCCGACTATCTGGCCCCGACCCGCCCAACGACGGACCTGCCGATTGCGGGCGAACTCGACGGAACAATCCGGATGTCATCGTTGCCGATGACGCAGATCGAAGCGGCCGTCAACGCCGCCAGCCTGGGGTTCAACTCGTTCATCGATACGAGCAACAACTTCGGCGGCTCGTTTGTCTCCGAGTTCACCGGGTACCACAGTTCGTGGTACGCAAACCTGCATTCCAGCCCCAGTGATCCGGCCTGGTGCATCGCGGGCGGGCACATCCACGTGGGCACCAGCACTCCCACGGCGGGCGCGCGGAGCGCAACCGAGATTTCACTGCGGGTTCTCACCGGGTATCTCGACACCGTGATCCCAGCACCCGGCGCCGGGGTGATGTTGGCGCTGGGAATGGGTTGCGTGGCCCGCCGAAGGCGGTAGGCGCACGGAACGTTCGCAACGGGCGTTGAACGCAGTGAACGAAGCAGAAACGATGCCGGAGCGAAGGCGCAGGGCACCTCACTTCGTGAGGTGCTCACTACGAACGTCGCTGGTGCTCTTGGCCTGGGCCGGTTCAAGCGCCCGAGGGGGGGCGAATCTTGTCCAGCGCCTCGCGGGCCTTCTGCTCTTTGTCAAACTGGACCTGCTCCTCGGGGGTCAGCGTTGACCGGTACTCGGGCTGGGGCGGGGGTGGAGTGGAGAAGTCCAGGATCCCGGTATTGACCAGCAAGAGCAGTACCGCGGCCAGGCCAATCACGCTCGCCGCGATGATCTTGATCAGTTTGGCACGGTCCATGCCGTCGGAGCCGCCGCTCGAAGACTTGGCCTTGGAACTGGTGCTGGCAGATGTGGGGCTGCCTCCGATGGATGTCCGTACACGTGCCATGTTCAAAGCCTCCAAAGATCAGGCGGTGCGAACGCTCGGTCAAGAGCGCGGGCCCGCCAACGCCGGGATTCTAGCCAACATCACGTTTCTGGAAGAGGATCACCGCGAGCGAGAGAAAGACGCCGATCTGGCTCAGTGAATAGCCCGCAACAAGCACCAGATACGGCCCGGGGACGGGGCGGTTTTGAGAAACCGCATCCAGAAGCCAGAAGTACTGCAGGTTGGGAACGACCGCCCATACCGCGAGGGCCGCCGTGTTCATGCTGGTCGGGCTGGTGAACACGTAGTCCCCCGCCTCGGGTGGACGCATCACCGGAACGGCCCGGGCTCCCAGGTTGCGGACCCTCAAGACCTGTCGCGTGGCTTCGGTGACAACAAGGGCCGGCGCGGCAGTGGGCCCGATGGTGTCCTCCGTCCGTCCCAAGTCCCCCTGAAATGGGGAGTAGGGCTTGCGGGACATCATCGGAAAGCCGTTCGGGCTTGGGCTGTAATAAAAGGGGGACTTGGGTGGGGGTGGCTCGTTCGCGGGGCGGTCGAGTTGGATCGTGTAGGCATCACCCGGGTTGCTGAACGAGGCCTTTTCGGGATCATCCGGCGATGCCGCCTGGATCATCCCGATCGGGGTGTTCTTGAAAACATGCCGCCCCAGGAAGTGGTTGGAGAGCAGGGCCGCGAGGAAGACGCCCAGGCAGACCACGATGGTCATGACTTGGCCCAGGCGCGTCGAGGCGGCGGTGGCAACCGCCGTGAGCACCAACACCGCCATGCCCAGGCACGCCGAGGCCACCAGCACCTGGTCTTTGACGTCGGTGTACAACGGCTGCACTTTCCAGCCCTTGCCGAACATCAATACCAGGCCGTACGCCACCAGCATCACAGGCATGAGCAAGAGAATGGAAGTCTGCGGAAAGCTCCACCCATAAAAGTAGTTGCACCACGCGGCAACCGCGAGCGAAAGGCCTACCCCCAGGAACGTGAACACCAGCACGGGAGCATCCAACTCATCCGAAGCGGTGCTGAGCACGCCGTGCCGCAGCGCCATCAGCAGAAAGAGGAGCATCACAAACACGGCGCACGAGATGGCGCCGGCCACCCCCGCGTACTTGCCCAACACCAAAAGGGCGCGGCTGACGGGCTTGCTCACGACCGTAAGGACCGTCTTATTCTCGATTTCGCGGCTGACAACCGCGGTCGCGATGAACCCCGCCAGCAGGGTTCCCAGTACGAAAATCGTGCCCAGCCCGTAGTCGAGCATGAGCTTGTTGTCACCGGAGACCTGCGAGCTCTCTTCCTGGGACATGCTGAACCCGGTGTTCCAGGTGCTGAAGACCTGGAGGACGCCGGAGAGCAGCACCAGCAGGAACAGCACTGGTTGCCGCACGCTTTCGACGAAGGTGTTTCGGGCGATCGTGAAGAACTGGAGCAGCATGGGGGTCCGCGCGGGAACGGAGGGGCGGTTTGCGGGGTGGTGGAAGGGGTACCGCCGAACACGTACGGCGGGAGCGAACATAGGTTCATGCGGAGCGTACATCAAAGCGACCCCAGGGGTGGGGTCGGGGATGCGCACGCGCTGCGCGTGAAAAGATCGTAGACTGGGAAGGGCCTTGCTCGGTAGACCCGGCCAAGCGTGTCACTACGCTCACCGGGGAACGATTCGGGCGGGCGGCTGGAAAGAACAGGGGCAGGTTGCCACAATACCGCCCCTGTCCGCACCGGCGGGGGGGCAGTGGCATGGATGGGGAAGTCCGCCGGGCTGTTCTGGTCTGGCGATGGTGTTGGGTCAGGGCATGGTGTTGGGCGTCGTTGCCGTTGGCGTGGCGGGCGGTGGTCCCAGCAGGGTTCGTGTTTCCTGCGACCCTTGACGGGTCTCAACTGTAAGAAGAAGGTGCATGCGAGCTGACTATCTCACGTATCGAAGCGCTACAAGCGTCTCGCTCAAAGGGCTGATCCTGCAGGCCGCCATTGCGGTGGCCGTGGTGATTTACGCCGTGCTGGCCCGCGATCATGCCGCCATGACCGCCGGCGCGTTCATCGGCATCGGGTCGCTCGCGTGGCTCGCCCTGACCATTGTGTACGACCAGCATCGGCGCGAGCGGATCGAGGCGATGGAGGTCGAAGCGCTCGCGACGACCGGTGGCTCGGGTGGGAGTGGGGCCTCGGTCTTCGAGGCCCAGGACGAGTTCCGCCCCGCGGCCCGACGGCTTGCCGCGCTCTACAAGTACTTCGTCCCCGTCGTAAGCCTGGCCATCGGTGCCCTGCTCGTGGGGATCGGCCTTTGGAGGCTGAGCACCGCTCGGGACCGTTTGGCGCCCGACGACTTTGCCGCCCCATCCAAGGCGGGGTGGGCGATTGGCCTGGGCCTGGTCGCTGCCGCGATCTGCTTCATCTTTGCGCGCTACTCCGCCATGATGGCCAAGCAGCCGGTCTGGGCCAACCTGCGGGCCGGGGCCTCGTTCATCATGGGCGGCAGCGTGCTGGGCTTCGCGATCGTGGTGGCCCACTTCGTGGACAACATCGGGCCCAATGTCCTGGTGCGCTACCTGCAGGCGGCGTTCCCGGTCTTCATGGTCGTGATCGGCATCGAGGTCTTCCTGAACTTTGTGCTGGGGATCTACCGGCCGCGCAAGTCGGGCGAAACCCCGAGTGTCGCGTTTGAGTCCCGCCTGCTGGGGTTCATGGCGACGCCCGACCGGATCGCGCAGTCGATCAGCGAAGCGGTCAACTATCAACTGGGTTTCAACGTCACATCGGGCTGGTTTTACCAACTGCTGAGCAAGTGGCTGGTACCGCTCACGATCTTCGGCCTGCTGGTCATCTGGGGGTTGTCGGCGTTTGTGGTGGTCCAGCCCCACCAGCGAGCGATGGTCCTGCGCTTTGGACAGGTGGTGCGCAATGACCTGGCCCCGGGCCCGCACTTCAAGCTCCCCTGGCCCATCGAGTCGATCTATATCCCCGAGTACATCGTGCGGGATGCCAAGGGCCGGCTCAGGGTGGCCGACCGCACCGCGACGGGGCTCCGCACGCTGGACCTGGGCACCGCGCCGCCCGGGACCCCCGAACCAATCCTGTGGACCAACGAGCACGCCGGCGCCGAGGTCTACCAGTTCGTGAGGGCGTCGGCCGTTCCCGCGGCCAAGACCGGCGAGCCGGCGGGGACCGAAGCGGACCTGGCGGACCTGGCGATGGTGTCGGTCGAAATCCCGCTGCAGTACGCGGTGACCGATGTACAGCTCTTTGACGAGTTGACGGTGCCCGAGCGGCGCGACGACCTGCTGCGCGCGACGGCGCAGCGGCAGATCACGCTCTACATGCAGCAACTGACGCTCGACGACGTGCTGGGCGGCAAGCGCACGGATATCTCGGCTGAGCTTCGCGCCAGGGTTCAGGCGGCGTTTGACAACCTCAACCCGGGCCCTGATGGCAAGGCGCGCGGGGCGGGGGTGGAGGTTGTGTTCCTGGGCATCTCCGGTGTCCACCCGCCTAAGGAAGCCGCGACGGCGTTTGAAACCCCGGTGCAGGCGGACCAGCGTCGCGAGGCCGCGATTGAATCGGCGCGGGCCGATGCGATCGAGCAGTTGACGCAGGTGGTGGGAGATGTCGGCCTGGCGCGTTCGGTGATCCACGAACTCGACGAACTGGACAAGTTGGGCGTTCGCGCCGATCCGGCCGTCGTCGCCGAGCAGGAGTTCAAGGTGCAGCAACTCCTGGAGAAGGCCGGCGGGGGCGCTTCATCCCTGCTGGCCTCGGCCCGGGCCACCCGCTGGCAGCTCCACATGGGCAGCCGCGGCAGGGCGGCTCGCTACCAGGGCCAGTTGGCCCTCTACAACGCGGCGCCGGAGTTGTACCGCAGCGGGCAGTACTTTGAGGCGCTGCGGACGGCGATGCTGCACTCGCGCGTGTACATCACCAGCGACCAGATACCGGAACTGCGGACGGACCTTGACCTCCAGGACAAGGACCTGGGTGTGGACATTTTCAAGAAAGAATGAAGCACGTAGGCGTGGGGCGGGGCGCGCAGCGCGGGGCCCGCCATCAGGAGTTCTCTTGTGCGGACAGCTCGGACGATCCTATTGACGATTGTGTTCCTGGCGGCCCTCTTGGCGTTCACGGTGACCTACACCGTGCGTTTCACGGAGGCGGCGGTCCTGACAACCTTCGGCAAGGCCGGGGAGAGTGATGTCAAGACCCAGCCGGGGTTGCGGTGGAAACTGCCCTACCCCATCCAGTCGGTCACCAAGTACGACACCCGCGTGCGGCTGCTCACGATGAAGCTGGAGACCCAGCAGACATCCGACAGCCGGCAGGTGGTGGTCGAGACCTTCTGCACCTGGCGCGTGGATAACCCGCTGAAGTTCTTCCAGCGCTTCAGCAACTCCGGCGAGCGCTCCGAGGAGCACTACCGGGCCGCCGAGAACGCCCTCAAGGTGAACCTGCGTTCCGCTTCCGCCGTCGTCAGCAAGTACCGCATGGATGAGCTCTTCTCTTCCTCCGGCCAGGGATCCAAACTGCCCGAGCTCGAGCAGCGCATGCTCGGCGCGTTCAAGGAAGCGCCCGACCAGAGCGGGCTCAAACTGTCTGATTACGGCATCGCCGCCGTCGACCTGGGCCTCACCCGCGTCGTCCTGACCGAGGAAGTGACCAAGGCCGTCTTTGAGCGGATGAAGGCCACCCGGGGGACCATCGCGAAGGAGACCGAGAGCCGCGGCCAGGCCCAGGCCCAGTCCATCCGCGACGCCGCGAACGCCGATGCCCAGCGGATTTCGGAGTTTGCCAAGCGACTGGCCCAGGACATCCGCACTCGGGGCGACATCGAATCCACGCCGTACCTCGCGCAGATGAACAGCAACTCGGAACTGGCGGTGTTCCTGGCGAACATGGACTTCATCCGCGAGAGCATGTCGGCCCGCACGACGCTGGTGCTCTCGGGCTCGATGCCCGGGATCGCCATGCTCGCGCCCGATGCGCTCGAGGGCATGCAGGCTGGCCAGATACCGACGCTCACCCGCCAGAACTGGCTGACGCAGGCGATCGAAGCCAAGCCGCCGGCCGCGCCCCAGCGGGCCCCCGCGGGTGATGCCGGCACCTCCAGCCCGGGCAACACGCCATCCTCGGGGGGTCAGCGATGAGGCGGTTAGAAGTACACCTTGGGCCTGATGGTCCAAACGCGGAAGGGAGTGGGGGTGGCAACCTCCCGCTGGCAAACGCCATGCGTCGCGCCGGGTCGGTGACGCTGCGCCGCGGTGAATCCACGCCCAGCGAGCCGGGCAACCTGCTGGACCCCGCGAACCAATCGCTGGCCGATGCGCTGCGCGTCATGCTGCGGCTCCTCCAGGCGGGCATGGTGGTGCTCGGGGTGCTGTATGTGCTCAGCGGGCTGCAGTCGGTCAAGGAGGGAGAGAAGGGCATCCGGCTGCTCTTTGGCAAGGTCAGCGCCCGCGACCTTGACCCGGGCTTCCACTGGAGCGCGCCCTACCCGCTGGGTGAACTGTCCAAGGTCAACCGCGGCTACCAGGAGTTCCAGGTCGATAAGGAGTTCTGGGTTTATGTGCCCGAGGGAACGGTGGATGCCTCGCCCGACAAACTCGCCCCGACCCAGTCGCTCAAGCCCGACCAGGGCGGGTCCGGATCGGTGCTGACCGCCGACGGCAACGTCGCGCATACCAGGTGGCGCGTGGCCTTTCACCGCGACGACGTCAGCAAGTTCGCGGAGAACGTGCTGCCGCAGGACGAGGGCAAGGTGGTGCGCGCCGCCGTGAAGCGCGGCGTTGTCCAGGCCTGTGCCCGTGTCACCATCGATGAACTCCTGAAGCAGTCCACGGAGCAGGAGACCTCGGTCCTCGTGAACGCCAAGCGCGTCGCCCAGGACATGCTCGACCGAATGAACTCCGGCCTGGTGATCGACTCGCTGGCGCTGGACCAGGCGATTCCCCCGCTGGCGGTGCGGGGCGACTTTGCCAAGGCCCAGTCGGCGGTTTCCCAGGCCGCCAAGGCCTATGACGAGGCGGTGGCCGAGGGCAACCAGCGGCTCAACCGAACCGCCGGCGACGTCGCCAAGCACCTGGTCGAGCAGATCAACGCCTACGAGCTTTCCACCACCAAGCAGGACAAGGCCGCGATGGAAGCGACGCTGGCCGCGATCGACGAGGTGCTGGCGGGCAAGGCCGTGGCCATCGCCGGGCAGGAGCGGCACGTCTCGGGCGAGGTGACAACCGTGCTCAACGACGCCCGCCGCTACCGCTCCGAGGTGATGAGCAGCCGCAAGGGCGATCTGGCGCGGTTCAACGCCAAGGTGGCCCAGTTCAACGCCAACCCGCTGGTCATGGTGCACCAGGAATGGTCCGACGCCATGCGGACCTTCATGTCGCGCGACAGTGTGCAGCTCATGCTCATGCCCGCGGGCATCCACACGATTTCGCTGGGCATCAACTCCGACCCCGGCATCATGCGCGAGATGGACAAGGCCCGCAAACTGCGCGAGCGCAACGAGGCGGAGCGGCTGCGCCAACTCGAACTGCGTCGCGATGAGTTCAAGACCGACACCGGGCTGCAGACGTTGCCCGGCTGATCGGCCGGCCGCCCCCTAGGGGAAATGGATTGGCAATGGGACAAGCAGGGGTGACAAGCCTTCGTTCATCTATTCCCGGCCCCGGCGCCGGAACCGGTGGGCGCACCGACGCCATCGTGGTCTGCCAGCAACTCACCAAGGTCTTCAAGGACTTCTGGATGCGTGACCGCGCCCGCGCCGTCAGCAACCTGTCCTTCGAGGTGCGCCCGCGGGAGGTCTTTGGCCTGCTGGGCCCCAACGGCTCGGGCAAGAGCACGACCATCAAGATGATGCTGGGGTTGCTGCGGCCCTCGGCGGGGCGGGTTGCTGTTTTCGGTAAGTCACCCTCCGACGTGGCCATCAAGCGGAAGATCGGCTACCTCCCCGAGGAGTCGTACCTGTACGGCTTCCTCAACGCCCGTGAAACCCTGGACTACTACGGCAAGCTCTTTGAACTCGACCACCGCACCCGCGCCCGCCGCATTGACGAGTTGCTCGACATGCTGGGGCTGACCGGGGCCCAGTTCCGGCCCGTGCGAGAGTATTCCAAGGGCATGCAGCGGCGCATCGGCATCGCCCAAGCCCTCATCAACGACCCCGACCTGCTGATCCTCGATGAACCCACCACGGGGCTGGACCCCATCGGCACCAAGCAGATCAAGGACCTCATCATCGAACTGGGGCGGCGCGGCAAGACCGTGCTGCTCTCCAGCCACCTGCTGGCCGACGTGGAGGACTGTGTCGACCGCCTGATCATCCTCTACGGCGGCCAGAAGCGGGCCGAGGGCACGTGCGACGACCTCTTGGTGAGCAAGAGCCGCACCGCCATCGAGACCGACACGCTCGATGAGAACACCGTCGCCGAGATCGACCGCGTCATACGCGCCAGGACGGCCGGGAACTCCGCCATCCTGCGCGTCACCAAGCCCCGTCAGCGGTTGGAAGAACTCTTCCTCGACATCGTCGAACAGGCCCGCAGCGAGCAACTCACCACCTCGGGCGCGACGGCGGGGGGTGAGACGGCCTCCTTCCTCAAGGGTGGCGCGGAGGGTGAGGCCCTCATCGATCGCTTGGTTCAGTCGCACGATGACCCCGTTGCGAGCGTCGCAAACGCGCCCGCGACGGAGCCTGTTCGGCCAGAGGCGGGGCCTGACGAATCGGTCATCGGGTCCCTGGTTTCCGGGAGCAAGGCGCAGGATCGCGCGCCGGCACCCAGCGCTGCGCCAGCCCCCGCCGCCGGGCGCAAGGCATCGCCCGCCGCGGATGTAGACCGCTCCGTCATCGACTCTCTGCTCAACGCGCCCGCAGCGCCCGAGGATGATCGAGCGGGAGGGGTGGGGGGGCGTCCGTGACCCTCAGCGAACGGCTGGTCCGCCTCAACCGCATCCAGCAGGGCCGTCTCTTCAAGATCATCGCCTCGTGCGTTGTGATCGCGCTGGGCATTGCCGCGATCGTGTCGTACGTCGTCGCGGTCGAAGCCGCGCCCCCGGCATTTCCCGAAGCCGCCCTCACCACGCCGCCACCAACTGAATCCGGCGAACAGGCGGCCGCGCCCATCGATGAAGCCACCTCCAGAGTCATCAACAGCATCCTCGCCGCCAAGCAGGACCCTACGAGCTTTGCCGTCGGTGTCGCCGCGGCGGTGGGCCTCGCCCTGGCGGTGATCTGGCTGGGGCTGGGGCTTACGTACCTGGGGCTGGGCGTGGCCGCCGCGGCGGTCGTGTTTGTCGTCGCCTTCTTTCAACTCGGGCGCGACACCGCCCCGCTCATCATCGGTCTGGTGGCGCTGACGGCGGCGTTCACGGCCCTGATGCGGCTGCTGGCGCTGCTGCTGTCGGGGCCCGGGCCGGTCTTCGCGATTGCCCGCAACGTGCTGGCCGAGGCCGTGCGGATGAAGATCTCTCTGGTCTTTATCGTGATGCTGATCTTTGGGCTCGCGGCACTTCCGGGCCTGCTCAGCGTGGACCAGCCGCTGCGGTACCGCGTGCAGTCGTTCCTGCAGTACGGGACGGGCGGGGCCTACTGGCTCATCGCGGTGCTGACGCTGGTGTTCTCGGCCTCGACCGTCGCGTTTGAGCAGCGCGACAAGGTGATCTGGCAGACGATGACCAAGCCCGTGGGTGCCTGGCAGTACATCCTGGGCAAGTGGTTGGGCGTGGTGGGGCTGTGCGCGGTGCTGCTCACCGTGAGCGGCACGGGCGTGTTCCTGTTCACCGAGCACCTGCGGACGCAGCCGGCGCTGGATGAGCGCAATGCCTACGAGAACATCTCCGGGCAGGGCATCAGCGAGGACCGCCTGATCCTGGAGACCCAGGTGCTGACGGCCCGGGTGGCGCGCCCGGCCCAGCCGTTGCAGGTAGACCCCCAGCAGTTTGAGAAGAACATCCAGCAGGTGGTCGAGAATGAACTCGCTTCGCTGGGAGAGTTGTCGGACGACCCCGAGGTGCAGCGCCAGCGGCGCGAGGGCCTGGCTAACAAGATCCGCGGCGACATCCAGAAAAACCTCCAGATCGCGTACCGCTCCATCGCGGGCCAGAGCGAGGGGGGGATGGCCGGTTTCCAGAACTACAAGTTCACCGGTCTTCAAGCGGCGAGCAAGAGCAACCGGCCCATCATCCTCAGGTACAAGATCAACGCCGGGAGCAACCAGCCCGACCAGCTCTACAAGGTGACGTTCGCCTTCCAGAACTCGATGCCGGAGGTGGAGGAAGTGGCGCTGGGTCACTTCCAGACCATCCCCCTCCTGCCCACCGTGATCGACAAGAACGGCATGGTTGAGGTGCAAATCATCAACGGGTACCCCGTCGAGGGAGGGGTGATCCCCAACCCCGAGACGATCTCATTCCCCCCGGATGGGCTGGAGGTTTCGTATTCATCCGGCGGCTACCGCGCCAACTTCGCCCGGGTGCTGGGTGTGCTCTGGGTTAAACTGGCCTTCCTCGCGATGCTGGGCATCTGTGCTGCGACCTTCCTGAGTTTTCCCGTGGCTTGCCTGGTTGCGTTCACTGTGTTCCTGTCGGCCGAGGGCGCCACCTTCCTGCTGGCTTCGCTCGAAAACTACTCGACCGAAGACACCCAGGGCAACTCCATCTTCTACAAGGTCGTCATCAACTACATGGCCATGGGCATCGGCAACATCTTCAAGATCTACTCCGACCTGCGTCCCACGGGCCGCCTGGTGGATGGTGTGCGGCTTTCATGGGTCAGCGTCGCCGTCGGGACGGTGGTATTGGCCATCTGGACCGCGATCCTCTATGTCGTCGCGGTCATCATCTTCCGGATGCGCGAACTTGCAACGTACTCGGGACAGTAAGTGGTGACGAACGCTCAGGACTTATGACCCAGGACTTAGGACCTTCGAACGACGACCGACGCCGATAGACCCCGGGAGCCACTCCTTGACCCGCGACACCAGAATCCAACTCGGCGCCGCACTGGTCATGGCCTTGTGCCTTGCTTCTTCCGCCGTCCTGGCCCTGGACCTCACCAGCATCGCCGGCCGGGCCAAGCTCACCTTCACCGACCGCCCCGAAGAGGGCCAGCCCCCGGAGGTGTCGCTGGGCATCGCGATGGGCGCCTTCCGCGGCATCTTCGTCAACTTCCTCTGGATGCGCGCCAACGACATGAAGGAGGCCGGCAAGTTTTACGAGGCCATCGAACTCGCCAGCGCCATCACGCGCCTCCAGCCGCGCTTCCCCAGGGTATGGGTCTTCCACGCCTGGAACATGGCGTACAACATCTCGGTCTCGACGCAGACCCGCGAGGAGCGGTGGAACTGGGTCAACGCCGGCATTGCCCTGCTGCGCGATAAGGGCATCCCCGCCAACCCCAACGACATGCTCCTGCACAAGGAACTGGGTTGGATATTCCTGCACAAGGTCGGCGGGTATACCGACGACGCCAATACCTATTACAAGCGACGCCTGGCCACCGAGTGGACCATCGTGCTGGGTCCGCCGCCGCCGCGCACCGCCGATGACCGCGACCGCGACAAGGCCATCAAGAAGTACGCCGACTGGCTGCGCATCGTGGCCGATGCCCCCGACACGCTCGCGACGGTTGTAAAGGCCGAGCCCTCAGTGACGGTGCTGGTCGAACGGCTGAAGAACGAGACCGGCCACAAGCTCAACCAGGCCCTCCTGGCGCAGTACGAGAGCATCCGCGCCCTGCACCGCTCCAGCCAGCGGGCCGTCTTTGAGAGCACGTTCGAGCGGGTCTATGGCCGCCCCATGGGCGCCCACACCGTGGCCCTGGGCAGGCTCATCGAAGACCCCCAGTTCGCCGCCGCCTGGGCCAACCTCATTCCCTTCATCCGCAAGCAGGTCCTGGTGGAAACCTACCACATGGAACCGGCCCGGATGATCCGCTATACCGAGATGTTCGGCCCGATCGACTGGCGGCACCACGCCGCGCACTCGCTCTACTGGTCCCACCGCGGCGTGGACGGCGGCCTGACCCGCTGGACGGAGGCCAACAAGCGAGACTACGACTTCATCAACACCGACCGCATCGTGGTGCAGTCGATCCAGGACCTATTCCGCAGCGGCGAGATGTACTTTGACTTCTTCGCCGAGACCACTGGGCGCTACTCGATGTTCATCGGCGTCCCCAACCCCCACTTCATCAAGGGGTACGCCGACATCGTCGAGGACGTCCGCCGCCGCTCCTGGGCCGACGACGCCGGCGCCCGCGGCACCACGCCCCTCTCCGGCGGCTACGAGAACTTCCTGCGCGACGCCGTCACCTTCTTCTACCGGCGCGGCGAGCTCGACACCGCCGAGTACTGGCGCAACCGCCTGGCCACCTACAAGTACCTGAACCTGGGCAACCCGTTTCGTGCCGAAGAACTGGCCATGCCCATGAAGGAGTTCGTGGAGCACGAACTCGAGACCCGCCTGACCTCACCGAGCGTCGCTTTGAGCCAGATATCGGCGGCCCTGATGGGCGCGTTCTCCAGCGGGCTGCTGGCGCGGGATACCGACCTGTTCCTCAGCCAGTTTGAGTTTGCGAAGAAGGTCCACCGTTTTTTCCTGGAAGAGCAGCTCCGCACTTCCTCCGTCAACCGCGAGAGCGGGCGCATGGAGCAGTTTCCCCCGGACTTCCGGTTCTTCTCGGGCCAGTTGTTCTTCCAGTTCACCACGGCCCTGAGCATTGAGGACGCCGAGCAGGTCTACGACCGCGCTCCCAACGACCTGAAACTCTTCGCCTACGGCCCGATCGTGGAGCGGTTCAAGGAAGAACTCGACGCCCAGGCCAAGGCGGGGGTCGGTCGCGCGTTTGCCAGCGTCTTCCCCGAGCCCCAGGGGTGGCGGGAGTTCCAGTTGGAAATCCAGCAGATCATGGAGGAGCAGAGCAAGCAGGGGCCGGGGTTGGAGCAGAAGTAGGGGGGTATCGATCCCCATCCTGGTCCGGATTGCGCTTGGCGGGCGGCGCCCCAGTATCCTCCGGTTGCCAGTCCCATATTCGGAACTCGCCCACCCTTCCCACGATTTCGTGCGGCCTTTCCCAGAGTGTCTCCAGGGTGCCGTCGGGGCGGATGCGCTGGAACGCGAAGGCGTAGAACTCTTTGCGAGCGTCGTCGATGATCTTCCCGCCCCCCGCGTTGGGAACCTCGTCTGGCCTGGGGTACCATGTGGGTGGCCAGTTCTTGCCAAGGTAGTCGATACCCTTCCGGCCACCCATGTCATCCTGGGACGCGTCGATGGGAAGGAACCGACAGCCGGCCCAACGATTGCGCCGGGTCAACTCGATTATTCGGCGCGTGCAGAAGGCGGTCCCGGGCACTCCTCTCTCGAACCGAAACAGGTCCTCTCCGCCCCACGAACTGGCGTCCGCCACGACCCTGTCCGGAAAGCAGTTCTTGCTGTCCTGCCACGGCTCTCTTGATCCGCACGCCGTGCACACCAACGGGGGCAAGCGGCGGCGCGCCGGGCGGCGCCGTCAGCGCATTGGGCGCCCACACCCGGAGCCGTCCCGATCCCGGAAGCGCGAAGGGATCGCCGGGTGTGGTGTGTACGCCCTTGGGGTCTGTCCGGCTGTAGGTCAAGACGATGCGGTCTAGCTCGGCGTCTAAAGCGCCAGGAATCTGAACCATGAGGGTAACCAGCCGGGCGCCGTCACTGTCGGCGTCAAGGCGCGGCTGGTCGTCGTTGTCCGGCTTGAACTCGGCGTACCCGCTCTCATCGAAAAGGCTGTAGCCGTCGGCGTAGTCGGGGATGTTGTCCCCGTCGCTGGCGAAGGTCGAGGCGAGGATGATCTTGCCGGGCTTGGAATCGTCGCTTCAGCCTTCGTCGATACGTACCGGCCTAAAGGCGCACTTGAGCATGTGTGACTTACAAAAGTCATAGAATCGCTTCGAGACGATGATCTCGACCGCGCCTTGACTTTCCCATCCGCAGGCGACGTCAAATGGCTCCAGCTTCTTGAGTTCGCTACGGAGGTAGTGGCGCTCGACATCGTCGAAACCAGGTTCAAACAATACCCCTGCGCGCACATCGCGCGGAAAGGTAGCCCCGGTCGTCGTATTCACCTTCTGGAGATATGGAGAGACAGGCGGCAGGGTTACCAATGAATCGACCGTCCACCATGGACCCCCCACCACGCTCCAGTCAAGTTCCTTGCTCGGAATAGTCACCTGCGTGTTCGCCAACAGTCTCAGTGGCTGCATCAGCAGGCCCTGCAGGCCACCGGCCTCCATGAGGGCTTTGACGCGGTCCGGCACAATGACAGGTGCACCAAACAGTCCTCGAGCGAAGTGAACCCCTTTCTTGACATCGCTCTTCTGAATGCCCATGAGTCCTGGAGGACAGTGGACATGAAATACATGCTTAGGCCATAACTGAAGCAGTTCAAGTCCCTCGAAGTCCGCATCCTCGTACTCGCGGTACCGTCGGACGTGATACTCAGTCTCATAATCCATCGGTCGAGTCTGATCTCGCCGGGGTTTGAGCCCCCAAACCGTGAACAGACCGAGGATGTCCGGTATGCGGGGATCGTCCTGGGGCAGCCGAGCGCGGAACATCCCCGGCACCTCAAATCCTTCGGGGCACAAGAGACCCAACCGTTCAATGAGGCCTTTGGGGTGGTCATGGTCGTTGATGCCCGATATAGAGAGAAAAATCTTCATGGCGTGAGGATGTCAATCTCTGGCGATCGCAGCCATCTGCGGTTGGGATCGGTTGCTGCTGGAGGCCGGGGCGAGCGGGGTGGAGGGGTGTATTGAGCGGGTGAAAGAGGCGGTGGCCGCGTTTTCAGAGGGGGCGCCGCCGAAGGTTGATCGGACGGTGATTGTGATGAGGGGGGTGTGACAGGGGATGCGTCGTGGACATTTGTCGGCGAAGACCGGTTAGCCCTCATCGATCCGCACCGGCACCCAGTCGCACTTGAGCTTGTGCTCCTTGCAAAACTGGTAGAAGCGCTGCGAGGCGATGAGCGGCCGCGTGAAGAGGCTCCCCCATGATTCTTCGTACGTGACCGCCAGGTCGAAGCGATCAAGCGCCTCGATCTCGCTGCGCAGGTAGTGCAGTTCCACATCGCTGTAGTCGGGCAGGTCCTTCATGTAGGCGCCCTGGAAGTAGGCGCGGGGGACCGGGTTGCCCTTGTTGTCCACCTTGATCATGCTGGGTGACACCGGCGGCAGGACCAGGTCGCTCCACAGCTCCCACCACGGTGGGCCGTGATGGTCCCATGACAGAACCTGATCGTGCACCGCGGAGCCGCTGTACTTGGCGGGCTGGGTCGGTTTGAAGTCAATGTGCGTAAGGCTGATCGTTTCCAATTGGCGCCTGATACGATCGGGCACGACGACGCCATGATTCGCGTGTCCGAACGAACCATTCTTTCGCAACTTGCGCTGGTCAAGAAGCAACTTCGAATCAACACGAATCGCATGACCCAAGGTCTCGGCGGGTTTGAGCATCAGATGCTCTGCCGCTTCAAAGTCCGACAAGTCGTATTCGCGCCAACGTCCCAGGCTGTAGCTCGGCGTTTCAAGATCCACGGTGCCGGCAAGTGGCAGTCCTGATCGATGAATGAGAAGGAGGCTTTGCCGCACGTCCGGGTCGTCTTCGGTCGCCACAAGTGTAAACGACTTGGGGTACTCAGGTGGCTGTGGCACGTGCGCCCGAAGCTCAGCTAAAAGGCCTTGCGGCGCCGTGGAAGGGACATGGATGTTTACCATCGACTTCAACGCTGCATCTCCCCCAGCATCCATTCGTCCGCGGCCCGCCGCCACCATCCCGCGTCGCCTTGATCGTCTGAACGCGCAAGGATGCTATGGAATGAGCCGAGGCGGACTCCCGATGGCGCGGTAAACGGTTGGGACTACCGAGGCCAGGTTGGCGCTAGCGTCAGGCTTCCGATGTCACGCCGGGGAGTCATCTCCAAGGCCTTCGCGGCGACATCGGTTGGTAACTGCACCTCATCGCGTTCAGCGATTGACATGATGAGCCAAGCAGCAAGTCGGCGGACGAACGGGGTGCCGTGGCCCAGGAGCGGCGTGAGCAGCGTGAGCGCGGGGGGTCCGATCCACAGGAGGGCGAAGTTGGCTTCCGCGCCCGCCGCGGCGCCCTCCAACTCGCCAAGGCGCAAGGGGGCCAGGCCGAGGCCGAACTCGACAAGCAAGCTCACCCACTCTTCGGGCGACTTGCCGGCATCCGGCGGCGGAGGGTACCACGCCTTTGGCGGCCACTGCTTGCCGCGGAAGTCAATGCCGCGCCACCGTGTTCTCAAGTCAAAGGGCGCATCGATGGGATCGAACCGCACGCCGGTCCATCGCTCTGCGCGTGCAAGCTCCAGCACCCTGCGCGTGCAGAAGGTGTATGAAGTGGACCCCAAATCTTCGCAGATAAACAGGTCTGCGCCGGTCCAACTCTCCGGGATGGTCTTTAGCCCGCGGCGTTTTTGGCGAGTAAAGGGGACTAACGCAGACCCAGGCAACTCCCCCTGGGAGCCGCATGTCTCGCAAAGCACCGGTGCGTGCCGGATGCCAGAGGCCTCAAGGTCGACGCGGATGCCGCTTGGCATCACGGGTAGGAAGTACCTGGGGGCACCACGGCGTGTGAGTTTCTTGCTATCCATCCTTCCAATGCGAGTGAGCCGTACCTTGAAGCACGAGATACCCGCCTTGTGCAACGAGTTCACGATTCTCTCCGCAAGCAAGATGCGATGAGAATGACGCTCCTCCATTATGTCCGGCCAGCCAGCACCGGAGACGCAGAAGAGCTCATACTCCTCCAGATCGCGCTCTTTGCCGATTGTACGCCCACACTCGCCACACTGAAGCCGCAGATACTCGCGCCCGACCGATGCAGTCGGGTACTTGTTGTCCGAACGCGCCTCGATGATAAAGAGTGATGGGTCAGGCATCATCGTAAATCGTACCTGAAATCGTGGTGTAGCCGCTCCATCTCTTGGATGATCTGTTCCCGTGTAAACTCACGCCGTCCAAGCGAGTCGGTCGCGACACCCCGCGTCGCCCAAGCGCCCGAACCCTTCGAGGATCAAAACTGCTCTTGCTTCAGCCACTCGAACTCAGTCCACAAGCCGTACCGGCACCCAGCGCGGCGGTTCCATTCCACGCCGACGCTGAGGCTCGTCCAAGCGAGGTCTAAGGAACCGGAACAAACGCTGAGAAACGATTGTCCGGCGTCGCTGCAAGTACTGGCCGAGCATCGTAAACTCCTGCGACTGCGCGATGTCGAACGGCGGCAGTTGCCTGATGGCGGCGGCCCTGTAGATCATCCGATGGTCAACACATTCATACTCTCGCAGGGCTTTGGGCAAGTCCTCGTACGGCGCGAACGGGCGTATGCGCGGGACTTGGTCTGGCGGGAGTTCGACGCAAGGCGGCAGCGCGACACTGGGCGACACGAACCAGTAGCGATCTTTCGTCTCGGGGTGTGCGTCAAGGATCACACCTGCCGCTGAGCCATCGGATAAGTACTTGCCCTCATCCCGCCGTAGTAGCGCGACAGGCTTGAACTCCAGCCCCGCGAACCTCTGCTCGTCGAGCTCTCGCCGCACGCCGTCAGCCACCATGTGGTACGTGCCCGATGCATTCGCGCAGAAGAAGGAGTCCGGGCTGATGCTGGCGATGTCGACTCGATGCCGCCCGTCGGATGTGGGAGGCTTCTCGATGTCGGCTACTCCGTCGCAGTGATTCACCCAGAAGTCAAGGTACTCGGCGGCGGCCAGATCGGGTTCGTCATAGCGCATGTACACGTGAAGGTGGTACTCTGTGCCATAAACAGGCATTCCTTGTGAACCCAGGTGGGGTCGCAAGCCGCACTTCGTGAGGCACCGCAGAATGGCTAGCAGTTGATCGCCATCACTGGCGAGGTTGAACCTGAAACCACCCATGACAAGTCCAGGCGGGTAAACCTGGGCGAGAGCCTCGATGACCGAGACACCTTCGACATGCGAATGCAGGGTTGCTTGGGAAAAGGACTTCATGGGCATGTGCCGATCACGCAATCACCGATCCACTTGTCGACAACGGCGCCAATGCTCGAGTAGCTAATGTTATCTGTAGCACCATAGGCGGTTTGCATCTCAGCCCACGACTCGCGAATGACGCGACGGTAATCGTCTGAGCTCGGAATCCCCTCAATATCATTTAGACCGGCGTTTACGAAATCATGGAATGTCGGCTGGTACACGCCATCAACCACCAGTCCCTTTCCGGCGCCATGCCGCCCGACTTGCATTGGGAAACTCGGGACGTTACTGTTAAGCCAGCTGATGGATGGTTCTGGACGACCGAGTGCAGCAAACATATCTGTCACCACCCTTTTTGGACCAGCGTGATTGACCTCCATCCGGAGGACACTGCGAGCCCAAGTCGGACCTAGGCGATCAAAGAACGCATCCCATTCATTGTAACTGAAAGTCATCTTTGGCTCAGGAATCCCCCCGTCGGGGATCGCCTCCCTAAAGATCAAGTCAACCATGCCGTTTAGGAACTTGGTCTTGGTCTCGGTTCCGAGCTCCCAGTCGGGCCCGAGCCGTTGCCTCCTGATGGCGTAGAGGAGATCCGTCGTGTCCTCGAAGGCAGCGAGCCACTTCCCTCTCCCATTGGCGTCGCGGTTGCCGGGCCGGTTGATCCATTTGATCAGTAGGCTCGCGAACCGTTCGCAGTCACTCCCCGCGTTGTGCACCCACACCCCGTGCTCACCCGCGAAGTAGGTGTGGAACTCCTCCACCTCCAGGTTGAACGTGGTGAAGGGCCTGGTCGGCGGGCCTCGCTGCACCTGGATATCGGTGACGAAGGCCGTGCCGCCGGAGGCCAAGGCCAGCTCTTCGCCAATGACCAACTCGGCGGCGGGGACGAAGTCCTCCCGACTGACCGAGTAGAATGGGTGCTCCCCCGTCCCGATGAGCGTGGCGGGCTTATGGTCGCCGCCCCCGCCGACCGCAAGGATGGGCGTGTACTGAACGTGGTACAGTGTGTCGGGATGGGTCACCACAGTGCTCAGCACTCGCTGGTACCCTTGCTCGCCGGTCTCTGGATCACGCGAGAGCACGTAATCGCCTGGCTTGACGCACTCGATGGGCAGGGCACCACTCGTTGTCTGCACGGGCGTGGCCGCCACGAAGCACATGCGTGTGGTGAGCAGGATCGCGGCCTTCTCAAGGACCGGGGCGAGCTTCTCGCTGGACCGGGTGACTGTGCCCGAATCTACCCGCCCGCCCACTTTGAAGAGGGTCCGCAAGTACCGGACATCGCTGATCTTGGCAACCACACTGGCAAGTTGGCCGCCCTTGAAACCTGCCTGCGCTGCGACCGTGGAACCTCCCGAAAGCACCGCCGGCACGACCTGCACCGCGACCTCGCCGACGATGCGCCCGCAAATCCAGCCCTGCTGGTCTGGGGTCATTGACGCGATCTCGTCCTTGAGAGCATCGATGACTTCCACGGCGATCTCGAAGTAGACGCCGTATTCCTCGCTCAGCCTGTCCAGTTCGTCGGTGTCGCCGAGGATCACAGCGCGTACAAAGGCCTCCTGGTCTTGTACGATCTTCCTCGCCACGTCGGCAATCGCCTCTAACGCGGCACCGATGGCCTTGAGCCTGGCCCCATCGGCTTCGAGGAGTAGCGAGTCGCCCTTATACAACCTGAGGCCTACCGAGATCGTGTTGTAGTTCTTCAGGACATACCAGGTGGCGTCGAATAGATCGACTGCCCCGTCCTTGACCGCCACTCCAGTGTCCCAGATGCCTCGCCCAAAGCCCTTGGTGAATGCGACTTCATACGGCTGGTTGCCCTCTCCACGGAGGTCCCTCGCGGGTTCGGAGGGCTCTGAAGGAATGGTGCCCGGCGTGGTGGTGACACGGGGCACCGCCAGGAGAACGCTCGGTGATTCGCGTCCCTGCGCTCGCAGCAGGTTGTGCCCATCAGTCACTGCGATGGAGTACGAGACTCCACCGATCTCGACCCGGTCGGCGAACTCCGGGAACATCCCACTTGGCCCGGCGAGTTCGATCACGAACGGGGAAAACTCGCCGCCGCCTGTCGTGCGCAACTGCGTAATGCCGCTTGGCGGGGCCGAGAAGCCATACCCACGCCAGTCCGAGCGGTCCGCCTCGCCCAGTACAAGCTCGCCGATAAACCAGGTGGAAGCAACTTCAGTCTCGACCACCCCGAAGACAAGGGCGGAGGGGTTGGTGGCTGGGGTGGACAAGTGGACTGTCAGGACTTCCTGCAATAGCGGGTCAAACTCGGCCGGCCCCTCGAGCGTCGCCGTGAGTGCACCATCAGAAAACTCCCGAGCAACGCCAGTCCAGACGAGCGGGTATTCCACGTACGCGCCAAGTTCGCCGACCGGCGGACCAGATCGCAGGCGCAGGAGCACTGTCTGGCCCGCAACCCCGCCAACGGATTGTCCATACGTCAAAACTTCGACCGCGATGCGTTCATCGTTGGGCGGATTCGCGTCAATCCGGAACGAGAACTCCGCCGAGCCCGTCAGTCCATGCGAGTTGGTAGCCGACAACTGGACAGAGTTCATGCCGACCTGCACAACCACGCCGTTCAGGACCGTCGCCGAGTCAAACGCGCCTGAGTAGTCGTACGGATGGAGGAGGTCGCTCTCGGCACCAGGCCAATCCTTGTCAAAAGTGACTGGCACCGTAATCGGCAGATTGGGCGCCTGGAACGTCCGCGCGGGCATGTTGTTGAGCAGGAGGTCCAGTTGGCTGATCACCCCGGTCGACCCAGGTATGAGATCGCTTGCGGCGTCATCGATCTCACCGACCAGGCGCAGGTCCGCAAGCACCCGGGTTCCGTCGCCGCTCGCATACACCCGCTCGACCGCAAAGCTCTCAATCGTGATGAGCGGGGTTGGATGGGAGACCGGAAGTTCTCGCAGCGGGTCGCCGATCGACCCGTCTTCATTGACCGCGACAAATCGTTGCTCAAGAGCGGTCAACTTCACCTTGTCATCAAGCTGGTCATCCGGGTGACTCTCCCCGTGCGGCCGGATCTCAACCTTGATCTCATCCCCGCCCACACTCTCGCTGGGTCCCACCGCCTCCACAAACCACACCGCCGTCTGCCCTGGGGCGACGCCAAGTTCCGCCGCGGTGTAACTCCGCCCGCTCTCCAGGCACACCCGCCCGCGGCGTTCCATCGCCGCCTGGCGGTTGTCGCACGGCTGGCCGGGGGCGCTGGTGTCCTCGCCGGCCAGATCGGGCGGGTCTACGGCGTTTGGATCAAGCGGCGGCGCGCCGGGCGGCGCCGTCAGCGCATTGGGTGCCCACACCCGTAGCCTGCCCGACCCCGGAAGCGCGAAGGGATCGCCGGCGGTGGTGTGTACGGCCTTGGGGTCTGACCGGCTGTAGGTCAAGACGATGCGGTCTAGCTCGGCGTCCAAAGCGGCGGGAATCTGAACCATGAGCGTAACCAGCCGCGCGCCCTCGCTGTCAGCGTCGAGGCGCGGCTCATCGTCGTCGTCGGGCTTGAACTCGGCGTACCCGCTCTCATCGAAGAGGCTGTAGCCGTCGGCGTAGTCGGGGATGTTGTCCCCATCGCTGTCGAAGGTGGAGGCGAGGATGATCTTGCCGGGGGATTCAGCATCCTCCTCCAAGTCCTCCTCCGCCTTGTTCCGCTCGGGAGTGCCGTACCCGTTGTCGTTGTCGCTGTCGATATCGACATCGATCTTGAGCGCCATGCGGCGGTCGTCCTCGTCGGCGTCGCCATCGCCGTCATAATCGTAGTAATCCGGGGTACCGTCGCCGTTGCTGTCGGGTCCAATCCGGTGTGGTGGAAGGCCGGTGCCCCAGCGGTGCCGCACGACCGCAAGGCCTCCGCAGCGGCCTGGAACTGTGAGCCATTCTGACCACCCCCCGCACTCAGTTGGCTCATTGGGAGGTATAAGGCAGGAACCTCCCGTGCATAAATACAGTCCAATTATGTCCGGGCATGCGCAGTTTGTGCGGCCCATGTACCACCGGTCGTATTGAAACGGTATCGATGCGTAGGGGCGCGGCCCGTCGCAACACCTGTACAGCGGCATCGAGCGTCCATTCACGGTGCCGAATGGTTGGCGAATTCCGTCCCAGTAGTTGGCTACACCCCATAGCAACTTGCGGCAGCCCGAGGGCAGCGGGTTGCCATTCTCATCAAAGTACACCGGCGGCTCTTCATAATCGGGACCGCCTGCCGGGTCGTCGCCGCGTGAAGCCTCGCCTCCGTCGCACTCACCGTCATCATCGGTATCTCGGTCGAAGGGGTTGCTGCCAAGCTGCTCCTCAACCTCGTTGCTCACCCCATCCCCGTCATAGTCCTCCTCCCCATCCGCCATGCCATCGTTATCACTATCCGTATCCGTCGGGTCCAGCCCCATCGCCGCTTCGTTGCCATCACCCACCCCGTCGGCGTCCGAATCCGGTCGGGATGGGTCCGTCCCGATCCGTTCTTCCACCACATCCGTCAATCCATCGCCATCCCCATCCGTCTGGTCGCCCGGTGCCGCGGCACCCTGGTCGGGCACACTGGGGTCCAGCCCCCGCCGCATCTCAAACCCATCGCGGATGCCATCCCCATCCTGGTCGGGGTTGCGTCGATCCCAGCCGCGCTTCTCCTCGTAGGAGTCGTACAGCCCATCCCGGTCCACATCGTGGGCCAAGTATGCGGCAGAATCCCCATCCCGCTCCTGCCCGATGGTCGTGGGCCGCAGCGGGTCAAACGGGATCGCCGGGTCGCCCCCAACCCCGCCCATCGCGGGCCGGGCCAAAAGTTCCAGTTCCGCCAGGTCCTGCGCCCCATCGTTGTCGGTGTCAAAGTGCAGCCAACTCGTGCCGTGGACTTCCAACTCTTCAAAGTCAGAGAGCCCATCACGATCCGTATCCAGCCCGAGCAGCGGGTAACTGGTGTCGTCGCACAGGTCGGTTCCCAACCGCCACTCGGTGCCGTCGCTGAAGTCATCGTTGTCCGTGTCGGGGTTGTTCTTGTTCGGGCACAGCGGGTCCGTCCCGGCCGATACCAGGTCCTCGAAGTGGTCAGACAAGCCGTCGAAGTCAGAATCCGACGAGAGGCGCACGAGGCAGAAGTCCTCCGACTCATCGCACGGCGAGATTGCGTACCGCACCCGCAGCACAACCGTGCACTCTTCAACCTCTGGCGTGACAGGATCATCGCAGCCCCCATCGGGGACAGGAAGCACGTACAGGATCAGCCCGCCGCCGTACGAGCCGGTGTGCTCGACCATGCTCTCGACCCATTGCGCGCCCGACACGATGTCCCACCGGTACACGCCTCCCGCGGGTGAGCCGCGGGCGATGAATGCCGTGCCCCGACCGGCAACCGCCCAGTCTTCGCAGGGATCGTGAATGGCGTCCTGGCGCGGGATGCACTCAATCTGTGACCGGGGCCAGATACTGCTCGGGCACAAGTCCACCGCCGTCTGGCAACTCTCATCTTCAACGACCTCAAGTTCACACTCTGCGCACACCTGGCACACCGTCCCATCGGGCAAGGTGAAAGTGAGCCGCACGCGGATGCGGACCAGGCCGGGGTGGGTGCCGAAGAAGTAGCGAATGCCGCCGATGTCCGAAACAAAGCCGGCGCCCTCGCCGTCAAGGCTGGTGACGGACACACACGGAGGAATGAGCGACACCGATGCGCCCGCGGGGAGCGACCACGAAAGAGGAAGGCTGATGGGGACGCCCTCGGTCACCCCGCCCGGGCACGTGAGCGTGATGCTGGCACCACTGCAATCGCCCGATCCGCCTCCAAGCGAGCCGACGTTCGCGCACTCGCAGGGGTCAGGGGTGGCGCCCTGCTGGCCCGATCCCGCGCCCCCCGACGATGCGCCACCTACACCCGGGGCCACCGCCAACGCCCGCACCGTCGTCAACGCCGCCTCAAAGTCGTCGATCATGAGCGCGATGTCTTCGCCGCTCAATACGCCGTCGGCGTTGACATCCGCCCGTATGTCCGTGTCCGCGTAGAACTCGAAGAAGTCCTGGAGGTCGCTGACGCCCACCGTGCCCGAGTCGTCAAAGTCGGTGTTCAGGTAGAGCCGGCCGCCCCCTGCCGCGAACTCGATCAGCGCCGCGAACGTGCCGGCCCGGACCGCCAGCAACTCCCCCGTCCTACCGGAAAAGAGCAGCGCCTCATCGACAGCCTGGCCACCATCGGAGATTCGCTGGACAAGCAGGTCGCGCGTAAGGTCTCGGTCCTGGTCGGGAACCCACGCGGTTGCCGCGCCGGCCCTTGCGCCCGAAACACCGAAGCTCGTCCACAGGGCCGAAGCATCGGAGCCCGAGCGCGCGTACACGGCGCCCACCGCCTCGCCGAGAAGCGTGTGGTCGGGCGCGGCGATGACAATGTCCGCGATGCCGTCCCCGGAGAGATCGGGAGTGAGCGCAGCGCTGGCGCCAAACCGTTCTCCGGTTTGGGCGCCAAGCAAGGTCGCGAGGATTGAGTCATCGATGCCAGAGATGATCTGGACGCGCTCGAGCACCGGGTCCGATCCCAACCGGTCCGCGATGCCGTCGGCGTTGTAGTCAAACGCCGGTGTAGTTTGCCCGTACGCGGTTGATGTCGCCGGCCCAAGCAGGCAGGCGAGCGAGAGAAACATGGTAAGGGCACGGGCGACGAGCAGTGGCGCGGACAAGTCATGTCGCATGCGAAACTCCCGGCATCAGCAATCCCAGCGTGTGTGTTCGAGTGAATCGGCCGCAATCAGCAACCAGAACCCAGCGCGACAAAGAACGCCTCTATGTCAAGGTCGGTGCCGACATCGCCGTCGCAGTTGATATCTGTCGAGCCGGACCCAACCCCTCCAAGGGCGGCGAAAAAGGCTTCAATGTCAAGGTCGGTGCCCGAATCACCATCGCGATCAAAGTCCGAAGGGCAGGAGTGAATGGGCGTGCCCATCGGCCGCACCCGGACCATGGCCGGGGCATCGTTGAGGTGTACGTTCAGGAAGACGCTCACCCGACCATCCGCGGCCGTGCTGCCGATCGCGATCATCGGCGCGATGAACGTGACGACCTCGCCGGATGCGGTCTGGGCTCCAGCGGCGAGGAGGAGGCGTCCGTTGAAGAACGCCGCCGTTCGCGCGGGGGCGTTCTCCGCACGGGCGGGCCAGATGCACGCGATATCCCCCTTCGCGCTGATCTGCGCGGCGAGCGGTTGGCCCGCCAGCGTGAGGCCGTCGATCTCCTGCCCCTCCCGCATCATCACCGCCCCATCGCGGATCAGGACCGAGTTCTGGCCCGAGTGTTCAGTCGTATTCACCGCGGCAAACCACACCTCGGGCAGCCAACAGTCCACCGGATCAGATAGCCCGACCAGGTGCAGGCCCTTGATCCGCTCGCCGGCCGCTCCGCCGGGCACCTGATCGCCCTCGGAGATCAGCCGCGTCGCAGACTCACCGCCCGATGCCGAATCCAGCGCGATGACATGCTCGTCGTTGAAGCGGCTCAGGCCATCAAGACGCACCGCCGCGATCAGGCGCGAGCCCCCCGGCGAAAACCGGAAGCAGTTGAAGTCAGCATCTGCACTGACTGTGTACGACACGCCCAGGCTGACCGCGTCTCCGCTTCCCAGCACGCGACGAAGTTCGCCGCCCACGCCCTTGTAAATCCCGCGGCTGACTGTGTGGCCACCGCTTTCTTCGGCCTCGCCCGCCACCCAATACGGCTCGCTGCCGGATGTAATCCCGGCAAGGCTGCACGACCGCCAGAAGCCGTTGGGGCTCCCTGCCAGCGGCTCGATCGGAGTTCCCTCCAGCGTTACAGGAACCGGGTCGCCCGCCGCGGCGACCGGCGAGATCCAGAGCGAGTCGAGAAAACCGGGACGGTCTTCAAGCACGCCGTACGGTCGATTCGCGATGTCCGTACTGAACGCGACAATGCCGTTGCTGCTGATCCCAAAGCCGGCCTCATACCGCGCCTGCTGGTAGCTCCCAAGTACCTGTCGCGGGTACTGGAGAACGATCCCCGCCTGACCATCGATACTCCCCCAGATGACCGTTGGCGCGGGCGAGTTTGCCTCAGCAACCTCGACCATGGCCGCGTAACTGTCCACCCCTCCCGCGGCGATGCCGAGAAGCCTGGCCGCCGTCGTTGAACTCGGCGCGAGCAGCGGATCGCCCGCGCGGAGCAACACCGTGGGCACATCCTGTCCGAGGGCAGCGCCGCCTCCAATGGTCAACGCGATCCAAGAAAGTGACACCAGGCTCTGTCGCGCGTGCAGCATGACGAGATTCCCCATGAGTTGGGGCAGAGCATACCGATCGTCGCGGCGTACGCAAGGTCAATGACGCGATGCGACCTACAAATACAAAAACCTCATAATGGAGGTTTCCCTCAGATATGAGGGATTTGCACTCGGGCGAGCAACAGCGAACCCCGGCCGCATCGCAAGTAGTTGTGAGCGATGTAGTTACACAAGCAGCATCCGGACAATCTGCCTGGAATCCCCCAAGCTGCGGGAGCCCCAACGAGCAGGAATCTGCTACACGCCCTCAGCCCACCAACCGCTCCGTCGCCTCCCGGTACTTCCCCACCGTCGCCGCCACGACATCCCGCGGCAGTTCCGGTCCCGGCACCTGTTTGTTCCATGCGCCGTTTGCAACCAACCCCTCCAGATACTCACGCAGGAACTGCTTGTCGAAACTCGCCTGGGCATGGCCGGGCTCATACCCATCCGCCGGCCAGAACCGGGAACTGTCGGGCGTTAGTGCTTCATCGATCAGGATCGGCTCCGCTTCCGCTCCTGCGTTGAGCGGCAATCCGAACTCAAACTTCGTATCGGCGATGATGACCCCGCGTGAGAGCGCGTACGCCGCGGCGTCCATATATGTGCGAAGCGATGTCTCCCGCAGCCGCTCCATCAGCCCTGCGCCAACTCGGTCGCACGCCTGCGCGAAACTGATATTCTCATCGTGCCGACCCTGCACTTCCTTGGTGGCGGGTGTGAAGATTGGATGCGGCAGCCGGTCGCACTGGCGCAGGCCCGGCGGGAGCTTGATGCCGCACACCGACCCGGTCGCCCGGTATTCCTTCCACCCCGACCCTTCGAGGTAGCCGCGGACGACGCACTCGATCGGCACCACCCTGGCCTTGCGGCCGATCATGGCCCTCCCGACCAGGTCATCGCGCGTGGTTGTTCCAGCAAACGCGGCGTCGGGAATGTCGCCGGCATCGTCGGAGATCAGGTGCGTTCTGCATATCCCCCTGGACTCGATAAACCGCAGCCACCACACCGAGAGTTTGGTGAGCAGGCGGCCCTTGCCCGCGATGGGCGTCGGCATGACCACATCAAACGCCGAAATCCGATCCGTCGCGACAATCAGCAGGCGCGGCTCGGTGCCCCCCGCAGTGGAAGTCTGGGAGGGCAGGTCGTAGACATCCCGCACCTTTCCCCGGCGCAGCCCCGGGAGCGCAAGGTCCGTCGAGTAAAGGCCCTGGGAAACTGCCTGAGTCATGGCCCAAGGGTACCGCCCATCCATGCCGCCCGGGCGGCCGGGACCGGCTTCTCCCCTGATCCGGCGCTTCCCGGTTGCAACGCGGCCGCCGGAAGCGACAATGATCCTGCCGCGGCTCGACTCTTCTCACTTTGGGTCGAACCATGGGGGTCGAACCGCGTTGAACATGGTCGCAGGCGGTTCAAAGGGAGGGGTGGCCGGCTTCATGCTGAGTTTCGTCGTCTTTGAATCGGACGGGGTGGATGCGCGGACGTTCCCTCCCCGCCACGCCCACCTTGTTGGGCCAGACGACATCCCCCTCCAGGGCGAGGTGGTTTTTCAGCCCGGCCTGGTCGAGTGTGAAAAGTCCATCCCGCAGACGGCGGGCCTGGCTGTTCAACTCAACGTCGCCCGCCCCGGAACCCACAAGGCGCAGCCGGCGGCGGCCGCGCACATCACCGGCTCCAACGGTCTGGGCCTGCTGACCGTCCAGACCTGCCTGCTGCCGGATCGACCCGAGCCGTACCTGCTCACGATTGAACTGGCCCGCCACCGGATCATGTTCTTCCTGAACAAACTCGAAGACTGGGGCCTCTTTGATCTCCCCACCGATAGCCCCGTGCTCCAGCAGTTCGAGCAGGCCCGCATCGCGTTCACTGAAGCGCTGGTCGCCCAGCGCGGCGGGATGAACGGCGAATCTGAGCCCATCGTCAACGGCTACTGCCCCAACGCAGACAGGCTTGCCGCCGAATCCCTGTCCCTGGCCATCAACGCGGGTGAGGGGCTGGCCCTCTTGAACGCCGACCGCCAGATCAAGGGCCGCCTTTCAGGGAAGGCGTATAGCGAGGCTGCCGCGCACCTGGCCCGCCTGACACCGGAAGTTCCCCCGCCCGGCGCGCCCATCCTCATTCCCGGGGCCGGATCGGTGGTGCTCGCGGGGTCCCCGCAGATCGGCTGTGCGATCAGTCCCGGGCAGTTCTCCGAACCGCTCCAGAAGGCTGTTCTCGCCAGTTGCGACTTTGTCACCATGCCGATGCGCTGGCTCGACATGGAGCCCAACGAAGGGAAGTACTCCTTCGCCAGCACCGACCGGTGGATCGAGTGGGCGGTGCGGCAGGCGAAACTGCCGGTGGTGGGGGGTCCGCTGGTGGACTTCCGCCCGCAGTGTGTGCCCGAGTGGCTGTTCATCTGGGAGAACGACTACGAAACTCTGCGCGACCTGGTCTTTGAGCACGTGCAGAGCGTGGTGACACGCTACCGACGCACCGTGCAGCGCTGGACCGTCGCCAGCGGGCTGCACGTCAACACCAACTTCAAGATCAGCTTTGACCAGATCATGGACCTCACGCGCATGTGCGTGCTGCTGGTGCGCAAGCTCCAGCCCACTGCAAAGGTCCAACTCGAAGTCGCCCAGCCCTGGGGCGAGTACCACTCCAACAACCGCCGCTCGATTCCGCCCTATCTCTACGCCGAGGCCGCCGTCGCGGCGGGGCTCAACATCGACACCCTGGGCATCCGCCTCCAGATGGGCCACGCCGAGCCGGGCTTCGCCACCCGCGACATGATGTCGCTTTCGGCCATCCTCGATAAGTTTGCTTCACTTGAAAAACCCCTCGCGGTCTCCGCCATTGGCGCGCCCAGCGCCCCCGTCACCCCCAAGCCTTTCAGGCCGCGGGCGGGTGCCGAGGCCGAGGACGCCTACGAGCCCGGTTATTGGCGCAGCCCCTGGAGTGAAAACGTCCAGGCCGACTGGATGACCCAGGCCATCGCCATCTGCTGCTCCAAGCCATATGTACAGAGCGTCTGCTGGCATGACCTGGCCGACCCGACGCCCTCCGTAACCGCCGCGGGCCCTGTTGCATGCCCCGAAATGCCCTACGGCGGCCTGCTCGCTTCCGGCGGCGTCCCCAAGCCTGCTCTGGCGCGCCTGGCCCAGATCCGCGGCGGCATGAAGGACGGGCGATCGCCCTTGACGCTCCTCCAGCCGGTTTCTCGGTAGACTCTTCCTCGCCTATGGGGGACGTCCAGCCAATCCCAGTCACACTCTCCGCGGCAGCCGGACCCGCCAAGTGGGCCGCCGTGATTGTCCTCAGCGCTGTGTGCGGTGGGGGCCTGGTGTGGTCGCTCACGGGGCGCGAGCCCAGGTCAAACATTGGCACTCCCGCATCGGCGATTGGCCCAGGCGTTCAGCCGCCGAGTGTGCCGGTGAACCCGCCGCCGGCCCCGTCGGTTATTCAAACGCAACAACCTTTGGCTGTTGTGGAACCGTTGCCGCCTCCCGTGGGGCCCGCGCCCGCCGTCGCGGCCGCGCCGCCACCAGCGCCGTCGCAGTTCTCACCCATCGTGGTGCAGCCGGTGTCGCCGGTGATCCCGGTCGCGCCCGGCGATGGTTCCAAGGCGCCACCAACTGCATCCCCATCAGTCGCGCCGCAGCCGACTTCGCCACAACCGCCACCGGCGCCTGCGGAACCGGCATCGCTGGTGCGCAAGATCAACATCAACACCGCGACCGTCACCGAACTTGAACTGCTCCCGCAGATCGGCCCGGCACTGGCAGGCCGCATCATCGACTACCGCGCCGCCCACGGCCCCTTCAAGTCCATCACTGAACTGGACAAGGTGAGCGGGATCGGGCCCAAGACGATGGCAACGCTGGCGCCGTTGATTACGGTTGAGTGATCAATGGTTGCTCCTTGCCCCACGCCCCGCGGCCAAGGGAACGGCCTCGGGGCCTTCGTTCCGCCGTCGGTCCGAAAAACCCGCGGATTGTCCTTGCATGTGCCAGCCTATTCCTGTAGGCTCTCTCGACCTACTTAGGTGGAGGCAGGGTCATTGAGTCCGGTAGGTCGCTGCGTGCATGGATCGGGTTACTTCTTGCGTCAAGCGTGTTGGCCGTGCTTCGGCCTTGGGCCGGACCACTACTCAACGCAGTGACTTCCCGGTGTGGACCCACCAGTCCATGCCAGTCAGAGAAGCCGATCCTCAAGGAACGGCATGCTTCGGTAGTGAAGTGCTGGTTTCTTACTTCCGCGTGCGCCCAAACGCTGGGCCGATTGGAGTCCCCATCAAATCTCAAGTGCTCGCGTCACACACCGCCCAGGACCTCGCACTTGTAGCACGCCGCGCCGGCCTGCTCGCGGGCTGCCTCGCACTCACCATGGCCGGCTTGGCCATCGCGCAGAACATCGCGCCGGCCCAAGGCTTCGGCCCTCCCGCCGTCGGCCCGCTCCGCACGATCCCGGGGTTCGTGGGCGTGGGCGGCCCGGCGGATGCGCCCCCGAAAGAGCCCATCGTGCCGCTTTCCGGAAAGCTGGGTGTCCAACTCGTCAATGTCCCATCGGTTGACCTGCTGCCCATCAACCTGGGCGCCGTCCTCATCGAAGACGCCGCCGAGACCACCGGCCGCATCCGCGAAGGCGTTGGCTCTCCCCTTTCTTTCGACTTTGACCCGGCCATGGGCGGCCTGTACGAAGTGCCCGGTGGCGGGTGGCTCTGGGCCTTGGACGTCCGCGCTCCTGGTTCCTTTGGCGTCCGCATCCACTTCGCCGACTTCCAACTCCCCGCCGGCGCGCAGGCCATCGTCTACGACCCGCAGATCCCCGACAACCTCCCCGACCCATACTCCACGACGGGACCGCTCAACAACGGCGACTTCTGGGCGTGGACAAGTTGGAGCGATACCGCGCGCGTTGAGGTCTACCTCCCGCCCGAGGTCGCCGCCGATCGATTCAACCAGTTCTTCCGCATCGACCAGGCCCTGCACATCTACCGCAACCCCACCACCGGCCTCGCGGGCGCGTATGGCGACCGTGAACTCCCCTGCCACAACGACCTGGAGTGCTTCTCCAACTGGACCCAGGCCGGCGCGGGCGTGGGGCGGATGCAGTTCACCATCGGCTCTTCGGGCTTTGCCTGCTCCGGCGCCATGCTCAACAACCTGGGCGGCGACCTGACCCCATACTTCATGACCGCCCGTCACTGCATGCAGGACAACTCCCAGGCGCTCGGCTCTCTCCAGGTCTACTGGTTCTTCCAGCGAGCGGGATGCGCCGGCGCTGTCCCCGGCATCGGCTCGGTCCCGCGCAGCGACCGCTGCAACTATGTGCGCACCGATAACTCCACCGACATGAGCCTGGTGATGATCGAGGGGACGGTGCCCCGCACCCTGTGGTGGATGGGCAATGACTCGGCGTCGCAGCCCGATGGGGCGTACGCGGTGGGCATCCACCACCCCGCGGGCACGCACAAGCGCATTTCCTTCGGGAACGGGAGCGGGTACAGCGTCTCGTGCGGCGCCTCGGGTCTGCAGTTTGGGTCCAATGTCGATTACTACTCGGGCACCGTTGAGCCGGGGTCTTCCGGCAGTCCGCTCATGACCGGCAACGCGGGGTTTATCGGCGTGGCCTCGTGCGGGCCCAGCGGTGGCGGGGTGTGCCCGGGGTTCCTGACGGAAGGGGTCTACGGCAAGTGGTTTGTGGGGTATGGCGCGTTCCAGGAGTTCGTGAACAACGCCGCCTACGACGACGGCAACGAGAACAACGATTCCTGTGGCTCCGCCACCAACCTCAACTCCTACGGCGGCAACGGCACCGTCTACAGCCAGTACCTCAAGGTCTACGACCAGGACTGGTTCCGCCTCACCGTCCCTGCTTTCGGCAGTTGCACCTTCCGCTCCGTCTTCACCCACGCCGACGGTGATATCGACATGAACCTCCACGATGGCTGCGGCGGCGTCCTGGCCTCATCCGGCGGGACCGCCAACTCCGAGACCATCACCTGGAACAACTCCACTTCCAGCCCGCGAGAGGTCTACCTCAACGTTTTCCTTTACAACGACACCCGCAATATCTATTACCTCGACTTCTCCCGCGTGGGCGTTTCCGCCCCCAGCAACGACGCCTGCTTCAACGCCACCTCCATCCCCGCGGGCGGCCAGGGCAGCAACGCCAGCGGCGGCACCACCGGGGCCACCACCGACGGCTCCACCAACTGCACCACCTCTTCCGCCGATGTCTGGTTCCGCATCGTTGCGCCCTGCACGCGCACCGTGTCCCTCAATACCCAGTTCAGCAACTTCGACACCGTTCTCTCCGTCCACACCGGCTGCCCCGGCACCGCGGCAAACCAGGTCGCCTGCAACGACGACGTCGTGTCCGGCACGCTCTGGTCCAGCCTTTCCTTCACCGCCAATGGCGGCCAGAACTACTACGTCCGCCTCGCCGGCTACCAGGGCGCCTTCGGCAGTTACAACCTCGACTCCAACTACGGCTACGCCAGCAACGACCTGTGCTCCGCCACCGCCAACATCCCTGCCGGTTCCTACGCCTTCAACACCTGCACCTGCGAGACCGACGGCCCCCCCGACGACGCGTGCCTGGCCTTCGGCAGCAACCAGATCTACAACGACTTCTGGTTGGGGTATACCCCCACGTGCGACGGCATCCTCGAGCTCAACACCGTCGGGAGCAACTTCGACACCAAGGTCGCCATCTACGCAAACCCCGACAACAGCAGTTGCCCGTCCGGCCCCAACTCCGCCATTGCCTGCAACGATGACATCAGCCAGTTCGACCTCCAGTCGCGCACGTCCGTCCCCTGCACCGCCGGGCAGCGCTACATCCTGCGGATCGGTTCCTACGACACAAACGTGCGCCAGGCGGGGATCGTGAACATCATCTTCACGCCCGCCAACAACGCCTGCGCCAGCGCGCTGGCCGTCTCCGACGGCGCCACCGCGATCTGCACCACCGGTGCCACCACCGACGGTCCCGATGAGCCCAACGCCTGCAACTTCGCCCAGTTCACCCAGGTCGGCGCCGATATCTGGTATTCCTACACCGCCTCCTGCCTGGGCACCGTCACCGTCGACCTCTGCGATGCCGACTACGACTCCAAGGTCGCCGTCTACAGCGGCACGGCGTGCCCGACCGGCCCCGGCACCGCCCTGACCTGCAACGACGATGCCTGCGGCGGCACCGGCCTCAGTTCCATCGTCTCCTTCCCGGCCCAGGCGGGCGAGGCGTTCATGATCCGCGTGGGCGGCTACGGCAGCGGCACCGGCCAGGCCACCATGGTCATCTCCTGCGCCCCAACCACCTGCAGCCCCGACTTCGACGGCGATGGCGACGCCGGCACCGACCTGGACATCGAGGCATTCTTCGCCTGCCTGGGCGGCGACTGCTGCGCCACCTGCGGGGCCTCCGACTTTGACGGCGATGGCGATGCGGGCACCGACCTGGACATCGAGTCGTTCTTCAGGGTGCTCGGTGGGGGGGCGTGCTGACAGATGGGAAGCGGACCCAGCCCAGGCCGCTGGGCATTAGCGGTCGTGCCACCACGCCTTGAGCGAAGCGCCCTCGGTGCAGCCTTGGCGCGGTGACTCGGCTGTCCACGTCCACACCCCCCAATGCGGTTGGCACGCCCAACCTCACGCGGGCTGGTGATCGACGCGAGCGAAAAGTGTCCGCCTGCAAGAAAGGTGCGGTTTCATGTCCGCTCGGATAATCGTCGTGCGCCTGTTACAAGAGGGTGATGAACGGAGGTATTCTTTGAGAACAGGAGCGTCGACTGTGTTGAAGAGCCTGTCGGTGGCGGGCGTGCTCGCACTGGCGAGCGGTGCCGTGCTCGCCCAAGGTTCCCTCACCGTGCTGCTTCCCCCACCCGGATTCGCGACGGCGGGGGTGTCCGGCATAAGCCACGGCGGCCATGTCATTGTCGGGTACGCCAGCGGGGGCAGCCCCGCCGGTTCGCGTGCGGTGCGCTGGGGCCCAGACCGCATCGGCCAGGCCATCACCGGGGCAACGACGGCCCGGGCCGTGAGCGCCGACGGTCAGGTTGTGATCGGCAGCAACTATCGGTGGACCCAGGCGGGCGGCCTCGTGGCGCTGCAAATGCCACCGAACTGTCTCCTCATGAACGCATTCGCACTGAACAAGGACGGCGCTGTGGTGGTGGGTAGCGCGAACGAGCTGATCGACCACCCCTCGAGCTCGACCCACGCCGTGGCCTGCCGATGGGATGGTGCCACACCCACCGTCATCCAGCCCCCCGCGGGCTACTTCTCCGCCGGCTTCTCCTCAGTCTCCTGGGATGCCCAAGTGATGGTGGGCAGTACGAGCATTCGCACCATCAATCCACCCGCAGACTTTAGCTATGGGCATGTGTACACAGGCGGCGGCTATCAAGTTCAGGCCACCCAAGGCACTATCGTGTGCGTGAGCGGCGATGGCCGCGTGGCGGCCGGTCGCTTTTTTGCAGCGGTCCCCGGAGGACCTCAGCGCGGCTTCCGAATCACCGGCGGAGTTGTGCAGGAACTCGGCACGGCGCCGGGCAGCACGGCGACCTTTCCGGTTGCCATCAGCGAGGACGGATCGGTCATCGTCGGCTTCGGCGCTGGAGGCGTGGGCGCCGTCCTGTGGCGCGCGGACCTCGGCGTCGTCACCTTGAACGCCTACCTGCCCGCCGCTGGGATCAACCTGACCGGCTGGAACCTCACCCAGGTGTCCGGGGTGTCAGCGGACGCGTGCCAGACGATCCTTTGCGGGAACGGCCTCTTCAACGGCCTGGAGCGCGGCTGGGTTGTCACGCTGGGCACCGGGCCGGACACCGATGGTGATTCGATCTGCGACAACTGGGAGACCGGCGGCATCCCCTACACCGATAGCCAGGGCGTCGAGCAGCGGTACATCCTGGACTCCAACGGCGACGGGGTGACCGACGCCAGCCCGCTGCAAAAGGACGTGTTTGTTGAAGTCGACGCGATGGCCGGGCGCGCGCCCTCGCAGGCGGCCCTCAACCGCGTCATCACGGCGTTTGACATAGCGCCCGTGACGGCCCCGCCGGGCGGCCTGCCCGGGATCAAGCTCCATCTCGTGCGCGATGAGACGACGCTCCCCGTGCGGCCCTACCCCAGCCCCTTCACGGAGTTCCAGCAGGACAAGGCCGCGTACTTCGGCACGCCCGGCGAGCGGGCCGATGCGGCGAACTGGGCGCTGAAGAACGCGGCCAAGGCCAAGGCGTACCGCTACTGCATCTTCGCCGATGGCATCTACGGCAACGGCACCAGCGGCGTGGCGGAAGGCTTCGGCTGCAACGACTTCATCGTGTCCCTGGGGTCATACCCCGATGGATCGGGGGGCTTCGGTGGGTCGCAGGACCAGACCGTGGGAACGTTCATGCACGAACTGGGGCACGCCATGGGCCTGCACCACGGCGGGGCCGACGACATCCTGTACAAGCCCAACTACTACAGCGTCATGAACTACATGTGGCAGATGCCTCATGCCAGCTTCAACCCCGGCGGGCCGCAGGGCACGTGGGAACCCATCTATTCCGACCGCGCCGCCCCGCCGCTGCTGGAGTCGGCGCTGAGCGAGACGGCGGGCATCGGCGAGTTCTTCCCGCCCGCCAGGATTCCCTTCACCGTGCCGGGTGGAACAGGGATTTGTCCCTCGCCCGTCTCTACATGCACGCACTGGGCCGTTCCCAATGTGGGCGACCCGGTGGACTGGAACTGCGACGGCGTCATCAACCCCCAGCTGGTGTCGGTAAATCTGAACACCGGGCTGAACAACACCAACCTCCCGCCCGGCCAGCTCCTTTCGGGGCACGACGACTGGTCCAACCTTATCTACAACTTCAGGAACACGCCGCACTTCGCCAACGGGGCCCCGCCCGTCAACATCGGCCAGGAGTTGACGCTCGAGATGCACGAGTACCTCTCGACGCTCCCGGACCGCGACCGCGCGTTCTGCAGCGCGGACTTCGACGGCGATGGCGACTTTGGCACCGACCTTGACATCGAGGCCTTCTTCACGTGCCTGGGCGGGGACTGCTGCGCCACCTGCCACACGCTCGGGGCCGACTTTGACGGCGATGGCGACTGGGGCACCGACCTGGACATCGAGTCGTTCTTCAGGGTGCTCGGCGGCGGGCCGTGCTGAAATCGCACCAGGCAACCATCGCGCTCAACTGAGCCTGCGTGAACCAGGCTTTGACGGTTGCCGCCACCCGCGGGCCAGGCAGCCCCGCGCGCCCAAGGCGCTCGAACATGCAGCCGACGAACCAGCCGCGGCCGGGCCTGGCGTTCGAACCCCGGCGTGCCCCCGCGCAGGCAACGGTCCTACATGTGTAACCCGGGCGCGGCCATCATCGCCTCGAGTTTCTCGAAGTCGCACGGCTTGACCATGTGGCCATCGAAGCCCGCCTCGCGCGCCAGGGCGATGTCGTCTTCGCGCCCGTAGCCGGTAATGGCGATCAGTTTCATGCGTGCACCCTCCTCCCCGGTCCCGGCACTACGCTCGCCCGCCACCGCCACCCTGAGCACACGGTCGGCGCGCAGCCGCCGCGCGATCTCGTAGCCGTCCAGGCCCGGCAGGCCGATGTCCAGCAGCGCGATGTCCGGCCGCCACTCCCGCGCGATCCGCAGCCCCTCGGGGCCGGTGTACGCGGACTGCACGATGAAGCCCTTCAGCCGCAGCGTCCCGCAGAGCATCGTCACCAGGTCGATGTTGTCGTCCACCACCAGCACGCGCACCGCGGCCTCCTTCACCCCCCCGCCCTCAATCCCCGTGGGTACGGGGGCTTCCGCGCTCAGCGGTTGCGCTTCGGAAGCGGGTGGGGCCTGGAGCGCGGTGAGCAGCGGCAGTGTCACCGTGAACTCGCTCCCCTTGCCGGGGCCACCGCTGTGCGCCGCGATCGTCCCGCCGTGCAGGGTGATGAGCCGATGCGCCAGAGAGAGACCGATGCCCAGCCCGCCCCAGGAGCGGTCCAGCGAGCGGTCGCCCTGCGTAAACAGGTCAAAGACGCGCGGCAGGAGCGCTTCCTCAATCCCCACGCCGTTGTCGCGCACCCGCACCATCGCGTAGTCCTTCCCCCCTTCATGCCGCAGTTCGCACGCCACCGCGATCCGCCCGCCGTCGGGCGTGTACTTCGCGGCGTTGTTGAGCAGGTTCACCAGAACCTCTTCCAGCCGCGTCGCGTCCGCGTGCGCCCACACGGATTCGGAGCAGGAACTGACCGTCACCGCGTGCTTGCGCTGCTCGAAGAGCGGGGTGGCCGACTGCACGGCGTGCTCCACGATCTTCTTCATGTCCACGGGCCGCAGGTCCAGCCGGATGCGTCCGCTGATGACGCGGGAGACTTCCGAAAGGTCGCTGATCATTTTGGTGAGGTTGGCCACCTGCCGCTCGATGACCTCGCGGGCGGTCTGCAGGATCGGGTTCGCGGCCGCCCCTCCCTTGGGCTCCTGGAGCCGCAGCATGTGCGCCGCGGCACGGATCGGGGCCAGCGGGTTGCGCAGTTCGTGGCTGAGCATGGCCAGGAACTCGTCCTTGCTGCGGGCCTGCTGGGCGAGCACGGCGGCCTGCTTGACGACCTCCTGCTGGAGCAGGATGCGATCGGAGATGTCGCGGACGTTGCACTGGGCCACGACCCTGTCGCCCTCCTGGTACACGTTGGCGACAAACTCAACCTCGACGCGCTTGCCCCGCCGGTTCTGCACCGGCAGGTGCTCGTGGCGGAGGTACCCGGTCCGCTGTAACTCCCGGTAGGCCGCCTTGTTCTCCTCGGCGTCCTTGAACATGCCGATCTCGTGGAGTTCCTTGCCCAGAATCTCGTCCGTCTCCAGGCCGGTCAGTTCGCACATGAAGGGGTTGGCGTCGGTGATCTTGCCCGTCATCGCGTCCAAGATGAGGACGCCGTCTTTGGAGGACTCGAAGAGGCGGCGGTAGCGGACCTCCGAGTCGCGATGGGCCTGCTCGGCCCGCTTGCGCGCCGTGATGTCCTCGATGGCCAGCAGGATCAACTCTGAGTCGTCCTCCGGCTTGCGGATGCGGCGGGCGTTGATGAGCATGGTCTTCTGCCCGACCCCCGCGGGGAAGTCGTGCTCGACCTCAAACCCCTCGAAGGCGTGGTCCCGCGGCAGCACATTCTCCAGCAGTTCGCGCAGGGCGGGGATGTTCCACTGGCCGTCGCCCAGGTCGTAGACAAAGCGGCCCTGCGTCGCGTCCTTCTCCACGCGGAAGGAATTGTAGAACGAGCGGTTGGCGGAGACCACCCGCAGGTCCTTGTCGAGCACCAGGAACGGCTCGCGCTGCGTTTCCAGAATATTGGTGGCGTAGTCAAACGCGTCCTGAACGAGTTTTTCCTGCCGCTTGTGCTCGGTCACATCGCGGAACACCAGCACCGCGCCAGCGGTCGCCCCGCCGATGCTCCGGATGGGTGCTGCGCTGTCGTCGATGGGCACCTCGGCGCCGTCCTTGGCGATCAGGAGCGTGTGGTTGGCCAGGCCGACGATCACGCCCTCGCGCAGCGCCCGCACCGTGGGGTTCTCGACCGTGGCCCGGGTCGCTTGGTTGATGATGTTGAAGACGCGCTCAATGGGGACGCCGCCCCCCGCCGTGGCCTCCTCCTGCGTCCAGCCCGTGAGCGCCTGGGCGGTGGGGTTCAGGAAGGTGACCAGCCCCTGCGGATCGGTGGTGATGACCCCATCGCCGATGCACGACAGCGTGACCCGCAGCCACTCGGCCGAGTCGGCCGCCAGAGGGCCGGGGGTGGATTGGCCGACGTTGGGCGTGGGGGCATCCCCGCCGCCGCCGGCTTGTTCGTGCGTTGCCATGGTGGAATCCTCGCTGAAGCCGCCGTCTGATCGCGTGGCAGGCCAAGCCAACTGCTTACAGCATCGTGCTGTGGCTGGCTCTCAGCGCGCGACCGTCACGAAGGCCTGATGATCCATGATCGAACCGCTCGCAGAGCATGCCAGTTCGATGATCCTAGCGGGGCGCGCTGCGAGGCGCGCCCACGGAAGTAAGGGTCGTGTGGATCACTGTTCAAATAGGGGAAGTTTACTTGGAAGGCACCGCCCCTCACCACCCCTCACCGCCCGTTGCCAACAACCATCGTGCCACCGGACCGCTGCTGTGAGGGGTCGGTGAGTGACTCCCTTCACGCGCTGCGACCACCGAGCAGCGAGTTGCACCCATCGCCAACTCCAGCGCAACCGCGACGGCGTGCCGGTTGACAACTCCGCCGAGGCCATCAAACCCGACAAGACCACCTCCGCGAGCCTCGCTTCGCTGGCCGGCTGTCCCTCCGGGCCCTGATCACATGGCCGATCCGGGTTCATCTGGGATATCTGTGGCTTGTCCTGGCTTGGCTTTGTCTAACATCCGGGCAGCATGCCAGTGTTGACCGGGCTTGGCCTTTAGGCTCCGGTACGCTTCTGCGCGCTCGGAGTTCCGCCCCGCCTTGCCACCCCCATCCCCCCCATCCCCCCCATACAACCTGATCTCCATGCTGGCGCCCCACCCCAGGCTCCAGCAGCTTGTGGCAGCGCTCGGCGCGGGCAAGCGGGTCGTCGCCACGGGCGTCATGGGCTCGGCGGTGTCACTCGTCGCGGGCGCTCTGCAGCGTTCGCTGAGCCGCAGCGTCGTCCTCGTCACCGCCCACATCGACGATGCCGATGAGGCCCTCGATGAACTCTCCAGCGCCGGCTGCCGCGTCCTACGCCTGCCCGCGCTCGAAGCCCTGCCCGGAGAGGGCAGCGTCAGCCTGGACCTCTTCGCGGAACGGCTCGCCGTCGTGAAGGCGGCCGTCACGGTGGGGCCCACGGGAGCAGTGGGGGGGAGCTCGCCGCCCACCGTCTTCATCTGCCCGATCCAAGCCCTCATGCAGTTCGTCCCCGCCCCCGCGATGCTGGGCGCCCTCACCCGCTCCCTCATCCGCGGCCAATCAACACTCCCTGCTGAACTCCTGCGCTGGCTGACCGACGGCGGCTACCAACGCGTCGAGGCGATCGAAGAGCCCGGCGACTTTGCCCTGCGCGGCGGGATTCTCGACATCTTCCCGCCCGGGAGCGCCGCCTCCAAGCCCGATGCATCGGTTGCCGCGCCGGGTGTGCCCATCCGCCTGGACTTTTTCGGCGATGTCCTGGACCGCATCGCCGAGATCGACCTTGACTCGATGGCCTCCGACCGCGCCGTGGAGCGTGCGGAACTGATTGCCGTGAACGTCGCCCAGGTGCAGGCCCAGTCGGGCGTCAACTTCCTCGAACTCATCGACAGGCGCGCTGTCGCCGTCCTCGCCGAGACCATGGAAGTCGTCGAGCAGGGGCGCGGCTACTTCGAGCGCGTCACCGACGGCAAGACCATCATGGGCCCGCCCGCGGTCCTCAAGATCCTGGAGTCCCGCTTCCACGCGATGGCCGAACTCAACCAGTTCTCCGCGGGTGGCCACAGCGCCGACACCCGCGTGGAACTCCCCGCCGCCGGCCTGCCAACCTTTGACAAGGACGTCGCCACCGCCATCGGCGAACTGGCCGCCCTCACCCAGCCCCCCGACCCCCACCGCGTCCTGGTCTGCTGTCAGAACGCGGGTGAACTCCAGCGCCTGAGCGAACTCCTCACCCAGTTCGCTCCCGATGCCCGGCCCATCATCGATTCAACGATCGCATACCTGCACCGCGGCTTCCTATGGCAATCCGACAAGTGGCCAAGTGGCGAAGTGGCAGAGTGGCAGAGTGACAAAGCCAAGCCCTCCGATCCGCCACTTCCCCTCGCGTTGGTTCCCTACCACGAACTGCTGAACCGCTTCACCGTCCGCAGGCGCATCGGCCGCATCCGGTCGGGCCGCGCCATGGACACCTTCCTGGACTTCCAGCAGGGTGACTACGTCGTCCATGTCGAGCACGGCATCGCGCGGTTTGTCGGGCTGCAACTCATGAAGCCGCGGGAGTTGCCCACGGTGGCAACCCCCGGCGTCAAGAAGCGCGAGGTTGAGCCCGAGGAGTACCTGACGCTGGAGTTTGCCGCCAAGGCCCGCCTCCACGTCCCCGCCGTCCAGATCGACAAGGTGCAGAAGTACGTCGGCGGGTTCAGCGGCAAGCCTCCGCTCTCGACCCTCGGCGGCCAGCGCTGGAAGAACCAGAAGGAGCGCGTCGCCGAGTCGGTCAAGGACCTCGCCGCCGAACTCCTGCGGGTCCGCGCGGCCCGTGAGCACTTGCCCGGCATCCACTACCCCGGCGATACCGCGTGGCAGAAGGAGTTCGAGGCAGAGTTCCCCTACGAAGAGACCGAGGACCAGCTCGCGGCCATGTCGGAGATCAAGAAGGACATGCAGCGGCCCCGCCCCATGGACCGCCTGATCTGCGGCGATGTGGGGTTCGGCAAGACCGAACTCGCGATCCGAGCCGCCTTCAAGGCCTGCGAGTTCGGCAAGCAGGTGGCCGTGCTGGTGCCCACCACCGTGCTGGCCGAGCAGCACGAGCGCACGTTCCGTTCGCGCTTCGCCGGCTACCCCTTCCGCGTCGAGTCGATCTCGCGCTTCAAAACCCCCGGCGAAGTGAACGAGGTGCTCAAGGCCCTGCGGAAGGGGCACGTGGACCTCATCATCGGCACGCACCGGCTGCTCTCGCAGGATGTGGTGTTCGCCGACCTGGGCCTGGTCGTCGTCGATGAAGAGCAACGCTTCGGCGTGGAGCACAAGGAATCGCTCCTGCGCCTGCGGCTGACAGTGGATGTGCTCACGCTCTCGGCCACCCCCATCCCGCGCACGCTGCACATGGCGATGCTGGGGATCCGCGACATCTCCAGCCTGACCACCGCGCCCCTGGACCGGCGCGCCATCGTGACCGAGGTGATCCCATACAACGCCCGCCGCATCCAGCAGGCCATCGACCGGGAACTCTCACGCGAGGGCCAGGTCTTCTACGTGCACAACCGCGTGCACGACATCCTGTCGGTGGCCGACAACGTCCAGAAGCTCGCGCCCGGTGCGAATATCGTCGTGGGCCACGGCCAGATGCAGCCGCACGAACTTGAGGAGGTCATGCTCAAGTTCATCCGGCGCGAGGCCGACATCCTCGTCGCCACGACCATCATCGAGTCGGGCATCGACATCGCCACCGCCAACACCATGATCATCGACGACGCCGACCGCTTCGGCCTCGCCGACCTGCACCAACTCCGCGGGCGCGTCGGCCGCTCGAAGAACCGCGCCTACTGCTACCTGCTCCTCCCCGCCGAGCGCCCCATCAACGAGGTCGCCCAGAAGCGCCTCAAGGCCGTCGAGCAGTACTCCATGCTCGGCGCCGGCTTCAAGATCGCCATGCGCGACCTGGAGATCCGCGGCGCCGGCAACATCCTGGGCGGCGAGCAGTCCGGACACATCGCGGCCGTCGGCTACGAAATGTACTGCCGGCTGCTGGAAGAATCCGTCCACTCCCTCAAGCACGAGAAGGTCATAGAGCCGCCCAGCGCCACCAGCATCGAGATCGGTGTGAGCGGCCTGATCCCCAAGGCCTACATCCCCTCCGACCAGCGACGGCTGGAGGCCTACCGCCGCCTCGCGACTGCCGCGGACCTGGCCCAGCTCACCAGCGCCCGCAGCGACCTGGTGGATGCCTACGGCGACCCGCCCCGCCCGGCCCAGCGGCTCTTCGAACTGGCCGAACTGCGGATCGCCGCGAGCGCCCTGGGCGTCCGCACCGTCACCATCCGTGAGAAGGATGTGGTCTTCATGGCCCAGGACCCCGGGCCGCTCCAGAGGCAGTTGGAGCGCGCCGGTAAGGCGTCCTCGGCCGCGGGGCTGGCGACGATCCGGTCGTTGCCGCCCAAGAACCCGGGCGACCTGCCCGAGGTCTACTTCCGCCCGCCGGAAAACTACATGGAGCCGCAGACGCTCCTTACCGTGCTCCGCAAGCGGCTGAGTCCGGTGTAGACTTGGAACAAGGCATGGAGGTCGAACGTGCAGGAACAGGCAGACCAGTCGGGTGAGGCGGGCGCAGGCGAAGGCAAGGGCCCCGGGCGCTCCATCGCGGACACGACGACGGACCGCAAGATCCACCAGCTCAAGCGCCGCCTGGTCCGCGAAGCGACCATGGCCATCTCCATGCTGGAAGCGGCCCTGCAGGCGGTGTGGCCGCTCGACGTCGCCGCCGCCCGGGCCGTCCGCAGCAGCGACGACAAGATCGACATCGAGGAGGTTGAAATCGAGCAGCAGTGCTACGAAGTCCTCGCGCTGCACCACCCCTTCGCGCGCGACTTCCGCGTGCTGGTCTTTATCCTGAAGGTCAACGCCGACATCGAGCGCGTCGCCGACCACGCCTGCTCCATCGCCAAGGTGGTAACGCGGATCGCCGATGCGCTCGCGGCCGCCAACATCACCCACCCGCCCAAGTGGCCCACCGCCCTGGTGGAACTCGCCGAGCGCGTCCCGGCCATGTGCCACGAACTGATGCGCGCGGTGCTCGACGAGGATGAGGGCGCCGCCCGCAGGCTGGTCGCGGCGGACAAGGTCATCGATCAGTTGGACCGGCGGCTCGTTGAAGAGGCCCTGGAGATGATGCGCACGGGCCGGAACGACGTGGACCTGGCCGTGGGCATGCTCATCTACCGCATGGGGCGTGAGCTTGAGCGGGTGGGCGACCTGATGGCCAACGTCGCCGAGGACGTGGTCTACCTCGCCACGGGCACGATCATCCGTCACGAGAAGCGCCTGCGCCGGCGGGACGGCGCGGTGTAAAAACCATTCGATTGCGGGCGTGGGCCGGGGACTGCACCCCAAGCCGACATCGGGGCATTCTTCCGCGTCCTGTGGGTGGGCACCCGCGGATTCTGGAGGGGCTGCATCAGGTACCGGCCGGCCTGATGAGGACCAGGCTGTACACCCGGTCGCGCAGGTACTCGGCCAGGACTTCTTCGTACAACTCCGGTCTGAGCGAATCGCAGATGATCACGCGATCTTCCTTCACGCCGCTGAGTACCACCCAGTGCAGTTCATTCGCCCTAATGAGCGCCAGCGCGTAGTGGCCACCCTCCAGGTGCGCGGCCAGCGCGTCCGACTTCGCGGCCTCGTCGGCCCACAACACCTGGGTTGAAAAGCCGTCCTGGCCCAGGACTCGCAGGATGTCAGGATGGATCGTCCCGCGTGTCTTGGGCGCCAGGTGCGAGAGGGGCATGTCAACGCCCACGCGGAACCGCAGGTTCTGGGCCGCGGGGCTGAGGCCGTAGGCGGTGTAGATCGCGGACAGCCCGCAGAAGCCGCAGGTGTGAGGCTCGGTCTGGGCGACGGGGGCGATGTTGGCGGGCAGGGCGAGGGGCGTTGCCCGGGTGGGGCCGTGGTCGTACTTGCCGAGGTAGTACGAGGGCGGCCCCACGCACACGGCGCACAGGCCGGCGACCAACAAGAGCGTGGTGAGGAGAAGGGCGATGCGGACCCAGCGCCAGGGGTGGCGGCGCGGGGCGGCAACGAGGATCGGTGTGCTGGTCGTCACGTGCGCGGCTCCAACCCGTGATACTGGCCCGTGATACAGGCCCATGATACTGGCGACGCGGCGGCGGGGTGCGGCCTGGGGTCACTGTCGTGGTGCAAAAACGACAACAGCCGTCTCTTTCGAGACGGCTGTGCGCCGGAATAACCCGGGTTATCAAGAAAACAGTTGGGGACCGCTTGGACGACCGTTACCGGCCGTGTATCCGCTTGGTCTTTCGACGTTGCGGACGAGGGTGCGTTGACTCACCAGTGGCAGATCGCTCTGCCGGGCCGGGGGGTAAAAGACCTTTGACGGTCTAACCCGGCCACTGCTGGTCTAAGGAAATCCCTTAGAAAGGAGGTGATCCAGCCGCAGGTTCTCCTACGGCTACCTTGTTACGACTTCGTCCCAGTCACCGGCCTTGCCGTGGGCACCACTGAAATATGGCGACTTTGGGCACTTCCGGCTCCCATGACGTGACGGGCGGTGTGTACAAGGCTCAGGAACACATTCACCGCGGCGTAGCTGATCCGCGATTACTAGCGATTCCGACTTCATGCAGGCGAGTTGCAGCCTGCAATCCGA
>Ga0163144_10001216_pt1 | contig 60713 bp, 52 predicted proteins | sample OliLak19BULKMAT1_FD_123175 | JGI IMG/M metagenome (GOLD analysis project Ga0163144, IMG submission 123175) | Freshwater microbial mat bacterial communities from Lake Vanda, McMurdo Dry Valleys, Antarctica - Oligotrophic Lake LV.19.BULKMAT1 | ecosystem: Environmental > Aquatic > Freshwater >...
CATCGATCCTGCCGGCCCCCTCAGCCACCGGTCCAGGGCGTTCAAGCGGATGCCCTGGAGGGGTTACGCTGCTCCTGGCACAGCTGACGCCGGCTGCGGGATGGGCTGCGTGCACCGCTTACGATCTTTCTCGGCGACGATCGCATCGCGTTAGACGCGCGCAGCCATGTTGACCCGGCACCAAAACGATGACTCGCATTCACCGCCCGCCCCCACTCTCGCGAGACAACGTGCGATCTGTCCCATCGACCTCCACATTGTGCCCTACGAACTTCGGGCCGACTGTACCAAAGCGATGACGGGTCGCCTACGTCACGCCCACGTGCGCTGGTGGGTGCGCTCAGCGTACGTCTGGTCGAAGCCCGGGTACGTATTCGGCCGGCACAGTTGCTGGCCAGGGTCGTCCCAAACCGCGAGGCAGGTCTTGGCAAGCTCACGATCCATCCCGGCAAGCTCGCAAGCCTCGACGACGATGCCCATTACGTCGGTGACACAAATGCGCCTGGCGATCGCGAGAACGCGAGCGCCCTTGTCACGGGTCACGACGAGCGTCGAGCTCGAGGCTTCGAGCGCCCAGGCGATGGCTTCGGCCTCTCCTTTGTCCGCGATCCGCTGGAGCTCGCGGTATCGCACGCCGGCGGGCGTGCCCTTGACGACGCGCTCGATCAACAGCGCACCGGCCTTCGCGTGCAGATCGACCACACCGGCGAGCAGGTTGAGCTCGTGGCAGGCGACGTACTCGGTCAGCACATTCGCGCCGTGCGGGCGAAGCGCCTCAAGCACCGGGTCCAGCAGCTTCAGGCCGTGCAGGCAGCGAAACGCATCGGCGTCGAAGAGAAAAGAACGCACGCTGCGCCTAGCTGGCGAGCACTTCGTCGACCATCTCCTGATCGAAGAAATCCGCGACCCGTTCAATCGCCGAGCCAGGAGTCACACCCAGATATCGAGCGCAGGCGTCGCGGCCGATTTTGCCTCTGCACCACGCTCGAACTGCGAGCTCTGCGAGTGGCCCCCGACGTTCGAGCGGCACTTCGTCGAGCGGAAAGTCTGCCACAGCGCGCAGCGTCTCCAGAACCTCGAGCGCCGGATCAGGCAGCGTGCTCGGCCGGACGTCGGGCAGCTGGATCTTCGCCTCGTTGCGCAGGTAGAGCCGCGCGGCACGGTAGGGCAGCTTGTATTCATCCATCAGCACGCCCAGCGCGTCTTCGTCGCGGCTGTCATGCAGCGCCTGGACGACGCTCTCGGGGCAGAGGAAGCGAGCGGCAAAACCATTCGCGCGCTGTTCCTGAGCGAGGCGCGTATCGGAGAGGTATCCCGAGATCGACGCCAGCGGCTCGACGCGGTTCCAGTCCACGAACAGATGACACAGCTCGTGGGCGAGACTGAAGCGCCGCACGGCAGCGTTTTCGTTCTTGCCACGCACGTTCAGCACAATCGCCGGACCTCTGGTGGAGTCGGCGAAGCCGAGCCCGGCGGGGCCGTCGCCGCCGAGATTGGCCGCGAGAACCGATACGCCTGGCAGCTTTTTGGCGACCAGGTCTCGCAATGAGACGATCGGACCCAACCCGAGCCCAAGCTCGGTGCGCAGCGCATGGGCAAGCGATGCGCCCTGCTGATAGGGCTCATCACGCGGGTTGGGCGGAGCCAAGCGGGGCAACGCGGGCACGTCCGTTCCCAACAGCTTGCGCAGCGTCACCAAGTCCTGAGCAGCGCGCGCTGCACGAACGAGCTTCGCGCGCGTCATGTCGCCAAGGTCCCGAAACTCATCGAGACTGGCGAGCGCGGCTCCCCCGTGCTCGGAGGAGATGACGATCGGCTCGTCCCACAAGAGATCCGAGTCGAGCCCATACGCCTCGGCGAGCACCTCGAGCTCATACACGGAAGGCGCGGCCCCCCCTTCGATCGCGCTCAGTCGATCGCGGTCAAGGTGAGTCAAGCTGGCAACCGTCTGCAAACGGAAGCCGAACAGGCGCTCTCGGAGTTCTCGAAGTCCCGCGAAGCTGGTCATGGGCAAATCCCAGCAAGGACCGTGACACGCAGGCCCACGGAAAGTCAACGCCTTCACTGCCACCAGGCCCCACCTCACCGCGTAGCATCTTGGCCGCATGAGTCGACAGCAAGAGCTTGTTCGCCAGGCCTTCCCCCCGCGCCGCTACTTGACGGAGTAGTCCATCGTGATCGGCTTGCCGTCGCGCTCGATCACCAGCTGCACATTTTTCGCGGCCTTCATCTGGGTGTAGGCGCTCATCGATGCGTCCAAATCGCTCATGTCTGCGCCGTTGATGGTCTTGATGACGTCGCCCTTCAACAGACCCAGCTGACCGAGCACCGTCGTCTGTGACGCGCGGTGAAGACGGAGACCGCTGCCGGCGACTGTGCGACCCGACGAGCGAAACGCGCGCTCCATCTGCGCGAGCTTGTCTGCGCTGTTGGACTCGATGACGTACTCGGTGTCGCTCACTTTGCGGATGCCCTGCCCGATCGCCGTTTTCATGGGCGAGCTGGTGGTCGGCTCGGCCGGCTCGCGAGCCGCGCCGGGCTTGCCGACTGCGCTGGGCGGCCCGTTCTCGTGCATGCGCAGCTGACACTTGGATGTGCCTTGCGTCATCACCACACGCTCGTCGTGAATCGCTTCGACCTTGCGACCATCGATCTCGTCGCCGACGCGGCGCATCTTCGACTCAGTACCCGACGAGATCACCGCGAAGCTGAACGAGGGGTCGTCGGAGTTGGTGATCAGCACCACGTCACCGCTGCCGCAGGCGGGCAATTCGGACTTGTTGTCCGTCGCAGGCGGGGCCGTCACGACCGGCTTCGGCGGCGGCTTTCCCGTGAGCGGACCGGTCACCGAATCGAACGGATTGCGCGACAACACTTGCGCGCCCGACTTGGTCGTAAATGCTGCGCTGCTCTTCTTGGCGCGCGCTGCTGCGGGCGCCGGCTCGGCCGGAAGATGCTCGGCTATCAGGCTGGCAATGCCCGAGCCTTGCAAGTATGCGATGACGGCAATCAGCCCGCAGACGATCGGGATTTGATAGCGCTTCGCGATGGCATCGACGCTGGCCACGCAGATTCTTTAGCAGCTCTGGCACATCGAGACGACCATCCCCTCGAGGATCGCGCGGGAGCCGCGCTTGGCGCCACCCTTCAGATCGACATCGGTTCGAGCCAAGAGCAGGAGCCAGCGGCTCAGCGTGCCGGGGGCCAATCCGCGGAGCGCCTGAGCCATGTCTTGCGCTTTGAACGGCGGCACGCCGGCGGCTTCGGCGGCAGATTGAGGCGAATCTCCAGCCGCGATGCGATCGCCGAACTTCGCCAACTTCCGCACGCTCGATGCGATCGCGCCGAGGGTGGGTAACTCTTGTCCGCGCCCGAGCTCGAGCTCGCCCAACACCTTGAGCGCCTTCTTCAGGTTCTTGCCGCACACAGCATCGGTGAGGTCCCACATGGCTGCGTGGCGCACGGGGGCTATCAGCTTCGACACCGCTTCATCGCTGATGGTAGCGCCCGGACCGACATACAAACAGAGGCGATCGAGCGCTTCTGCGAGCGGCCCGAGCTCGCCTCCGATCAGATCGACGACATGCTCGGCCACGTCCCGGCTGATGGGGTGGCCGAGGGCCTTTGCACGCGCGAAGACCCAAGGGCCTGCGCCTCCACGCTTGATTGGGTCGCAACTGACGAGCACGTTTGCCTTCTTGGCGGCAGTCACGATGCGCCGCTGCCCGTGCAACTTGTCGGCTACGAGCACCATCGTTGCCATCGGAGACGGGTCGGTCACGTAGCTCGCCAGCCGATCGAGCGGATGTTCGGCACCTTTGCCTTTTCCCTTCGCGGGCGGGGCGTCGTCGCCTTTGCCTTCCCAGCGCTCGAGCGACCTGACCAGCACGAAGCGCCGCTTCGCCATCATCGGGACCGAGCGCACCGCCGCAAGAACCGTGTCGACGTGTGTCTCGCCTGCGGTGAATTTGTCTTCGTTGAAGCCGTCGATGCCGCCGACGGCGGCCACCTGGCGCAGCTTGCGGGTCACCGCGTCGGCGAGAAACGCCTCTTCTCCCATCACCAAAAACCATGGCCTCAGCGCTGCCTCGCCAGTGGTCTCCAGGGCTCGCAAGAGGTCGTCGGCCTGCACAGCCGTCACCTTACCTCACCCTCGCGGCATTGACTCGGACGTGGTTAGGACTAAAGTTTTCACTTGGCCTCAAGTGGCCGAAACCGCTGGTGCAGCGTGGCCGTAGTGGTGAAGCAGCACCCGTAGTTTTCCACAATTCGCCCAAAATCAAGAAGGAGAGCGAGAGATGTACGTTGCCACATCGGCAATCCGGCCTCTGCTCCAGGTTCGCGCAGAAGCAACGATCCCGACCCGTTTCGGGGACTTCAACATGGTCGTCTACAATTACGGCCAACCCGAAGAGGGCACGAACCTCTCTCCTGACCACGTTGCCATGGTCAAAGGCAACCTGAAGGGCAAACAGCGCGTCCTCTGCCGGGTGCACTCCGAGTGCATCACGAGCGAGGTGTTTGGCTCACTCAAGTGCGACTGCAAAGAGCAGCTCGAGGCTGCCCAAGCTGAAATCGCGCGCGTCGGTGAAGGCGTCATCCTCTACCTCCGCCAAGAGGGCCGAGGCATCGGGCTGGCCAACAAGATCCGAGCGTACGAGCTGCAGGCTCAGGGGCACGACACCGTCGACGCCAACCGCCTGCTCAATCTGCCGGATGACGCGCGCGAATATGACCCGGCCGCCGCGATGCTCGCCCATCTGGGTGTGGCTTCGATTCGGCTGATGACCAACAACCCACTCAAGGTCGACGCCATGCGTGCGCTCGGCGTCACCGTCGACGAGCGCGCGCCCAGCCTGATCAGGCCGAACCAGTTCTCCAAGAACTACCTCGACGCCAAACGCATGCGCATGAACCACGCGCTGCCCGACTACGAGCTGCTCGACGTTTCTTGATCGCTCCGCAAGGAGTTGCTTCGCGGCTTGACTCGCTCCGCAAGGAGTTGCTTCGCGGCTTGACTCGCTCCGCAAGGAGTTGCTTCGCGGCTTGACTCGCTCCGCAAGGAGTTGCTTCGCGGCTTGATCGCGCCGCGCGGGGCTACGACAGCCCGGCGCGGCGCCGAGCCACCCAATGCGCGCCGACGAGCGCGGCGGCGAGGCCCGTAAAGCCCCAGGGCGGCAAGAGGGGCTTGGTCTTGCGTTGCGTGTGCACCACGCTCGCCTCTGGCAGGGGGATCGCTTCGTCGTCACCCGGACCGAACGCCTTGCCGCCAGTCACTTCCGAGATCGCGCGCAGGCGTGCCGCGTCGGGTCGCGGATCGGCCCACTCGTCTCCGCCGCGCTCACACGCGAAGTCTCGACGTGTGGCAGGCGTCAGGTTGGTCTTGGGGGAGCTCGTGGATGCAGCGTCGCCGATTCGAACGCTGGCTGCGTAGCCGCCCGCGTCGAGCGCTGGCAGCTCGAGCGGGATCGTCGCCCCGTCGGCGCTGACAGGCACTGTCGTCTCGAAGGCCGTGTCGCCAGAGCCAAGCTCGCGGACTGTCAGCGTTGCGACGCCGACATGTCCCGGCAGCGGGCGCAGCGCGAGCGATGAAGGCTCGCCCGCGACGCAGCCACCGATGATGTCGATGCCTGTCGATTCGAAGCGCGGGTCGCGCATCAACCAGCCGAGCAGCCCGTCCCAAAACGCACCGTAGGCGCGGCCGGCTTGCGCGGAAGCGCGCTCGCCCATCAGCAGCCGGTGGGTGCCGTCGACAGTCAGCGCAATGGTGCGACCAGTGCCGTACTCACCGAGCGCGAGGATCGGCATCGGCTCCCCGCCGCCGAGCGTGGGGTGCGTCATCAACACCGTCGCGCCGGGGTTTGCTGCACCGACCATGTTGGTGCCGGGCATCTCGGGCATCACATTGCCGATCACGTCTCGCAAGGGTGCCAACACTGGCGCGACGCGGCCGGCTGGCGTGAGCACCGGCTCGAAGGTGGCGAGATCGACGCCGTCACGCTCCTGTTCGATGCCGATCTGCACGGGCAACGCTGGTGCGAGCGCGGTGCCGGCGTACCTGCCCGGGCCGAACGCGTCGGGGCCGCCCACCATGATCAAGCCGCCGCCACCTTCGACGTACTTGGCGAGATTCTTGAGGTGTTTCGTGAGCCCGTAGGTCGCCGCGTTGAAGTCCTGCAGCACCACCGCATCGAAGCTCGGTAGGTGGGTGGTGAACAGCTCGTCGACCGGAAACGGAATCAGCGCGAGCTCGTTCTGTCTGGCGCCCACGCTGTCGGTCGGCGTTCTCAGGATGAAGAAGGCGACCACGTCGACCGACTCGTCGTCCTTGAGCCAGGTACGCATCGCCCGGACGTCGTAGGTCGGGCGCCCTGCGATGTGGAGCACGCGCACGCGGTCACGCGCGACGTCGAGCGTCACGTAGCGGCGATCGTTGTCTGGGATCGTGTCCTTTGGCGGAGCATCGATGGCTACCTCGATCACGCGGGGGCCTGCGCGATGGAGCGTGATGGAGAGCTCGATCGCGTGGGCGCCGTCGTCGTCAGCCTCGACCGTGACCTCGCCGCGCGCGAGCACCTCAGGCGGCGAGCGATCCATCACTTCGCGCACTTCGACTGGGATGGTGCCGCACGCGAGGCCACCGGAACAACCGACCTCGACCCGGATCTCGAAGGGCTGATGCGCGACCGCGGCACCTGCCAAGCGCACCGAGCGCACGCTGGCGTCGCGGGGCGGCTTCTGCGCGACGGCGATGGTGTGTACCGGCACGTCGAGACCGGACAGACCGAGCGCGCTTCTGTCTCGCACGTGGTCCATCGTGGGCCGATCGATGCGACCATCGGAGACGACGACGATCGCAGTGGGCGGCTCCTCGGCGCTGCGCGTGATGCCTTCGAGGGCGGCGACGAGATCCGAGTGCAGCGCGCGCGGGCGGCCGCTGTCGTCGGCGCGGTCGAGCGGAACGGCGGCGCCTTCACCGAACACCTGGAACGACATGCGCGCGTCGGGGGACCCCTCGGCCAGTCGCTTCACCGCGCGATTGCGGACGTCGAGGCGATCGAGATCATCGCCGGCGAGCAACATCGAGCGAGAGCCGTCGACCAGCACGAGCAGCCGCGGCCCCACGCGAATGCCGTCGGATTCGATCGAGACGGGCCGGAGCACAGCCAGAACCAGCGCTGCGATGGCGAGAGCGCCCGTCGCAGCAACGATCAGCGGCCGTTTGTTGGACGCGCGGGCGCGGTAGAGCTCGACCGCCAACAGCAGCACCGCCGCGAGCGCGAACACCAGCGCAAGAACGACGAACGTAGCGCCGAGATCGCCGGAAGAAGCGAGGCTCTCGGTCACTTCCCTCCCCGGCGCCGCATGATGTGCTCGGCGTGGACCTGGTCGTCCTTGTAGCTCGAGCAAAGCACGTACATCGCAATGTTGACCGCGAGCCGGATCGCCTGCTCCCGTTGGGAGTCACCGCCAGGCACGACCTCGAGACTGGAGGTGCCGCTGCTGTCGCGGGCGAGCGCGCCCAACATGTCGTGGTTCGAGAACACCACTTGGATCGCGCTGGCCCGCAAGATGACGTCGATCTTCGCCGGCCCTTTGACGCGCCCGACGGCTCGCTTCAAGAGATAGAACGACCGAAACAGCACGTTGTCCGTGCCGACCGAGATGGGGCTCGAAGACGAGAGCACGCGCGCGAGCTCGGTGCGCGCAGACTTGCCGAACGCCCCGCGATCCGGGTCGAAATCGTCGACGAACAGAATGCCGCCCAAAGCGAAGTATTGCTTCAGTGTGGTCACTTCGCGCGCAGTCAGCGCAGGCACGGCACCCGCGCCGCCCCACACCGCGAACGGCTCGGTCAGGAGCTGCTTGTCGTCGGCGTGGACGACGCCAGGTCGCAACCGGCCAGGCGCGCTGGTGCGCCTCCCCAGCTCGTCCGCCCAACGCGCAGGCGCCGTCGTGCGCACGCCCTCCCATTTGGCGTTGCCGGTCAGCAAAATGCGCGGGTTGAAGGCGCCCTCTTCGCCGAAACCGAGCGCAGATCGCGAGACGAGAGCAGAGATCAGGCCGGCGCCGCCAGCGAGCACTGCTCTACGCGTAGCCAAAAAATCGCTACTCAATCGAAGTCCTCTATGTGCCAAACGCCGCCGGCGCGCTTCAAGCGGACCAGATGGCCGCCGGGAACCGCCACGACTGCACTATCACCAGTTACGTCCACGTCGAGGCCACCTGGATCTTCGAGACCAAGAACCAGCGAGCGCAGGTCTTCTTCCATCGCGGCGCGAGTCGTCGGCGAAAGCACGCGCACGAGGCCGGCGTAGCTGCGGCGCGCGATCACGCGCCGCAGTTGCTCGAGCGCCTGCACCGGGGTGCGCGATTCGGCTGGCAGCGCGTCGGCTACCCGCAAGCGGTATTCACCGGACTCGATGGTGAGCGCGGCGTGTTCGCCGTCGCCATACCGCACTGTCGCCTCCGTCTTCAGCTTGAGCCCCGGCTCGCGCAGCGCTTTGGCAATTGCAGCGAGCTCGCTCTTCTCGTCCTTCACGATGGTGCGCACTTCGGCGATCGAATACTGCTTCTTCGCCTCGCGGCTGAGCATGTCGTAGAGCCCATCGGCGTCGCCCCGCTCGGCCAGAGCTGCGTAGTCGAGCGCTGCCTGTTTCGGATCCGGCACGCTGCCGATGCCGCAGCCGAGCGAGCCCACACACAAGAGCGCCGCCAGCATGAAGCGAGGGTTTCCGGGCCGTCTCACGCGGCAGAGGGTAGCAGCCTGACGACCCTGGACAGCGGATTTCCTGCGTGGAGATCAGCGCGTCGACGGGGGAGGCGCGCTCCTCAGCAGCGCGGTCGGCTCGCTGAAGCGCACTTCGAGCCCCAGGGCCTCGCGCAACATGCCGCTCTTGGCCCGAACGGTCCACTCTTCCAAGGCGCGACCTTCTTGGCCGTCGACGTCGAGGATCAACGATGTGCCCTCGATGCGCGCCGAGACTCGGGAGACGACTTGACGATGCTCACGGTCGAGCGCGTCGGCGAGCCGCAACACCGAGGCCATCATTTTCACTTTCACACGCGCCTCACGGGAGAGCGCGCGAAAGTTCTCGTGCTCGAGCGAGGGAGGGCTCTTGCGATGGTAACGCGCGACGTTTGCGACGATCGCCCGCTCGGCGGGCGTGACGCCCATCAGGTCACTGTGCGCGATGATGTAGAAGCTGTGCTTGTGGTGGCCTTCATAGCGGACGAAGTCGCCCACGTCGTGCAGCATCGCTGCGGCGAGCAAGAGCACGCGGTCCCGCGGCTCGAGACCATGCAGACGCTCCAGATCCGTGAACAGCTGCGTGGCGAAGTTCGCCACCGCGTTGCCGTGGGCTTCGTCGAAATGGTAACGACGGCCGAGGCGCACACAGGCATCGCGGACGCCGGCAGCCTCGGCGCTGAAGTCGCGCGGGACGAAGTGCTCGACGCCGAGATCGACCAGCACGCCCTCTTTCAGGCCGACGCCGGGCGCGAGGATGCTCTCGACCGATAGACCGGACGCGATGTACGCAAGAATTTTGGCGGCCGGCACGATCGTATCCGCGCGATCCGGTCGCAGACCGTAGCGGGCGATACGCTCTTCGATGGTGAGCGTCGTGAGCTCGCCCAGCAGCCTGTTCATGCCGCGCACTTCGATGCCGCGACTCTCCGGAAAGGCCTGCGGCACCGGCGTCAGATCTGCCAACGTTTCGATATTTCCACCGGTGGCGACGACGACATCGATGCGCCCCTCCGCCGCTTCGGACAGCTCGCGCACGGCTTCGCTGGCGATGCGCTCGATGTACTCGTCGAGCAGCTGCTGGCGGACGCTGTCGATGCTGCCGCCACCTTCGAGAAAAGACTCGATCAGGCGGACGGTACCGACGGGCAGCGACACGGAGAACACCGCTTCGAGGTTCTTCATCACGGTGAGCTCGGTCGAGCCGCCGCCAATGTCGATCAGCACCGCCGTCTTGTTTTCGAGGTTCAGCCGCTCTCGCACTGCGATCTGGACCAGGCGAGCCTCTTCGACGCCCTCGATCACCTCGACGTGGACGCCAGCCTCGCGCTCCGCGCGCTCGACGAACACGTCGGCGTTCTTCGCTTCGCGGCACGCGCTGGTCGCCACGGCCCGGTACCGGTCCACTTTGACCTGGTCCATGGTGCCGCGAAAGTTGCGCAAGGCATCGCATGCTTGCGCAATCATGGTCGGTTGGATGCGGCCACGCGTGAACACGTCGTGCCCGAGCCGAACAGGGACACGCTCGGCCCAGACCTCCCGAAACGGGCGGAAGCGAGCGCCGCGTGGGCCTTGCTCGGGCGCCTCGACGTCGACGATTCGCAGGCGAATCGCGTTGGACCCGATGTCGATCGCCCCAAGGCGCGCCATGAGGCGGGATCTGTAGCCGGCATCCGCAGCGTTGGCTACCCTCTCCTCCGTGACGGATTCGGAACACTCGGACACGCCCGCCTCTGATCCCGTGGGCTCTGCTGCGCAAGAAATTGCTGCCCCGCCCAACCCACCGCGCAAGCGTCGGCGCAAGAAGAAGCGCGCGCGTGCCGAGGGGCCGTCGGAGAAGGTCGCGAGCGCCAAAAACGCAGCGCCAGCGCCCGCCAGCGGTTTGCAGGCAGCGGCGTGCTTCGTCGTCTCACTAGCGAGCGCAGTCTATTACGTGTGGGTACAGCCGAACGACCCGAGCCGCCCATTCGTGCTCTTGGCGGTCGGTCTGTTCGCGTTTTTGTGCGGTGCTTCGCGCGGGCTGGATCCGGAGCGCACCGTCGGCGCATTCGCCGCGATGGTCGCGGTCGGCCTCGCCATCATCGGGATTCGCCCATCCGAAATCGGAACCGTTCTGGCGATGGCCGGAGGGCTCGGGCTCGGCGGCGCTATCCATCGGCTCGGTCGGCTGGGGCCGGACGCAGGCCCAGCGCAGAAAGTCGAATCCGGTTGAAGCGAGGGTCTCGCGTCGGGCTGTAGCTACAGCGAGACTGGGACTGAAAGGACACGCGCGCCGCCGCTCAGCTTGCTGCGGAAGAGAAACACTGCGCAGCTCTGCATGTCGCCGCGCAGCGGCGGGCTGAACGACGCCGACTTGACGCTGCCATCGGCGAGCGTCTCGACCTTGAGAGTGGAGACGACGGATACGGTCACGTCCGCGCTGGAGTTGGTTTGCTCTTTGGCACGAACACCGCGCAGACAGCTCATCAGGGTGGAGCTGACAGCTGCGTCCGACAACACGGCGACTACGGGCTCTGCGCCGGGTGTGGCGGCGGGCGTGTTGTTGAGCGGATCGCTGTTGACGCGCTTGCCATTGTTGAGCGTCGCGGCTTCAGATGGAATCTGCTCTGTCGTGTCGGCGACGACAGCGGGAGGCACGTCGCGTTGCGCGTTGACCGGCTCGACTGCTGCCACCGGTGCATCCGGGATGATCTCGAACTTGAGACCGCCATCGAGCGAGAAAGAAGCGCGCACGGGCGCGGAGAGCATCCGCACGTTGCCACGGTCACCGCGAAGACCGACGCTCGCGGAGCCCTGCTTCAGGTCGACGACCAAGAGCTGTGACGAGCGCGTAATGCTGACAGTGGCAGGCCCGACCATGGCGACCTGCGTGTCGCCCGCCACCACCACCAGCTCATGCTCGGCGGAGACGACGCTGGCGATCGAGCCACTCTCGAGCTCGATCTCTTGGTTTTCGACGCCATTCTCGAGCGAGCTCAGCGCTTGCCTCACGGCCAACCTGCCGCCCGCGGCCAGCGTCCACTCGAGCACGCCCAGCTTGCCGAAGGCAACCGGACCGAGCGCCGCTTCCACGACGTCCCCGCGATCGAGAGCAGCCAAGTCTCGCGCGCCAGACATACCAGGCGCAGCCGGCACTTTCATCGGATCGATCGGCTCGCTGACGACCGCGATATCCGCCTGTTGCGGCGCCTCACGTGCGAACCACACAGCCACGAATGCCGCCGCGACTGCCAACGCACCGACCCACGCGAAGCGGTTCTTGCGCTCGGCGATGGGGGACACCCGTGAAGGCGCAGGCGAAAGCTGAACCGCTGCAGCGACGGCGCCTGGCAACAATGACGGGCGCACTTCTTCGCCAACAGTCTCGATCTCGAGATCGGGCACTGGCGAAAACGCCGCTTCATCGCCCTGGCTCGAGCGCGCAGAATCGCCATCGAGCTGGGCGAACAGCTTGCTTTCGAGCTTGTTCCAATCGAGCTCGGGCACGTCTTGTTGCTGAGCGGCTTTCACCATCTCACGCAGCGCGCGGGGGTCGGCGTTCGAGCTCACGACTGGTCCTCTTCACTCTTCGGCTTCGACTGCGAAGCCATCAGCTCTGCAGAGAGGCTCTTGAGGCTGGGCTCGTCGAGCATCAGCTCGCAAATTTCGCGGCGGGCGTAGAAGAGGCGCGTGCGCACGGTGAGCACCGGTGCGTCGACCATGGTGGCGATCTCGGCGGGGGCGAGCCCCTCGATTTCGTGCAGCACGAACACAGTGCGCTTCTTTTCCGGAAGCTTGGAGAGCACGCGCTGGAAGGCGAGCAGCCGCTGATTGCGCGCTGCTTCTTCATCCGGACGGTGCGTCGACTCGAGCTCGTGGTCGCCGAGGCCCTCGGCCGCGAACACGGGCCGAGAGCGCGCAGCGCGCCGATTCATCAGCACGACGTTCACGGTGACCCGGTGCAGCCAGGTGCTGAACTTGGACTGACCTCGGAAGTCAGCGAGGCTCTTGTGCACCTGCAAAAACACCTCTTGGACGACGTCTTCGAGATCCGAGCTGCCCATCGAAGAGGCGCCGAGCATGCGAAATGCGAGGCGCGCCACGTCGGCCCGGTGGCGTCGAAAAAGCTCCCGAAACGCTTCGCGGTCCCCGCGCTTGGCGCGCTCTACGACTTCGTCAGCTTCAGCGGAGCGCACAGGCCACAGATTACCGGGATGAAGGGGGGTTACGGAAGCGGGCTCCATTGACGCCATGAAGGTGTTTGGTGCCCATCGTTATCGGACATTCAAGGCAGCCTGATCGGACATTCATGGCAGTTGACCCAGTACGCCACGGTGCCCTTCAACTGGCTGCGCAAACCACAAAGTGCGCTCCGCCCACACAATCTCCCCCATAAAGTGCACGATAATTTGGCCCGCTTCACTAAGTGGAGCGAAACAAGTCGAATGTTGCTGGCGATCGTCCTCCTTTTGACAGTCTTTTTGGTCGCAACCGACTTCAAAGACCTGCCCAAAGGCCAACGCGCCCGTCGCCTGAGCTAACGCAGGCGGGGCCACAAAACGACTTCAGGGCCGCGCGAGAGCGCAGCCCCGGTCGAGGTGTCTTCAGAGCCGGAGCTCTCGAAGTCAGCCGGCTTTGGCTTTGGGCTTCTTGGTTTTGCCGCCGGCGGTGGCATCGAACAGCGTGGAGAGCTCGACGGGCTCGCCCTTCTTCTGGGTCAAGATCACGTTGACCGCTCGCAAGATGCGGGTCTTCTGGGGGCCGGTGAGAATTTTGCCAGCCAAGGCGGCCTCGATGGCGCGGTTGGTGACCGGGCGACCGCTGCGCGGCTTTGCGGGGGCGTCACCCTTTGCGGCCTCTTTGCCTGCGGCTGCATTGGCCTTGGCAGTGCGCTTGGCGAGGCGGATCTTGCGATCTTCCAGGCGCAGACGCTCGAGCTTGCTGGACGCGGCGATGATGCGGCGACCGTCGATCTTTTTCTCAGTGATGAAGGCGCCAAACTTCGTGCTCATGTCGATTCCTCGAAAAGGGCGCGCAAACTAGCACACACTTTTTGGCTTCTCAATCAGGTAGCCTCTTCAGCCCGTGAGTACCGACCTGCTGGGCGAAATCGAAGAGGCAAAAGCCTTCGTTCAAGGCAAAATCAAGCAAACACCCGCTATCGGTGTGGTGCTCGGCTCCGGGCTCGGCAGCTTCGCCGAATCGCTGGCCGACCGCATCGTGATCCCGTTCCACGAGATCCCGCACATGCCGTCTTCGAAGGTGGTGGGCCACGCGGGCAACCTGGTGCTCGGTACCATCCCGAGCGCCACCGGCCGTGCACCGACCTTCATCGCCTGCCTGCAAGGTCGCGTGCACGCGTACGAAGGTCACGCGCTCCACAAAGTCGTGTTTGCTTCCAGGCTGGTGGCGCGCCTCGGCGCGAAGGCCGTGCTGCTCACCAACGCGGCCGGGGGCGTGCGCCGTTCGTTTACGCCTGGCGACCTGATGTTGATCTCGGACCACCTCAATTTGATGGGGCAAAATCCGCTGGTGGGGCAGAACAACGAAGCGCTCGGCCCGCGCTTCCCGGACATGACCGAGGCGTACTCCAAGAAGCTCCGCGGCCTGGCACTGGTCGCTGCGCGCGCAGCGGGCATCGACCTGAAAGAAGGCGTCTACGCCGCGCTGCTCGGCCCCACCTACGAGACGCCAGCCGAGATCGAGATGTTGCGCCGGTTGGGCGCAGACGCAGTCGGCATGAGCACAGTGCCGGAGGTGATCGCGCTGCGGCACATGGCCGTGCCGGTCGCGGCGATCTCCTGCATCACCAACATGGCTGCAGGCATGTCGGGCCAGGCGCTCGACCACAGCGAGGTCGAGGCCACTGCCAAGGCGAACCGCGAAAAGTTCATCCTGCTGCTCTCCGGTTGGTCCGCGGCGGTCGCAGCCGAGGTCTCGGCGTGAGCACGACGATCGACTGGCCCGCGCTCGAGGCGCGCGCGATCGCCGTCCGTCACAACGCTCACGCGCCGTATTCTGCGTATCAAGTCGGGGCCGCGCTGTTGACCAAGGCCGGCCACGTGTTCGTCGGCTGCAACGTAGAAAACGCCTCGTATGGCCTGTGTTTGTGCGCGGAGCGATCCGCCATTAGCGCCATGGTCGCGGCCGGCGACACGGGTCCCATCGCGATCGTCGTCGTCACCAAAGGCCCCCGCCCCGGCAGCCCATGCGGCATGTGTCGCCAAACGCTGGCCGAGTTCGCGCTCGACTTGCCGATTCGCCTCGTCGCCGATGGCGCTCCGTCTGCGACGCGCAACACGACCCTGGCGGCGCTGCTCCCCGACGCATTCCGTGCCGACAGTTTGTAGTGAGCGCTCCTGCTCGGCGATCCGATCCGCGATTCGTCGCCTTGCTGCTCGGAGGTGTCCTCCTCGCCGCGCTCGCAGCGGCGCTGTTGGTGGGGCCGAGCGACGTTGCCGTGTCACGCGTCTTCGCGATCTTGTTCCAGCCCTCGGGCACGAGCGCGGAACACACCATCGTTTGGTCGCTGCGGTTTCCACGCGCTTGCCTGGCGATGTTCGTGGGTGCAGGGCTCGGCGCCGGCGGGGCCGCGGCGCAGGGGCTGTTTCGCAATCCATTGGCTGACCCTGGCTTGGTTGGTGTGTCAGCTGGCGCGACCCTGGGTGCAGCCGCGACCATCGTGCTCGGCGCGCCGCTGTTGGCCGCCCTGGCGCCCTGGGCTCGCAGCGCCGCTTTGCCGATCGGCGCTTTTTTCGCGGGCGCTTTGACGACATTCGCGGTGGTTCGGCTGGGCGGCCGCCCCGGTCGCTCATCGACCGCGACCGTGCTGCTCGCAGGCGTCGCGATCAACGCGTTCGCGGGCGCCATCGTCGGCTTCTTGTCGCACGTGGCGAGCGACTCGGAGCTGCGCAACCTCACCTTCTGGATCCTCGGCGGGTTCGGCGGCGCCAGCTGGACCAAAGTCGTATTCACTGCCCCGCTGGTCACGTTGGCCATTTGGATGTTGAGCCGCTCGGCACGGGCCCTGGATATTTTTTCAATGGGGGAGCTGGACGCGGGCCTCACTGGCATCGACGTCCTCGCCCTCCGCAGGCGAGTGGTGGTGGCGCTCGCGCTCGCTGTCGGCGCCTCTGTTGCGGCAGCAGGCCTCGTCGGTTTCGTTGGGCTGCTCGTGCCCCACTTCACGCGCCTCTGGGTCGGGCCTGGTCATCGCGCGCTGATTCCACTATCGGCGCTGGGCGGCGCCTGCTTGGTCGTTTTCGCAGACTCTCTCGCGCGCGTGTTGATCGCGCCTGCCGAGCTGCCCGTGGGCCTATTGACCGCGCTGGTAGGCGCACCATTTTTTCTGCACCTGCTTCGTCGGGAGCTCCACACGTGATCGCCTGCAAGAACGTGTCGCTGACGCTCGGCGGCCACCCTGTGCTGCAGGGCGTGTCGCTCGACATCGCGCGCGGCGAAATGCTCGGCATCGTGGGCCCGAACGGTGCCGGCAAGAGCAGTCTCTTGGGGGTGCTCGGTCGCTCGATCGTGCCGGACGCCGGCGTCATCGAGCTGGACGGGCAAGACATCGCCAGCGTCGATCTGCGGGCGCTCGCGAGACAGCGCGCCGTACTCCTGCAAAACACGACCGTGAGCTTCGAGCTCCGGGTCGATGAGCTGGTCTTGCTCGGCCGCTCGCCGCACGAGCCGTACGAAACACCGGCATGTCGCGCGATGGCGGCCCGCGCGATCGAGGCGGTGGGTCTCACGAGCCGCGCCTCGCTCGGCGTCGACGACCTCTCGGGAGGCGAACGACAGCGTGCGCATCTCGCGCGGGTGCTCGCACAAGTCGGCATGGGCGAGACCGGCAGCTACCTGCTGCTCGACGAGCCGGTGTCTGCGCAGGACCCATTCTGGCAGCTCTCGGTGCTCGCAGCGCTGCAAAAGCTCACCGCTGCGGGGGTCGGGATCGCGGTCGTGCTTCACGATCTCAATCTGGCGGCGCGCTTCTGCGACTCTATTGGGCTCCTGGCCGGCGGGCAGCTCCTGCACAGAGGGCCTCCGCGCGAGGTGCTGACCAGCGCGCGGCTCACCAGCGCCTTCGGCGTCGAAGCGCACATCGGCGACGACCCGTTCGATCCCAGCCGGCCACGGGTGAGCTTTTCGGCCCACTCGGGTTGACTCAGATTCAAGTCGGTTGCATGTGCATCTAGCTTCGATGTTGCTTGTTTGCGCGCTCACGACGCTCGCCGTCCTGCTCGGGGCAGGGATGGGTCTGTCGCCGTTTCGACGAACAGAGATGCTGCGAGGGACACAGGCAGCGGGTCTGGGCGCGGGCATCGTCGCGGTTTTTCTGCAACTTTTACCGGAAGCAGGGGAAGAGATCGGGGCGTACGGACTGATTCCGTTCGCGGTTGCGTTCGGTTTTGCCGGTGGCCTCGAGCGCATGCTGCATGGCCGCGCCGGGCACGGAAACGCACGTCGCCCGCTCGCCAGCCTCGATCTCGGTGTCGCCGCGCTGGCGGTTCACCAAGCACTGGAAGGCCTCGCCATGGGCGCCGTCGATCTGGTCGAACGGCGCGAAGGAGTCGTGCTCTTCGCGCGTGTCGGCACGCTGTTCGCCATGGTCGCGCACACAGTCCCGATCGTCGCGGTCCTGACGCTCGCGTTGGCCAGAGTGGGCGGGCGTCGAGCGGCGCTCCCTCGCGTCCTGGTGCTCACGACGGCCAGCGCAAGTGGTGTGGCGCTGGTGGCGTTTCCTCACGTTGAAGCCGTGCTGCTCGCGAACGGAGGCTGGATTCACGGCGCCGTCGCCGGGCTCTTGCTGCACGCGGTGCTGCACGCGGTGTTACCCGTGCGCCACACCTTACGAGCGCCCAATGCGCGCGGCTACGAAGTGGTCGGCTTTCTGGCAGGGGCGCTCTTGGTGCTCGCAGCGATCGTCGCACACGGCTCACTCTCCGAAATCGGGACCAGCAAGAGCATCACAGTCGTGATCGGTGGCTTCTTGCTGGCCGTAGTCGGTCATTTGGCGTGGCCCCATCCGCCGCATCACGACGACGAGCTCGAGGTCACGAAAGTTTGAGCACGACGAGCTTCGGCGCACAGAAATCACGAACCGAATAAGGCAGGCCCCCCGTGCCGAGCCCAGATTCGCGGCGGCCACCGAACGGCATCCAGTCGGCACGAAACGCCGTGTGATCGTTGATCATCACCGCTGCCGCATCGAGCCGTTTGGCGGCTCTCAGCGCCGCCGGCAACGACTGACTGAAGATGGCCGCCTGAAACGACCAGCGCGAGCGATTCGCCTCCACGATCGCCGCCTCCAGATCGGGCACTGGCACGAGAGACACCACGGGGCCGAACACCTCTTCGGTGAGCACCTTCGCGTCAGGCCGCGGCGCGTCGAGCAGCGTCGCCGCGAAACACTGGTGGTCGAGACGCCCACCGCCACAGACCACGCGAGCACCGCCCCGCACCGCCTCGCCGACCCAATTCTCGACGCGATCGACGTCACGCGTTCGAATCAGCGGGCCAACGGCTGTTTTCGCGTCTGTCGGGTCGCCGACGACGAGCGCCTCGACATGGGCCTGCAGCTTGTCGCGAAACGCTTCGTGAACCTGCTGGTGCACCATCACGCGCTGGACGCTCACGCAGACCTGCCCTGCATGGTAGTAGCCGCCTTTGGTGACCAACGCGGCTGCGCTGTCGAGGTCGGCAGACGCGTCGACGATCACTGGCGCCGCGCCGCCGTGCTCGAGGGCGATGCGCGTACCTGGTGCGACCCGCTGTCGCAGCTTCCAGCCGACCGCCGCGCTGCCAATGAACGAGACGAACGCGACCCGAGGGTCCGAGGCCAGAATTTCGGTGGTGGTGTTGTCGCAGATCAAGAACTGAGCGAACCCTTCAGGAAGGCCTGCCAGGACGAAGATCTCGAGCAGTGCCTTGCAAGAGAGCGGCGTTTCTTGGGCCGGCTTCACGATTACGGGGCAACCCGCGGCGATGGCGGGCCCAGCCTGATGGACGATGAGATTGAGCGGGTGGTTGAACGCGCTGATGGCGAGCACGACGCCGATGGGCTCCATCGTGGTGAAAGCAACCCGCCCTTCGGTCGCCTGTGTCGAGCCCATCGGAACTTCGACCCCGGCCAGACGCTCGACTTCGCCAGCTAGAAAGTGGAGCCCAGACGCGGCTCTGGTGACCTCGATGCGCGCGTCCAGCAGGGGTTTGCCGCCTTCTTGGGCGATCAAGCGGGCAAGCTCTTCGCTGCGGCTCGCTACGCGCTCGGCGGCACCACGGAGCACACTGACGCGCTTGTGCGCCCCTAGCGGCGATTCTGCCGCGATTCGATGCGCTCGGGCGAGCATCTGCAGCGCCGTAGGTGTCTCGATCAGAGTCAATTCACCCAGCGTCTCACCAGAGAACGGGGAACGGATCACCAGCGCCTGCATACACGGACCTTGCCACGGCCCCGCCATGGCGGCGATCCTCCCGCGCGGTGGGCTCCATCAAGAGAATTGCGATCAGCACCGGCGGGGGAGATGCGCCCGGTCTCAACGCCGTGATTCGCGCGGCGACCCTGGGCGCGCTCGAGCGCGGCTGGGAAGTCCGCGGCATCACGCACGGTTACCGCAGCTTGCTCCACGCAGACGACGCGCTGATGGTGCTCGACCGCGATGCGGTGCGCGGGATCATGCAGCTCGGGGGCACCATCCTGGGCACCGCGAACAGGGGCGATCCGTTCCATTTTCCCACCCAGCTGACGCCAGAAGGGCCGCTCGTGCCGGTTGATCGCTCCGCCGACTTGGTCGCACGCTTCGCCGCCGAAGGGCTGGACGCACTGATCGCCATCGGGGGCGACGGCTCGCTCACCATCGCCAAGCGGCTGCTCGACTTGGGGCTACCTCAAGTGATCGGGGTGCCCAAGACGATCGACAACGACGTCGCCGGCACCGACGTCACGTTCGGTTTCGACACCGCTGTCTCGATCGCGACAGAGGCGCTCGGCCGACTGCACACGACGACCGAAGCGCACGAACGCGTGATGGTGGTGGAGGTGATGGGGCGTCACGCCGGATGGATCGCAGTAGCCGCAGGGCTCGCCGGCGGCGCGGACGTGATCTTGATTCCGGAGATCCCCTACGTGGTCGAGCGGGTCGCTGAGAAGATCCTGCAACGCGAGCGTCGCGGCCGTCACTTCTCGATCGTCGTCGTGGCAGAAGGCGCCAAGCCGCTCGGTGGGAAGCTGACCGTGCGGTCTGAAGGAGACGAGTTCAGACGCGTCGAGGTGCTCGGTGGCGTCGCGGAAAGCCTCGCCGCGAGCCTCGCGGAGCTGACACGCAAGGAGACGCGCAGCATCGTTTTGGGTCATCTGCTGCGAGGCGGCGCACCCTCCAGCGGCGATCGCCTGCTCGCGCTGCGCTTCGGCGCCGCCGCCATCGGAGAGCTCGCGAAGGGCTCAGCGAGCGGCATGGTTGCCATGCGAGATGGAGAAGTGAGACTGGTTCCCATCGAAGAAGCCGCAGGAAAGACGCGCACGGTGCCGATCAACAAGGGCCTGGTGCACAGCGCACGAGACCTCGGGATCTGCTTCGGCGACGAGCCCGAGTCCTGTTTTGCAGTTTGACCCCAGCCGAGGGCTCCCGATATCGTGGGCAGCCCGTTCCGAGACGCCCCAACAACAATGACCAAGGTCCTCGTCTTCGAGAGTGATGCTGCCTTCGCTGGAGAGATCCGCACCGAGCTTTCGCAGCTCGGCTGTTCCGTGAATGTCGTCGACGACGGCAACGTCGGGTTGTCGACCGCGCAATCCGACCCGCCGAATCTGATCTTGCTCTCGATCGAGCTGCCACGCATGAACGGTTTCTCCGTCTGCAACAAGCTCAAGAAAGACGCCCAGCTGAAGGACGTCCCGCTGATCATCATGTCGAGCGAGTCGAGCGACGACACCTTCGAGCAGCACAAAAAGCTGCGCACGCGCGCCGAAGACTACGTCCACAAACCGATCGCGCTCGGTGAGCTGCTCGTCCACATCCGCAAGCTCGTGCCGCTCGGCGAGGCAGAAAACGCGGACGACGCCATCATCATCGACGACGCCATCGAAATGCTGGACGACGAAGACGTCGAAGCGAACGGCGCCGCTGCGCCGCCAGCTCCGACGAACGTCCCGCCCGGGCCACCTCCGAAGCCAGGCAGCGTGGCGCCGCCGCGGCCGGCACCTGCTTCTTTCCATCCGCCGGCAGCTGCTGATTCGCAGAAAGGCAGCCCGACCAAGAATGACGAGGAGATCGACGAATTCCTCGGCGACGCGTTCGATCGCCTGATGGGCGACGAAGAAGAAGCGGCCGCACCGCCCGCTGCGGCAACCCACCAGAGCGTCCCGCCGCCACCGGCGCCCAGCTCGCAAGAGGCATCACCACCGCCGTCGGTGCCACCTTCAGGGCTCGAGCCGCCGCGGCGACCGACCAGCGTACCGCCGGCGTCGCGTAGATCCGAAGCCCCCGGCGCCGTGAACGAAGAAGCAGACCGGCTGCGGGCCGAGCTCAGCCGCGCCAAAGACGAGCAGGTCCGCCTCTCGAAAGAGGTCGCCAGCGCGAGCGCGACCATCCGCCGGCTAGAAGCCGACGTCGCCGCAGCGGTCAGCCCCGAAGAGGCCGATCTGCTACGTCGCGAGGTAGAAGAGCTGAAGACGCGCGTCGCCTCAGGCGGCAGCGGCAAGGGCGGCGTCTCCAGCAAAGAGTTCTTGGATCTGCGCGAGACGCTGAACAAGAAGGACAAAGAGCTCATCAGTCTGCGTCACGAGAGCTCGAAGAAGGACAAAACGCTCATCGAGCTGCGCGACGAGAACATCGCGCTCGAGCGTGAGAAGGCAGATCAAGTCGACAAGCTGCTGGCGTTCGAGCGCGAGCGCAACGATCTGGAGGCCACCGTCGACGCCTTGCGTGCCGACAAAGAGCTCGCCAACAAGCGCTCTGACGACTTCAAAAACAAGCTCGAGAAGACGCAGACCGCGCTGTCGACGAAAGAAGGCGAGCTCAGCCACACCAAGAGCGAGCACGCCACTCAGGTCGAAGAGCTGAACGGCGCCAGTGCGCGCACGCTCGCAACGACGATCGCCAGCGCCAAGAGCGATCTCGAGAACAAGGTCGCAGCACTCGAGGGCGCACACGCCTCGACGCTCGCAGACCTAAAGGCCGAGCACGGCGCCGCCGTCGCAGATCTGAAGGGCGAGCACAGCGGGGCCCTGTCGCATCTCCAGTCGCAGCACGAGGCGGCGCTCAGCGCGCGCACGAGCGAGCTCGAGGGCAAGCGTCAGCGCGAGCTCGAAGAGCAACAGCAGAAGGCGGAACAACGGTTGATCGCGCGAGAGCAAGAGCTCGAGCAAGCTGAAAAGGCTGCGCTGGCGAAGCAAGCCGAGGCGCACGCCGCCACGCTCGCCGCCGAAAAGGCCCGCAACACGGAAGATCTCGCCGAGAGAGAGGCACAATATTCGGCGCGCAAGCGGGAGCTCGACGCCCAGATCGGCAAGCTCAGCGTCGACCTCGAGCAAACCAGGGAAAAGGTCCAGAACGCGGAGGCTTCGGTCGAGTCCCTCACTGCGACGAAAGCGAGCCTCGAAACGCAGCTGGCAGACACCAAAGCCAGCCTCGAAGCAGAGCTCGCACAAACCAAGAAGCAGCTCGAAGGCGCCGAAGCGCAGGGCCGCGATCTCGACAACACCCTCGCGATTCGCACGGCCGAGCGAGACGAGCTCACGCAAGAACGCGACGTCTTGAAGGCAGGCCTCGAGACGCGCGGCAACGAGCTCAAGGCGACACGCGAGTCTTTGGACGACACCCAAGAAAAGGTGCGCGCGCTCAGCGCGTCGCTCGACGCCAAGAAGGCCGACCTCGAGCGCACACGCGGCGAGCTCGACACCACCACGCAGACCTTGGGCACCGAGCGCACGCGCCTCGAGAAGGCGCGCATCAAGTGGGGTGAAGACCGCGCTTCTCTCGAGCGCGCACGCCAATCCCTGACCACCGCCCTCGAAAAGCTGGCCGAGCCAGAGTCACGGCCGCTCGAAGACTAGCTCCGCAGGTCAGAAGTCTGGCCAATGCTCTTGGCGGCAGGCTCCTTTTGAGACCTCACCCCCCCCGGCCCCCCTCTCCCCAAAGCGGGAGAGGGTGAGGTCTCAAAAAGGACGCTGCGGATTCTGAGGACGCCACGACTTCGGCCGATACGTCCGGCACGCCGCTTCGAACGCCGCTACAAGACGTGAGAAAATGGCCCAATTTCTGACAGGCGGACCTTAGTTCTTCTTCGGGATCGGGATGGGCACGAAGCGCGTGGTATCGCCGCGGCGAACCTTGGCCAGCAAGACTTTGCCTGGTTTGGCCGAGGTGAGCTGCTTTTCGAGCTGATCGACGTCTTTGGTCGGCGTCGAGTCGACCTCGGTGATCACGTCGCCAGCACGGATCTCGCGGAGCACACTGGAAGGCAACACACCGTCGACGCGCACGCCACCCTCACCCTTGGCGTTCGAGACCTGAATGCCGAGCTGATTGTTGGAGGGCGTACGCGGAGTGACCCGTCCCTTCGGTGGCCGCGGCAGCAGGGAATCGTCTTCCAAGGTGTCGAGCGTCGCTTTGCCGTCGAGCCGTTTGCCATCACGCAGGTAGCCGAGCTTTACCGAAGCCCCGGGAGCATTTTTCGCGACGTTGCGCGGCAGCTCTTCGGCGTGCGCGATCTCCACGTCGTTCACGGCGATGATCACATCGCCTGCTTTCAGGCCCGCCCGGGCTGCCGCGCCACCAACCTCGACCTGCGAGACGAGCGCCCCTTTCTGAGAGGTGAGCTTGAGCGCGCTGGCAAGATCGCTGCTGATCGGCTGGAACACGAGGCCAAGCTTGCCGCGCACCACGTGTCCTTTGTCGCGCAGTTGCTGCAGCACGTCTTTCAGGGCGTCGACCGGGATGGCGAAGCCGATGTTGTTCGCATCGGGCCGAATCGCGGTGTTGATACCGACCACCTCGCCGCGCCAGTTGAACAGCGGGCCACCGCTGTTGCCTGGATTGATCGATGCGTCGGTTTGGATGAAGTCGTCGTACAAGCCTGCGCCGATGGTGCGCGATTTCGCGCTGACGATGCCGAGGGTCACGGTGTGACCAAGGCCGAACGGGTTACCCACTGCCAGCACGTGCTCGCCGATGCGGAGCTGACCGCTCGAACCGAGCTGCACGGCAGGCAGGTCTTTCGCGTCTTTCAGCTTCAACAGCGCGAGATCGAGCTTGGGGTCGCGACCGACTACGACAGCCGTGAACTGGCGCTCGTCGACCAAGCGCACCTGCACCTCGTCGGCGTCGGCAACCACGTGCTCGTTGGTGATCACGTACCCCGACGGGTCGATGATGAAGCCAGTGCCGGCCCCGACACGCTCTCGTGGACCCCCGCCACCCTCGGGGCCTCGGAAGAACTCGAGCGGGTGGCCGGCAGGCAGGCTCACTTTCTCCGTGGTCGTGATGTTCACGACGGTCGGCTTCACCTTCTCCGACAGGTCGGCGACATCGAACGTCGCGGGCACCGGTGCGGGCGGCAGCGGCGCGCTCACCTTCAGCGGGGGCAGGTCTCTGCGGTCGACGTCCTGGTCGTTGAGCACGACCGCGTCGGGTGACGTCTTCGTCAAATGGGTGGGCTGAGCAGGTGCATTGCCGCCCGCGCAGCCAGGCGCAAACACCAGCACCAGGGAACCGGCCAGAACCAGCGACATTCGAGACATTTGAGGGCTCCTCAGACAGGGCGAGCGAGGTGTGTCCGTGCGTGACGCCGAAACACCTGGATGTGACCAAGCGATCCGCCAACAGTTTGATCAAAAAGCGCTGAACGCGCCAGTCAGGACCCGACATCGATCAACGCGCCCAGGCACAGCAGCCATCCCACTGCCAGCATGGTGTGTGACGAAGCCAAAAAATAGATGGTAGGGTCGCGCCATGACGACGGGTCTAGGCGAGCGAAAGGTGGGCTTTTTGGGCGGCGGGGCGATGGCCGGCGCCCTTGTGAAGGGGCTGATGGTCTCGAAAAGCCTGCCTGTCGCCAATGTACGCGTGAGCGACCTGAAATCGCCCCGGCTCGCCGAGCTGGAAAAGAGCTTCGGCATCGAGACCACGACCGACAACGCTGCGCTCGTCCGCTGGGCCGACGTCATCGTCGTCTCGGTAAAACCGCAGATCGTCGATCGCATTTTGCCCACGGTCCGCGAAAACATGCGACCCGACGCGTTGGTCGTCTCGATCGCTGCTGGCGTGCCGATAAGCGTGTTCGAAGATGGACTCCCGAGCGGCGCGAAGGTCATCCGTACGATGCCGAACACCGCTGCCATCGCGCTCGCAGGCGCCACCGGCCTGTCCGCTGGCACTGCCGCGACCGACGCCGACATGGCCATCGCAACCGCTCTGTTCGAGGCCGTCGGGCGCTGCACGGTGCTGGACGAGAACTTGCTCGACGCCGTCACCGGCCTCTCCGGCAGTGGGCCGGCTTACGTGATGTTGATGATCGAGGCGCTCGCTGATGGAGGCGTGAAGGTAGGGCTCGGGCGCGACGTCGCGCTGATGCTTGCAGCACAAACCGTCTACGGCGCCGCCAAGCTGCAGCTCGAAACCGGCGAGCACCCAGGCCGCTTGAAGGACATGGTGACCAGCCCGGGCGGCACCGCCATCGCTGGGTTGCATACGCTCGAGTCGGGTGGCCTGCGTCGCACATTGATCGACGCTGTCGAAGCGGCGGCCAATCGCAGCGCCGAGCTGGGTCAACAAATGCTCACGAAACGCGCAGCAGCTGCTGCTGCCTCTCGCAAACCTTGAGCTGAAGTTGAATGCTTGCGACCATCCGACGATGCGGGCTCACGCGCTCACTGTCTCCATCATGCTCGCCGTCGGCTCCCTCGGCGGACTCTCTTGCGACGCAGATCTCGAGCCGGGCTGTATCGACGGCGAATGCACCAGCTCGAACAGCGGCCCCGGCGCCGGCGGCGGCACCGGAGAATGTACGGGCGACCAGCACGATCTGCCGTGCGGCGTGTACGACATCCTGAGCGGCATCTGCCAGCAGTGCCACATCCCTGGTGGTCAGGGGCCGTTCAAGCTTCAGGAGTATTGCGACACCCAAGACATCTACGGAAGCCGGCCGATCTGGTCGCGCATGCGAGACACCATCAAGGTCGACGCGTTTCCTCGGATGCCGCTCGGTCAAGACCCGCTCAGTGACAGCCAGATGGCGACGCTCAACGCGTGGTTCGACACCTGCGGCGGCGAGACCGATGTCGGCGTCTGTGTCGGCGCGCAGAACGGCCCACCGCCGACATGTGGCCAGGGCGGGGCTGGCGGCGCAGCTGCCGGCGGAGCGCCAGCGGGCGGCGCGCCAGCGGGTGGCAACGGTGGTGCAGGCGGCATCTGAAGTTGCTCGGGGGGCGGGTCGCGGTTACGTCGTCCTCGTCGAAGGTGAACGGGTGATCGCTGGCGCACATCGTCGAAAGACGTCGTACGCGGGAGGAAAGTCCGAGCTCCGCAGGGCGAAGTGCCGGGTAACGCCCGGTGAGGGTGACCTCGAGGAAAGTGCAACAGAAAGCAAACCGCCGGCCGTTCGCAAGAATCGCCGGTAAGGGTGAAAGGGTGGAGTAAGAGCCCACCGCGCTCGCGGTAACGCGAGTGGCACGGCAAACCCCACTTGGAGCAAGGCCATGTAGAGAGGCAATGCAGTCGTCGGTTCGCCGTCGACTGCGAGAGAGCTGCCCGCTCGAGCCTCTGGGTAGGCTGCTAAAGGCTCACGGTAACGTGCGCACGAGATGAATGATCACCGCCGATGCGAGGGCGACCGCGCGTCGGCACAGAACTCGGCTTACAGTTGCCTTCGACCATGACGCCTCGGCTTGCCGGGGCGCCGTGCTTTTGTGCGCGCGCCACCGGCGTCACGCCGACTGTTTACCGACGCGGCAGCTCGGGCCGAGACGCCTGCGAACGCGGGCCAGACGCGCGCACGAGCTCGACGAGCTCTCTTTCGGAGGCAGCACCCGCTTCGCGTTGAAGGTCGAGTGAGCCGGAGGCACAGAAAGGTGCTCGCCAGGGCCCCTCGAGACGCCCAGCCAGTGGGTCGACGATCAGGTAGCCACCCTTGCCACACCATTCCAAGAAGATTCCGAGGTTGTCGTCGACGACCTCCACGTCCGCGAAGAAGAGCGTGTTTCCTTCGAGCCTACCCTCGAATTCGATCTCGCCCCAATAGGCTTGGTCGAGCGTCTCGAGGCGACTCGTGCCCCGCACGCGGTCTCCGTTCTGCACGACGTCGAGCACGATGTTGTAGACCTCGTACGGCCCGTTTGGCTGCCGCATGACGCCGGTCCAGGTTCCGCTCAGATCGAAGTCGCCGAGCTCGAGCGCAGCAAGCTCGACCGAGCTTGGGGCGCGCAGCGCGTCATCTCGCTCGCGGACTGCGAACGTCTGTTCCGACGCGCTGCGTACGAAGTGGGTAGCGCCTTCACACACGCCGTCGAGATCTTGCGCCGAGACGGCCTCGCCCTCCAGGCGGTGGCCTTCTGCGCCACGCTGGTACGAGCCCGGTGCGGTGCACCCATTGAGCACCTCGACGCGACAGCCGAGCGCGCGCACGACCACGACCTCATCACGCTCGAGTGCACGGGCGAGCGCAATGAGGCTCGATCGAGACCAGGCGCCCCTGGTGTCTGCGAGCGCGTCCGGTTCGCATTGGCGAGATGGCTCGTCTACGCGCCACGTTTGCGCTGGCATGGTGCCGCGAGCAGGCACACAACCGACCCCGACCAGCAGCATTGCGACGAAGCCGATGACTACGTAAGAGAGATCACGGAGCATGGTGACGCAACGCACTGCAAAACTTGCGCCGGGCCGCAACGACGCTGGTTCACGCGAGCCATTGCGCGCAGCGCGCGGTCACTGTCGCTCAGGAACGTCAGGGCCATATAGGTGAGCGAGCGCCGCGCAACTCTCGCGGCCGTTCTGAACTTCGCCGTTGACGAACGCTACGGCTGGGTTCATCCTGGCCGCGTCTCGCCAGTTCGGGAGGCAGCGCGGACTTTGGCCCACCTTGGGTGACGCGCTCTAGAAGTTTCACCCTAAGACGATGGGTTTCGTTCCGATGAGGTGGGCCTCGTTTTCGAGCTGGTTTTCCAGGCCGAAAGCGGGGCCCTTGTCGTTTGGGGCGGAGTCGAAGGTCGAGACGGTGGGCGCTCTCTAGCCTGAGCACCACCATGACCACCTCCCCCAGCGTGCTTCCCGGTGTCGATCGAAATCACGGCGCAGGAGCCGATACCTTGGCGGTGCACGGAGCGCCGCAGCGCTCGCAGCGCGCGCACGACGCGATGCCGACACCGATCGTGTGCACCGCGACCTACAGCTTCGAGTCGACTGCAGAGCTGCGCGATCATTTCGAGGGCCGCGTCGAGCGCGAGGAGTACGGCCGCTACGGAAACCCGACCGTGACGAGCTGCGAAAAGAAGCTCGCCGCGCTCGACGGCGCAGAGGACGCAGCGCTGTTTTCCAGCGGAATGGCTGCCATCTCTACCAGCCTGTTTGCCATGCTGAAAAGCGGCGACCACATCGTGCTGACGAGCGACTGTTATCGCCGCACGCGGCAGTTCGCGCAGGTGACGTTGGCGAAGTTCGGCATCAGCTCGACCTTGGTAGCCCCCGACGATCTATCGGCGCTGGAGTCGGCGCTGATCCCCGGCAAGACCAAAGTCGTCTTCACGGAGCTACCCACCAACCCCTTTTTGCGGGTGGTCGACCTGGCCGCTGTGGCGGCAGTGGTCAAGAAGTGCCGCGGCGCGAAGCTGTTGGTCGATTCGACGTTCGCCACGCCGATCAATCTGCGCCCACTCGAACACGGCGCGCACTTGGTGATTCACTCCTGCACCAAGTACCTGGGCGGCCATAACGATGTGCTTGCCGGGTCCATCGCCGGCAGCCGCGCGCTCGTGGGCGCCGTGCGCGAATTTCGGGGCGTCGTGGGCAGCGTGCTGGACCCGCATGCTGCCTTCTTGGTCGAGCGTGGCATCAAGACGCTGGCGCTACGCGTGCGCAGACAAAACGAGTCGGGGCTGGCAGTCGCGCGCTTTCTGGAGACCCACCCGGCGGTGCGACAGGTCTTCTATCCCGGGCTCGCGAGCCACCCCGAGCACGCGCTGGCGACGCGCCTGATGACCGGCTTCGGGGGCGTAGTGAGCTTCCGGCTGCGCGCCGACCTCGATACCACCAGCCGCGTCATCGACGCTTGCAAGCTCGCCACGTTGGCGCCTTCGTTGGGCGGAACCGAGACCTTGATCGAACAGCCTGCGCTGATGTCGTTCTACGAGCTCAGCACGGAAGAACGCCTCGCGATTGGCATCCCCGAAGACTTGGTTCGGTTGTCGGTGGGAATCGAGTCGCTGCCGGACATCATCGCGGATCTTGCGCAGGCTCTGGAGCAGGTGCCGTCATGAGCGCAGCAGCATTGGCCGAGAGCCCCCGCATCGCGCCGCGCCTTCTGTCGCGCAACCCAGCGCGGCGCAGAGTCGACCTCTGGCTCTTCGGCTGCGGCAACGTCGGCGGCCAGCTGCTCGAAATCTTGCACAATCGTGGCTCCGTGATCCGAGAGCGCGAGGCCATCGATCTGCGCGTCGTTGCCATTACAACGACACGAGGCAGCTGGGGCGATGCACAGGGGCTCTCGACCGGCAGCTTTCGCGAAGCCGCGCCGGTTCCCACGCCGCCCGAGCTGCTATTGCGTCGGATGGCATTACAGAATCATCCCATCTTCGTGGACCTGACTGCGGCGCAAGATGTGGGGTCGCTCTATCGCAGCGTCGCCGACGCGGGCCTCGCCATCGTCAGTGCCAATAAACTGCCGTTCGTCGCTGCCATTCACCATTACGAAACCCTGTTGGAGAAGGCGCGAAACGGGCGCGGCATCTTCTACGAAACGACCGTCGGCGCCGACCTGCCTGTATTGGCCCCGATCATCGACCGCGTTCGCAGCGGCGATGACATCCTCCGCGTCGAAGGCTCTCTCTCCGGGACACTGGGGTTGCTCAGTGATGCCGTCAGCCGCGGCGTACCGCTCGACCAAGCCGTGCTCGACGCCAAAGCCCGAGGCACCACCGAGCCCGACCCCGCCGAAGATCTGTCGGGTCTCGATGTCGCGCGCAAAGCGGTGATCATCGCTCGCGAGCTCGGGCTCGCGGTCGAGCTCAGCAACGTCGAGCTCGAAGGCTTCGTCTCCAGCGCCGTGCTGGAGAGCGCCAAAACAATCGGCCTGGGTGCCGCGTTGGCAGCCGAGACTCCGCGCTTCTCGGAGCGCGTCGCTGGCTTCACACGAGCGAGCAGGGTGCTGCGCTACCTCGCCACCATCGATCCGCGAGCGCGTACGGTTCGCGTCGGTCCTGTCGCCGTCGCCAAAGACCACCCCGCCGCGTCGCTCTCGGGGACCGAAGCCTTGGTCAGCATCGTCAGCGAACGGAGCGGCGCGTCGGCTGTCACCATTCGCGGCCCAGGAGCTGGCGGTGCGGTCACGGCTTCGGGCGTGCTCGCCGACATCTTGCGCGCCAGCCGCGCGTGAGCGCAGAAGCGCAGCGACTGCAGACCCCAGCGGAGGCTCAGTCGGCGAGTGACATGCCGAGCCCCGCGCTATCGGGAAGCCGCAGCGTGGCGCCCTCTGCGACCATTCCGCCCAGCCACGGGTCCGACGCGAGCAAGAAGGCCGTGTCGAGATCGACCCATTGCACACCACCCAATGCCACCGCCACGTGAGCCATTGCGGTGAGGCCGAGACGAGACTCGATCATCGCGCCGACCATCAAACCGAGCCCTTTCGCCTGCGCTGCTCGACCGATCTGCAAGCAGCGATCAGCACCACCCATTTTGATGAGCTTCAGGTTGATGCCGTCCACTGCCTCTTCGGCGGCCAGCAAGGCCAGATCTGCCAAGTCGCGCACCGATTCGTCAGCGACGACAGGCACGCCGGTCGTGCGCACCTGTCGCATGCCCTCGAAGTCGCGCATGCCGCAAGGTTGCTCGAAACACTCGACCTGTAGACCCAGCTCCCGCGCAGCCTGCACGATGCTCACGGCGTCGCTGCCATTGAAACCCATGTTGGCATCCATGCGAATGCGGGCGCTAGGCACCGCCGCCGCGAGGCGCGTGAGGCAGCGAATATCGTCCTTCAAGCTCGCGCCCACTTTCACTTTGAAGCTCTCGAAACCGCGCGACCGATAACCGACAGCCAGCGCGGCCAAATGATCCGGGTCCGCGATCGGCAAGGTGATGTCGGTCACCAGCTCGAGCGGCTTCGTGGCCCCGAAGAAGCGGTACAGCGGCTGGCCAGAGAGGCGCGCGACGGCGTCCAGCACCGCGCTGCAGAGTCCCGCGCGAGCCGTGGCAAGCATCGGCTCGGCGGCATCCAGCAGTGCCGTGATGGCGGGAAGCGTAGCCACCTCGCCTCCGAGGAGACGCGGCGTCGCTGCGGCGACATCGGCAAGCAAGTCGGTTGGGCCTTCGACGGAGCCGAGCGGCAGCGCCGCTTCACCGAGCCCCTCGGCTGAGCGCGTGCCGTCTTCGACCCGTACGCGCACCAAGGCGGCGCGCGTGGTGTCGACCGACGCGCGCGAGATCCGAAACGGCTCGATCAGCGGGACAGGAAAATGGACCGCCGTGACAGCCGAGATGCGCACTGAGGCGGAGGTCAGGCCGAGAAAGACGAGCCGCAGCCGCACGTGCTCTTCACGTTCGGGTTGCCGAACTTGAAGCCGGCGCCGCTGAGCGACTCGACGTAGTCGATCTCGGTACCATCGAGGTACTGGAAGCTCAGCGGATCGATGTAGAGCTTCACGCCACGATCGACGAACTCTTCGTCCATCTCCGTGGGCTTGTCTTCGAAGTACAGGTCGTAGGAGAACCCCGCACATCCGCCGCCGACCACGCGGAGCCTAAGCCCTTGCCCGGCCAGATCTTCTTCCTTGGAGATTTCGAGGACTTTGGTGGCAGCTTTTTCTGTGATGGTGATCATGTGACGCTCCGTAACGTTGCGCCAGAGCTTAGTGCCGACCGACCGAAAGCGCCAGTGCCTCGATGTCGGGTAGCGCCTCTCCTTGATCGGCGGCATCGCCGGGTGCGGCGGGCGCGGGCGAGACACCTGCGTGAATCAGCTTGTCGGCGCGCTCCTTCGCGATCGACGAGACCACTTTCGCCCTCCGCCGCGCCTGGCGGCTGCGCGCATCATCCTTCTTTTTTCGATCTTCGTCGGAGACGACCAGGCTGCCTTCGTCCGGCGGCTTCCAGCCTGCGTCCGCTAGAGGCTCCACCAGCCACTCCAGGATGCCTTCGCAGCTTCGGCCGACGACCCCAAATTGCGGTGCTTGACCCGCGCGCGAAGCGCTTCGCGTCGCCCCCCTCAAAAGCCGCCGGGCGAGCGCGCGCCGTTCGTCAGCGTTGGCTGCTTCTCGCGGAAACACCTGGTCGAAGAGTCTGTCGCTGGCGCTGCGGGCCCGGCGATGCGTGGCCATTGCCCGCGCGAAGACGAAAAAGAAAAGCAGCGGCGGCAGCAACATCCACCAGCGGACAAGCGCCCAGGCAGAAGCCCGGGCGACCGCCATGCCCTCGATCAAACCGCTGCCTAGCGGCGAGCGCGGGTCGACGATTTCGCTCTCTCGAACCAGCACAGCGAGCTCGGCGAGTTCGGGGAAGGCAGGGTCAGAGCCTTCGTCGGGGCGCGAGGCGAGGCCAGGCGCCCTCCCCGCCGCGATCGTTTCGCGCGCGATGTCCGCGCAGAACGCGCGCCGCAGCCAGTACGAGGGTCTCCGCTCTGCGACCTCCGCGAAGTGCGTGTCGCCTTCGCCCTCGCCTGCATCTCCGTCCGCGATCGTCGGATCCGGGTGCTCGGCTTCCAGCGCTCGTCGCAGCGCGATCAGGCGGCGCTTGGGCGGTAGCCCCACCGCCAGCGCGAGCGGCGCCAGCGTCGAGGCAATCCGTTCTGGACTGCGCATCGTCTCTTCCGGCGCCGAAAGCGAAACGATGCCGCGCGCCGAGGTGTCCAAGGTGCGCTCCAGCGTCACCGTGCCGAGACGAAAGCGAGTGGGGAAACCTCGCGCCTCGACTTCGCCCTCGAAGGAGAAGGTCGCCACGTGGCGCGCGCCGGGGACAGCCATGTCCGCAGCTCGCGTCAGCTTACGAGCCGCGAGCTCGAGATCATGCTCCGCTGGGATCCCGAAGAACTTAGTCTCGTGAACCACGAACACCGCCGCAGGGCCCATCGGCACGAGACCTTTTGCGACGAGCGCAACCGCATCGTCATCGAGATCTGCGCTTGGCTCGGGCTCGGACGGCTTTCGTTCGCAGGGCATCAATGACCAGTCGAGTCGCATCTCTCGACTGCCGACGACAACTGCCGACCCACCGGTCACGCAGTGGCGCAGCACGTCGTCCGCTTCGATCAGGGCATACGCGTTCTGCTCGCCGCTCCCCGTGTCGAATGAATCATCCAGGACCACGATCGGCTTGCCCGAGAACTGCTGCGCGAGCGAGCCACCTTCGAGCTCGGACTCGATATCGAGGTGGCCTTCGAGCCCCACATCCCATACCGCAATCTTCAACCCGAGGTCGGCAGCAACGGCACGCCAGGCATCCAGATCTTCACGCGTCGTCCGGTTGTGAACGACCAATAGAACATCCGCTGTCGGGTCGGGCGTGAAGCGCTCTGCCACGCGCACGCTGAAATCACGCAGGTGAATGGGAGAGAGGATCCCCGGGGCAGAGATGCCCCCCAGCTCGAGGGAGGCTCGCAGCCGGATCTCCTCGTATGTGGGCGCATCTGCCGAGACAGTGAGCGTCCCGATGATTGTCGTCTCCTGGCCTGCATGAAGGCAGACAATGCTGCCGCGGATCCCTGTCTCGAGAGATTCACCATCGGCGCCGCGGTGCTCGTACTGGACCTGAGAGGCGCCGACCTGGCTCGCGGCGAGCCGCACAGTCCAGCCAATCGAGCGCGCGATTTCACCCTGCTCGCCGAACGTCTTCTTGGACACGTTGCGAACTACGAACTCGAGGCGCGCGCTTTCACCTGGCGCCATCGAATGGAGGCAGGACATCGGCGAGAGCTGCAGCGGATAGCGGACGGCGAACTGCGTGAGCGGCTCGGGGCAGGCAGCCGCGAAGCGCTCGAAGCTGCGCTTCACGGCGGGGATGCGCGCATCGAGGACGATCTTGCCCGCTGCCGCGAATGCTTCGCCAGGCGCCGCGACCCGTACTGGCCGCACCAGGAACGTGAGCGGCCCCGGCAGCACCATCGTCTCGCCGCGCTCCAGCGAGCGAGGCAGCTCCAGGCGCTTCGTCTCGGCCTCAACCCATTCGTTGTCGCACAGCTCGATCACGGTCGGCTGGCTCGAGGGCGTCGGCATTCCGCCCGAGTTGGTGATGCGGATGTCCTTGACGAAGATGCGTTCGCCTGGCTCGTGTACGCCGTCCGCGTTTTCGCTCTCGTGGGCGAGCGCATTCAGGTCGAGATCGTAGCGCGCCTCGAAAAACGTCTCGCCACCATTCGCTTTGGCGACGCAGATCCGAAAACGCCCGTTTTGCCCCGGCGCACCAGCTTGCAGCACGGCTTGGCCCTGCGTTCCAACACGGCCACCTCGACCGCTCGAGCCACCCGAGTTGCTATGGTGGGTGGTGCGGCTTTGGCTGCGACCTTGGCTGTCCGTGTACGACTCCGACTCGGTCCAAGAGTAGGAGCTGCCACCGGACCCGCCGGCCCCCCCCGCCCCGCCTCGACCATTGGCGCCCGGCCCACCGCCGGCTCCAGCCCTGATCGAAGCGCGCACCAGCATCAAGAGGTGCGTCTCCTGTTCGGCGACGCTCACCTGGATCGAACCGCCGGCAGCTCCAGCTCCACCATCCGAACCATTGCCGCCGTCACCGCCGTCACCCCCTGGCCCACCGTCACCGCCCGAGGAGTATCGCGATGCGTTCGACCCCGAAGTGCCGCGTGCGCCGTCACCGCCCGTGCCGCCCTGCCCGCCAAGCCCACCGTCGCCCCCTCTGGCGAGCAGCACGATGTCGCCGACGTCGCGAAGCTCGACCGAGTCGCGGATCTGCTTTCGGACCCCGTCCGCGCGTGACTCCTTGCCTTCGATCAGGACGCGATCGCCCGCCGCCGCGAGCCGCACCTCGAAGGTGCCTCCCGGCTCTCCGCTCTGTGCCGGACCCGCGTCACCGCCACGTCCGCCGTCACCACCGCCTCCGCTCCCGCGATCACCATCGTGTCCGCGCTCGCCGCCGCGGCCTTTGCGGCCCGAAACGCTCATGCGCATCAGATCGCCCGTCGGCGCCTCGGGGGCCGGCTCGTGCTCGGCGGCGCGTCGGTACGGGTCAGCCATTGCAGCTCAATTTCGCGTCTCGAGCGGACCTGGACGGGCACCGCTTGGCGCCAACTCCTGCGGCCTGGTGTCACGCGTCGCAGGTTGGCTCGTCGCCGCCTTGGGTCGCTCCGTCGCGCTCGCTTTGGGAACACTGAGCCCTGGCACGCCGAGGCAGTGCTCCGCCAGCGGAATGCCCGGCGCGACCAATGAAACACGCGCGGTGGGGTCGCCGGCCTCGGGGCCCGGCACCACGACGTCCACGGAAGCGGGACGCACACCACTGCGATAGGCCGCGACAACCGCGCTGCAGACTCGGTCTTTGAAGACGATTGCCGGATCGGCAGGCGCGGGCGGAGCGCATGCCGCAAGGAGCAGCATCACTCCGGGTCGCATGTGCCTCGACACGGGTTGTCGATCACGCCCCCTACGCGCAAGAAGTCGCTCACTTGCTGCTTACTGGCCTCGAGCCTCCGCAAACCTTCGTGAACCGGGGTCGGCTCGAGCGCGGGCATCGCGGTCAGCGTCGGCTCGAACCCGAAATCGAACAGCGTCAACGCAGACGAGGCGCTGGGGGCCGAGGTTTGCTCGAGCCCCGCAGGAATGAATGTCGCTGCCTCTTTCAACACAGGCACGCCGAGGATCCGAGCATGAAAATAGGACGCGACGTTGGGCACTTCCGAGTCGGCGACGCCGGTATGAAGCAACAGCGTGCGCTCAGGCGGGGCACCTTTCAATGGGGAGGCAAACATTTTTGGCGCGTACGACATCGGGTCGATGCGGTCGAACGCCGACTGCGCGAGCGCGCCGAACTTCTGTTGATCGAGCGCGTCGTCGAGCTGGGTTTGCAGCAGCGCCAGGAGCGGCAAAAACGGCCGAGCGCGGAACAGCATCAACGAAAAGTTGGCGCCGCCTACCTCCAGCACGGCGCGCTCGATACGGGGCGCGAGCGTGACGTACGTTGCGCCCAAAATACTGCCGAGGCTGATGCCATAGAAGTAGACCGCGCTCGCGTCGTACGCGGGCTCGGCATTGACCTCGAGCTCGGAGAGCAGCGCGATAGGTCCAATGATTGCCTCATCGAGCGCGAGATTGTTGGCGAACGCCTGATGCAGACGATCGGTGAAGACCATTACATTGGCAGGGTCGGTCACCACCTGGCCAGCCACGAAACCCTGATCGGCGTCCGAGAGGCCCCACCAATCGGTCGCCACGACGACGAAACCGTATTGGTCGGCGAGCTCTGCCGGCAGGCCGTCGGCTTCGCGGCGACTTCCGAAGAAGCCGTGACCATAGTGAAGCACACGGGCTGGCGGGTCGCCCGGCGCTCGATCGGCCACGCTCCGTGGGACCAACACGGTGACAGGCACCTCGGCAACGCCGGCGGCGGCGGGCGCGAGCGCCGTGCCATTCAAGGTGCCGCCCGGCTCCGCCGAGCTCAGGTACAGCGGCACGGAGATCGTCAGCTCGACGCGCCGCGCGATGTGCTCGTCGACGTCGTCAAGGACCTCGATGACCTCGACCAGAGGAGGCTCGTCGGCGAGGCGCGACAGCAGGTCGTCTCGAATCGCGATCAGATCGCCGGTGGCGTCTTCATCGGTGCGAGTCGTGAAATCCCACCCGAGGGACCACTTTTGACGGACCGTGCCCGTGGCTTCGAGCAGCGGAAACACCGCGGCATCGTAATGGTCGCGCAGCGCTTGAAGGCTCGCGTGCGCGGCACCTCCCTCGTCGCGCAGACTCATCCAGCCGTCGGGCGCGGGGATGGCCGCCCCCGTGTCCTTGTTGGTGAGCTCCCGAATGCCAACCACATAGCGATGACCGGCTTCGAGCCGGACGAGCGGGCGAATGATCAGCGCCTGACGGTCCGGAGTCGAGGCGCGCGGATCTAGCTCTGCGAAATGCAGCACCGGCTCGCCAGTGTCGCCATCGATGAGCGCCGTCGGCGAATCGGCAGTGAGGGAACGCTCGATTTCGGTAGCCCATGAGACGAACGCGCTGTCGTCGACCGGGCCTTCGAGATGCGCGAGGATCGGGCTGCCAACGCTGAAGCCGTCCGGGCGGTGGAACGCCAGCGCGTCCTTCGGCTGACCATCGAAGGCGAGGCTCGCCGGACCGTTGACCTGCACTCGAGGCCCAGCGCCGCTATCGACCCGGAAATAGTCGGACGGGTAGGGCAGGAGGCAGTCCCCTGCCCCGCTGCGACGAGCACCGATCGGATTGCAACCCTCGACGATCTCGAGCGCTGCTGGCGGGGCCGTCACGCTGTCGTCGCCACACGAAAGCGCAGCCACCCCCCACAACAACCCCAGACCGAAGGCTCGCATGGCTAGACGTGTAGGTTGCGAGCCACCAGCACCGAACACTCCGCGTGATTGACCACCTTGGCCGCGGTTGTACCGAGCAGCCGATCGATGCCCGTGTAGCCGTGCGAGCCGACGATGATCAGATCGACGTTGTGCTCCGTGGCCGCCTCACAAATGGCCGACCAGGCAGTGCCGACGCGCGTCTCGCTGCCGTGAACGAACTCGGGTGGCAGCTTGGCGGCGATCGCGTCGATCTGCTTCTTGGCCTCGTCCAACAGGACTTGCAGGAAGCCATCGGGCGTCACGCCGAACGGCGTCATCGGGATCTCCGGCGGCAGACCGACGCAGCGAAGCAGGTGGAGCTTCGCGCCGGTGCGCCGAGCAAGGTCGAGTGCAGCTTGGACAACCTTGGGGCTTCGCTCGGATGCATCGACCGCGACAAGCAGCAGTTTCATGGAGCTGAGGCTAGTCCTTTGGTTCGCCGACCGGAAGCGCTTCCCGCGAGCAGCTCTCAGCTCGACGGCTCGTAGTGGAGATTCGGTCCGAGCCAGCGCTCGACTTCGCCGAGCGACATGCCCTTGCGCCGGTGGTAGTCGAGGGCCTGATCTCGATCGATCCTACCGAGCGCAAAGTAGCGCGACTCGGGGTGCGCGAAGTAAAGTCCGCTGACACTGGAGCCGGGCCACATCGCGAACGACTCCGTCAAGAGCATCCCGGTGTTCGTTTCTACGTCCAAGAGGCGCCACAGCGGCCCCTTCTCGGTGTGATCGGGGCACGCCGGGTAGCCGGCCGCCGGGCGAATGCCGCGGTACTTCTCGGCGATCAGCTCGCTGCTCGTGAGGCGCTCGGTCTTACCGTACCCCCACTCGCCACGCACGCGCTGGTGGAGGCACTCGGCGAAGGCCTCGGCCAGACGGTCCGCCAACGCTTCGGCCATGATCGCGTTGTAGTCGTCCTGTTTGGCTCGAAAGCCGTCGCAGAGCGCCTTCAGTCCGATGCCAGTGGTGACGGCGAACGCACCGAGATGATCGGCGAGCCCGGTCGCCTTGGGCGCGATGAAGTCGGAGAGTGAGCGATTCGGTTCGCCCTTCTTGTGCTCGGTCTGCTGGCGCAGAAAACGAAACGTCTCGCGCACTGTCTGGCGCGTGTCGTCGCGATAGAGCTCCACGTCGTCGCCCACTGCGTTGGCAGGAAACAGGCCGTAGACGCCGTTCGCCGTGATCAGGCGCTCCGCCACGATGCGACCGAGCAGCACATTCGCCTCGTCGAACACCTGCCTCGCCTGGTCGCCGTACTTCTCGTGATCGAAGATGCGCGGGTACACACCCTTCAGCCCCCAAGTGTGGAAGAACGGCGTCCAGTCGATGTACTCGCGCAGCGTGGCGAGTGGAAAGTCCGCCAGCACCTGAACACCCAGCTGGTCTGGCGCGGGCACGTCTTCGGGGCGCCAGTCGATCGGCGTGCGGTTCGCGCGCGCCGCCTCCAGCGCGATGAGCTTGTGCTTGGGCGCGGCATGGATGCGCCGCAGCTGCTCGTAGTCGGTGCGCTGCTGCTCGACGAACGCGTGTTTGCGGTCCTCGTTGAGCAAAGTGGTGGTGACAGGGACAGCGCGGCTCGCGTCGAGGACGTGGATCACCGGCTCGCTGTAAAAGGGAGCGATCTTCACGGCAGTGTGTGCGCGGCTGGTGGTGGCGCCCCCAATCAGCAGCGGTAGCTTGAAGCCCTGACGCTCCATCTCGCGCGCGACGTGCGCCATCTCGTCGAGCGAGGGCGTGATGAGCCCGCTCAAGCCGATGATGTCGGCCTTTTCTTGTTTCGCGCGCTCCAAGATCTTCTCGCACGGCACCATCACGCCCATGTCGATCACCTCGTAGTTGTTGCACGCGAGCACGACGCCGACGATGTTCTTGCCGATGTCGTGGACGTCGCCTTTGACCGTCGCCAGCACGATCTTTCCCTGCGTGCGCACAACCTCTCCGGCCTCCGCCTGCGCAAGCTTCTCTGCTTCCATGAAGGGCGTGAGGTAGGCCACCGCCTTCTTCATCACACGGGCTGATTTGACCACCTGCGGTAAGAACATCTTCCCGGCACCGAACAGATCTCCGACCACACTCATGCCGTCCATCAAGGGGCCTTCGATGACGGCCAGCGGACGTCCGAGCTCGGTCAGCGCTTCCTGCGTGTCAGCGTCGATGAAGCTGTCGATGCCCTTCACCAGCGCGTGCGAGAGGCGTGAGGCGACGCTGCCCTTTCGCCATTCTTCTTCGCGTTTCAGTGTGGCAGCGTCGCCCGCCCCCGCTGCTTTGATTCGCTCGCCATAATCGACGAGGCGCTCCGTCGCATCCGGCCGCTGATTGAGCAGCACGTCCTCCACCAGCCCGCGCAGCTCCGGCTCGATCTCTTCGTACACTTCGAGCATGCCGGCGTTGACGATGCCCATGTCCATGCCGCCCCGGATCGCGTGGTACAAGAACGCCGAGTGCATCGCTTCGCGAACGCGGTTCTGGCCGCGGAAGCTGAACGACACGTTCGAGACACCGCCGCTCACTTTGGCGTGCGGTAGGTTTTCCTTGATCCAACGCGTGGCGTTGATGAAATCAACCGCGTAGTTGTTGTGCTCTTCGATCCCTGTCGCGACAGTCAGCACGTTGGGGTCGAAGATGATGTCTTCGGGAGCAAAGCCGAGCTCGTCGACCAAGATGCGGTACGCGCGCTCGCAAATTCGAATCTTGTCTTCGTAAGTGGCTGCCTGCCCTTTTTCATCGAACGCCATCACCACCACGGCTGCGCCGTATTTGAGGACGGTGCGGGCACACTCACGGAACCTGTCTTCGCCCTCTTTGAGCGAAATCGAGTTCACGATGCCTTTGCCCTGCAGGCACTTCAGCCCTGCCTCGATAACCTCCCATTTGGAAGAGTCGATCATGAAGGGGACTTTGGCGACCTCCGGCTCGGAGCCGAGCAGCTGCAGGAAGCGTGTCATCGCAGAGACGCCGTCGATCATGCCTTCGTCCATGCAGATGTCGATCACGTTCGCGCCGTTCTCGACCTGCTGGCGCGCTACGCTGACTGCTTCCTCGAACTTGCCTTCCTTGACGAGCTTGGCGAATTTCGGCGAACCGGCGACGTTGGTGCGCTCGCCGATGATGATGTAGACGCCGGCTTGCTGGGTGAACGGCTGAGAGCCGGAGAGTCGCAGCGGCCTCGGCCCGCTGGAGATTTCGGGCACCAAAGGCTCCGCCAGCACCGGGTCCGTCTTCAGGCGGCGCGGCGGTAGGTGCTCGAGCGCATTGGCAATGGCGGCCACGTGATCAGGTGTGTTGCCGCAACAACCACCGGCGATGTTCAGCAGGCTGGCGTTCGCGAATTCGCTCAGATAGCGGCCCATGTCGGCGGGCGTGAGATCGAACCCAGTGGGGGCCAATGGGTTCGGCAAACCGGCGTTGGGGTAACAAGAGATGGCGGTCGTCGCGATCTCGGAGAGCTCCGACAAGAACGGGTACATCAGGTCCGGCCCGAGCGAGCAGTTGAGACCCACCGAGATGGGCTTCAAGTGCGACACGGCGTTCCAGAAAGCAGGCGCTGTCTGCGCCGAGATCATCGTCTCGCCGCCTCGACCCACCGCCGCCGAAATCATCACCGGCAGCTCGGTCCCGTCTGCCACGAACACATCCTGGATGGCCACCAAAGCAGCCTTGGCGTTCAGCGAATCGAAGATCGTCTCGACCAGCAGCAGATCGGACCCGCCGGCGATCAGCGCGCGAACCTGAAGCACGTACGCCGCCTTCACCTGATCGAAGGTGACCACGCGAAAACCCGCGTCGTCCGCGTCGGGCGAATTGGACAGCGAAACGGTGAGCGGGCCGATGGCACCCGCCACGAAGCGCCGTTTGCCGTCGGCGCTGCCGACTCGCTCGGCCCACTCACGGCACTGCTTGGCGGACTCGAAGTTGATCTCCCACGCCAGGTCGTTCAGGAACTTGTCTTCGATGATCGACTGATAAAACGTAGGGTCTTTGCGCCCGCCGTGCTCTCGGGGGTCGTCGACGAAGAACTCGCTCTGGGTGATGCTCGTTGCCCCGAACGTATTGGTCTCGATGATGTCGGCGCCTGCCTCCAAGAAGCGCCGATGGATGTCGCCCACCATTTTCGGTTGGGTCAGCGAGAACAAGTCCCCGTTGTTGAGGAGATCTTTCTTCGAGTCGGCGAAGCGCGTTCCTCGAATGTCCGCCTCCTTCATGTCGTAGGTGCGAAGCGTAGTGCCCATTGCGCCGTCTATGATGGCGATGCGTTGCTGCAGGAGCTGCTCTAGCGGGTGGAGCGGTGAGGACATGGCTAACTTCGGGCTCTCTTGCTGGCGACAGGTCTAGGCTTCGTGGCAATGGCCAAGATCACCTGAAAATATGGTTTCTTGGATTCGCGGCAGGCAGGCTCGCAGAAGCCGACGGCGAGACCGGCGCTCTCGAGCAGCGACCGCACCTTGCTCGGGCGAAAGCCCGTTTGACGCTCGCCATAGGGTGCCGTGACAGCGCGCTGATCGTGCTCGTCGAGCGAGAGCACCACGATGCGCCCCCCCGGACGAAGCACGCGTGCACACTCCACCAGCACGCGTTCCGCGTTCTGTGCGTAGGTCAGCGTGTGAAAGACGACCACGGCGTCGAACGACGCCGCTCGGAACGGTAGCGCCTGCGCGTCGGCCTCTTCTGCTCGTGCGTGCGAAAAGCGGGCGAGCCGGCTACGCGCCGCAGCCACCATGTTTCGGCGCATGTCGACACAAGTGATGCTCTTGCAATACGGCGCGATGTACGCCGCGACGGCGCCATCGCCAGAGCCGACGTCCAGCACGTCGCCGAGCTCGAGCAATGCAGCGAGCCCGATCGCCAAGGAGTGCCAGGTGCGCCCAGGCGAATAGTGTCGCTCCATCTCGCCGACGAAGGCGTCGGGCAGACCGCCTTGTCGTTCGCTCTCGAGCTGGGCCAGCCGCTTCTGGTCGCCGTTCAAGGTCGCGTCGTTGCTGCGCGTGAGCTCGGCCAAGATCGCTTTGGCGCTGTCCGGCAAGGTGTCGACCGCCAGGGCGTAAAAGGCGTGTTGCCCATCCCGGCGGTCACGAACGAAGCCAGCCTCACGCAGCCGCGCGAGGTGGGTCGATACCCGCGATTGGGAGATGCCTGTCACACGCACCAAGTCGGTGACGCTGACCTCCTGTCCGGAGAGCAAGGCGCACAGGCGCAAGCGGCTCTCGTCTCCGAGGAGATTCAGCGTTCCGATGTAGTTCGCCAAGCTCATGAGCGCCTTCTATCCGCCCATGTCTATTAGCGGATACGTTGCGCCGGAGCAAGCTCCGCATCGAGGTGCGTCGCCGAGCCGACGATGGACGGGCGCGCCTCTTCGAACCCACCGGCCCCAGGCCCCGTTTGCTTGCTTTGGCTGATCGAGGCGGTGGCACCGTCGGCCCGCTCGTATGACCAGCGCGCGTCGGCCGGCTCGTATCCCCAGCGCGCGTCGGCCCGCTACGCATCGGCCACGAGCTCCTGCGCGAGGTCGCTGGCGGCAATGATTGGCTCGGTGGCGCGGAATCGGACTTGGACACATCCGTCGCCGACGTCGGTGGCGAAGCCGAGGCCGGAGTTGGCGCCCTCGACGACGCATCGGCGCCCCGCGAGGCCGGCGTCGAACTCACCGGGCAGAGGGTCAACGCGTGCAGGGCGAACCCGCTGCGACCGAAGGAGAGAACCATCGTCTCATCGATCGCGGCGCCGAGGGCGCGGCCGAGAAGCCTGGAGGCGAAACCCATCACCCGGATAGCAGAGGTGGCCATCCCGGTGATCGAGGCGCGCACGAAAAGACTATTCCTTGAGCTGTAGCGCTAGCTGTAGTACCGGCACCCACATGGCAAACCGATGTCTTTCGTTGCTGTCGCTCGTCTCCCTGGCCGCATGCGCGCCGGAGCTGCCCGAGACGTCGGTCGAGAGCTCGTACGCCACCGAGCATGCGATCACGGAAGGCAGCGCCGAAGCGCGCGCGCTCGTTGCGTTCTTGAACCACCCGTCCACCAACGACGCTGCGTTGAAGACCGCTGGCATCAAGACGGCGCCCGCCCGCGCGTCCACGCTTGCTCATCGCAACGGCGCCGATGGCGTGCTGGGCACCAACGACGACGACAGCTTCGATGGGGTCAGCGAGTTCGACGCTGTGAACGGCATCGGCGTCGCGACGATCCAGAAGGTCGCCGGCTTCGCGCTGGCGAACGGTTGGGGCAAGACCAACGGTCTCTACCTCGACGTGTACTTCACCGAGAAGCAGGTCGACCGCACGCTCGAGCTCGTCAATGCGGCGCCGCTCGCCGAGCTCGACGTCGATGCGTACCTCGACAAGCGCGCCGCCCAGAACATCATCGCCGCGCGGCCGATCACCAGCATGGCCGAGCTCACCAGCATCTCGCGCGTAAAAGCGACCGCGCTCCGACTGCTGCGCGATCACGCGGACCGCACGCTCGGCCCGCAGGCGTGTGACAGCGAGACACCGTGCGCCTCGAGCCTATGGTGCACCGGCGGCGCGGTCGGCAACGGCGTCTGCGTCGACGGCGAAGTCGACGGCGACGGCGACGCGTGCGCTGCCAATGGCGTGTGCGGCGAGGGGCTGGTGTGTGGTGGGCGCCGTGACGATTTTGCCGGTATTTGCCGCCCGCTGTGGATGAAGGACGAGTTCGCGAATGAAGGCGCTGCCTCGATTCCGGATGGGCCAAACGGCAGCACCGGGATGAGCGTCGACGTCTACGGTCTCGCCACCGTGCCCACCGACGCCGTGATTCACACGCGCATCGAGCATGCGCGACAAGGCGACCTCGAGCTCTGGTTGGAGAACCCGGCGGGCACGAGCGTGCTTGCCTGGGCAGCGGGCCAGGGGCCGATCCCCACGAGCCTGGTGGTGGGTGTCCCGGGCGACGAGCAGGCCAATGGCCTCTGGACCCTGCAGGTACGCGACACTGCGACTGGCCAGACCGGCGCCATTACCCTGTTCACGCTCGAGCTCACCACGCGCTGGGATTGAGCGCCAGCTGACCCATCCGAACCCGCTCAGCTCAATAGCCGCGGCTACGTAGCTCGCGCACCAAGTCGACGAAGAGCGACTTGTGATTGAACGGGTTGCCCAAGCCGGGCGTGTCGCCGAACAGCTGGCCGATCTCGTCCATGTGGTCGGCGGGCACGCAGCCCCAGAACTCGCCGTGCCGCGCTGAAGCGGCGGGGACGAGCCCGTCATTGACGACGTCGCCGCCGTCGCTGATCAGCGCTTCACTGATCCAGAACAGGGGCTCGGTCGGGTCGCCGTCGGTCTTCCAGTCTTGAACCAGGGGGATGTCGAAGTCTGGCACGCACGCCTGACCGCCGAGGCTGTCTGCGGTGCGGCCGGTGATCGACGCGTAGAAGATGCCCGGCACATCGGGATAAGCCGCGTCGAAGCTTTTGATGCCTGGCGTCGAAAATTGGTAGAGCGCGTCGGTGACGCTGGTCTCGTTGCCGACCTGATCGTAGAGCGGCGCGCCGATCGCGTTGACAAGATCATCGATCAAGTCGGAGGCGTCGGGGTCTTCGCTGATGCCGAGCGCGACATCGGCCACTGGTGAGCCGCCGTGCGGCGTTGCCACGGTGAGCACGGCGGCAACCAGGTCAGGCCGATCATGTGCGACGACGCGCGCGTCGAGGCCGCCTTGTGAGTGGCCGATGATCACGACCCGCTGGGCACCTGTCTCGGCCAGAATGGCCTCGATATGCGCCTCGAGCTGCGCACCGCGAATGGCCGAGCTGTTGAACGGATCGACCGCAGGCGTGAACACTTCAGTCTCGCCGTCTTCTGCGAGCGCGGCTTTCACTTGATAGAAGTAGGTGGCAAAGTCGACGCCAGCGAACTGCTCGAAGCCGAAAAAGCCATGTGCTAGCACGATTGGAAACGGGCCCTCGGGTGTGACCGTGCCGCCGCCGCTGCCGCCACCGCCGTCATGTCCCCACACGCTCGTGGATGGACCGCTCGCGCTGCCGCCGTAGCCACCCGCGCCATTCACCCCAGTGGTGACGAAGCCGGCGTCGTCGTCGAGATCTGGGCTTTCGTCGGAGCATGCCGCCGAAAAAAGGGCGACACAGATCGCGAAAGCGGCGCTCGGAGTGTTCACAAGGCGCATCAGCAGGTGGCGCCAATTGACCTTCTTTGCGAAGAGTCGTCAAGGCACGCCGGGGGTTTGATAGCTTGGCCGCCACCATGCGCGTTTCACCCCTTTGCCTGTCTGTTGTGTTTGCGGTTGCCACAGCGGCGTGCACCGGAGCCAAGTCCCCGGAAGCGGAGCCGACCGATTCGACAGCCACCGCCGAATCAGCGCCAAAGGCCGCTGCCAGCAGCAAAGCCGACGCCGACCCGGCCGCCGCTGTCAGCGATGATGTGCCGCTCAGCTGCGACACAAAAGACAAGCTCTGTCTGCCGAAGCCCGGCTTCGCCAAGCGCCTGTGCCAGCACGTGTATCCCGACGTCGCGCTGTCTTACTTCCGCAAAGGCACGCCTTTCACGCGCGGGTACTTGAAGGGCAACGTCGACGCTTGGAATGCGTCGGGGGGCGTCTCTTCCGGAGACAAGCTGGTGTTCGACGAAGAGGTGATCGTGCTGTTCGTGCGCACCAACAAGACTGGCATCGAGGTCAGCGGCGCTTCGGGTGGTTATGACGTGCTGCGCTGGGACGGCTCGTGCGCAACCCTGAGCAGCGAAGAGATGACGCTGACTGCGCCGCCGACCAAGCCCAAGACGGCGAAGGTCTCTTGGCAGGCGCTCGGCGACAGCTTTCAGGCGACGCTGCTCGGTGATGCAAATATCGCCAAGCTGAACAAAGAGCGCCGCGACGAATGCAAAGGCGCGACGATCGGTGACGTGAGCAAGAAGTGCGTCAAGCTCGTGGATGGCCTGGGTGACGCAATCAGCAACTATGTCCGAGGCGGCGGCGATTTGCCGGCGCCGGGCAAGCTCAAATGAGCGTATAAAGCAGCCCCTTTCTCGCACCGCGGAGTTATTTTATGAGCCTTCTTGACGAGCTCAAGCGCCACACACTGGTTGTTGCAGACACCGGCGACATCCAGTCGATCGAGCAATACAAGCCGCAAGACGCGACCACCAATCCGTCGCTGCTCGCCGCCGCCGCCAAGATGGAGGCGTATGCCGAGATCGTCGACGGCGCCCTGAAAGAGGCGAAGCGCGAGCTCTCCAGCGCCAGCGAAAAAGACGTGATCGCACACGCCATCGACGAGCTCAGCGTCGAGTTCGGCAAGCGCATCTTGAAGATCGTGCCGGGCCGCGTCTCGACCGAGGTCGACGCGCGCCTCTCGTACGACACCAAGGGCACCATCGAGAAGGCCCACAAGCTCATCGGCATGTACGACGAGGCCGGCATCGCGAAAGAGCGCGTGCTCATCAAGATCGCCTCGACGTGGGAGGGCATTCGTGCCGCCGAGGTGCTCGAGGCCGAGGGCATCCATTGCAACCTCACGTTGCTGTTCGGCCTGCACCAAGCGGTCGCCTGCGCCGAGGCCAAAGCCACGCTCATCTCCCCGTTCGTCGGCCGCATCTTCGACTACTTCATCAAGAAGACCGGCAAAACGAGCTTTCCCCCGGCCGAAGACCCCGGCGTGGTCAGCGTCACGCGCATCTACGAGTACTTCAAACACTTCGGCCACAAGACCCAGGTGATGGGCGCGAGCTTCCGCAACGAGGGCGAGATCCTCGAGCTCGCCGGCTGCGATCTACTCACCATCGCGCCGAAGCTTCTGAAAGAGCTGGCTGCGAAGGAGGGCGAAGTCCCCCGCAAGCTCGACCCCGAAAAGGCCAAGACCGCCAAGGTCGAGAAGCTCGTGATCACGGAGGCGAGCTTCAAAGAGCTTCACGCAGCCGACGACATGTCGAGCTTCAAGCTGAAAGAGGGCATCGAAGGCTTCACCAAGTCGCTGGTCGAGCTCGAAGAGCAGCTGAAACAGCGGTTGGCCTCGATCTAGCGCGGCTTTCGGCAGAAGGTTTGGGCCGCGCTTTGCGCCTTCGGCGCTACGCGCGTCGCGGGTCGTCGACGCAACGTTCATGGCCAGCCTGAGTGATGGCGCTGGCGCCGAACGCGACCAGCGCTCGACCTCGGAGCGCGTAGCTGTAAATCGGAATCTCGACGAGCTGCGTGAAGAGCAAGCGCGCCAGCCACAGCTGAAGCACGCCGCTTACTTGACGCGCTGGCGTCTGCGCTCGGCAAAAGCGCATACGACGGCCAAAAACCCGAGCGCGGCGGCTTCGACCCCGCCACGCTGACGTAGCGCGCCGAGCGTACAGTCGCCCGCTTCGTGAAACGGGCCGCGCCCGCCGGTGCTGCAGTCGAACGTGGGCGGTGCACCGTCCGCCAACGCGAGCGTTGGCGCCGAGGCTGCGAGCACGAAGAGGCACACATGGCTGAGGCGCTCTTGCCCCCCCGAAGCAAGCGGCAGGCCACACGGCGTGAGCTCGGAGCAGCGGTTTTTCCGCGAATGCCGAGCTGGTATTGGGTCAACCTGAGCCTGGGGCAGATCGGGCTGGCGTTCCGCGTCCGAGAGCGTGTCCGCCCACACTGTAGGTCGGCCGCGAAAGGGCCCCGGGGCATGGTTGATCCGGGCCCGAGACCAGGGCGATCCATGCGACCATCGCACAACGCGCGACTTTCCGTGGATTTGCGGGGACCACGCTGATGGCCTGCCCCGTGCTTTAGAGGTGAACGTGGACGCCGCGAAGCAAACCAACACCGACTGGGTCAAGTGCTACTACGACGCCTTCAACCGGCGCGACTGGGAGTGGATCTCAGCGATGTTGGCGCCCGAGGTCGAGTGGTTTCACGCAGCGCGCGACGAGCGTGTGCGCGGCATGCACGCCGTGATCGCGTCGTTCCGCAGCATGATGGATGGCACCGCCAGCGCCATCATCGAGCCGCGCACGGTGCATGACGCCGGCATGGTCGTGGTCGCCGAGTGCGGCATTCGTCACGCGCGCAAGAGCGTGCCGCCGCTTTCGCGATCAAGCTCCTCGCGACCCCCGCCGATCCAGTCCGCGACCTTCTGTGAAGTGTTCGAGCTGCGCGGCGGCCGCTGTCTGCGTGGCAGCACCTACGCCGACTCGGTTCGCATGCTGCTCGACATCAACCAGTCGACCACAGTAGCCGCGTAAATCGAACCAAACCCGTATCGCCCTCCGCAGGAGCCAGGCAGCGACCTCCCGCTCGCTGCAGGCGGTGGTGCACCCAAGCCGATCTCCGTCTGGGTCGCCCAAGCCTTGTTGGGCCTCACCGGCACGTTCGGGCTCTTCGTCTTGGGTGCAGAACCGGAACGAGCTCACCAGCGAGGCGGGCGCGACAGCCGTGTTCGTCGTCTGGGTCGCGGCAGCGATGGGCCTCGTCGCTGGCTTGCAGATGCGCAAGCAATGGGCCCGCTGGTGCGCCATTGCGCTGTTTGTCTTGAGCTCGCTCGCCTCGCTCATCCGCAACCTCGGCGGCGGCGCGAGCGGCTCGTACTTGCTGGGTCTGCTCTTCGGCGCGAGCCTGTCCTTTCTGCTCTGCGCGCGCCTCGCTTTTGGCAAACCTGCACGAGAATATTTTGGCGCGTCGAACGCTACGAAGGGCGGCTACAGCCCGCACTTTCGGTAGCCAGTGCAGGCAAAATCGAGACGAGCCGCTATCTTCTGCCGAACTTCCTCGGCTCATCGAAGTCGGCGGCCGCCAACGCGAGCGAGGCCGCGGAGGGGCCAATGAGGACACTCTGCGACTCAGAACCCATGTTGGTGGCTCATTGTCGCCGGCCGCCAACGCGAGCGAGGCCGCGGAGGGGCCAATGAGGACACTCTGCGACTCAGAACCCATGTTGGTGGCTCATTGTCGCCGGTGAACGGGCCCATCGAAGCCGGCGATTTCCGAAAGTCGGAAATCTGCAGCCACATCGGTGGGGTATCAACGTTTTGATTTCCGCTTTTCAGCAAAGTCGCTTTCCGCGGGGTCAGCCCATAGACCCGCTTGAGCCATCGCGCCAAGTGCGCTTGATCCGCGAACCCGAGCATTGCCGCGGCCTCTACTGGCGATGCGCCTCGCGACAGCAGCTCGCACGCACGACTGGTGCGCGGCTGATCTCGTCGGTCGCGCCGCCGATCGCGCCGCGGCGTCGTTCGACGCCACCTGCGATCGGCCTGACGCGCAGCGCGCGGCTACTCGATGGGCGTGCAGATCTCGACCAGCAAGCCGTTGACGTCGCGCACGTAGCCGACCGTCTGGCCCAGGGCTGCTTATGCGGGGCCGTTACGACAACCGCTCCCTCGGTTCGCATGCTGCTCGACAACCAGTCGACGACCCTCTTGCATCGTCGATTCGCTCAGGCAGCGATTGCGGAGCGTTTGACGCAGCGACCGAGGCGCGAGCACCGCTGGCTTCGGCCTCCCTCCTATGCAAGCCGGTGAGCTTCTACTGAGGCGCCGCAGAACGAAGCGCCTCCTGGGGCGCGCTGCCGCGCTCAGGTCTGTTCGTGCGTCTCGCCACTACTTCGGCTGAACAGTGCATCCAGCTCGGCGATGCGCACCGGCTTCACCATGTGCGCGGCGAAACCGGCGTCGGCGCTGCGCTCTCGGTCCTTTGCCTGGCCATAGCCGGTGAGCGCAATCAGGCGCGTGCGCGCGAGGCGGGGGATGACCCGAAGCCGCTGCGCGAGCTCGTAGCCGTCCATCACAGGCAGGCCGATGTCGAGCACCGCAACATCCGGGGTGAAGCGCTCGAGCAGCTCTAGCGCGGAGGGCCCGTCGTGTGTCACGCGGGTCTCGTGTCCGAGATGCTCGAGCGCGATCGAGAGCAGCTCTGCAGCATCGACGTTGTCGTCGACGATCAATACGCGCCGCGCCTCGCCGCGGGATTTGAGCAGCTTTCGCTTCTCGTGGCCGCGCGAAAGGGGTGCGCTGGTGTCGGTCGAAGCGGGGAGCCGGATCGTGAACAGGCTCCCCTCACCGCGGCCCTTGCTCTCGGCGCTCACCGAGCCGTTGTGCAGCGCGACGAGGCTGCGCACGATTGTCAGACCCAGGCCCAGGCCGCCGCGTGCGCGCGCCAGTGACTGCTTCGCCTGAGTGAACAAGTCGAACACGCGCGGCAGCATCTCGGGCCTAATGCCGATGCCGTTGTCGCGTACGCTCAGCAGCACGAGCTCGCCTTCTCTAGCTGCCGTGATCTCGATATGGCCGCCCGGCTCCGTGTATTTGGCAGCATTGGTGAGCAGGTTGGAGACCACTTGCGCCAGCCGCACCGCGTCGCCGTCGACCTCCAGCTCGTTGTTGCGCAGCGAGACCTTCAAATGGTGCCTGCGCCGATCGAGCAGCGGGCTCGCGATTTCGATCGCGCGCGCCACCACGTCGGCCATGTCTACGCGCTGGCGCTCGATCTCGGCCTTTCCGCTGGTGATACGGGAAATGTCGAGCAAATCGTCGACAAGGCGCGTCAGGTGGTCGACCTGGCGCTCGATGATGTCGAGCTCTTTCGTGGACGAGCCCGTCGCACGCAGCTTGATCAGCTCGAGCGCCGTGGAGATCGGGGCCAACGGATTACGCAGCTCGTGACCCAGCATCGCCAAGAATTCGTCTTTGGAACGGTTGGCCGTCTCGGCGACGCGTCTCAGCTGCTCGACCCTCTCGCGCGTGCGCACAGTGTCAGTCACGTCCCAGCTGGACATCAACACGCCGTCGATTTGCCCCGCGGCGTCGCGCTTCGCCATGTACACGAAGTCGAGAAAAAGGACCTCTTCGGCTTTATGGTGGTCGAGCTTGATGGGTACCTCTTTGCCGAAGTGGGTCTCCCCTGTCTTCATCACGTGGTCGAGCAGCTGCTCGAAGCCCAGCCGCTTCAGATCGGGCAATGCCTCTGACAGCGCATGCCCCACCACGTCGCGCCCATTCACCAGCGCGCGGTAGGCCGGGTTGGCGAAAGTGAAGATGTGGGTCGGCCCTTCCAGAATGGCGATTGGGACAGGCGCTTGCATGAAGAGCTCATGCTGCTTGTCGCGCTCGGCCTGTGCCTCGGCGCGGGCCGCTTGTTCTCGTGCGAGCAGTGCTTCCCGCTCGTTCGCGAGCGTGCGTTCGGCGGTGATGTCTTGCAGCAAGGCGACATAGCCGTCGCTCTTGCCGGCCGCGTTTTGGTGGGGGAGGAACTGGACGCGCACGTCGCGGTTGCCGCCGAGACGATAGGGTACGCCCAGCTGCTCGAACGTGAAGCGCTCGCCCGCGAGCCCGCGCTTCACGTGGGGGCGGATCACCTCGTATGCAGCCTCACCGATCACTTCCAACAGCGTCTTGCCAATCAGGTCTTGGGCCTGAATGCCAAACCAGTCTTCGTATGCGCGGTTCACCAGCCCATAACGCTCGTCCGCAGTGACGTACGAGACGAGCACAGGGAGTGCGTCGGTAACGGCACGCAGATTCGGCTCGCTCTGCCGAACCGGTGCCGTGGTGAAGACGTCCACGAAGAAGTTGGTCAGCGCCTTCGCCTCGGTCGGCGAGACTCCGGAAACCTCTGCATCGAGGACCGCAAACACAGCGTCGCGAAACAGCACGGGCTCTTCGACGTGCTCCCAGTCACTGCTCGCGCCTCGGAGGGTGTCGACCAGCGATTTTGCTGCAGGCCATGCGTGCAGCGATCCGCTCAGCTCGACTTCTAGCCGGTCTGCAAGTGCGCTCATGTCGTACCCTGAGCAACCCACGTGCCGCGCCAAAGCGGGGAAAACTGGCAGCGAGTCAGCTGCATCGCCGTGGCAGTGCGTCACAGCTGAGGCCGAGACGGAGCACCAGGCTCGACGCGTCCGGCGCGCTGGGCTATCTGACCGCCCTGATGTCGAGGAGAAGAAGGAAGGTTGACCCACCTTCGTCAGGCCTTACTTTGGCCTGCGTCTCGGATCGTTTCGGATGTTTCGGACTGTACCTACGGGGGCGACCGGCTTCGACGTGGGGACAGAGATTGCAACTGCGTGTTGGCGGCTCCTGCTCCGCCCTATCAAGCGGGACGTTTAATTGCCAACGACAATGACAACTTCGCTCTCGCAGCCTAAAAACTGCTAGCGACGTCCAAAGGCCAGATCGTCCTGGTAGCCGGCGGGCGCAATTACTAGGGCTGGGTCACGCGAGAGCGCTCTCGATAGCGTGGCCGACATAGTGAGAGATAGGTCGCAGCCGAATCTGCGAACTCAGTCGCCGGGGATACGTCGACTACACACGTGAATGAAGTTGCAGTTAATGCCTCGCGGACGCGGGTTCGATTCCCGCCGCCTCCACCTCTGCTTGTGGCTTGCGCCACAAGCCATCGCGGCAGTCATCTGCCCTCGGTGACACTCCGTCCACTTCGTGGACTGCGTGCACCTCGGGTCGATTCCCCGTCCTAGATTTACTTGGTCTCCCGGAGCCAGAGCGGGCCGAAACGCCGCTCAAGCTGGCGTGAGTCCTTCGGGCCGCTCCTCGATCCAGGGCTCGGGGCGGCGGCGTGAAGGCGTGGTCCTTCGCTGCCTCCATGCTGGCCACGTCGGCTGAAAAGGTCTTCACCTGCTGCTCGGCCTGGGCGAGCGCGTCGGCAAGGCCGGGCGTAGCCCAGCCATTGGCGATGAACTCGATGAAGTTGTGCACGCGGCTCTCGGCCCGGTTTCAGCTCCAGCTTCTTGAGCCGCAGCTCTTCGGGCACGTGGGAGAAGTGAGCTTTGATTTTCGCCGCAGTCTGCTCGTAGACGAGCGCGAGCACGTCTGATCGCAGCACCTCCGTGTTCAGCGCCTCCACGAGCTTGTCCTCGAGCCGCGTGCGCGCGATCAGCACCCGGTTCTCGCACGAGCGACGCGAGCCATTGAGGCAGCCGTAGTAGCCGCTGCCCTTGCCGCTCACGAGCGCCATCGCGCCGCCGCACAGGCCGCACTTGAGACCGCCCGACAGGAGATGCGTCGGGTGCGAGTCGACGTAGCTCTTCCGCTTGCCCTCGAAGCCGCGCTTGCCCTTGCGGTTGCTCGGGAACACGCCGTCGATCTCGCGCCAGCGTGCATCGGCAGCGGCGCGGTCTTCGTCGCTGATGATGCGCATCTCGGAACGCTCTTGCGTGACCCACTCTTCCTTCGGGCGATCGACCTGCTTCATCTTGCCGGTCATGGGGTCCTTCAGCGTCGTCGTGCGGTTCCACACGAACCTGCCGACGTACTTGTCGTCTTTGAGGATGCGCGAGAGCGTCGAGACGTTCCAGCCGCCCTTCAGCTTGGCCTTGGTGGGCACCTGCTCCTCATTGAGATCTTTTGCGATCTTCGTAATGGCCTTGCCATTGATGAAGTCGCGATAGATGCGCTGCACGAGGCGCGCTTCCTCGGGCACTACGACGAGCTTGAAGCCGTCGGCGCGCAGGCGGCCCTTCTTGTCGAACTTCGACTCGCCCTCGGCGACGCTGGTGTAGCCATAGCCCTTGGCACCGACTGCGAAGCCGCGCAGCACCTGGCCCATCTGCCCACGATGCGTCTTCTTCTTCAGGTCGGTGAGGTAGAGCTCATTGATGATGCCGCGAAACTGGTAGGCGACCTTCGCGTGCTCCTCGCCCGTGTCGAGGCCGTCGCTGACAGAGATGAGCCGGAGGCCCCAGAACTGGAACAGGCAGAGCAACGTGTTGAAGTGCTGGTTGTCGCGCGAGAGGCGCGACGAGTCGTCGAGCAGCAGCACGTCGAACTGCTTGTCCTCGGCCGCCTTCTTCAGCGCCTCGAGCCCTGGCCGCGAGCGGATCGAGCCTGATTGGGCTTCGTCGAAGTAGATGTGGTCGTCGAGGACCGTGATGCCGTCACGCGTCGCGAACTGGCGACACACACGGATCTGATCGTCGATGCTCTGTTCCCTTTGGTTCTCGCTGGAGAACCTCGCGTAGATCGCTGCCCGCATCTCGCTCCTCTTTCATCGCGGCCGCGAACTCGGCAGCGAGCAGATCGGCGAGGTGGTCGACGAACTGCAGCATCTCGTCCGAGAGCGGGCTCGTCGTATCGACCTCATCCCGCACCTTCGCCGCGGCACCCATCTACTAATGATAGACACTGTCTATCATAACGCAACGCCTATTCAGTGGTACGGCGGGCGATTCTTCCGAGGTCGAGCTGAAGGTGACCGTCGAACACACGCGGCAGCTCTGCCAATGGCTCGAGCCGCGGCCGTGAGGCCGGCTCTCGCGAGGCTTCACCGATGTCGATGCTCAGCAGCAGGGCCTTGCGAAGCCCGCCGCCGTGCGCCTCGAAGGCCAGCTGTGCGCCGTCGAACAGATGCAGCTCGAGCTCGCCGCCGTCGGCGAAGAAGCCGAGCAGCTCGAAGTTCGGCACGGCCTTCGCCGCCGCACGCTCGAACGAGCGCAGCAGGCGCACGATGAACGCAGAGGTGGCGACGGAGATCTCGAAGCCGCGCAGCGCGAGCGCGACGCCGAACTCGAACAGGTTGCGCTTCGAGAACTCTCGGCGCTTTCCGCGGCCCGACGTCTCGGCGAAGTCGGGGACGATCACGCCCCTCTCGCACAGGTGGATCAGCACGTGCTGGGGCACTCCCAGCCTGAGCTGGACCTCCTTCAGGGTGATCGGCGCCGCCGGCTCGGAAGCCATGATGCACATCGTCTATCAGCCTCTGGGGTGGGTCAACGACGTGGCCTCGCGGCTGCGAGAACCCTCAGGGGTCTCGAGAAAATCAGAAAATGGATCGCCGTCGTCGGCGCTGGGGGCACTGTGGGAAACGCGAAGCGTTTTCCACAGTGCCGGTGGGGAAGTGGGAAGCCGCGGTGGATGAGCGTCGCGGCGGGCCCAGGTCGTTGCCCGCGGTTTTCCACTTCTCCACCGGCGCGGCAGTGTCCCCAGCACTCTGGGCATTCGGGGTCTTCGAGTCGCGCAGTTGTGATTACGTGCGGATTGCGAGAGGCTGGTTGCAGCCAACGCTTCAGGTCTTCGAGCGAGCGCGGGCAGGGGGGACATGTCCTTCGTACTATTCGTGGATGAAAGCGGAAGCACCGGCCCAAATCTCAACGAGATCGCCCAGCCGGTGTTTGTGCACGTCGGTCTGCTCGTTCTCTCGTCGCATGACGCCTCTTCACGCGCGCTCGCCGAGCAGATCCGGCACGATCTGCTCCCCAAATCCGACGAACTTCACGCGGGGTTGCTCAACACTGCCAAAGGCCGGCAGCGTGTGGGCGGGCTTCTTCGTGAACTGGCCAGCCTCGAGGTGCTGCCGTTGGTCTCCATAATGGAGCGCCGACTCGTGCGCGCTGCCTATATGGTCGATACCTGCTTCGACCACTGGTGGAACGAGAAGGCACAGCCGACTGTCATGTCCTCGGCGGAGGCGCGACAAGCCCTGTCCCAGCTGATCGTCGACGTAGTTTCGGACGACATAATGGTGGACTTTGCTGCCGCCTTCCGACGGCGGGACGCGGAGACGATGGTTCCGGTCATCGCCAAAGTGGCGGACGCGTTTCGAGGCGCAATGCGGCCGGATCTAGCCGACGTGGTTCTCGAAGCCCGTGGACGGCTTGCTGAGCAGTGCGAGACCATCCGAACAGCCGATCATCAGGCGACCGCAATGGACACCATTAACGTGTCCTCGTTCGCCGTCATCGCTGCGATGTGCGAGCGGGCGGCGGCCGCCAGAGGACTCGTCGACGGCAAAATCCTTCACGACCACTGTCCTCAGCTTGGTGCGTACGAGTTGATGTTCAGCACAATGCGTGGGCGGACGGGTGGCGACATCGTGTTCGACAACGGTCAGGCCAGCGTCCCGCTGCGAAGAACGGCCGCGCTCGCGTCAGGAGACTCAAAGCAGGAGCCCCTCTTGCAGCTGGCCGACCTGGTCGCTGGCCTCTACCGACGGCTTACCGGCGGCAAAGATCGCATTCGGAACGCCGCCTTTGACGACTGGCTCCTCTACGCCATGTTCAACGCAAATCAGACGACGAACATCATGGTCTCTCGACAGCTCGTCGAACGCGTCTGGGGTGAGCCGCTCCGACGGTTTGAGCAGGAGGCGCGGACACGTGGGCTAAGGCCCTGGCTTGAAGGGGCCAATTGGGACTGAGTTGACAAAGTCAGACGATCATTCGTCCAAATGGGCACTGTTGTTGACAATGTCAGGATCCGGGGTATCCTCCTTTCGTGGACGGTGACATCTTCGGCGCAGTCTCCAGGCTCGGGCGCGACGCTGCCGACGGGCTCGGGCGCGCCGTTGCCGGTGAGCCATGGGATCCGTTCCTGGCCGCCCGGTGCCTGGACGTCTTGCTGACCAAGGCATCGGGGCTTCCTTCTCTCCCCGGAGTTCTTCGTCAGCTCGACCTGCTTCGCGCGGCTCCACTCTTCGCCTCGGCCCTGGCCGACTCCGCTGTGGACGCGATCGCGCGGGAGGTCCGGACTGCCAACGGCACGGTGCTGGACCTCATCCTCCGAGCCGAGGCTCACCGGAACATTGTGCGGGGCGAGTACGGTCACCTTCCTTTGCTCCAGGCGGTTCTGTCTGGCGCTGCTCGATCGCGCGATCATCAGCGGGCGGGGCGGACTTCTGGAACAGGTGGGCCACGCCGGCAGGCGAAAGGCGCTCTCTGTGCTCGCGCCGGTCGCCAGAGAGGGGGCGCAGGTCTTGATCGCCCGGCCGGACGCGAAGCGCCTCCGCCTCGCTCGCCGGCACGCTCAGCTCGACCCCGATACCGACCTACTGGGAGGCGCAGAATGAGTCCCATTCGCTACAGCTACCGCGTGGATTCGTCAGGCTGCGTCTGGTCACGTGCTGGGGGGGAGTGGATCGAATCGGGCAAGCTATCGCTCGACGCGGTTCGGACGACGCTGTGGGTGGGGCCGTTCAACCGGTCCTCGCGAGATCTCCTCCGCGTCATGGGGTCTGTGCTCGCGGCCGACCGACTCTCGCCCCGCAAGCTCCCGAGGGCCCCTCGTGGCGTGCAATGGCAGCGGGCGCTGGAAGTGAGCATCGGAGCCGAGGACCCTGATCGCTGGATAGCATGCGCAGATCAACTGACGCATCTGCTCTGCTTCATGACGGATGACGCGTGGGACTTGAGCTTCGAACTGGCCCGCCCACCGGCGGTTCAGCAGTTGCTCAATCCCCCTTTGTTCGAGCAGGAGCTGGAGGTTGCACTGTTTAGCGGCGGCCTAGACTCCGTCGCCGGTGCCTGCGCTCGAGGCAGGGAGCGACGTATTCTGGCTGTCTCTGCGTGCGGCAATGAGGTAAGAGGCCGTGCACAGTCCGCCGCTCTCGACGGGCTGCGCAGACTCGGGACAAGGGCTGAGTCGCTGAAATTTGCGCACCAGCTCAGATCTGCGCGCCGAAAACGAAGCCAACTGGAATCCTCCCAACGAAGTCGGGGGCTTCTGTTCCTGGCAATGGGGGCGGCGACGGCATCCCATGTGGCCGCTCCGACCTTCAGCGTCTATGAAACCGGCGTGGGCTGCATCAACTTACCAATGACTGCCGCGCAAGTTGGCGCTGAAGGAACTCGCGCAATGCATCCTCATACCCTGGGGCTGTTTGCCGCGCTCGTGCAGCAGGTCCTGGACAGGCCGGTGGACGTGCTTGCGCCGTTCTTATTGCAGACGAAGGGCGAACTTTGCGCCAAGTCGGGGGCGGACCTCAGTGCCCTGGCGGCGCTCACCATGTCCTGCGACGAGGGCGAGGGGCACAAGCCTGATTCGATGGAACACTGTGGACTCTGCACGTCATGCCTGTTCCGACGGATCGCAATTTGGAATGCAATTGGACGCGATCCCACCTCCTATCGAGATACTATTATGCGACGACACGGAAATTACGAACTCTGCGCTTTCGACGTACACGCGGCCGAACTCGCCGAGTGCAAAACGCTTCCTGATCTGCTGGCTCTCCAACCCGATCTGCGACTGGCCCTGAGGTCCCCGCCCTTCGCCGCAATGAGTGGTTCTGGTGCAGGAGAAGCGGTGCTTACCATGTACCAACGATACGCTCGGGAGATCCGCAATTTTCTCGAGCAATCCGCTCCCGAGATTGCGCCTCTAGCACGTAAGCAGTCAAAGGAGGTGGCTCGTGCTCTCTTCGCAGCAGCTAGGTGAGAGAATCGCCGACGCGCGAAAGCGGCTACGGCTAACGCAAGCACAGCTCGCGGACAGGCTAGCGCTCGCTCGCACGACAATTGTAGCGGTGGAAAAGGGCGAGAGACGTCTGACCAACGTAGAGCTCGTGGCCTTCGCCAGCGCCATGGGAGTGGCGGTCCATGATTTGGTCCGAGAATCGAGTGTTCGCGCAGAGGTGTCACCAAGGTTCCGAATGGGCGCCGGCGATCGAGCGGCTCCCGCGGTCGGCAGGGCGGTGGAGCGCTTAAGTCTGCTTGGTTCACGCTATGTCGAGCTGGAACGACTTCACGATTTGAACCGTACGGTAGCGCCGCTCGAGACGCTTCAGACCTACCGACTGGATCCCAGTGTCGCCAATCGCGGAGATGCGCGCCTAGACGGTGAGGACGCGGCTCGAGCGGTTCGCGCGATGCTGGGCCTCGGAGACGAGCCCGTCACGGAGCTGGACGAGCGGCTTGAGGCAGAGGCCGGCCTGCGAATTTTCTACCTAGACCATCTGCCGCAAAAGCTCTCGGCATTCTTTATCTGGACACATGAGATTGGAGGGTGCGTAGCGATTAATCGCGCCCACCCCACGGAACGGCAGCGGTGGTCCCTCGCGCACGAAGTCGGTCACTTTCTACGAGATCGTGAAGCTGGAGACGTTCTCCAGGACGATGATTCACTGCGCCAGCCAGGCGAGGTGTTTCCGGAATCGTTCGCAAAGGAGATGCTTCTCCCCACGACGGGCGTGCAGAGGCGCTTTGCCGAGCGCTGTCGCGCGGGAAAGTTTACGCCCACGGACTTGCACGGGCTGGCGAAGACGTTTGGGGTCTCGTTCCAAGCAATGGCTCTGCGCCTCGAGGAGCTTCGCCTTCTGCCACTTGGTACCTATGAGAAGATCGTGCAGAGCCGGCTACGTCCGCATGACCTAGGCGCTGGCGAGAGCGCTGCTAGTGGCCGGGCCACTCGACATCTACCCGATCGCTATGTCGCTCTTGCGGTCTCTGCATACGATCAAGATCTTCTTAGCGAGGGTGAATTCGCAGAGATTCTCGAATCTGACGTGGTCAACGCTCGAATGGTCTACGAGAGCAAGCGACATATTCCACTCGGTGACGGCTCGCACCTCCCGGTCGACTTCACTGCTGCCGACTTGCGCAGCCTCTGACGAGCGAGGCAGCCCATGAAGGAAGTGGTGATCGACGCCTGCTGCATGTTGAATCTTCTTGCGATGGGTCGGGAGGATGAGATTGTCCTGGCGCTAGGCTGGCACCTGTTGGAAACGCCTCAATCGCGAGCTGAGTCGATCTTTCTAATGAGCCCGCCTGATCAAGATGGCACCCGTTCCAGGCAGACGGCGTCCACGGGGACTCTCCGACAGCAGGGGCTTCTTGAGACACGAGCGCTCGAGGGAGCTGCACTCATCGACGCCTTCGTGGCGGCAGCAGAGTTCATCAGTGACGCTGATGCCTCCTGTATCGCACTAGCGGGAGTTGGCCGGCTACCACTGGTGACGGACGATCGAAAGCAGCGCAGGATCGCGCGGAAGCTGTTCCCCGAGCTGGGTCTGGTTTCGACGCTAGATCTTTTGCACGCGGCATGGATTGAGCAGGGCTGGAGCGCGCGAGAGCTTGCCGCTATCGCGTACGATCTGCGCTGGCGGGGGAATTTCGCTCCCCCGAGGGGAGACCCTCGCCAGGAGTGGTATGAGAGTCTTATCGAAGGCCTGCGATAGAGGAAGCCCTGTGTGCCAACGTCCGGTGAGACAGTCCCCCCTCGCTATCTCTGTACTCAAGGGCGGAGAATGGTGTCCCGAACGTGCCCAAGCCATCCCGCAGTTCACGCCATCGCTTGCGATGCTAGCCATTGCTAGGCTCCCGATACTGGCCACCAGTTCGCCAGCGCGCAGAACTGAACGCTGTTATTTGCCAGCGCATGGGAGGTACGAGGCGTCTAGAGTCGGCTCGCGGCAGACAAATGGCGTCATCGAGGCTACGACACGACGGAGCCAACCATCACTGGTCAGATCTTGGCCGCCACGCCTATTCTATCGCTCAGCGATGGCCTAGTCCTTGATCTAGCACTGTTCGAGGATTCAATGGAGTTTGCGCGGCAATCACGCAGAGCGGGGTTTCGACTTCAGGTGAAAGCCGAAGCCGATCTCCCGATGTCGAAGCCGATGTCGAAG
>Ga0163144_10001219_pt1 | contig 60656 bp, 67 predicted proteins | sample OliLak19BULKMAT1_FD_123175 | JGI IMG/M metagenome (GOLD analysis project Ga0163144, IMG submission 123175) | Freshwater microbial mat bacterial communities from Lake Vanda, McMurdo Dry Valleys, Antarctica - Oligotrophic Lake LV.19.BULKMAT1 | ecosystem: Environmental > Aquatic > Freshwater >...
CGAAAATACCTTCCTCAAGCGGGTTGCCGATCTTATCGGGCTGGAACCGGGGTGTTTTGCCGCACTGCGGGCGCGCCATGTGGCACCTGATGCCGCCGATCCGCACGCCATTCTGGGCGTGCCCCCCGGTGCCAGTTTTGACGAGGCGCGGGCGGCGTGGCGGCAATTGGTGGTCGAGATGCATCCCGATGGCATGCTGGCGCGCGGGGTTCCGGCCGAGGCCGTGCAGTTGGCCGAAAAGCGGCTGGCCACGATCAACGCTGCTTGGGATGCTTTCCAGCGCATGCGCGCGGCCTGACCGGTGCGCATCGCCACCTACAATGTCGAATGGTTCGATGCGCTGTTTGACGATGACGGAGCGTTGTTGGACGACAGCGTTCCCTCGGCCCGCCATAGTGTATCGCGCGCCGGGCAGATTGCGGCGCTGGGGCAGGTGTTTCACGCCGTTGATGCCGATGCGGTGATGGTGATCGAAGCCCCGGACCAGAGCCGCCGCCGGTCAACCGTGGCTGCGCTGGAGCGGTTTGCCGCCCATCACCGCTTGCGCACCAGCGCCGCGCTGATCGGTTTTGCCAATGACAGCCAGCAGGAGATCGCCTTGCTGTATGACCCGGCGATGATGGTGGCGCGCCATGATCCCGGTGGGTCGATGCCGTCGTTGCTGCTGGGCGAACCGGATCCGCCGTTTGACGGCGCGCTTGGGATCGACATTGACAATGATGGTGCCGTCGAAGAGGTGGGGTTTTCCAAGCCGCCGCTGGAAGTGACGTTGGCGCTGCAGGGGGGTGGCGATCTGCGGCTGATCGGGGTGCATCTGAAATCAAAGGCGCCCTATGGCACCCGTAGCAAGGCGCAGGCGGTGCGGGTATCGATCGACAACCGCCGCAAGCAACTGGCGCAAAGCCTGTGGTTGCGGCGGCGGGTCGTTGGCCATCTGGAAAAGGGGCACACTCTGGTGGTGCTGGGCGATTTCAACGATGGCCCCGGGCTGGATGAATACGAAAAACTGTTTGGGCGTTCGGGGCTGGAGGTTGTGCTGGGCTGGGACGGGCCGCCGGACCTGCGACTGTTCGATCCCCATGCAAGACTGGCGCTGGGGCCAAGACGGGCAGCGCTGCCCGCCTCGTCGCGGTTCTATGTGGTGCAGGTGCGGCGCTACCTGTCGGCGATGCTGGATTATGTGATGGTGTCGCCCGACCTGCGGGCGCTCGACCCGCAATGGCGGATCTGGCATCCGTTCGATGATCCCGACTGCTACCGCGATGTTGCGCTGCGCGAGGCGTTGCTGGCGGCATCCGACCATTTCCCGGTCACGGTCGATCTGCCATTGCCCGCTTCACCCAAGGCAAAAGATGGCGTATGATCGTGCCATGAAACGCGCCGTTCTTGCCCTGTGCCTGATGGTTTCCCCCGCTTTCGCCGATGGCGAAACCGAACAGGGGTTTGATCTGATGCAGCAAGGCAGCCGGTTGCTGCTGCGCGGTCTGATCGACCGGATCGAGCCGGACCTGCGGGCGCTGGCCGAGGAAATGGGGCCGGCTTTGCTGGAATTGCAGGGCGTCATCGGCGACCTGACGCAATACCTTGCCCCCGAGGTGCTGCCCAACGGCGACATCATCATCCGCCGCAAGGTGCCGCTTGTCCCGGGTGTGCCGGGGGGCGAGATCGAGCTGTAGGGGGCTGCCTATTCAGCAGCGACCGCCGAGCGCCGCGCCACCCGCACCTTGGTCGCCACTTTCAGCGCAGCCGCCAATGAGGAAAACCGCGCCTGCGCCACCTCGCCGAACAAGCCTTGCCTGTCAGGGTCAAGCACCAGTTCCAGCAGGTGCTTGCGCGGGAAATAGCGCAATTCGGCGGCGGCCTCGGGGCTGTCGACCGACAGCATCGCGCCAAAGCGCATGGCTTTGCCCAGCACCTCGGCTTCAGTGATTTCCTGCGCCGACAACAGCTTGAACATCGGCTCCATCCGCGATCCGGCGCGGGAATTCTTGTAGCGGTGGAGCAGCGCCAGCCCGAGAAACACCCGGCCCGGATGATCCAGCCCGCCCAGATTGGCGCGGGTGGCATTGTCAAAGCAGGCTTCGGCCCGGTAATCGGGATGGGCGCGCCAGGTGGTGTCGTGCAGCAGGCAGGCGGCCTTTATCAGCCGCAGCCGCTCTGGCGCGGCATTGCGAAACAGCGGGGTCAGAAACGCGAACAGCTTCTTGCCAAAGCCGGGAATGCGCGCCGCCGACAGTTCGGCAAAGCGGCAGGCCTCGATCAGCGGGTCGCGGCGGCGCAGCTTTTCGGGCATCTGCTCAAACAGCATCCCTTCGCGGATGCCATAAGACGACACGTCGATCTCTTTCGGTTTGAACACCCGCACCAGATGGCGCAACACTTCGCAGGCCAGCGGCACCAGTTCCATCCGTTCCAGCGAGGTGCCGGTTTGCAGGCGCAGCGCCGCCAGATCGCTTTTCTCGATCCAGTTCACGGTTTCGATGACCGAACGCGCCGTCATCCGGTATTCATGCAGCACGGTCAGCGGATAGCGCTTGCGTTCCATATCCAGCCGCGCAATCGCCCGCCACGAGCCGCCAACCAGATAGATCCGCTCATGGTTGCCGCCCAGTTCGGACTTCAACCCGTTGAGAATGCCGGTGATGTGGCGCTGCAATCCTTTGGCGCCGCCTTGTACCTGTTGCAGGCGAAACGGGCCAAGCGGCGAGGTTTTGCGCTTGCCGACCGTGCCATTGCCGATCACCGCCAGTTCCATCGACGAGCCGCCGATGTCGCAGACCAGCCCTTCGGCTTCGGGCCAGCCCAAAAGCACACCCTGCGCCGACAGCCGCGCCTCTTCATCGCCGGTGATTACAAAGACCCGCAGGCCGGTTTCCTCCAGGATTTCCTGCCGGAACGCGTCACCGTCACTGGCTTCGCGCATTGCGGCGGTGGCCACCACCGTCAGCGGTGGCAGGCCCATGCCATCGGCCAGCAGGGCAAAGCGTTTCAATGCCGACAACGCCCGTGTGCGCCCCAAGGGGTTCAGCCTGCCGGATTCGGCCAGCCCGGCACCCAGACCGCACATGATCTTTTCGTTGTAGAAATAGGCCGGTGAGCGCGCGGCCCCGTCAAACACCACCATCCGGACCGAGTTCGAACCGACATCGACAACGCCAACCCGGCTCAGTGCCCGCGTCGACGGGTCATCGAACAACGGGCGGCCAAAGGGACCCCACTCGTCGGTTGGCGGCTCTGACGCGCCGTCCATCGGTTCCCCCCAAGTGATTCACGCGGCCCAGATGCCGCGTGCATCATTGGCCGGTCACGGAACCTGCGTCAATGTGCGGCTTGTCGCTGGTCTTGACCCTGTCCCCGGCTAGGCCAGCTTGGGCACATCGCGCGCGCCCGCCGAACCGCGCCCGGACAGCGAGGGATTGTCCATGAAAAACCGGTGGCAGTTGAAGCGGGTGCCGTCAATCGCCGCCGGTTCGCGCAGCCAGCTGCCATCGGGCTGCAGCACCCAGCTTTGCGCCTCGTCGTGCATGTTGGCGGCCATGATCTGCGCCATGATCTGATCGCGGACCGTATCGGTCTTGATCTCGACAAGGGTTTCAACCCGGCGGCTGAGGTTGCGCTCCATCCAGTCGGCCGATGAAATGAACACCCGCGCCTTTTTCGACGGAACGCCATGGCCGTTGCCAAAACAGACGATCCGCGAATGTTCCAGAAAGCGGCCGACGATGCTTTTGACCCGGATGTTTTCCGACAGCCCCACCACGCCGGGGCGCAAGCCGCAGATGCCGCGGATCACCAGGCTGATCTTGACCCCCGCCCGCGACGCCGCATAAAGCCCGTCAATGATATCAGGGTCGATCATCGAATTCATCTTGGCCCAGATCTCGGCAGGGCGACCGGCGGCGGCGTGTTCCGCCTCGGCGGCAATACACTCCAGCAGGCGGGGTTTCAGGGTGATCGGCGAGATTGCCAGATTTTCCAGCCGTTCGGGCTGCACATAGCCCGACAGGTAATTGAACACCTTGGTCGCATCGCGCCCCAGTGCCGCGTCACAGGTGAACAGCGACAGGTCGGTATAGATCCGCGCGGTGATCGGGTGGTAGTTGCCGGTGCCATAGTGGGTATAAGTCACCAGATTTTCGCCTTCGCGGCGCACCACTGTGCTGATCTTGGCGTGGGTTTTATAGTTCACGAAGCCGTAAACCACATGCGCTCCGGCGCGTTCCAGCCTGCGGCTCTGGCGGATGTTGGCGGCCTCGTCGAACCGGGCTTTCAGTTCCACCAGCGCCGTCACCGATTTGCCCGCCTCGGCGGCTTCGCACAACGCGCCGACAATCGGGCTGTCATGGCTGGTGCGATAGAGCGTCTGCTTGATCGCCAGCACGTCGGGATCATGCGCCGCCTGTTCCAGAAACCGGATCACCATGTCAAAGGTCTCATAGGGGTGATGCAGCAGCATGTCTTTTTGCCGGATCGCGGCGAACATGTCGCCGCCGTGGTCCTGGACCCGTTCCGGCACGCGCGGGGTAAAGGCGGGCCATTGCAGATCGCGGCGGCTATCGAGCACCAGTTCCTTGGTATCGGCAAGGCCAAGCAGACCCTGCACCTCCACCACCTCATCGGGGGCGACGGCCAGTTCTTCCATGATCATCGAGCGCAGGGTGTCGGGGGCCCCGGTGCTGATTTTCAGCCGGATCACCGAGCCCCGGCGGCGGCGTTTCAGCGCGGTTTCAAATTCGCGGACCAGATCCTCGGCCTCATCCTCGACCTCCAGATCAGAATCGCGCAGCACCCGGAAGGCGCAGCTGCCGATGGTCTGGTAGCCGGGAAACAGCTCATGCAGGTGCAGCAGCAGCAATTCTTCCAGCGCAATGAACCGCGCTTGACCGGATTTTCCGGGCAGGGCGACGAACCGGCGGATTTGTTGCGGGATCGGCAGCAAGGCCAGCAGAGTGCGGTGGTCGGCCACCCGCTCCAGTTGCAGGGCAAGGCAAAAGCCCATGTTGGGGATGAAGGGGAACGGATGCGCCGGGTCGATCGCCAGCGGCGACAACACCGGAAACACCTTGGTCAGAAAATGCTCTTCCAGCAGCGCGATATCGGATTTGGTCAGCTTGCTGTTTTTCAACAGCTGAATTCCCGCCGCCTCCATTTCGCTTTTCAGCCGGTCCCAGGTGGATTGCTGTTCATTCAGCAGGCGGCGGGCATCTTCGTTGATGAGCACAAGCTGCTCCGCCGGGGTATAGCCATCAGCGCCGGGTGCCACATTGCCCGCCCGCGCCAGTTCGCGCAGACCGGCGACGCGCACCATGTAGAATTCATCCAGGTTGGCGGCAGAGATCGACAGGAACCGCAGCCGTTCCAGCAAGGGCACGCCGGGGTTGCGCGCCTCATCCAGCACCCGCCAGTTGAACGCGAGCCAGCTAAGTTCACGGTTGAAGAACCGCTTGGCACCGGTGGTTTCGGCATCGGACAGCACCACCGGCGCGGGGAACGGGGCGGAAAGAAAATCGGCTGGGGTCATGGTGCGGTCTGTATCGGGGCTCAATGTGACAACCATATGACATCATGGCTGTCTTTTCAGCGCCATGTCCAGAACTTCGGCGGCAAGTCCGCGATTGACGGCGCGTCGCTCTGCCAGCGCCCGCGCATCCAGTGCCGCCACCAGCGCACCGGCGGCGGCAAAGGATCGGTCCATCCGCGCCACCAGATAGGCGATCAGGTCGGGTGCCACCCGCAACTGGCGGTCGGCAAACAGCTTGACCAGCAGGGTTGACAACAGCAGGTCGTCGGGCGGTTCCAGCGCCGCTGTCGCCGTGGCGGCAAGGCGGCTGGCCAGATCAGGCAGCGCCACGCCCCACCGCGCCGGGGCGGAAACGCCGGTCAACAGCAACAGGCCGCCCGAAGCCAGCACCAGATTGTGCAGATGGAACAGCGCCTGTTCAGCGGTCGGATCGCCCGCGATGCAATCGGCATCATCCACCACCACGGCAGCGGGATTGATCTGCCCCAAAGCCACCGTGGCCAGCGCCTGTCCCTGCAACACCACGGCACCCTGCTCTGCGGCCCAGACCTGCGCCAGATGGCTTTTGCCCGCACCTTCCGGGCCGGTCAGCGCCAGTTTGCCTTGTGGCCAAGTACTATCCAGCACCGTCAGCGCCACCCGGTTCGATGGCGCAATCAGAAAATCGCCCCGTCCCAGGGCCGGCCGCACCGGCAGATCAAAGGTGAGTTGCCGCGGCATGGGTTACCGGTCGCTGCCCGGCACATCATCTTCGGGCGGGGCAAGGCCGCGGTACAGCAGGCTTTGCCTGTATTGGCCGATGCCAAAGCGGAACAGCACCCCCAGCGCCGCCGCCACCGGCACCGCAACCAACATGCCGGTAAAGCCGAAAAGGGTGCCAAAGGCCGACAAGGCAAACAGCAGCATCACCGGGTGCAGGCCGACCGACTGCCCCACAAGTTTCGGCACCAGAAAGTTGCCTTCGAGCATCTGCCCCAACGCAAACACCGCCACCACTGCCCCGATCCAGACCGGAGATCCCCAGAACTGGAACAGCGCCAGCCCGATCGCAAGCGCCCCGCCGATGATGGCCCCAACATAGGGGATAAAGGAAATCATCCCCGCCAGCGCCCCCACCACCAGCCCGAACTGCAGCCCGGTCAGCATCAGCCCCACGGCATAATAAATCGCCAGAATACCGCAAACCGTCAGTTGCCCGCGCACAAAGCCTGCCAGCGCAGCATCGATCTGCCGGGCCAGATCGCGGATCACCGGCGCATGGTCGCGCGGCAGCCAAAGGTCGATCTTGGCCACCATATGATCCCAGTCCAGCAGGATGTAAAAGGCCACCACCGGCACCACGATGATGAACACCAACGCATTGATGACGCCAAGGGCGGATGACAGCAGCGTCTGGATCAGTTCGCCACCGCGTTCCTGCAGGGTGGTGCCCAGCCGCGCCAGGGTCTGACGCACCGGGCTGGAGGCATCGACCAGTTCGGGAAACCGCTCGGTCAGGAAGGTTTGCAAATGGGCGAATATGCCCGGAATGGCGTCGACCAGCGCCACCCCCTGCTGGATCAGCGTCGGGATGATCAGCAGCGCCGCAATCACAAAGACCAGCGCTGCGATCAGCGAGATCGTCGTGGTGGCGGCAACGCGGTTGAGGCCCGCGCTTTCCAGCCGGTCCGCAACCGGGTCAAGGAAATAGGCGATGGCCCCGCCGACCAGAAACGGCAGGATCACATCGCCCAGAAACCACAGGACCAGAAACAGCACCGCCGCAGCGATGCCCCAGTATCTGGCTTGCAGATGGATCGGCAGTCCCATGGCGGTCAGTCTCCCGCCCTGACATATCGCGTCTGGTCCGCAGGGTTGCAAGAACTATGGCGGGCGGGCACCCGGCGCAAAGGCGCGATTTTCGCGTTTTGGCGCGAAAACGGGCACCCCAAGCTGGTATTGACCGCCCTGTCCGCCCGCAATAGCGTCGATGAGATTGACCCGACGGGCCGGGAGGGCCGGGATGCCGAACCTGTTTTCCGAGGCCCGCGCCGGAATGGCTGCCATGCTGCCGGTGGCATTGGCGGCCTTGCCCTTTGGCATGCTGTTTGGTGCCGAAGCGGCGCGGCAGGGGCTGTCGGTGGCCGAGGCGCTGCTGATGAGCCTGACGGTCTTTGCCGGCGGGGCGCAGTTCATGTCGATGGGGCTGTGGGCTGATCCGGCCCCATGGCTCGCGCTGGCGCTGGCGACCTTTGTCGTCAATCTGCGCCATGCGCTGATGGCGGCATCACTGTCGGGCAAGGTGGCGGCATTCACCGGCTGGCAGCGCGGGGCAGCGGCCTTTCTGATGGCCGATGAAACCTGGGCACTGGCAGAGCGGCGGGCTTTTGGCACCCGGTTGACGCCCGCCTATTACTTTGGCGTGGCGCTGACATTGTATGTGTTGTGGTCGATCAGCACTGTGGCCGGGGCGCTGGTGGGTGGGCTGATCCCCGAGCCGGGGCGTTATGGCCTCGATTTCGCCTTTCCCGCCATTTTCATTTGCCTCATCACCGGATTTGTGAAGGATTGGAAAGCTTTGCCGGTCATCGCCGCTTCGGCCGGAACCGCGCTTGTCCTGCATGCGACTGTGCCGGGCATGTGGTTCGTGCTGGGTGGCGGCATTGCCGGGATCACGGTTGCGGCGCTGCTGCCGGTAGGGCGCAGGGCATGAACGGGGCGACGGTTCTGGCCATTCTGGCCATGGCGCTGGCGACCTATGCCACCCGGATTTCCGGCTTTCTGGTTGGCCATTGGCTGCCCGATGCCGGCCCGGTGCGCCGCGCCTTTGACGCGCTGCCGGTGGCGGTGCTGACCGCGCTGATTGCCCCGGTGATCCTGTCAGGCCGGGCGGAAATGGCGGGGGCTGTCGTGGCGGCGGCGCTGGCGCTGCGCGCGCCGATGCTGGTGGCGCTGGTGGGTGGCATCGTCACGGTGGCGCTGGTCCGGGCAATGGGCTGAGGCTTTTGCGCGCTTGCCTGCCCCCCGGCAATTGCCTAAACCCCAAACACCCTTGCCTTGTGGAGCCGCCATGCGCCTGACCCGCTATTTCCTGCCCGTTCTGAAAGAAACCCCTGCCGAGGCGCAGATTGTCAGCCACCGCTACATGCTGCGGGCAGGGATGATCAAGCAGCAGACGGCTGGTATCTATTCCTGGCTGCCGCTGGGCTACAAGGTGCTGCGCCGGATCGAGGCTATCGTGCATGAAGAACAGCAGCGCGCGGGCCATATTCCCCTGCTGATGCCGACGCTGCAACCGGCGGACCTCTGGCGCGAAAGTGGCCGCTATGATGCCTATGGCGAGGAAATGCTGCGCGTCACCGACCGGCACAAGCGCGAACTGGTCTATGGCCCGACCAACGAGGAAATGATCACCGACATTTTCCGCAGCAATGTCGAAAGCTACAAGCAGCTCCCGCTGACGCTCTATCACATCCAGTGGAAATTCCGCGACGAGGTGCGCCCGCGGTTCGGCGTGATGAGGGGGCGTGAGTTCCTGATGAAGGACGGCTATAATTTCGATGTCGATAAAGCGGCGGCGCTGCATGCCTATAACCGCCATATGGTCAGCTATCTGCGCACCTATGAGCGGATGGGGCTGACCGCGATTCCGATGCGCGCCGATAGCGGCCCGATCGGTGGCGATGATACCCATGAGTTTCTGGTGCTGGCCGCCACCGGCGAGTCCGAAGTGTTTTACGATGCAGCGGTAACCGACCTGCATCTGGGCCAGCGCGAAATTGATTACAGCGACCGCGCGGCGGTAAAGGCCGTGTGCGAGGAGTTTACCACGCTTTATGCCCGCACCGATGAAACCCATGACGCAGCTTTGTTCGACGCCATCCCCGAGGAACGCCGCAAGGTGGGGCGCGGGATCGAAGTGGGGCAGATCTTCTATTTCGGCACGCAATATTCCGACCCGATGAAGGCGCATGTCGTCAATGACAAGGGCGAACGGGTGCCGGTGCATATGGGCTCGCACGGCATCGGGGTGTCGCGGCTATTGGGCGCGATCATCGAGGCGTCGCATGACGACAAGGGCATCATCTGGCCCGAGGGGGTGACGCCGTTCCATTGCGGCATCGTCAACCTGAAACAGGGGGACAGCGCCGCCGATGCGGCTTGCGAAAGCCTGTATGCCGCGCTGACCAAGGCCGGGCTTGATCCGCTGTATGATGACCGCGACGAACGGGCCGGGGCGAAATTTGCCACGATGGATCTGATCGGCCTGCCGTGGCGCATCACCGTCGGCCCGCGCGGGCTGGCGAATGGCGTGGTGGAACTGACCAGCCGCCGCAGCGGGGTTACGGAGGAGATGAGCCCCGGGGCCGCCGTGTCGCGCGTCGCGGAAATCTACGCCGGGATCTGAAGGCGGGGCCGCGCTCGCATTGGCGGGCCTCAGACCCACCTGCGCCGGATCCAGGCTTCGGCCAGCGCGAGGTTCAGTAGCCATGCGCCCACAAAGACAATATCTTCCAGCCAGGCTGGCGGCAGGCCGACCGTGAGGAACAGCGGAAAAAGCAGGAGCGTCTGGGTGCCCGCCCCCAGACTGACCGCATAGGTGCGCGCCATCCATGCCCGGTGAACCGCCACGCGGCCTGCCCGGATCGCGCGAATGGCCAGAGCCATGCAGGCCAGCAGCAGCAAAGCCGCCACCGTCTGCGCCATATCATGCGCCAGACTATCCCGAGGGTTGGGATGGCGCAGGTTCATCCAGAGCCCGGACAGAGCCAGCCAACCGACGAAGCCCACCAACACCCGCCCCGCCCAGCGGTGCCACACCGGAAGCGTTCGTCGCACATGGGGCGAAAACTGCACCAGCCCCAGCGTCAGCATAAGCGCCCCTCCGACGATGTGCCCCGTGATCGCCCAGGGGTAATCGCCGCGCCGCGCCGCGTCTGCGGCACTGGTCACTTCGCTCAGGCTGCCCCGCCCCATATCCGCCAGGATCACCGCGCCGATCAGGCTTGGCAAGAGCCCGACCGCCAAGAGCCCCGCCAGCATCAGGGCAAGGCGCAGCCTGCCGCCCGCTGCAGTTTGGTCCATTCTCATCTCCGTCAGGTTGCGTCCGCCCGCGCCGTCAGGCTTCGGGATCGATGTAGAATACCGCATCCAGCGGCTTGCCGAAGGCCCGGGCGATCTGGAACGCCAGTTCCAGCGTGGGCGAGTATTTCGCGGCTTCGATCGCCACGATGGTCTGGCGCGTCACCCCTGCCATCTGTGCCAGATCCTTCTGGGTCATCTCGCCGGCATCAAAGCGCAACCGCCGGATATTGTTGCGGATCGCAAGCTTTGCCATGCTTCACGACCCGCGCCGGTACAGCACGATTCGCGTCAGGTTCCCCGCCAGATCGGACAGGATGCAGAAGGCCAGCATCAGGTTCAGCCCGGCAATCACCGGCCGCCCGAGCGCCAGCAGAACGACCAGCAGCAGGAACCCGAACGAGGTCACGATCAGGTTCACCTGCATCCCGCGCAGGCGGATCTGGCGGTCGCGTTCGTCCACCACTTCGCCGTCGGGCTTTTCACCCGTCACGATCCTGTGGCCGATGGTGAACAGGATGACGCTCAGGATCGCCGCCCCGATGCCGTAAAGGATCAGCCAAAGCACGGCCCGCGCCCAATGCATCAGCCCGTCCGGCCCGTCAAATGCCCCTGCTGCCGCCCCTGCCGTGATCCGCCAGTAAAACAGGCAGGCAATCACCAGAGCGGCGAGGATGGTGGCATAGGCGTCGCGTTCTTCTTTGGTCATGTCATCTCTCGATAAGTCTGCTTTATCAGTCATTATGTAAAGTATATCTTACACCACGTCAACCCTGACAGACACAATCTTACGCAGATGCGTTATTCCGCCCTCAGTGCGTGCAGATGGCTTGACCGGCGGAATGGGCCTGCTACTGCACGTTCATCACACGGGGGGGGCATCATGGCAGGCAAGGCACTTATCACCTGGGGCGGTTGGGATGGGCATCAGCCCGATGTGGTGGCGGCCCTGTTCAAGGCGATGCTGGAGGCCGAGGGGATGGCGGTGACGGTGACCGACAGCCTGTCATGCTTTGACGATGCGGCGACGCTGGCAACCTATGACCTGATCGTGCCGGTCTGGACGATGAGCGAGATCGGCAAGGAGCAGGCGCTGAATGCCTGTGCCGCCGTGGCATCGGGTGTGGGCATAGCCGGTTGTCATGGCGGGATGTGCGATGCCTTCCGCACCAATGTCGACTGGCAATTCATGACCGGCAGCCAGTGGGTGGCGCACCCCGGCAATGACGGGGTGGAATACCGGGTACGGATGGTGTCCGATGACCCTTTGGTGGCGGGGATTGGGGATTTCGAGGTGAAAACCGAGCAATATTACCTGCATGTCGATCCGGCGGTGACGGTGCTGGCGGTGACCGATTTCCCGGTGGTAGCCGGGCCGCATTCCCCCAACGGCACGGTGGCAATGCCCATCGCCTATACCAAACGCTGGGGCGAGGGGCGCGTGTATTACAACGCGCTTGGCCATAAGGCCAACGTGATCGACCACGGCCCCGCGCGCGAGATGCTGCGCCGTGGCATGGTCTGGGCTGCACGCAGGGGTTGAACCTGCGTGAAAGCCGCGTGAATTCGGGGCGCGCGGCCGGGATGGGGCTTGACTGACTGCCGATTCGGGTCCGAGATTTCCCTGCGCCCATAATGCCAGTCCCAGGCCCCGGAATTTTCAGGCGCACGGAACTGTCCGGGCTGGCGATCCTCGGGGGAGGACGCAATGGTTGATGTCGTCAGCAACGCCACACTGGATGGTGTGAATGCATTTGCGATTTTGGGGCAGAATTTTTCGTGGAGCGGGGGCTTTATCCCGACGGTCAGCGCGTTCTGGTCCGATGTCCCACCGATTGCCCATGTGAACCTGACTTTGCAGGGTAGCAATTGGGTCGTGGGGAACATGCAGTTCGGCGGCATCGCGATGGACCTGCAGATCAATGACACGGCGGGCGGCACCGGGCGACAGATACGCCAGTTGACCCTTTCGGACGGGCCAAATAATGTCACGATCATTGACACTCAGGTTCGGGCGATCATCTCGAATTCGCTGTTGCCCGCCTTTCTGACCATGGGCAGCCAGTTCACCCGCAATATCAACATGGACAACGGCAATACCACGCTGAATGCCGGGTCAGGCGGCATTGGCAATGTCCGTCTGGGGAACGGCGATGATGTGGTCAATTCTGGCGTCGGTGGTATTGAGCGGCTGAATTTGGGCGACGGAACCAACACCCTGATCGGCGGTACCGGTTTTCTTGGCAGCATTTTGGGCGGCAATGGCACCGAGACGATCACCCTGATCGGCGGCGCGGATTCGATCAGCCTAGGCCAAGGCAATGCGACTGTGACGACGGGGTTGGGATATGTCGGCTCGATCACCGGCTACAACAATACCGGAGATGTGAATAATGTGACCATCGGCACCGGCGGCGTGCGGTCTGTCGGGCTCAGCAATGCCCGCGATACGGTGACGATCAGCGCCGGGGCGAATTTCGAGCAAATCTCGTTGGGGTCCGACAACGACAAGTTGATCCTGCAGAACGGCGCCACCGGAAATCAGGCCGATCTGGGAAACGGCAACAATATTCTGACCATAACGGATGGACATGTCTGGGCCGTGACCAGTTATGGCGGCAACGACACGATCACGCTTGGCTCTGGCCAGATCCAGTCTCTCGCCATGGGGTCGGGCAACAACAGGCTGACGGTTGGTTCCGGCAATATCCAGACCGTTCTGGCCTATGAGGGAAATGACACGGTCAAGATCGGCAACGGCGGACGGATTGAGGTGCTTGCGCTGAGCGATGGCAACAACAGCACCACGCTGGCCAACAACGCCCAGGTCAACACGCTGCTCGGCAATCAGGGCGATGACACGATCATTCTCAACGGCAACAGCCGCATCCTGACCATCAAGGTCGACGGCGGCAATAACTCCCTCACCACCGCCAGCGGCAATATCGAAAGCTACTATTCTTTCGGCGGCAACAATACGCTCAACCTCGGCACCGGCGGGGCGCAGCAGATCACGCTGTCGGGCGATGGCGGGGTTCACAGCGTCACCTCGGCGGGCTATATCGACAGCCTGAATGTGACGGGCATGTCATCCTCGACCGTGGTCCTGAACGGCGGCGCAGGGGCTGTGCAACTGGGTGGTGGCGATGATCTGGTTACCACCGGGGCAAACTATGTAACGCTGATCAATACCGGCGACGGCAACAACATCGTGACCATGGGTACCGGCGGCGTGGGGTTCATTCGTACCGGCAATGGCGATGATCTGGTCAGGCTCAACACGCTCAACCCGGCGTTTGGTGTCGTTTTGCAAGGTGGCGGTGGCATCAACACCGCCAATTTCTCGCAATTCGCCAGCGGCGTGACGGTCAGCCTGAACCGGTTCGACTATCAGTCGGTCGGCGACCTGACCGGTGCTGATAACCCGGCCTTGGGCTATTTCAGCTTTGTTCAATACCAGAACCTGACCGGCACCGCTTTGGCCGACACGCTGGAAGGCGGCACTGGCAACAACACCCTGTCCGGTGCGCTTGGCAATGACGTGCTGCGCGGCCTTGACGGCGACGACCTGCTGATCGGTGGCCGGGGGTTGGATAGCCTGACCGGCGGGCTTGGTATCGACATGTTCGAGTTCAGCCCGGGTGGCGGAAAGGACCGGGTGACCGATTTCACCATCGGCACCGATCTGATCCATTTCACCAATTCGCTGACCATCGCCGACGTGACGTTTGCCAAGGTCGGCACCGGTGTGCTGCTGACGGTGGGCACGGCGCAGGCGTTGGTGGATAATGTGACGCTGGCGCAGATGAACGATCCGGCGAATTTCTTTTTCTGAAGCGGCAATCCGTGGTCCCCCCGGATCACACCCGGGGGGCGGTCAACTGGCCTGCGCCAGCCAGCCGCGATAGGCCACAACCTGACCGACCAGCGGCACCCTGATCTCTACGGCGAAGCCGAACCGCCCGGCGTCGTCGAGTTCCATCGCATTGCCCCCTGGCAACGCCCAGCGGGGCAGGGGCAGCGGGCCGATACGCCAGCGCCGGGTGACAAAGCGGATGCCATCGCCGTCGCGCAGAACGGCGATGGCGACATGGACGGGGCCGGGGCGGATACGATCATTGGCGGATCGGGGGCGGATACGCTGATCGGTGGTGCCGCCGGCGATACGCTGGATGGCGGCATCGGCAACGATTTGCTGCGCGGCGGGGCGGGGGATGACAGCTTGACCGGGGGCGGTGGTGCCGACCTGTTCGAATTCGCAGCAGGTGAGGGTACAGACCGCATCGCGGATTTCACTCTTGGCCTCGACCAGATCGATTTCATCGCCGCCACGCAGATATCCGACATCACCTTTGCCGCCGTGGCGGGGGGCGTGCGCATGACGGTGGGCACTACCTCGGTGATCGCCGAAGGGCTGACGCTCGCACAGATGCAGGATCCGGCGAACTTCCATTTCTGAACCCCGCCCCACCGGATAGGCTACAGATCGAAATCGGCGGCGAACAGGGCGGCGACACCATTCACCCTGATGGCGAAATCGCCCAATCCGTCGCCTGTCACCTCGGCAAGGATCATGCCACCGGCAAAAATCACCTGCCCGGGTTTGCCCACAAGAAACAGGCCCGTGGCGTTGAAGGTAAAATCCTGATCGCCCGCCGCTGCCTGATCGGCGTCGATAAATGTCAGCGAAACCTTGTCGGTGCCGCGCTTGAAATCCATGATCACATCGGGTGCGCCAAAGGGACTGTCGCCCAAGGTCTGAAATACGAACTGGTCGCGCCCGCCGCCGCCAAAAAGCGTATCCTGACCGGCACCGCCAGTCAGCAGATCATTGCCCCCGGAGCCATAGATCTTGTTGCCACCACTGTCGCCGGCCAGATTATCGTCGAAGCTGCTGCCGAACAAATCCTCGAACCCGGTTATGGTATCGGTGCCGCTGCCGCCGGTAGTCTGCGCCCCGGTCAACTCCAGTGACACCGTGACGCCAGCTATGGCATCGCGGTAAATCACCTGATCGCGGCCAGCCCCGCCGTCCAGCCTGTCATCCCCGTCACCGGACACAACGCCATCCTTGCCCTTGCCGCCATATAGCCGGTTGTCGCCGCCGCCACCCGTCAGGCTGTCATTGCCGCTGCCACCGATCAGCACATTGTTGGCAGCACTGCCTTTCAACAGATCGTCGAGCGAACTGCCCAGGATGTTTTCAACATTCAGGAAGGTGTCATTGCCCAGACCCGTCGCCTGCGCGGTCAACAGCCTCAGATCGATCGTGAGGCCAGTAAGGGCGGCACTGTAATCCACCCAATCCAGCCCGGCACCACCGTCAAGGCTGTCATCGCCCAGGTCACCCACCAGCGTATCGGCACCGGCGCCGCCATCCATCGTATCGTTTGCACCATCATCGAACGGCGCCAGACCCGGGATGCCGGCTTCTGTGGTGCCCCATATTTCGTCATCGCCGGTTCCGCCATTCAGTTCGTCGCCGCCATTGCCACCGGACAGCCTATCGGAACCAGCCCCGCCAAACAGGCTGTCGCTTGCGCCATCATCCAGAAAGGCCGGGTTGTCGAACTGGTAATGGCCATAAAGCCTGTCATTTCCCGCATCGCCAAACAGGCTGTCTGCGGCAAAGCCGCCATAAAGCACATCATTGCCATCGCCGCCATTCAGAAAATCCACGCCCCCCGCCCCGGGTTTGTCCGCGCTGTCGCCGCTGATCAGATCGTCGCCCGCATCGCCGTTCACGGTGTCGTTGCCCAGAAAACCGAACAGGGTATCGTTGCCATCGCCGCCCCACAGCAGATCAACGGTACGGTCACCAGCGATCAGATCATTGCCCAACCCACCCCAGATCCGGTCAACCCCGCCGCCGCCGCTGAAAAGCTGGTCGTTGCCATCGTCGCCAAAGATCCTGTCGCTGCCGTCGCCACCGGCGGCAATATCATCGCCGGTACCACCGAGCAGGCTGTCGGCACCATTACCGCCATCCAGCGTATCATTGCCGCCGCCACCCACCAGTGTATCGTCCAGCAGCAGTCCGGAAATATAGTCCCCCCCGGCACCGCCGGTCAGCCTGTCTTTTTTCGGCCCGTTCTGATCGCCGGTGATCGTTGCCATCAATATCCTCCTGTTCATTGCGCAAAAGGTACCATGGTTCATCCGCCACGCCAATAGATCGGCCGTTTCGCCGCCGGGCGATTGCCCTGCCTGCACCAATGCGGCCTTGACCTTGGCCGCATTCCCCCGCACGTTGCCGCGCAAAAAAGGACAGACCGTGGCAGGCAGTACCCGACCCTTTGCGCCGTTCGAATGGATGATCGCCTGGCGCTATCTGCGCGCCAAACGCGCCGAAGGTGGCGTGTCGGTGATGACGTGGATCAGCCTGATCGGCATCACGCTGGCGGTGTTTGCGCTGGTGGCAACGTTGGCGGTGCGCTCGGGCTTTCGCGCCGAATTCGTCGATACGATCCTGGGTGCCAACGCGCATGTGACTTTGTACAACACCGTTTACGTCACCGAGGACGGCACCAGCACCCGGGTTCTGGATAATTATGCCGACGAGGCTGAAAAGGTGCGCGCCATCCCCGGCGTGACCCGGGTTGCGCCACTGATCCGCGGGCAGGTCATGGCGGCCAAGGACGGCGCGACATCCGGGGCCGAAGTGCTGGGGATCAGCCTTGAAAACCTGAAAACCATTCCACGCATCGCGGTTGGCGGCCCGGCGCTTGGCAATATCGACGATTTCAATCAGGGCATCGCCATCGGTTCCGGCGTGGCCCGCGAAATCGGGGCAGAGGTCGGCGATACCGTGCGGCTGATATCGGCCAACGGCGTCAAATCGGCATTCGGCACCAGCCCAAGGGTCAACAGCTACCGCGTCATCTACATCTTTACCCTAGGCCGCTATGATATCGACCGCTCGCGCATCTACATGCCCTTTGCCGAGGCGCAAAGTTATTTCAACCGCGAACGCGTGGCGGATGAGCTTGAGATCATGGTGGAAAAGCCCGAACAGATCAACGATCTGGTGCCTGCGCTGCTGCAGGCCGGGGGGGAACGGGCGCTGACCTGGACCTGGCGCGACAGTGCCGGATCGTTTCTGCGGGCACTGGATATCGAGGACAACGTGATGTTCGTGATCCTGTCGATCCTCGTGCTGATCGCGGCGATGAACATCATTTCCGGCCTGATCATGCTGGTGAAGAACAAGGGCCGCGATATCGGCATTCTGCGCACCATCGGGCTGACCGAGGGGTCGATCTTGCGGGTGTTCTTCATCTGTGGCGCATCGACCGGGTTGGTCGGCACCGCCTTTGGTGTGGCGTTGGGTTGCCTGTTTGCCACCTATGTCGATCAGATTTTTTCTCTGGTGAACTATGTGGCGGGGGGTGGGGTCTGGGATCCGTCGATCCGGGGCATCTATGCCTTGCCCGCCAAGCTGCGGCTGGCCGATGTGATGTCGGCGGTGGCGCTGTCGCTGTTCCTGTCGTTCGTCGTCACGCTGTTTCCGGCGCGGCGGGCGGCCCGGATGAACCCGGTCGAGGCGCTGCGCTATGAGTGACATTCTGACACTTGAAGGCATCGACAAGAGCTATAACCTGGGAAAGCCATCGCAGGTGCAGGTGCTGAACGGCGCATCCCTGCGCCTTGGGCGCGGTGAAGTGGTGGCGCTGGTGGCGCCCTCTGGGGCGGGCAAATCGACCCTGCTGCACATCGCCGGGCTGCTGGATTCGGCGGATGGCGGGCAGGTGGTGCTGGATGGGCTGGATATGACCCGGCTCAATGATGCCACCCGCACCGCTGCGCGGCGGCAGGATGTGGGCTTCATCTATCAGTTTCACCATCTGCTGCCCGAATTCTCGGCGCTGGAAAACATCGTGCTGCCGCAACTGGCCAATGGCATCAGCCATCGCGATGCCGAGGCGCGGGCGCAGAAATTGCTGGAGCGGGTCGGGGTGGCAGACCGCGCCAGCCACCGCCCCGCCGCGCTGTCTGGCGGTGAACAGCAGCGTGTGGCCTTTTGCCGGGCCTTGGCCAATGGCCCGAAGCTGCTGCTGGCGGATGAGCCGACCGGCAACCTCGACCCCGACACCTCGGATCAGGTGTTCGCCGCGCTGATGGAGGTGGTGCGCGAAACCGGCCTGTCGGCGCTGATCGCCACCCACAATCTGGCGCTGGCCGCCCGGATGGACCGCACGGTCCGGCTGGAAAACAAGCGGGTGGTGTAGGCCCCGGGTTCAGAACAGGAAATCGGCCGCCGACAGCGTCTGATTTCCAAGGCCGAACAGGGTAAAGGTTTCGCCGGCCACAAAGACGATCAGGTCTTCGACATTGGTTGTGATGACAACTTTCTGGAATACGGTCTGAAACGCCGTGAAATCCATGACATCGTGCCGATCCGGAAATCGAGGAGCAGGTCATCGCCCGCGCCGCCATTGTTCAGATCGTCGCCCAGTCCGCCGGCAAGGGTATCATTGCCATCGCCGCCATCCGGGCTGTCGGCTCCAGCGCCGCCCCGGATCCGATCGGCACCAGCGCCGAAAAGCTGATCGTCGCCACCCTGCCCATCCAGCCTGTCGGCACCGGGCAGGCCGAAGCTCGGATCCTTGCAAACGTCGCCCGTCAGCCGGTCAACCCCGCCGGTGCCGTTGATCCGAAAGCCGATGGCGATGCCCAGGCCAAGCCCGTTGGCATAGGGCAGGGCATCGACATTCACGAAAATCGTGTTGCCGAAAAAGAAAACGTTGGCCTTGGGGATCGCCAGCGTGTTCTGCGCCGCAATCAGATCGACCGAGTTGATGGTGGTTGCTGACCCGGTCACCAGCCCGCCGAAGGACAGCGCGAACCCGTTGAAACCGGTGGCAATGTCCACATCGTCAAACACATCGGCCTTGGGGTCGATGACGGTATAGCTCAGCACCGCGCCGGTCACATCGAACTCGGCTGCCACCACCTTCAACTGGTCGCCGTTGATGTCGGTAAAGCTCGAATCCGATATTTCCACACTGGTGGGTGTGATCGGCACCGTCACCGGAATGGTGTCAGGGCTGTTCCTTGTGGGTAAGAGGATTTGCAGCGTCAGCGTTGTGCCGTCAACAATCATCAAAACACCTCTGCCAATTCAAGCAATTCAATGGGTCAGGGTGCCCCGTTGGCCTTGGTGCCGTAAATCACGGCTTGACGCAGGCGGCCCGGTTCACTGATCCAGATCAAGGCGGCAGGCCGGTTGCGGTGCTGTGATGCGCCCGACCGGATGGAGGGCGAAATGGGCAGAAAATCCCGTGCGAACTTGGGCAGTGCGATGGCGGTGCTGCTGTCACTTGTTGCTGCCTGCCAGCCCATCGGCCCGGCAGTGCCGGTGTCGGCCCGCGCCGATTTTGCCGAAAACTGCGCCACCTGTCATGGCGACAGCGGCCATGGCAATGGCCCCGCTGCCGCTGGCCTGTCCCGCAAACCGGCCGATCTGACCGGCATCGCCGCCCGCAACGGCGGGGAGTTTCCGATGGCGCGGGTGATGAGCACGATCAACGGCTATTTCCGGCCCGAAAATGGCGTGATGCCGCATTTCGGCGATATTTTGCAAAGCGAAACGGTGCTGGTCGATACCGGCGACGGCATCGCCACCCCGGCACCCGAGCGGCTGGTGGCGCTGGCAGAATATCTGCGGGCGTTGCAGGAATAACGGGGGGCGGGGACCCGTCGCCAGCCGATTGCCCGTGCTGTCGGGTACCTTCCGCTATTGCGGCTGGCAGAAATGCCGCCCCTTCCGCTCCCGGGGCGCTTTGGGGTTCACGAGCATCCACAGCCCGGCCGGGTTGTCATTCTGCACCCAATGCACCGAAACCGCCCGTTGCTCGGGCCCGCCATCTCGGCAAAACTGCCCTGACCGGTGAAGATATGGCGCGAATTGAGGCCGACCGCTTCGCCAGCGGTACAGAGGATGTAGCCGCCAGTCGCGATCACCCCTCTGATCGGTGAGCCCGGCTCCGGCCCCTTCACGACGCCGGTGTCGGTGACAAATTCGACCATCCTGACCATCCACGCCGCCATCCCGCCGAGATCGCAGGTCAAGGCAAAGCGCTCATCCGCCATTGCCGCGACGGGTCAAAGCACCAGAATACAGACGGCTGACTCGCGTTTCATCGGGAAGCCCCAATGGAATGGCTGGGGCAACCGGAGCACGAAGCGGCGACCGTATCAACGAAGTGCGGTGTGCGGGATACCAGGCCGACGACGGCTTCAAGCCTGATGGCGGGGAGCCGTCGCCCAATGATTGCCGGCTGCGACGGGTGCGTGCAGCGCTGTCAGTTATTTGCGGTCAAAGGGTCGATAATCTGAGACACCTCAGTGATTTTCGAGACCGGGATGCCGCTCAACTCGGCGTGTCTTTTGATCTCATCTTCGCTCTCGGCAAGGTAGATGCAGAAGGTCTTTGCGGCTGCCACGTAGGAATGCTGCCACTGGATACGGGGCCCGATGGTCGCGAGCGCCTGATTTGACGCCCGGGCTGCGCCACACAGCTCGGTCAAAGAGAATTCGCCGATGCCCGGAATGTCACGTTCGATCACGTAGCGTTTCATTTCTTGGTCCTTTTTGGGTGTTGCAAATCCTGTTGCTCCCCCACATTGCTCCTTGATCGGCCGATCTCAAAACGCCAATTTCTTTAGCCGGGTAAAGGCCAGCTTTAGCAATACTGCTTGAATTTTCGTGAGCAAAAGGTAACCTTTAGCAATGGCGCTGATGACGCACCTGAAATCGCTGCAAGCGCTTGAGCTTGCCATGCGGGTTGGCTCGCTGAAAGCTGCGGCTGATCACCTGGGCATAACTCCGGCTGCAGTCGGCCAACGTATTCGCGCACTGGAAGACCATCTCGGGACCGATCTGTTGCTGCGCGGGCGTTCGGGGCTGCAGCCAACACCCGAACTGGAAAGTGCCGTAGCCGATCTGCAAATGGCCTTCGCGGCGCTTGAGCGTGTGACCGACACCCTTGATTTTCAGCGTGTCAGCGAAATCCAGATCGTGGCTGACCCGGATTGGGTCGACCTTTGGTTGGCGCAGCGTCTGCCCGCGTTTCGGGCAGCCCACCCCAACATCTTGTTTTGTATCAACGGCTCCGGCGACGTGCCGCTGCGGTTGGGTACGCCGGATGTCCGGGTGAACTACGACGATGGCCCCGGCGAGCCGCTGTTCACCGACATTTTTCTGCCCGTGACTGGCCCGGATAATCTGCGTCGGATCGCCCAGTTGGACCCCGACAGTCAGATGGAAGGCATGCCGCTGCTCCACCTGAAAATCCAACGGGAAAACAGCGACTATCCGGGATGGGTCGCGTGGTTTCAGAAATACGGGCAGCGAGCCAGTGGCCCGGATCGCGGGGTCCACTACCGACACACCCGGTTGGCACTGGAAGCAGTGCGTCAGGATGTGGGGTTTCTGGTTTGCGGTTTGTCGTTGATTCTGCGCGATCTGGAGCAGGGCACCATCGTCAGGCCGTTCCCAGTGTGCCAACACCTGCCCGCCCCACATCCCTATCGTTTCAAGCTGCGCCCCGATGTTGAAAAGCGCCCGCAAGTTCAAAGGTTTGTTGCATGGCTGCGCAATGCGGCCAGCGAAACCCGCAAGGACATCGAGAAGATTGCAGCGCCGGGTATTCCTTGAGCCGAGGCGTGAGTTGCAGCGTTTTGCTGGCCGACCTTGCCCCGCCTGCGTCAAACCTGCATTACTCGCCGCAACCAAAATCAAAGCATTGAGCCCTCATGCCCTCTCGCGATCTCCTCAGCAACGAAGACCCCAACACCGGCTACAACGCCTCCTCCATCGAGGTGCTGGAGGGGCTGGAGCCGGTCAGGAAACGCCCCGGCATGTATATCGGCGGCACCGATGAGCGGGCGCTGCATCATCTGGTGGCCGAAGTGCTGGACAATGCGATGGATGAGGCGGTGGCGGGCCATGCCAACCGGATCGAGGTCGAGGTGCATGCCGACCATTCCGTCACCATCCGCGACAATGGGCGTGGCATCCCGATTGACCCGCACCCGAAGTTTCCCGGCAAATCAGCGCTGGAGGTGATCCTGTGCACGCTGCATTCGGGGGGGAAATTCAGCGGCAAAGCCTATCAGACCAGCGGAGGGTTGCATGGGGTGGGTGCGTCGGTGGTCAATGCTTTGAGCGATCGCCTGCGCGTTGAAGTGGCGCGCAACCGCGAGCTTTATGCCCAGGAGTTTTCACGCGGCCACCCGACCGGGGCGCTGCAAAAGGTCGGTCCGGCACCAAACCGGCGGGGCACATCGTTCACCTTCCACGCCGATCCGCAGATTTTCGGTCACCATCAGTTCAAACCGGCGCGGATCATGCGGATGGTGCGATCAAAGGCCTATCTGTTCTCGGGTGTCGAAATTCGCTGGAAGACGGCGGTGCCCGATGGCGATACGCCGCTGGAAGCCACGTTCCATTTTCCCGGCGGGCTGGCGGATTATCTGAAGGAACGGCTGGAAGGCTCGGCGACCTATGCCGACCGCGCCTTTGCCGGCAAGGTCGGCTTTACCGAGAAATTCGGAGTGCCGGGCTTTGTCGAATGGGCGATCAACTGGACGCCGGCGATGGATGGCTTCATCGGCAGCTATTGCAACACGGTGCCGACGCCGGAGGGCGGCACCCATGAGGCCGGCTTCTGGGCGGCGGTGCTCAAGGGGGTGAAGGCTTACGGCGAGCGGGTGAAAAACCGCAAGGCCGACCAGATCACCCGCGACGATCTGGGGGCGGGCGGCTGTGCTCTGGTCAGTTGCTTCATCGCCGAGCCGGAGTTTGTCGGCCAGACCAAGGACCGGCTGGCCTCGGCCGAAGCGGCGCGGCTGGTTGAGGGCGCGGTGCGCGACCATTTCGACAACTGGCTGGCGGCGGATACCAGGGCGGCGGGCGCGATCCTCGATTTTCTGGTGCTGCGGGCGGATGAGCGGCTGGCACGGCGGGCGGAAAAGGAAACCGCGCGGAAGACCGCGACCAAGAAGCTGCGGCTGCCGGGAAAGCTGGTGGATTGTTCGGCCACCTCACGCGAGGGGACGGAGTTGTTCATCGTGGAGGGGGACTCGGCGGGTGGCTCGGCCAAGATGGCGCGGGAACGCAAGTTGCAGGCCTTGTTGCCGTTGCGCGGCAAGATACTGAACGTGCTGGGGGCGGCGTCGGCCAAGATGGGGCAGAATTCCGAAATATCCGATCTGTGCCAGGCTTTGGGGGTCGGGATGGGGACCAGGTTCAACATCGAAGACCTGCGCTATGAAAAGGTCATCATCATGACCGACGCCGATGTCGATGGCGCCCATATCGCGGCGCTGCTGATGACTTTCTTTTTTACGCAAATGCGCCCGATGATTGATCGCGGGCATCTGTATCTCGCCTGCCCGCCGTTGTACCGGCTGACCCAGGGGGCAAAGCGGCTGTATGTGGCGGACGATGCCGAGAAGGAGCGGATGATGGCGGTGGGGCTGGGGGGCAAGGGTGCGATCGACGTGCAGCGCTTCAAGGGGCTGGGCGAGATGGACGCCAAGGATCTGAAGGACACCACGATGAACCCCCTGACCCGCAAGCTGATAAGGGTGTCGATTGACGAGGATGAACCGGGGGAGACGGGGGATCTGGTCGAGCGGCTGATGGGGAAAAGGCCGGAACTGCGGTTCCAGTATATTCAGGAGAACGCAAGGTTTGCGGAGGAGTTGGATGTTTGAGGGGGGTTATTCAGCATCATGTTCATCTGCGGGGCGAAAGGTCAGCCAACTTGGAGATTCCTTCAACAGTTTCAATGCATTCCAATTGTTGTCATTCCGATACCCTCGTGCAATTTCCGCAATCTCTTCGTTCTTTTTCAACCCTAAAGATAAAATATTAAGGAAATAGACTTCATCGCCAGAATAATGGGATATCGGATGAGTGTCGAGTGACACTTCTAATTCAATGGTGGCAAATCGACGAATACAGCCTGCAATAGCGTTTGTCGCATCTTTCATCATCGGCAGATTTGCGCTGTCAACTGTTGCCCTTCCATTCCTGACATCATCGTCGGCGTGAGCAAGGCGTTTATTCCGTTGGCTGCGCGCAAACGCAGTTCTTGCTATTGCCTCGTCCAAGCGCTTACAGAGCTCAAGGTCTGGTGCGCCGGTAAGATAGCCGGGTAAGCGCCTTACGGTGATGTTTTTATCAGAAATTTTCTTCGCTTCAGGCGAATCGGTCATCCGGCAAATTGAAAGCATCGCGGACTCAAACATGCTTTTCTCAAAGTAGTGAGCCGTAATTCCAGAACACTGGTTCAATAATGTGACGCGCTCTTGATTGGTTCCAAACAGAGCGTTGTATATTCGCCATTGGATTCTCAGCCGATATAAATCGTTCTCAAGGTTATAGAAAAAGCGACCCGCTTCGTCTCCCAACTTTTCTATTCTGGATTTTAGATGCTCATCCGGCTTCAATGTGTTCAATTTCCAGCTCCCAAGATCACTTCCTATCGTTGCAGGCATTTTCCATTTCGACAAGCGTGAATATGTGGTTGATTGTTGTTCACCCCCCGTTAACCGTTTTCCCCCATCCTCCCCCTTGCCACTCCCCATAAATGTATGTATATAAATGCCGACATGGGACGACGCCAAATGCCAGACAATCCTCGCCAAGCATGGCGTGGATTTCGCGGATATCGAGCAGTTCCAATGGGATAGCGCCATCACTGAACTGGACGACCGATACGACTATGGTGAGGCGCGCGAGATCGGGTTGGGGTTGATTGGCGACCGGGTTTACTATGTGGCCTATACCCGGAGCGGCGAAGCAGCCAGGATCATCAGCCTGCGCAAGGCGAACGGAAGGGAGGTGCGGAAATGGATCAGGTTAAACGGGTGAGGCCGCAGGTCCACATTCCCACGCCTGAAGAAGATGCCGCGATCACCGCTGCGGCGATGGATGATCCGGATGCACAGCCGTTGACCGATGCACAACTCGACCGCGCCCGCCAGGTCTGGGACTTCCCCGATCTGGTCGCAGACCTGCAGAAACACGGCTACCTCGGTCGCCCTCCGTTGCCAGAGGCCGAGCGCAAACAGCGGGTGACGATGTATCTCGACCCCGACGTGCTGGCCAAACTCAAGGCCGGGGGCAAGGGCTGGCAGACGCGGGCGAATGCGGCGCTGCGGGGGGCTTTGGGGCTGGAACCGTGAGCCTCGCGCGCCAGGCCGGTTCGGCCAGCCGCCGCGACCACATCGCCTGAAATCCGGGCCTCGCCTGACAGGTGGCAAGCCATGCGGCAAGCCATGCGGTAACGGCGGGGCAGGTGGCCATCAGCGGCGCGTGGGCCGCGACACGGCGCACCCCTTGAGCCAAATCGAGTTCTGCCGCAAGGAAGACGTGCCCCACCGTCTGGCGGTTCCAAGCCATATGGCGGTTCAATCTGCCGACTTCCTGCGCATAAAACTCTTGCAGCGGGGGGCTGTGTTGCCATCCCTCCGCTTCGTCGGCCGTGTCATGCTGCAACTGCGCCAAAAATACTCCTGCGCCGATTAATCAGACTTGCCGGGACACCTCGACAGAATCGGGCCCATGGTCTAGATTGGCGTCGGAACATCCGGTGAAGCGATGACCCTGTCCCCTGCCGTTGAACGGGCCGTTGACCTCTGCTACGAGGCGATCCTGCTGCCACAAACCTGGACCGGTGCGCTTGACCATCTTGCCAGCGCACTGGGCGGGAATGGCTGCAATTTCCTTGCGCATGACCGGGCTGACCGCGTGGTGGCGTTCATGCACTCGACCCAGATGGGCCGCTGGCAGGAGCTTTGGGCGCAAAACTCCGACTGGGCGACCGACCTTTGCTCGCCCCGCGGGGCACCAAGGGTCAGGGCGGGGGCGCGGTCTCTGCTGCAATCGGATCTGTTCGCCGAGGACGAGGTCCGGCTGTCGCGGTTTCACCGGGAAATCGCCGGGCCTGCCGACTGCCTGCATTGGGCAAGCGCCAGCTTTCTGGTCGATGGCGACGCCTGGTGCATGCCGGTATTCCGGCCACTGCCCTTTACCCGCGCCGACACCGGCCAGTTCGCCGAGGTTTCGCTGCATCTGCAGCGGATCATCCGGATGAGCCGCGCTGCGGTCGGCGCGCGCGACGAGTCCGAACTGATGGCGCTTGATCGTTTTGGCCGCGCAGCGATGCTGGTTGACCGGGGTGGAAGGGTCAGCCGGATCAACCGGGCCGCCGAGGCGCTGATGTCGGAAGACTTCCGCCTGCGCGGCGGACGGCTTTTTGCCGCTGACCGGCAAAGTCAGGATCGGATCGACGCGCTTTTGCATTGCATCCGGGCTACGGCCCCGGGTGCGTTCCTGACAGCGCCGATAGCCCTCGTCAGCCGCGACGGATTGCCGTGGCTCGCCATCGACACCCTGCCTCTCGGGCGGCGCTACGAAGAGAATTTCACCGGCGAACGCGTCATTCTGGCGATCAGCGACCTGACCGAAGCCAAAGCCGGAACCGAGGCGACATTGCGCTCGATCTTCGGGTTGACGCCGGCCGAGGCGCGGCTGGCGGCGGCATTGTCGCGCGGCAAGAGCCTCGGTCAGGCGGCGCACGATTTCGGTGTGGGATCGGTGACAATGCGCAGCCACCTTAAAAGCATATTTGCCAAGACCGGCACCGGGCGTCAGGCAGAACTGGTCGCCGTTCTCGCCCGGATTTGAATTTGGCCAGCATCTCCCCTGTTTGAAGGAGGTGCCTCGCCGCCATCGGTGCGATGATCGGGCCAGTTGTCTTGCGGCGACTGCGCCAGAATGTCGGCGTTTCCAGCCTGCAGCAATCCAAGGCAGACAGGGCGGACCTGTCGGACGAAACCTGTGGGGGTATCATGCGAGCAGCCGGTCGGACCGGACTGAAATCCTGGACCAACCGGCTTTGCCGCCACCTCACCGGTTGGGGCCGGACCTTCCGCCACCGTGGCGCGAAAGCGCCGGTCGTGAACCGGTCCCTGGTCGTCGGCGCACTGCTGGTCCTGTCGAGCTTTTCCGGTGCCGCAGCGCTCGATCCCTTTTGGTCTGGCGAAGAACTGCGCGCCATCACGCGCCTGTCGATTGCGAAACTTCACAAACTGCTGCCGGACCCGTCCAACCGCGTGGCCGATGATCCGGCGGCGGCGGCACTTGGCAAGGAATTCTTCTTCGACACCCGGTTCAGCGCCAACGGCAAAGTCGCCTGTTCGACCTGCCATATGCCCGACCATCAGTTTCAGGATGATCTTCGGGTGGGCCGCGGCATTGCCGATGGCACCCGCCGCACGATGCCGATCGCCGGGACCGCCTACCTGCCGTTCTTCTTCTGGGACGGGCGCAAGGACAGCCAATGGTCACAGGCGCTTGGTCCGCTGGAAAACCCGCTCGAGCATGGCGCTGACCGGACCATGCTGGTGCAGTTGATCGCCGCCAACTATCGCACTGAATATGAGGCAATCTTCGGCAAGCTCCCCGATTTTGGCGCGCTGCCGCCGCATGCTGCCCCTGTTGCCGCCCCAGAGGTGGCGCTGGCCTGGCAAAAGCTGAAAACCGAGCAAAAGCTGGCGGTCAATCTGACCTTTACCAACATCGGCAAGGCCGTCGCAGCCTTTGAACGCACAATCGCGCCGCCTGCGACCCGTTTTGATGCCTTTGCCGCAGCGCTGGCTGCGAACGACGAACCGGCGGCAAACGACATCTTTTCCGCGCAAGAGCGCAACGGGCTGAAGCTGTTCCTCGGTCAGGGCGATTGTGTCCGCTGCCACGGCGGCCCGCAGTTCACCGACATGCGCTTTCACAATCTTGGTTTGCCCGATACCAGCAGGAGGAAAGACAGCGGACGCAGCGCTGCGGTGCTCGCGCTTGCGCAAGATCCGTTCAATTGTCTGGGCGATTACAGCGACGCCGTCGGACCGGCCACCTGCATTGAGGTCAAGCTTCTGCGGCTGGACAGTCCGGATTTTCTTGGCGCTTTCAAGACCCCCACCCTGCGCGGCGTGTCCCAGCGCCCGCCGTTCATGCACACCGGGCAGCATGCAACAATGCAGGATGTGCTGAAATTCTACAACGAGGCCCCAAAAGCGGGCTTCGGCCTGACCGAGTTGGGGCATCCGCTGAAACTGTCTGACCCGCAGCTTTCCGACCTTGAAGCGTTCCTTGAAACGCTGAACGTCGTTGGTGCGCCTGCAAACTAGTCTGTGCCGACGTTGCCGCTGCACCAGTCCGGTGTCAATTCCGGCGCCATCCGTGCTAGGTCGGTTCCGCCAGCCGTTTGGCCCACATCGCCCGAAACGCCGGGCGGGCCTGACAGGCGGCAAGCCACGCCACTATCGCGGGGCAGGCTGCCATCAGCGGCGCATGGGCCGAGGCGTAGCGCACCACCTCTGCCATGTTGATATCCGCCACGGTAAACCGGCCGTCCACCATGTGGCCCGCCGCTGCCAGATGACGGTTCAGCGTGGCCATCGGGCGTTCCAGCTTTGCAGCGGCGGCGGCGATCAGGGCGGCCCCTTCGGGCGTTCCCGCGCGCTGTTCGGCATAGGGGTAATAGATGTCGAGTGCCGCGCTCTCGATGCCGGAAACCGAGAACAGCGCCCATTGCTGCATCAGCGCGTCTTCGCGCCCATCGGCAGGGGCCAGCGACCCGCCGGCCTTGCGCGCCAGATACAGGTTGATCGCCAGCGATTCCGCCAGCACGAAGCCATCATCGTCGATGCAAGGCACCTGTCCCGCCGGATTGACCGCCAGAAAGGCAGGGGAGGCGGTGTTGAGCGGGCCGGTGGCGGCATCGTTCAGCCGGTAAGCCTGAATCACCGGAACATGGATGAATTCGATCCCAAGCTCTGCCATCAGCCAGAAATTCCGCGTCGCCCGCGAGCGGTAAACACCATAGATGGTCAGCATGATCGGTTCCTCCCCGGTTTGAGCCTAACAATCGCCCAGCCGGAACGGAAGCGGCGATGCGCTTCAATCGCGGACCTTGTGGCGCGCGACATGCTGCCGTAAATTGCGGCATGCCACGGGCGCTCCTCAGACTGATGGTTGCAACCGCGCTTGCCCTGCCGGCGGGTTATGCCGCTGCACATCCGCATATCTTCATCAACACCGGGCTGGAACTGCAGTTCGATGATGCGGGGATGCTGGCGGCGGTGCGCATCGTCTGGGCCTATGACGATTTCTATTCGCTGTCGACGCTGACCGACATGGGGCTTGACCCCGATGCCGATGGCCGTCTGACGGCGGTGGAAGTGGCGGCGTTGCAGGGCTTCGACATGCGGTGGATCGAGGGATTTGAGGGCGATCTGTATCTGCAGCAGGGCGCACGCGGGTTGCAGCTTTCGGGGCCGCAGGCACCGACGGCGGCGGTGATCGGCGGCCGTATCGTCACCACCCACCTGCGCCGGGTTGACCCACCCGCCGACCCGGCAGAGGGGCCGGTGGTGATCCGGGTCTATGATCCGACCTATTACACCGCCTATGACATCACAGTGCCGGTCCTGTTCCTGGGGCGGGAGGATTGCGACGCGGCACTGGTATTGCCTGATGAAACCCAGGCCAACGCCGCACTGGCTGCGGCACTGGCCGCACTTGGCCCGACGCAAACGCTGGAAGATGCCGGGGTAGATGTATCGACGGCGATCGGTGGCGCTTTTGCCCAGCAGGTGGTGGTGACATGCAGCGGGTAAGGGTGCCCGCACCGCGCCGCACCCTGGCCCTGGCCCTGGCCGGGGCAGTTGTGGTTCTGGTGGTGGCAGTGCTGTGGCTGAGCGGCGGGTTCAGCGACCTGGTGGCGCTGGCCATGGCACTGCAGCGGCAGTTTCAAAACCAGATGGCGGCGGCGCTGCGGTTGCTCAAACAGGGCGATCCCGGCGCGGCGGCGGCGCTGATGGTGCTGTGTTTCGGCTATGGTTTCCTGCATGCGGCGGGGCCGGGCCATGGGAAATTCCTGATTTCCGGTTATGGCTTTGCCACCGGGGCGCGGCTTTGGCCGCTGATGGCGATTGCCCTGGCTGCCAGTGTTGCCCAGGCCAGCGTGGCGGTGGTGATGGTCTATGCCGGGGTTGCCCTGCTGTCCTTGACGCGCGACCAGTTGGTGGCAACGGCGGATCAGACCCTGGTCACCGTCAGCGCTGCGGCCATGGGGCTGATCGGGTTGTGGCTCCTGGCGCGCGGGGCAGCCGGGGTGTGGCGGCAGGTTCGGCCGGGCGGTGGCAGGGCAAGGCACCGAGCCGATCAGGGCAAGCCAATGGTGCAGGGCGATGAGGACCACCATCACCATGATCAGGATGGCAATTGCGACCGTTGTGGCCATTCGCATGGGCCAACGGTGGAACAGATGGCGCGGGTGATCGGGTGGCGCGACGGAGCGATGCTGGTGGGCGCAGTGGCGCTGCGGCCCTGCAGCGGCGCGCTTTTCCTGCTGGTGCTGACCTGGCAGATGGGTATCGGCCTGTCGGGTATTGCCGGGGCCTATGTCATGGCGCTTGGCACCGCGTTGGTCGGGGTGTCGGTTGCAGTGCTGGCCTTTGTGGCGCGCGGCAGTGCCATGGAATTGGCTGACCGGCTGGGGTGGCTGCGGATTGCCGCCCCGCTGGCGGAACTGGCTGTCGGTGCCGGCGTGGCCCTGTTTGCCCTGAACATGCTGGCCCTCTGAGCCTGCACTGGCTCAGGCAGTCAGGCTTGAAGCCCGCAGGGCACTGCGCTAGATCGGTTCAGGCAATGACAGAATCTCCAGAATCAATCTAACCTACTGATTTTACACAAATCAGGAAAACCGGTTCCCACTTTCCCCTGATTTGCTTCAAGGCAGAACATGGCCCTCAGACAGACATATCGGATGCACGCTGCGGCAGTGCTGAGCCTTGGGTTGCCACTGATCGGCAGCCATCTGGCGCAGATGGCGCTGCATGTCAGTGATACGATCATGCTGGGCTGGTATTCGGTTGAAGCCCTTGCCGCCGTGGTGATGGGTGCCACGCTGTTCTTTACGCTGTTCATCCTCGGGTCGGGTTTTGCGCAGGCGGTGATGCCGATGGTGGCGTACGCGGTGGCCAGCGGCAATGAGGCCGAGGTGCGGCGGTCGGCACGGATGGGGCTGTGGCTCAGCTTTGGCTATGGGCTGGCAGTGATGCCGGTCATGTGGTGGTCGCAGGCGCTGCTGCTGGCGATCGGCCAGCAGCCGGAAGTTGCGGCGCTGGCACAGGAGTTCCTGCGGATTGCCGGGGCAGGAATGGTTCCTGCGCTGGTCATCATGGTCCTGAAAAGCTACCTTGCCGCCCTGCATCGCACCCAGGTGGTGCTGTGGGTGACGGTCGGTGGCGTTGCGCTGAATGTCGCCGTGGGCTGGGTTCTGATCTTTGGCCAGTTTGGCGCGCCCGAGCTTGGGGTGCGCGGTGCCGCCATCGCCTCGGCCGCAACCCAGGCCGTGACGGCGACGGCCCTGATGGCCTATGCCAGCCTGTTCGGCCCGATCCGGTCCTATGGCCTGTTTCGCCGGTTCTGGCGGTCGGATCCGGTGGCGCTGCGGCAGGTCTGGCGGCTGGGCTGGCCGATCGGGCTGACCGGCCTGGCGGAAAGCGGGCTCTTTTCGGCGGCGTCAGTGATGATGGGCTGGATCGGGACCCGCGATCTGGCGGCGCATGGCATTGCGATGCAGGTGGCGGCGATCACCTTCATGGTGCATCTGGGGCTGTCCAATGCGGCAACGGTGCAGGCGGGCCGCGCCCTCGGTCGTGGCGACGCCGAGGCGCTGACCGAAGGCGCGCTGACCGCCATCTCGCTGTCCGCCCTGTTCGGGATGCTGGCAGTGGTTGTGCTGCTCGGCTTTCCCGGCCATCTGATCGGGCTGTTCCTGTCGGACCACGACCCCCAGCGGGCAGAACTGATCCGGATCGGCAGCGGGTTGCTGGCCATGGCAGCGCTGTTCCAGTTCTTTGACGCGGCACAGGTGATGGCGCTTGGCCTGCTGCGCGGGGTTCAGGATACCCGTGTGCCGATGGCGATTGCCGCTGTCAGCTATTGGGTGATCGGCATTCCCGCCAGCTACGTTATCGGCATTCGGTATGGCAACGGTGGCATCGGCATCTGGATCGGGCTGGTGATCGGGCTGGTCTTTGCCTCCGGCCTGCTGATGCTGCGATTCTGGAGCGGTACGGCGAGACGGGTTCAGGAGATTTGACTGCCAGAAGAAGCCGCGGGTTTCCCCCCCCCCCCCGGACCCCTGTGGGATATTCTTGAGCGGAAAATCGGGCAGGGGTGGTTTGGCTGCGATGGCGCGCTGGCCGCCGGGCGGTCAGGGACCGCTATTCCTCGGGAGAGGGTTGCCCCTTCATCAGCCGTTCCGCTTTCTTGCGCACCAGAACCGAACGCAGGTCATGCATCGCCAGCAGCAGATCATCGGTGACATTTTCCAGTTGGTCGTCGCTGGCCTTGGCTTGAATCCATTGCGTCGTCAGGTTCATGTAATCCACCGCGCGGTGGATATCGTCGATGTCGCGCTGGGTCAGCAGGGCGATCCGCGCTTCCATCCAGCGGCGGATGGCGGCCACGTCATCAGGCGATAGGGCGCGTTCGCCATGCCGCTTGATATCGCCGTTTTTCACATTGACGGTGGCAATCTGCTCCATGTCGATCCGGCGCTGGCGGTTTTCGGTATCGACCCGAAACACCGATGCGCCGTTTTCACGGATGCGGAAATAATAATCCGGCAGATCGCCCGCCATCGGTCCCCTCGGCTATCTCAATGCGGCGCAAAATCGCTGGATACGGGTGCAGGCCTCGGTCAGCGCCGCCTCCGATGTAGCGTAGCTGACGCGGAAGTTCGGCGAAAGCCCGAAGGCGGCACCAAATACCACGGCAACCCCGGTTTCTTCCAGCAGCGCGGTGGCAAAAACCGCGTCATTGGCAAGCAGGGTTCCGGCCGGGCTGGCCTTGCCGATGCAGCCCGCGATGGAGGGATAGACGTAAAACGCTCCTTCGGGCGTCGGGCAGGTGATGCCGGGTGCCGCGTTCAGCATCGCCACCACCAGATCGCGGCGGCGCTGAAAGGCGGCGCGGCTCATCGCGATATAGTCCTGCGGCCCGTTCAGCGCCTCGACCGCCGCCCATTGGCTGATCGAACAGGGGTTCGAGGTGGACTGGCTCTGCACCTTGGCCATCGCCCTGATCAGCGCCTCGGGCCCCGCCGCATAGCCCAGCCGCCAGCCGGTCATGGCATAGGCCTTTGACACCCCGTTGCAGGTCAGGGTGCGGTCATACAGCGCCGGTTCCACCTCGGCGGGGGTGCAGAATTCAAAGCCGTCATAGGCCAGATGTTCGTACATGTCGTCCGACATCACCCAGACATGGGGGTGGCGCAGCAGCACATCGGTCAGGCATTTCAGCTCCGCCCGGCTGTAGCCCGCGCCGGTGGGATTGGAGGGGGAGTTGAAGATGAACCATTTGGTCCTTGGCGTGATCGCCGCTTCCAGGATGTCGGCGGTGATCTTGTAGCCGGTCTGCAGCGGCCCGGTCACCACCACCGGCTCACCCCCGGCCAGCAGCACCATATCGGGATAGCTGACCCAGTAGGGGGCCGGAATGATGACCTCATCACCGGGGTTCAGCGTCGCCATCAGCGCATTATACAGTGTCTGCTTGCCACCAGTGCCAACCGAGATCTGCGACGGGCGGTAGCTCAGGCGATTATCCCGGGCGAACTTGTCGCAGATCGCCTGTTTCAGCTCGGGAATGCCGTCGACAGCGGTGTATTTGGTTTTTCCCGCCTGAATCGCGGCGATGGCGGCATCCTTGATATTCTGCGGCGTGTCGAAATCCGGCTCGCCGGCACCAAGCCCGATCACATCCTTGCCGGCCGCTTTCAGTTCTGCCGCCATGGTGGTTACGGCGATGGTGGGCGAAGGCTTTACGCGGGCAAGGGTTTCAGACAGGAAAGGCATGCTACACTCCGGGTGGTCGGAAAGACGGCTTGTCATAGGGTGCGGAGCAGGGGCGTTCAAGCGCGAACGGGGCAGCGATGCGGGAAACGGCGGAAACGCGGGCAAAGCGGATCAGGATGCGGGCCTGGCGGCGCGGGATGAAGGAGATGGATCTGATCCTCGGACCCTTTGCCGACAGTGAACTGCCCGGGTTGGACCCACCGGCGCTTGACCTGCTGGAGCGTCTGATGGCGGAGAACGATCAGGATCTGTACCGCTGGATCACCTCGGACACCGATGTGCCGCCGCTCTATGCCGCGCTGATCGCGCGTATCGGCAGCTTTGCCCGGCACAGGCATTTGCCACACAAAGGATGATGGCCCGGATTTTATACATAGTTTTGCCGGTTTAACCGAATTTTGGCACTTCCCCGTCACATTGCCCCGACCAGAGTTCGTTGACGGAGAAAATGATGTCACTTCATGCCCCCCTGCTGGATGCGCCGCGCCAAGGTTTCATGGCAGGCTATCTTGACAGTCTGGCGCTGGTCGAACGGCTGCACCGCCTGCTGCTGGATGTCATCAAGGATGAGTTCGAGCGGCTGGGCATTCTGGAAATCAATGCCGTGCAGGCGCTGTTGCTGTTCAACATCGGCGAGAATGAGGTGACGGCGGGGGAGCTGAAATCGCGCGGCTACTATCAGGGCTCGAACGTCAGCTACAACCTGAAAAAGCTGGTGGAGATGGGCTTCATGCACCATCAACGCTCCGAGATTGACCGCCGCTCGGTCCGGGTGCGGCTGACCGAAAGCGGTCGCCGGATACGTGGGACCGTGGGCGATCTGTTCGCCCGCCATGCCGAAGGGCTGGAAAAGCGCGGCGTCCTTGGCCTCAATGGAGTGGAGGAGATCAACAGTTCATTGCGGCGGATGGAACGCTTCTGGGCAGATCAGATCCGCTATATCTACTGATCCTGTCGGCACCGCCGCCCGCCTTGCAAACGCGGATCCCCGGTGCCTTGGTGCGGCTGCGGCTTCTTATTGGTTCAAATATCCACTCAACCGCTGCCACCTGCGGCGTCGCCCGACACCGCAACCGGCAGCTTTACCCTGCAGGCGCGGTTGGCCCGCTTTGGCCCAGCAGTGTTGATGACAATTCGCGCAACAGTTTGATGCGGAAGGCTGTCGGGAATTCATTGCGATTACGGGCATGGATCACAAAGGCACCGGGACCATGGATCAGTTCGGTGTGGAAATAGGGCAGGATATCGGCATCGATCCCACCAATGGCCAGACCATTGACGGTGATCCCGGTAAAATCCAGGTTTTCGTAGGCCGCGCGCGGCGGCAGGCCGTCGTTGTTGCGGCCATCCCCGGAAATGTCGAGGGTTCTGGCCGCGCAATCGGGGGCATCCTCCAGCAGCACGGCGGCAAATTCCAGTGCATGGCCAAGCGCTGTCGGCCGCGGCGTCGGATCGCGCAGACGGGTCTGGATCAGCCCGGACACCCGCTCAAGATCGGCGTCGTCCTTGATCTGGGTCCAGTCCAGCAGGATGTCCTGATAGCTGCGCCCGCTCCATTCAAAGATGGCCAGCGCCACCTTGTCGCCGGACGTCAGAAAAGCATCGCGGACCGATGGGTCGGCCAGTGCCGCCACCACACCCTCGCGCTGAACGGCATAGTCATGTGTCGAGACCGATTTTGACACATCGAACCCGAGCGCCAGTGCCAGACGGCAGGCCGCATCTGCCGCTGGTGCTGCCAGCACCAGCGGCGTCAGCAACAGCGCGAGGGCCGCGCCCCTTACCAATGGCCGACGTTGCCCATGCTGGCCCACGGCTCCGCCACCGGCAGACTGTCGCCCTTTTGCAATATCTCGATCGACACATCGTCGGGTGAGCGCACAAAGGCCATGTGGCCATCGCGCGGTGGCCGGTTGATGGTGACGCCATTGGCCTGCAGATGGGCGCAGGTGGCATGGATGTCATCAACCTCATAAGCCAGATGCCCGAAATGGCGGCTGTCTGACGGCAGGCCGCTGTCGCCATCCCAGTTGAAGGTCAGTTCCACCGGGCAATCGGGCTGGCCGGGCGGCGCCATGAAAACCAGCGTGAAACGCCCCTTTTCGCTGACATGCCGCCGGGTCTCTTCCAGCCCCAGCAACCGGTAAAAAGCGATGGATTTATCAAGGTCCAGCACCCGGACCATCGTGTGCAGATATCGGATAGTCATGGCGCGCTCCTGTTGGGATGGCGGCAGGATAGTGCAACGGCGGGCGAACACCATGGCTTTTTTGGGGGCAAACCGGATGCGGCATCTGCTTTGCCGCTTCACCGCATCCGGAGCCTGTTTCGGTTGGGGAAGGCTGGGCCAATTGTTGATCCAGACCAGGTTTGGCCGTCGCCAAGATCGCATGATCCTGCCCTGAACTGGAGAATTGACAGGTGCCAGTTGCGCCGCTAACACTTTGGCCCAACAAATAGACGGAAAAGTCGGATGGACGGGACAGGAGGGTGAACGGTGCGGCAGCCGCATATTGTGCCTGCGACGGGTTCAGCCGTGGACCAGATCGTTGAGGCGATGCGGTCGATGATCGCTGATACCGGCCTGAAGGTCGGCGACCGCCTGCCAACCGAGCGTGATCTGTGCGACCGGTTCGGTGCCGGTCGCAATACCGTGCGCGAAGCGATGCGGATACTGCAGGCTTACGGCGTTGTCGATGTGCGGCCAAAGGTTGGTGCCACCATCGTTGACAACCGGATGACCCGGGCGCTGGATCTGTTTTCCTTCAACGTCACTGAAATATCGCGTGAGACTTTCGAGGATATTCAGGGCTTTCGCGAACTGGTCGAAATCGGGCTGGTTCTGTCAATATTGGACGCCACCGGCCCGGCGGAAATGGAGGAACTGCGCGCGATCAATCGAACCATGGTTCAGACCAAGACGCTGATCGAAGCAGCCGAACTGGATTTTACCTTCCACACCCGCTTGGTCAGCCTGACCGGCAACAAGGCAATACAGGACATTTACCGGATCATGAAACCGGTGATCCTGCGGATCATGCAGCGCGGCAAGACCCGGCGCACCATCGAGGGAGAGACCTTTCGCGACCATGAGGCCATCCTGGATGCCGTCGCCCTGCGCGACAGTCTGGCCTATCAGTTCCTGATGCGCAGCCACCTGCGCTCCGGGCTGGCAAAATTTTGAGGCAGCGCCCGCGCGTCGGGCGACAGCAGAACAGAAGGGCGAAGCCCCGCAAAACACTGGTTCCGACAACACATCTGGGAGGATGCAATGACACGAAAAATTCTACTCTCGGCGCTTTTGGCCAGCGCCACATTCATCGGGCAAGCCGCATGGGCCGGCCCTGAAATCGTTGCGGGGCCCGGTGCCGACCCGGCCTGTTTCGCACCATGGTCTGCCGACACCAAGTATATGCAGTGGCCAGCCAAGGAGGGCCCGTTCCGTATCGCCGTCGTCAACGGCTTTGTCGGCAACACCTGGCGTATCCAGATGATCAAGACCGCCAAGGCCTTTGCCGAAGATCCGGCGATTGCCCCGAAACTGGCGGAATTCAAGGTGGTGTCCACCGGCACCGATGCCCCTGCCCAGCTTGGCGCCATCGAGGATTTCATCAACCAGGGCTTTGACGCCATTGTCACCATCGCGGTTTCGCCCGACGGCTTCGACCGGGTGATCCGCTTGGCCGACAAGAACAATGTGGTGCTGGTGCCGTTTGACAACGTGCTGGATACCGACGCGGTGATGCAGGTGAACGAAGATCAGCTTGCCATGGGCCGGATGTACGGCGACTGGGTGGTCAAGCAACTGGCCAAACTGGGCAAGACCAGCGGCAAGATCCTGGAAGTGCGCGGGCTGGCCGGTAACTCGGTGGACCGTGACCGCTCGATCGGCATCAACCAGGTGCTCGACGAATCGGGCGGCCAGTGGGAGCGGGTGTCGGTGGTCGGCAACTGGGATGATGGCACGGCGCAAAAGGTCGTCGCCGACGCCATTGCCGTTCATGGCCAGTTTGACGGCATTGCCGCGCAGGGTGGCACAACCGGTGTGGTGCAGGCCATGCTGGATGCAGGCCATCCGATGGTTCCCATCGCCGGTGAAGCCGAAAACGGCTATCGCAAGCTGCTTGCCGCCCATTCCGCCGACGGGTTGAAGGGGATTTCCATCGGCCAGTCACCAGGTCTGGTGGCCATTGCGATGAAAGCCGCCATCTCGGCGCTGGAGGGCAATCCGATGCCGCAGCTGATCGCGGTACCGTTGCCGATTGCCACCTATGACCAGTTGAAAGATGGCGTGAACTTCTGGACCGATCTGCCCGACAACTTCTTTACCGTGAATGAATTCCCGCCCTGTGGCGTGAATATCACCGGCCCCGCCATCATGGCGCAGTCGGAAGCCGATGTGAACTGATCCCTGTGGATGGCCCGGCGTTTTCCGGGCCATCCATCCCTTGCGATACTTACAGGATCAAGATGGCCCCGATTGTTGAACTGACCGGCGTTTCCAAGCATTTTGCCGGAATCCGGGCGCTGGAAAATGTTGATTTTGCCTGCAACCCCGGGTCCACCCACGCTGTTCTGGGCGAAAACGGTGCCGGAAAATCCACCCTTATCAAGATCATCAGCGGCGTATTCCGCCCCGATAGCGGGTCGGTGCAACTGAACGGGTCAGCGGTTGATTTTGCCAACCCCAGTCAGGCGGCGGCGGCGGGCATTGTCTGCATGTTTCAGGAATTGTCGCTGATCCCCGACCTGTCGGTGGCCGACAATATCAGCCTGTCAGACCCGCCGCGCCGCTTTGGCCTGATCGACCACCGGGCGCAGGTGGCGCGGGCCGAGGAATTGCTGGCGCGGGTGCGGTGCGAAGATGTCGATCCGCGCGCGATGCTGCGCGACCTGTCGCTGTCACGCCGCCAGATGGTAGAGATTGCCAAGGCCCTGGGGCGCAAACCCAGAGTATTGATCCTGGATGAGGCGACATCGGCGCTGACCGCCCGCGATGTTCAGACCGTGTATGACCTGCTGGGCCAGTTGAAGGCCGACGGTGTTGCCAGCCTGTTCATCAGCCACCGGATGCATGAGGTTCAGGCCCTGTGTGACCGTCTGTCGGTGTTTCGCAATGGCCGCCATGTCGAGACCTTCGACAAGGATACCCGCAGCGACGGCGAGATCGTGCGCCTGATGATCGGGCGCGATGTCGAGGCGAAGTTTCCGCCGAAGCCTGCAGCCAAACCCGGGGCCAAACCGCGCGAGCCGCTGCTTCAGATCAGCAATCTGGCGTGGGAAGGGCGGCTCAACGACATATCGCTGACGCTGGGCAAGGGCGAGATACTCGGGCTGGGCGGGCTGGACGGGCAGGGGCAGAAAGAGCTGTTGCTGGCGCTGTTCGGTGTGCTGAAAGGGGTTTCGGGCAAGGTGACGGTGGGCGGTAAAGACGGCATCCCGGCCTCGCCGGTCGCCGCCAAGAACGGGGCCACAAGGATCGCGCTGGTACCCGAAGACCGCAAGACCGAAGGGCTGATGCTGACGCTGCCGATTGGCGAAAATCTGGTTGCCGCCGCCTATGACAAGATCTCGCGCGGGCCGCTGATCGACCCGGCGCGCGATGGCGCGATGGTGGCTGCCGGGATCGAAAAGCTGAAGATCAAGGTTGGGTCCACCGCAGATCCGGTCACCACGCTGTCGGGCGGCAATCAGCAAAAGGTGGTGATCGCCAAATGGCTGATGATCGGCCCCGATGTGATCCTGCTGAATGATCCGACCCGCGGCATTGATGTCGGCACCAAGCAGGAGATCTACCGTCTGATGCGGTCGCTGGCCGATGAGGGCAAGGCGATCCTGTTCTATTCATCCGACTATGCCGAACTGATCGGCTGCTCCGACCGGGTGATCGTGCTTTACGATGGCCGCGTGGTGCGGGAACTGACCGGGGCCGAAATCACCGAAGAGGCAATCGTGTCGGCCTCACTCAACCTGGGGGATGCCGCCTGATGCAACGCTGGATAAGGCACAACCGCGGCTTTGCCGGCGCGCTGGCGATGTTTGCGCTGCTGTATATCACTTATAACTCGCTGCATCCGCGCGGCTTCTCTACTGCGGTTCTGGTGCAGAACGCCAATGAATCGGTAGCGATCGGCTTTGTCGCCATGGCGCAGACGGTGCCGGTGCTGATGGGTGGGCTGGACCTTTCGGTCGGCGCGGTGATGACGCTGACCTCGTGCGTGGCCTCGGCACTGGAGAGCGGCACGCCGCTGCAAATTGCCTTTGGCATCTTTGCGACACTGGCGGCGGGCACCCTGTTCGGCCTGATGAACGGCGTGATCGTGGTGTACGGCCGCATCCAGCCGATCATCGCCACGCTGGCAACCGGGGCCATCGCCATCGGTCTGGCGCTGTTGATCCGGCCGATGCCGGGCGGCGATGTGGATGGCGATCTGGGCTGGGCGCTGACCAACACGATCTGGGATTTCGCCGATACCTATGGCCTGGCGCAGGGCGGTAATGCACCCTGGCTGCAACCTTTCATCAATATCCCGGTGCCGTTGATCCTGTTGTTCGGCATTGCGCTGGCGGTCTGGCTGCCGTTCAAGCGCACCATCACCGGGCGCAGCATCTATGCCGTGGGGTCGGCGGAGGGGGCGGCCTACATGTCTGGCCTGCCGATCAACCGGGCCAAGATCGCAGCCTTTACCCTTGCCGGTTTCTTTGCTTCCTGTGCCGGGCTGTATCTGGCAATCCAGACCTCGTCGGGCAATGCCGATGCGGTGCAGGCCGGGGCCTATACGCTGAATTCGATCGCTGCCGTGGTGCTGGGCGGCACTTCGCTGGCGGGGGGCACCGGCGGGGTGATCGCCTCTTTGGTCGGGGCACTGATCCTGCGGGTGATCTCGTTCTACTTCCGCATTCTCGATATTGATCCGCTGCTGCAACCCCTGATCGAAGGGCTGGTGTTGCTGGGCGCCGTCAGTCTTGGGGCTTTCCGCACCCTTCGCGTCACCAACCGGCTGGACCTTTTCCGATGACCATGTTTGCCCGCCTGAGATTCGCACGCCTGAAACCGCAAGACCGCCCGATTGTCATCGCATCGGGGTTCATTCTGGCGATTCTGATTGCCGGAACCGGCTATACGCTGGCGACCTACGGCAACGCGCCGCTGTTTTCGCCAAGCTATCTGCTGCAGCAATTGCAGATCGGGTCATTCTTCGGCATCGCCGCCGCCGGGATGATGCTGGTGATCCTGCTGGGCCACATTGACCTGTCGATCCCGTGGACCTTGACCGCTGCGGCCATGGTCGCCACTGCGGTTGGTGGCCAGATGGCGATCCCGGCGGCGCTGGGCGTGGGGCTTTGTGTCGGTCTGCTCAACGGCTTCGGTGTTGCCTATCTGCGGATCCCCTCGATGATCTTTACCCTTGGCGTCGATACCGTGCTGCGTGGCCTGATGGTGGCGCAGACCGGAGGCTTTGCCCCGCAGGATGCCGCAACCCCCTTGATGCTGACGCTGGCCAAATCGCGGCTGCTGGGGGTTCCGGTGGCGCTGTTCGTATGGGCGGCGGTATCGGTGGTGATCGTGTTGCTGCTGACCCGAACCACCTTTGGCCGCTCGCTGTATGGCATCGGCACCAGTGAACGCGCCGCCTACCTGTCGGGTATCCGGACGCGGCGGGTGATTGTCGGCGCTTTTGTGCTGTCGTCGCTTTGTGCCGCCATTGCCGGGGTCTTGCTGACCGGCTATTCCGCCAAGGCCTATCAGGGGATGGGCAACGCCTACCTGTTGCCGGCCATCGCCGCCGTGGTGCTGGGTGGCACCAATATTCTTGGCGGGCGCGGGCGCTATGCCGGAACGCTGGTCGGGGTGATCCTGATCGTGCTGCTGAACTCGGTGCTGTCGATCATGCAGATGCCGGAGGCGTTTCGCCAGATCATCTATGGCACCGTCATCATCGGTATGCTGCTGGTCTATGGCAGGGGCGACCGGGTCACCAGTTGATCCCGGCCCTTGCGGGCCAGTCGGGCAAGCTGTCACGGAAGGATGGTGGGCGACCCTGGAATCGAACCAGGCGCGGGTCGCCCCGGGAGAGTTACAGTCTCCTGCCGCACCTTGCAGCGCGTCGCCCACTCAGGGGGGGATACTGAAGTGCCCGTGGTGGGTCAAGGTCGAAAAGACTGGCATTTGCCCGGTCGCTTCACCCTTGCACCGGCAATCTGGCGCCTTCATTGTCGGCTTTGGTTCAGGAAAGGCCTGCGCGGTGAAGAAACCGGATTGGGTGATCGACAAGGAACGGCTGAAACGCGCGTCGGCGGCGGAAACCGTGTGGCTGTTCGGGCTGCATGCGGTGCGTGATGCACTGCTGAACCCGGTGCGGGAACGGTTGCGGCTGGTGGTGACCAAAAACGCTTTTGACAAGCTGGAGGAGGCGATTGCCCATTCGGGGATGGTGCCCGAAATCACCGATCCGCGCGGTTTCTCGGTGCCGATTGACGAAGGGTCGGTGCATCAGGGCGTGGCGCTCGAAGCCAAGCCGCTGCAGTGGGGCAGTCTGGAGGAGCGTTGCATCAGCGGGGCAGGGCGGCCCCTGGTGGTGGTGCTCGATCAGGTGACCGACCCACACAATGTCGGCGCGGTGCTGCGCTCTGCCGAGGTGTTCGGGGCACGCGCCGTGATCGCCACCCTGCGCAACTCGGCCCCCGAAACCGGCGCTTTGGCCAAGGCGGCCAGCGGCGCGCTGGAGCGCCAGCCCTATCTGCGGGTCCGCAATCTGGCCGAAGCGATGGAGGATTTGGGCGGGATGGGCTATGTGCTGCTGGGGCTGGACGGCGAGGCCGAAGCCACGATTGCTGATGCGGTGGCTGCCGTGGCCAAGCGCCCGATCGCGCTGGTGCTGGGGGCCGAAGGGCCGGGGTTGCGGCAAAAGACCCGCGAAACCTGCGACCGGATGGTGCGGATTGCGCCTGTCGGGCCGTTCGGATCGCTCAACGTTTCCAACGCTGCGGCGGTGGCGCTGTATGCCGCAACCGCCGATTGAATCGGCGCGGCAGTGCGGCAACACCGCTTCGTTACCGCCGTTCACTGTTGCGTCAGACGGCTTTCAAAAGCGGCGTCCGTCAGTCATGTTCAGCGAATGATGATCCGCCCCGCCATGATGGATGTTTCGCGCCGCCTTCTGGTGGTGGCTGCCGTGGCCGCAGCGCTGGTTCCGGCGGGTTTTGCGGCTGCCGAAGGCACCCATGTCTACGCGCCCGGTGGGGTAGCCATCGAGGGCTACGATCCGGTGGCCTATTTCACGACTGGGCACGCGATTGCCGGGACGCAAGACCATATGCTGAAATGGCGCGGCGCGATCTGGCTGTTTGCCTCGGCGGAAAACCTGGAAGCCTTTGAAATGAACCCGGCATCCTTTGCACCTCAATATGGCGGCTTTTGCGCCTATGGTATGGGCGAGGGCGAGACCGCGACCTCTGACCCCCAGGTGTTCGTGGTCGAAGACGGGCGGCTTTACCTGTACCACAACCCTGCGACTCGGGCGGAAATGCAGTCCAATTTTGCCGCATATGTGTCGCGGGCCGACCAGCGGTGGCTCGACATGGCCCGGAATTAGCGCGCCTGGCGCTGCGCATCACAGCTTTGCGACAGGCCCTTCTCTTGGTTCATTCAAACCCTATATCTATCGGGAACGCAGGACCGGAACCCCTGTGTTTCGCTTCACTGTCCCTCGTTCCACACCTTGCGCCCGGCCTTTTGACCGGGCGTATTTTTATGGTATGACCGGGCGATGTTCTATTCCGATGACCTGCTGCGCCGCATCCTGACAGAAACCCGGGTGATTGCTTTGGTGGGCGCATCCGGCAACCCGGTGCGGCCAAGTTTCATCGTGGGCACCTATCTTGCGGCGCGGGGCATCCGGGTGATCCCGGTCAATCCGGGCACTGCCGGGCAGATGCTGTTCGGCGAGCGGGTCTGGCCCGATCTTGCCACGATTCCACCGGACATTCAGGTGGATATGGTCGATATCTTCCGCCGCTCCGATGCCGTGCCCGCACTGGTGGATGAAGCTTTGGCGCGGTTCCCGGCGCTGAAGGTGATCTGGATGCAGTTCAACGTCAGCCATCCTGCCGCCGCCGCAGTGGCCGAAGCGCGCGGGGTGACGGTGATCCAGGACCGCTGCACCAAGGCCGAATATCAGCGCCTGTTCAACGAATTGCGGATGGCAGGGTTCAACACCGGCATCGTCACCTCGCGTTTGGGCGGGTAAGGGTCAGCCCCGCCCCGCCTTTTCCGCGATGCCCGATTGCCCTTCGCGTCGCTCCAGTTCGGCCAGCACATCATCCAGCGTCAGATCGCGTGCAGCCAGCATCACCAGCAGGTGATAAAGCACATCCGCTGCTTCCGCCGCCAACCGCGCTCGGTCGCCCTTGACCGCCTCGATGATCGCCTCCACCGCCTCCTCGCCAAACTTTTCGGCGCATTTCTCGGGGCCAAGGGCCAGCAGTTTCGCGGTCCAGGAACTGGCGGGGTCGGCCCCCCGGCGCAGGGCAATGATGGCAGCAAGGCGATCCAGCGCGCTCATGTCAGCCGCATCGGAATGCCGGCGGCTGCCATATGGGCCTTGGCCTGCGCAATGGTGAAATCACCGAAGTGAAAGATCGAGGCCGCCAGCACCGCCGAAGCGCCGCCGATCATCACCCCCTCGACCAGATGATCCAGCGAGCCGACCCCGCCTGAGGCGATGACCGGCACCGGCACGGCATCGGCAATTGCCCGGGTCAGGGTCAGGTTGAACCCGGCGCGGGTGCCATCACGGTCCATGCTGGTGAGCAAGATCTCCCCAGCCCCTCTGGCCGCCATGGTCCGGGCGAATTCCACCGCATCAATCCCGGTCGCGCGCCGCCCGCCGTGGGTGAATATCTCCCACCGCCCCGGTGCCACCGTCTTGGCATCAATCGCCACCACGATGCACTGGCTGCCAAAGCGGTCTGCTGCTGCCGCCACCAAATCCGGGTCAGCGACGGCGGCGGAGTTGAAGCTGACCTTGTCGGCCCCGGCCAGCAACAGGGCCCGCACATCATGGTGGCTGCGCACCCCGCCACCGACCGTCAGCGGCATGAAACACTGCTCGGCGGTGCGGGTCACCAGATCGAACATGGTGCCACGATTTTCATGGGTGGCGTGGATGTCAAGAAAGCACAGCTCATCCGCCCCCGCTGTGTCATAGGCCTTTGCCGCCTCGACCGGGTCACCGGCATCGCGCAGGTTGGTGAAGTTGACGCCCTTGACCACCCGCCCATCGGCGACATCAAGGCAGGGGATGATCCGGGTTTTCAGCATCATTCACCCAGCAATTTCAGCGCTGCTGCCAAATCCATCGCTCCGTTGTACAACGCCCGGCCAGAGATTGCCCCGGCAATCACCCCGGTATCGCGCAAGGCGATCAGGTCGGCCAGCGACGAGACGCCACCCGATGCGATGACCGGAATACTGACCGCCCGCGCCAGCGCCGCCGTGGCAGCAATATTCGGCCCCTGCATCGCGCCATCGCGGTTGATATCGGTATAGATGATCGCGGCAACCCCGGCATCCTCAAACCGTCGCGCCAGATCGGTGGCATCGACCCCGGTATCCTCGGCCCAGCCCCGGGTTGCCACAAGGCCGGCCCGCGCATCAATCCCCACCGCCACCTGCCCGGGAAAAGCCGCCGCCGCCTGGCGCACCAGATCGGGCTGCTCGACTGCGGCCGTGCCAAGGATCACCCGGGCAAGGCCGCGTTCCAGCCAGCGCCCGATGGTCGCCATGTCACGGATACCGCCGCCAAGCTGCACCGGAATGGCAACGGTGGCCAGAATCGCCTCTACCGCCGCCCCGTTCACCGGCTTTCCGGCAAAGGCCCCGTTCAGATCGACCAGATGCAGCCAGCCGCATCCGGCATCGGCAAAGGCGCGCGCCTGTGCCGCCGGATCCGTGCTGAACACGGTGGCTGCCCGCATGTCGCCGCGCAACAGCCGCACACAATGGCCATCCTTGAGGTCGATCGCGGGGTATAGGATCATTGCAGCCTCTGCCAATTCGCGCGGGGTGTGCCATGGGCCGGGCCGATTGCCAAGCGCTGCTTTGCCTGCGAAGCGCGAAGCGCGACCTGACGTCAGGCTTGCCGCCATCGCCGCAAAACGCGAGGATTGCAGCAACAAGGGAGGATCCGTGATGAAGAAACCGGCTTTGCTCGCTGCCTTGCTGCTTTGTGCCGCCCCCGCTTTCGCCGACCCGGCCGAGGGAGTGTGGAAAACCAAACCGGATGACAATGGCAACTTCGGCCATGTTCAGATCGCGCCCTGCGGCGACCGGATCTGCGGTGTGCTGATCGAGGCGTTTGACGGCACCGGTGCGGTCTTGGCTTCGGAAAACATCGGCAAACAGATCATCTGGGACATGATCCCCGAAGGCGACGGCTATTATGACGGCGGCAAGATCTGGTCGCCCGATCGGGACAAGACCTACAAATCCAACATGACGCTGACCGGCGACAGTCTGGCGGTCAAGGGCTGCGTGCTGGGCATTTGCCGCGACGGCGGGACGTGGGCTCGGGTGAAGTAGCGCTTTGGTGCCAGCGGTCAGTCAGGCCTGTTCAAGGTCGCCAGTTCAGGAAATTGGCGATCAGCCGCAGGCCGGTCTGCTGGCTTTTCTCGGGGTGGAACTGGGTGCCGATCATGTTGGCCTTGCCGATGATCGCGGTGACCGGCCCGGCATAGTCGACATGGGCCATCAGGTTGGCGCTGTCGGCCAGTTGCACGCGGTAGGAATGAACGAAATAGGCGTGGTCGCCGGTTTCGATCCCGGCCAGAACCGGATGGGGCTGGTCGATCACCAGATCATTCCAGCCCATATGCGGCACCTTGAGGCCCGGTGCGCCGGGTTCGATCCGCCGCACCTCGCCCCCCAGCCAGCCGAAACCGCCGGTATCGTGATATTCGCGGCCCAGGGTGACCATCATCTGCATTCCGATGCAGATGCCCAGAAACGGGCGACCCTGTTGGATCACCGCCTGTTCGATGGCATCAAACAGCCCCGGCACCGCATCCAGCGCCGCCCGGCACGCCGGAAAGGCCCCGTCACCCGGCAGCACGATCCGGTCGGCACGGGCGACTTCTTCTGGCCGCGAGGTCACGATCACCCGCCCGCCGCCAGTTTCTGCCGCCATCCGTTCAAAGGCCTTGGCGGCGGAATGCAGGTTGCCGCTGTCATAATCGACCAGCGCAGTCAGCACCTATAGCGCCCCTTTGGTGGAAGGCACAGCACCGGCGCGGCGCCGATCAGGTTCCACCGCCTGCCGCAGGGCGCGGGCAACCGCCTTGAAGGTGGCCTCGGCGATATGGTGGCTGTTGATGCCGTGCAACTGGTCGACATGCAGCGTGATGCCGCCCTGCACCGCAAAGGCCTGAAAGAATTCGCGCACCAGTTCACTGTCGAAATTTCCGATCTTTGCGGTGGGCATCGCCACGTTCCACACCAGACAGGGCCGCGCCGACAGGTCCAGCGCCGCGCGCACCAGCGCATCATCCATCGGCAACAGGCAGGAACCATAGCGCTGGATGCCCGCCTTGTCTCCCAGGGCTTTGGTCAGGGCCTGACCAAGGGCGATCCCGGTATCCTCGACCGTGTGGTGATCGTCGATATGCAGATCACCGGTGGCGCGCACCCTGATGTCGATCATCGAATGGCGGGCCAGCTGATCCAGCATATGGTCGAAAAAGCCGACGCCGGTCTGGCAATCCGACTGGCCGGTGCCATCCAGATCAAGGCTGACGGAAATGCTGGTCTCGCTGGTCTTGCGGTCCTGGGTCGCGGTGCGCATCGCATTCTCCGGTGTTCTTGCGGGGTTATAGGCAGGGGGCGGCGTCAGGGGAAGGGAAAAGGGGCGGAAATGGCTTGGAATCCGGCTCCCAAGCGCTTCGGACTTTCGCGGTGACCCAAACGCTTCGGGTTGACAAGATACCGCTTGCGGCGTTTCGCCGGGTTGGCTGCTGGATGGGATTTCCACCATGGCGACGTTGAAAGATATCAGTCGGCATCTGAACCATTCGGTGACGCAGGTCAGACGGGCGCTGAACGACCATTCCGATGTGAATGAGGAGACCCGCCGCAAGGTCAAGGAAGCGGCCAAAACACTGAAATATCAGCCAAACATCACGGAGCGCAAGCTGGCGTCCCGTCGGTCGGTCGGTCTGGCATGGTTGGGCTGGTGATGACCCACAACCCCGATCTGGGGGCCGACGGCATGTGGCTGGAGATTGTTTCCGGCCTGTCCACCCAGTTTTCCGGTCGCGCCATCTGACCGGTCTGGGCCATCGCCGGATCGCGATGATAAATGGGGTGGAACACCGCAGCCATGTCGAGGCGCACAACGATGGATACCGCGCCATCGTGCGCGATCTGCGGGTGTTTCTGTTCGACGAGCCTTTATCGAACCTCGATGCCGCGCTGCGGGTGCGGCGTTTCAGTGCGCAACGCTGGGGGTCCGGTCAGAGCATCTGGATGTGGTGGACAGTGGCGCGGTCTGGTCCGGAGAAGTGGTCCATGCCGAAGATCTGGGGCCGGACAACTATCTGTTCGTCGATGCCTAAACCGATGAGCCGCTGCTCATTCGCCGCCCCGGCAAGCGGACGATCCCGCTGGGCACCAGGCTCGGGCTGCGCCCGCTGGACGGGCAGTTGCATCACTTCGATGCCAACGGCGCACCCATCCGCCGACAAGACCGAAGAAGCCGGTTACGGCTTCTTCACCACACAGCTTGGCAGCCGCGCAATTTTCGCGTAGCCCGCAGATGAAAACCCGAACCAAGAGGACATCATGGTCATCCGCACGGTCGTATGGGGCGAAAACGTCCACGAATCCACGAACAAGACCGTTGGCGAGATTTATCCCAAAGGCATGCACCAATGCATCGCCGATGCACTGAATGTCGACAAGGGCATCAGCGCCACCTGCGCCACCCTGCAGGAGCCGGAACATGGTCTGCCGGTCAGCCGTCTGGCTGAAACCGATGTGCTGGTCTGGTGGGGCCACGCCGCGCATGACAAGGTTGATGATAAGGTGGTGGAGCGGGTGGCCGAGGCTGTCTGGTCCGGCATGGGCCTGATCCTGCTGCATTCGGCGCATTTCTCCAAGATCTTCAAGCGTCTGATGGGCTCCCCCTGCAACCTGACATGGCGCGAGGCGGGTGAGCGCGAGCGGCTGTGGGTCACCAGCCGCAATCATCCGATCACCAAGGGCATCGGACTGAGCTTCGAGCTGGAAAACGAGGAAATGTATGGCGAGCCGTTTGGCGTGCCTGAACCCTTGGAAACCGTTTTTGTCAGTTGGTTTCAGGGCGGCGAAGTGTTCCGCTCGGGCCTGACCTACAAGCGCGGCGCGGGGTCGGTGTTCTATTTCCGCCCCGGCCACGAGACCTATCCGACCTATCACGACGCCAATGTGCAGACCGTCCTGCGCAATTCGGTCAACTGGGCCTATAATCCGGTGGCGCGGCTGGCCAACCCCAATGAGGCACCGAATGTGCCGGTGGATACCGCCCCCGAAAAGATCGTGGAACGTGGGCCAAAGCTGCATTCACATGGCGAAGAGGGGTTCCGCTGATGGCTGCCAAACCTGTGCGGATGCTGGTGTTGGGCACCGGTGGCATGGCGCGCAACCATGTCGAACATTTGAGCGCAATACCCGGTGTGACCATCGTGGCCGGGGTGGATACAAGGCCCGAACAACTGGCGAAGTTCTGCGATGACCACCAGATCGCCCAGCGGTTCACTTCGCTGGACGAGGCGATAAAGTGGGGCCAGTTCGATGCCGCCACCAACGTGACGCCCGACCCGGTGCATTACCCCACCACCATGGCGCTTCTGGCGGCGGGCAAGCATGTTCTGTGCGAAAAGCCCTTGGCCACCGATCAGGGCAAGGCGCGCGAAATGGCGGATGCGGCGGCAAAGGCCGGGGTCATCAACATGGTGAACCTGACCTATCGCAATGTCCCCGCCCTGCAAAAGGCGGCGTTGATGGTCGCTGCGGGCGACATCGGCACGGTCCGGCATTTTGAGGCGTCTTATCTGCAAAGCTGGTTGACGCAAGTGGCGTGGGGCGACTGGAAAACCGAAAGCCAGTGGTTGTGGCGGCTGTCGTCCAAACATGGCTCCAAAGGCGTTCTGGGCGATATCGGCATCCACATCATCGACTTCGCCACCTTTGTCGCCGGGTCGCAGCCTGCCGAAGTTTCCTGCCGCCTCAAGACGTTCCACAAAGTGCCGGGCGACAAGATCGGTGAGTATGTTCTGGATGCCAATGACAGTTTCGTCATGCATATGGCGCTGGAAAACGGCGCTTTGGGCACGGTTTCGGCCACCCGCTTTGCCAGCGGCCACCACAACGACCTGCGGCTGCGGATCTTTGGCGACAAGGGCGGGCTGGAGGTCAGCTTTGAAAAGGCGGTCAGCCGCCTGCGGTCCTGCCTTGGCGATGCCGTCAACACCCCGGAATGGACCGACGTGGAAACCGAGCCGGTGCCGATGGTCTATCAGCGCTTCATTGCCGCGATCAGGGGCGAGGGCGCGCCAGTGCCCGATTTCAGCCGGGGTGCCGACCTGCAGCGGGTGCTGGACCTCGCCGAACTGTCTGACGCCGAGGGTGGCAAAAGCCAGATGATATGACATCGAAGGCCTGACTTCGCCGCAGGAAGGGCGCGCAATCGAACGGAAAATGGGCGGTTGCGTTGCGGCGCGCCCGTTTTTTCATCTTTGACGGAATCCCTTGTTTTGATTGACTTTGCTGCTAGTCTGATAGTCGGAGCCGGTCGCGGAAAACGCCGGGTCGATCCTGATGGGAGGACTTCATGGATTTGAACTACAAGGCACTTGGTGCCACAACGGCGCTTGCCCTGTCGCTGGCCTGCAGCACGGCATTCGCCGAGCCGAAAACCTTGATGCTGCATCAGTGGGCCACCGGCTCTGATGCCGCATCCATCGCCAAGCTGGGTGAAATGTTCACTGCTGCCGGTGGCACATGGGAACAGACCGCGATTGCCGGTCACACCGCCAACACCCTGGCCAAGCTGCGCGCCGATGTGGTGGCAGGCAATGCCCCCGCTGCGGTTCAGCTGAAAGGCCCGGAAATCGCCGAGTGGAACCAGACCGGCATGACCGCCAACATGGATGAACTGGCCGCTGCCGAGGGCTGGGATAACGTGGTTGCGTCGCAACTGCTGCCGGTGATGAAGCCCGGTGGCAACTGGGTTGCTGCCCCGATGAACATTCACCGGATCAACTGGATCTGGGGCAACAAGGCCGCGATGGAAGCCTCTGGCGTCACCGAACTGCCGAAAACCTGGGCCGATTTCAATGCCTCCTGCGACAAGGCGGTTGCGGCGGGCAAGATCTGTCTGGCCCACCTGTCGGCCGACTGGACTGACGCCACCACCTTTGAGGTTGTGGTCTATGGCATGGATCAGGGACTGTTCCAGAAAGCCTTCGTTGAAGGCGATGTCGATGCGCTGCGCTCCGAAGGCATGATAAAGGCCTTTGACCAGATGCGCCTGATGGTGACGAAATACATGGATCCGGCGATTGCGGGCCGTGACTATGACACCGCGTCGAACATGATGGCCAATGGTGATGCGCTGTTCTTCATCATGGGCGACTGGGAAATCGGCGTGCTGAAAGCCGTGGGCAAAGAGCCGGGGACCGACATTCTGTGCGGTCAGGCCCCGACCGACTGGGGCAAGCCGGGATTCATCCTGAACTCCGACTCGGTGGTGTTCTTTCAGCAAAAAGACCCGGACTATATCGAGGGTCAGAAGCTGCTGGCGCACCTGATCCTGTCGCCGGAATTCCAGACCGCCTTCAACATCACCAAAGGCTCGATCCCAGCGCGGCTCGATGTGGACCTGTCCACCGGCTTCAACCCCTGCCAGCAATTGGCGCAGAAAGACCTGCAGGCCTCGATCGACGCAGGCACGCTGGTCCGCTCGATGGCGCACAACATGACGGTTCTGCAGAAGTATCGCGGCGCGATGATGGATTTGATCACCGAGTTCGTGAATACGCCTGAGATGTCGTCGGAAGATGCCGCCAACGCGATGGCGGATGCGGTTGAGGCGCAGATGTAAAAAGCCCGGGCGCGGGTTCATTCCGCGCCCACCGCTTACCGGGGAATTCAGGATGGCTACTTTGGTTGGATCGCCCGGCGCCTCGCAGATCGGCGCGCCGAGTGAGGTGCCGCGCGAGGCACTGCGCGACAGGCTGGCGCGCTGGGTGCCGTTCATCGTGCTGTTGCCGTCGCTGGTCGCCTCATTCGTCTATGTTTTCGTTTTCTCGTTCTGGACGCTTTACATCTCGCTCAGCAATTCGACCCTGCTGCCGACATACACATTCATCGGCTTTGAAAACTATGCCTCGCTGTGGTCCAACCGGCGTTGGGGGATTGCCTATACCAATCTGTTCGTGTTTTCGGCTTTTTATGTCGTGTTGGCCATGCTGATCGGTCTGATGCTGGCGATACTGATCGACCAGAAGGTGCGCGGCGAATCGGTCTGGCGGACGATTTTCCTGTATCCGCTGGCGGTATCATTCATCGTCACCGGCACGGTCTGGGGCTGGCTGTACAACCCCGGCAGCGGCTTTCAGTTCCTGATAAATTCGATGGGCTGGACCAGCTTCAAATTCGCCCTGACCACCGATCGCAACTATGCGATCTATGCCATCGTCATCACCGGCATCTGGCAGTCGTCGGGTTTTGCCATGGCGCTGTTTCTGGCCGGGTTGCGCTCGGTTGACGGTGATATCGTCAAGGCGGCGCAGATCGACGGGGCCTCGGTATTCCGGATCTATCGTCGGGTCATCCTGCCGGTGATCGGCCCGATCTTTCTGGCGGTGGCGGTTGTGATGTTGCAGTTCGCGATCAAGACCTTTGACCTTGCGGTGGCGCTCACCAACTCCGGCCCCGGCATTTCCACCACGTTTCCGGCGACTTACGTCTATGATCTGATGTTTCAGCGCGGTCAGATCGGCGAAGGGGCGGCGGCGGCGATGATGATCCTGGCCGCCCTTGCCGTGGTGCTGGTGCCCTATGCGCTTTACCTGTCGTGGGCACGCGGAAAGGAGGCCGGTCATGGCTGATATTGCCTATGATCGCGCCGCCGCCGGTGCCGCTCGCCGCCACATCTTGACCCGGGTGGTGATCTATGGCATTTTGACCTTGTTCGCGGCGGTCTATGTCCTGCCGCTTCTGGTGGTGATCGCCAATTCCTTTCGCGAGTTGCCGGAGATTTCGCAAAACGGCCTGATCGCCTTCCCCAAAAGCTTCCAGTTCGACGCCTGGCCCGAGGCGTGGAGCACCTATTGCATCGGCGGCACCTGCGAGGGGATGCACCGTTATTTCTGGAACTCGGTGCGCATGGTGGTGCCTGCCACCATCATCTCGACCGCACTGGGCGCGGTAAACGGCTATGTGCTGAGCAAGTGGAAATTCCGCGGGTCAGAGGTGCTGTTCACCTGCATGTTGCTCGGCGTGTTCATGCCCGGCCAGATCGCCTTGCTGCCCTGGGCCTTTCTGCTGGGCAAACTGGGGCTGGCAAATTCGGTCTATGGCCTGATCCTGGTGCACTGCATTCAGGGCATCAGCTTTACCACCCTGTTTTGCCGCAACTATTATCTGTCGATCCCCGATGACCTGATAAAGGCAGCGCGGATTGATGGTGCCGGGTTCTGGCGCATCTTCCGCCGGATCATCCTGCCGCTGTCGCCGCCGATCCTGATCGTCACCGTGATCTGGCAGTTTACCGGCATCTGGAACGAATATCTGTTCGGCGTCGTGCTGAATTCGGGCCAGCAGCAGCCGATCACCGCCGCGCTGGTGGCGCTGTCGACCAACGGCACCAATGTGCGGGTCTATGACGTGATGAGCGCCGCTGTGCTGATCGGCGCGCTGCCGCCGCTGCTGGTCTATTTCTTCGGCGGCAAATATTTCGTCCGTGGCCTGACCGCCGGCGCAATCAAATGAGGCACAGATGTCATCTTTGACGATCCGAAATATCCGCAAAAGCTTTGGTGCGGTCGATGTGCTGAAGGGCATCAATATCGAGGCCGACACCGGCGAGTTCATTGCACTGGTCGGCCCGTCGGGTTGCGGGAAATCCACACTTCTGGCGATGATCGCCGGGCTGGAAACCATCACCTCGGGCGAGATCTACATCGGCGACCGCCTGGTCAATTCGGTGGCACCAAAGGACCGCGACATTGCGATGGTGTTTCAAAGCTACGCGCTTTACCCCACGATGTCGGTGCGCGAAAACATGGCGTTCGGCATGGAAAGCCGGGGCGTGCCGCGCGCAGAGCAAAAGGCGGCGATTGCCCGGGTGGCGGCGCTGCTGCAGATCGAGCCGCTGCTGAACCGCAAGCCGGGCCAGCTTTCCGGCGGCCAGCGCCAGCGGGTGGCGATGGGGCGGGCGCTGGTGCGCGACCCGGTGCTGTTCCTGTTTGACGAGCCGTTGTCGAACCTTGATGCCAAGCTGCGCGTCGATATGCGCACAGAGATCAAGAAGCTGCATAACAACATCGGCAAAACCACCATCTATGTCACCCACGATCAGGTCGAAGCGATGACACTTGCGAGCCGCATCGCCGTGATGCACAAAGGCGAAGTACAGCAGTATGACGAGCCGGACGTGGTCTATAACCGCCCGGCAAACATCTTTGTGGCGGGCTTCATGGGGTCGCCGTCGATGAACTTCATCCCCGCCGAAGTGGTGCTGGCCGAGGGTCGCCCCTCGGTTCGGTTTGCGCTGAGCGACAAGGAAACCGCCACGCTGGCGCTGGCAGGGGCCGCGCCCGGGACGGGAGCCAGCGTGATCCTCGGCATCCGGCCCGAGCATTTCAGCCGCTACAAGGCGGAAATGGATGGCCGCCCCGGCATTGCCACCCTGTCTGCATCGGTTGAGGTGGTAGAGCCGACCGGGGCCGAAACCATGGCGGTGCTGCGGATCGGCGGCAAAGAGGTGGTCGGGCGCTTCGATCCCAATGATGCACCGAAACAGGGCGAAATGATGCAGCTTGCCGTTGACATGACCCGGGCTTGTCTGTTCGATCCCGCCAGCGAAACGTTGATCTGAGGTTCCGAAATCACTCTGTTTGCATCATACCCCAGCCTGGCGGGCCGCGTGGTCTTTGTGACCGGCGGTGCCAGCGGCATCGGCGAAGATATCGTCCGCGCCTTTGCCGCCAATGGGGCGAAGGTGGCCTTTGTCGACATTCAGCGCGAAAAGGGTGCGGCGCTGGCCAGCGAGCTTGGCGCGACCTTCATCCCCTGTGACATCACCGATACCGCTGCTCTGGTGGCCGCCATTGGCACCACGCGCGACCGCCTTGGCCTGATCGGGGTGCTGGTCAACAATGCCGCCAATGATGACCGTCGCGACATTGACGATGTGACCCCAGATTATTGGGACTGGCAGATGGATATCAACCTGAAGCCGCAGTTCTTTGCCTGTCAGGCTGTCCGCCCGCAGATGCAGGAACTGGGCGGCGGGTCGATCATCAACTTTTCCTCGATTGCCTGGCGCTTTGGCGCGGATGCGATGTCGGTCTATTCGACCGCCAAATCGGCGACGGTCGGCATGACGCTGGCACTGGGGCGCGGTTTTGGCCCCGACAATATTCGCGTCAACGCTGTGGAGCCGGGCGCGGTGATGACCGAGCGCCAGCGCGAATTGTGGTACAAGACCGAAGCGGATGTGGACCGCATGGTGGCCAATCAGGCGATCCGCCGGGTGCTTCTTGGCGAAGATATCGCCCGCACCGTACTGTTTCTGGCCTCTGATGATGCCAGCATGATCACGCGGCAATCCATCACCGTTGATGCCGGGGCCAGATAGCTTGCAAAGTGGGGCGCGATGAAACTGCAAACCGGCCTCAATCCCTATGGTCTGACCTGGCATCTGGGTTTGCAGGGCATGGGAACCCCGCGCGCCAATCCGCATGGCCGGGGATTGGAGGGTTTCATCGCGCTGGCGGAGGAGCTTGGCAGCAAGGCGCTGGAGCTTTGGGAGGGTTGGCTGAAAGACATGAGTGACGCCGATCTGGCGGCGCTCAGCCTTCGGCTGGATGATCTGGGCATGGCGCGGGTGGTCAGTTCCGGGCTGCAGCAGGGCGACATGGCGCTGCTGATCCGCGCGGCGCTGGCGCTGAAGGCGCGCCATATCCGCTTTGCGCTGACCCCGATCCTGTGCGGCGACCGTGCCGCCGCCGGGCCGCGCTGGGCGGAACTGGTGGCCTTGGTGCGTGACAAGCTGGGCCGTTATGCCCCCATGGCCGCGGCCAATGGTCTGGTGATCCTGATCGAGAACCATCAGGATTTCACCAGCCGCGAACTGGTCGGGTTCTGCGATGAATTCGGCCCCTCGGTGCAGATCGTCTATGACACCGGCAACAGCTTTCCGGTCGCCGAAGCGCCGCTGGATTTCACCGCCGTGATCGCCCCTCATGTCCGCCATGTGCATCTGAAGGATTACCGGGCGCAATGGACCGACGAGGGGCTGCGGCTGGTGCGCTGCGCCATCGGCGACGGCGCGGTGCCTTTTACCGGCATTTTCGAGATACTGGCCCGCCACCATCAGACCATGACCTGTGTGCTGGAACCCGGCGCGCTCGAGGCGCGGCACGTGCGGCTGTTCACCCCCGACTGGTGGCAGGGCTATGAGCCGCGTTCGGCGCAAAGCCTTGCCGCAGTGCTGCTCGCCGCCCGCACCAACCGCCTGCCCGACGATGCCGACTGGCGCACCCCGTGGGAACGTGGCGATGACGGCGCGCTGGAAAGCTATGAGCTTGACATGATCCGGCGTTCGGCCGCGAACATGAAATCACTTGGGATCATGTAGGAGGCCGTGGTGGCAAAGGAACTGGCGGGAAAGGTGGCCTTTGTCACCGGATCGGGGCGCGGGCTGGGGCAGGTGATGGCGCAGAAGATCGCGGCGATGGGTGCCGATGTCGTGGTGCATGATCTGACATGGACCGCGCCTGCCACCTTTGGCGAGAATGAGGATCTGGGTGCCGTGGTCCGCCTGATCGAGGCCCTGGGGGCGCGGTCAATGGCTGTCACCGGCAATATCGGCGACTGCGCCGCGGTGGCGCAGATGAAAACCGATATCGAGGCGAAATTCGGCCATGTCGACATTCTGGTCAACTGCGCCGGCGGCGATATCGGCGCATCGGGGGGCAAACCGGTGCCCAACAACGTGCTGGGTATCCCGTATGAGGATATCATCACCCTGACCAACAACAACCTGATCGGCACCATGATGGTAACGCAGGCCTTTGTTCCCGGCATGGTCGAGCGGCAGTCGGGCATCGTGGTCAATATCGGTTCCGCCGCAGCGCACGCCGGTTATTCCGGCGGGGCGATCTATGCCACGCTGAAAGCGGCGGTGGTGCATTATACCCGGTGCCTCGCGGCAGAGGTGCTGACCAGCGGAGTGCGCGTCAATGCCGTCAGCCCCGGCCCGGCCAAAACCGCCCGGTTTCAGGCGACACGGGTGGTGGAAAGCGCCAAGATGAACTCCAACAGCCCCAGCTTCGACCGCTACGCCGAACCGGCAGAGATTGCCGACGCTGTGGCCTGGCTGGTCAGCGACGGGTCGCGCTTTGTTCATGGTCAGGTGATCCGGGTTGATGGCGGGCTGACGCTGTTTCCGGGGTGAGATACGATGACCAACGACACGTTTGATGCTGATCTTGCCAATGATTACGACAGCCTGACCCGCCAGCCGCAACTGGCAACCAACGGTGGCCAGCGCTGGCCGGTGCTGCTGGGCTTAACCGGTTCGCGCGCCGATCTGGAAGGGGATGTGGGCGTGACCGGCATTTCCAGCGCGGTGCAGGCAGTGGTCAACTGGTATGGCCAGGCCGATTTCCTGACGATGAACGGCCAGCGCCCGGACATATCCCGCCAGGCAGAGGATGATCCGAACAACAGGAGGCGTGGCTGATCGGCGCTCCGTTGCAGCACGCGCCCAACCTCGCCTGCGCCCTCTCTCCCCTTTCTCACGTCTCGGCAGACAGCGCGCCGATGCTGATCCACCATGGTGACAGCGACGGGTTGGTGCCGGTGGAGCAAAGCCGCCTGCTGGCGGCGGCGAATAGAGCGGCAGGCGGTGTGGTTGATCCGGTCGAGATTGCCGGGGCGGACCATTGCTTCTGGCAGGGCGACACCGCTGCGATCATGCCGCAGGTCGTGGCTTTCCTGCGCAAGCATCTGCCGCGCCGCAACCCGCACCTGTTCACCCCGCCTTAATCCGCGCCGGACTAGGGTCCGGCATGTCAATCGCTGACCCCCGTCTGGCACAGGAACTCGCTGCCCAAGCGCCACAACTCTCGGCGCTGCGGGCCACCTTTCTGGTGGCGCTGCACCATGGTGTGATGCTCGCCCCCGGCCAGTTGCCCCGGATATCGGATGGCGACATGGTGCCCGCTGTCACCTCGGCGCTGGCGCGTGCCGGGTTTGCCAGCCGGATGCTGCGCCGCTGTTCGTGGAAAACCGCATCGCGGCTTGGCAGCGCCTATCCGGCGCTGGTGCCGATGCAGGACGGGCGCTGGCTCATTCTGGTGAATGTCATCGAAACCGCCGATGGCCCTGCCGCCGCTGTGATGGACCCGGGGAATGAGGGGGTGGGCGTGCAGCCGATGCCACGCGCCCGCTTTCTGGCCGAATGGCAGGGTCGCTTGCTGTTGGTGCGCCGCGAACCCGCACATGAGGAGGAGGGGCGGGCATTTGGTCTGTCCTGGTTCCTGCCCGCGTTGAAATCGCAGCGCAAATTGCTTGCGGGCGTCGCCGTGGCGGTGGTGACCAGCAACCTCATCAGCTTTTCGTTGCCGCTGCTGTTTCAGGTGCTGATCGACCGGGTGATCGCGCATCAGGCCTGGAACACCCTGTTTGCCGTGGTCACCGTGTTCGTGGTGCTGGCCCTGTTTGATGCGGGGCTGAGCTATTCGCGCCAGCGCCTGATGCTGATTGCCGGCGGCAAAGTCGATGCCCGGGTGGGATCGCGCACCTTTGCGCACCTGCTGTCGCTGCCGCTGTCGGTGTTTGAAACCACCGCATCGGGGGTTCTGACCCGCCACATGCAGCAAACCGAGAAAATCCGCGGCTTCCTGACCGGCCGGCTTTTTCAAACGCTGCTCGATGCCGCATTTCTGCCAATGCTGCTGACCATTCTGGCGCTGCTGTGCGGGCCGCTGACGCTCGTTGTGCTGGGTTTCGCCTTTGCGATAACCGGCTGCATTGCCGGGCTGCTGCCGCTGTTTCGCCACCGCCTCAACGCACTGTATCTGGCTGAGGCGGAGCGGCAGGCCCATCTGGTGGAAACCCTGCACAACATGCGGGCGGTCAAGGCGCTGGTGCTGGAACCGGCGCGGCGCAAAGCCTGGGATCAGAGTCTCGCCGCCACGCTGCGCCGGCAGTGGGATGTGGGGTCGATCGGGGCGCTGGCGGGGGCGGTGACGGGGCTGTTTGAAAAGCTGATGCAGGTCTCGATCATCGGCTATGGCGCGGCGCTGGTGCTCGAAGGGCGGCTTTCGGTCGGGGCCCTGGTCGCATTTCTGATGCTGGCGGGCCGGGTGACCGGGCCGTTGGTGCAGATCGTGGCGCTGATCAACGAGTATCAGGAGGCGGCGCTGTCGGTACGGATGCTGGCCGGCGTGATGAATCACAAGCCCGAACGCGGCAACCAGCCCCGCCCGTCGCGCCATGCCATTTCGGGGCGGTTGACACTGGATCAGGTCAGTTTCAGCTACCCCGGGGCCGCCAGCCCGGCGCTGGACCGGATCAGCCTTGACATCACGCCGGGTCAGATCATCGGCATTGTCGGCCGATCCGGTTCGGGCAAGACCACCCTGACCCGGCTGATACAGGGCATCGAGAACCCGCAATCCGGCCTGATCCAGATCGACGGAGTCGATATCCGCCACATCGATCTGGACCACCTGCGCCGCAACCTGGGTGTCGTGCTGCAGGAAAACCTGCTGTTCCGTGGCACGATCCGCGACAATATCTCGACCGTGCGGCCCGATGCCAGTCTGGAAGATGTCACCCTTGCCGCACGGTTGGCGGGGGC
>Ga0163144_10001220_pt1 | contig 60642 bp, 49 predicted proteins | sample OliLak19BULKMAT1_FD_123175 | JGI IMG/M metagenome (GOLD analysis project Ga0163144, IMG submission 123175) | Freshwater microbial mat bacterial communities from Lake Vanda, McMurdo Dry Valleys, Antarctica - Oligotrophic Lake LV.19.BULKMAT1 | ecosystem: Environmental > Aquatic > Freshwater >...
ATATCGATATCGATGCATCCGAAATTAACAAAAATAAATTCGCCCATTTTCCGATCAATGCCGACCTGAAAGCGACCTTGAGCAAATTGATTAAAATGGTTCGTCCCGGCAAATATGAGGAGTGGAATAAGCAAGTTGCCGAATGGAAGGCGAAATACCCGCTGAAATTCAAACTTACTGATGAAGTGATGTCGAATCTTTATATCAAGGATTTCCTCGGGGGCGATATCAGCGAGGTGATCATGCAGCAGCATGTGATCCAGCTGCTGAGTGAAATGACTAAGGGTGAGGCCATCATCACCACGGGCGTGGGCCAACATCAAATGTGGGCAGGACAATTTTATACCTATAAAAATCCCCGTTCCTATATCACGTCTGCGGGGGCGGGCTCGATGGGGTATGGGTATCCCGCCGCATTAGGCGCCAAAGTAGGGCGTCCTGATAAACAGGTGATCGATATCGATGGTGACGGCAGCTTCATGATGAATATCCAAGAGCTGGCCACTGCGCATATTGAAAAAATCGCCGCAAAGGCGATTATCTTAAATAACCAACATTTGGGAATGGTGGTGCAGTGGGAGGATCATATTTATGATTCAAACCGTGGACATACTTATCTGGGAGACCCGGATTTCCCCCATACGATTTATCCGGACTTTATTACCGTCGCCAAAGGGTTTGGGGTGAAGGCTGAACGTGTCTTTCATAAACGTGATTTGAAAGCCGCTTTGCAGCGGATGCTCGATTCTGAAGAAGCCTATCTTCTTGATGTTATTGTGCCTTTCACCGAGCACGTGATACCGTTCATTCCGGCTGGCAAAACCTACAAGGAAATTATTACCGAGTAAGGGGCTGACACTTTTTCCGACAAACAAAAAACCCGCGCAATTTGCGCGGGTTTTTTTGTTTTGAAATGAATCGAAGGGCGGTGATTACTTGGTCAGTGATGTCTGGGGTAATTTCGCAAGGATATCACTGACGATTTTATTAATGCGTCCGGATATTTGGCCATGATCATGGAGGACCACGAGATAAAGTTTACCTTGATGGAATACAGTCATCAAGTGGCCTGCTAACTCGATGGACATGGAGTGGACTTCCTTATAAGGAGTTTCTTTCAGTGAATCCTGAGCTTGTTTCAAACAGGCTGAGAGGGAAGCCCCGATCATGTCAGCGGGTAAGAGGGGATTAAAATCGCGTGCAATGGGGAGGCCGTCATCCGAACAGAGCATCGCCCCCGAAAGGGTGGGTAGGTTGCTGATGAGTTTAATCACATCTTTGAAAGTGAATTCACTAGCCCTGCCAAGCTTGACGATTTTTTTAATGTTATAACGAAGGATACAGGAATCTGCCTTTTTCCGGGAGAGGCCAGTCAGCTTGATAAAGGCATTCCGGTCTACATCAGGAACTTCCAAGATTTCGCTTATGTGGTAGAAGGCTCCTTTTGAATTTCTAAACTCAACAACATTTTTCGAGATATCGTCGGAGAGTCCAGTAAATTTACTTAAGTCTTCGGCATTGCATGAATTGATGTCCAACGTCGTCTGGCTCATATAGTTCAACTAATTAATACGATATTTGACACGCGGTAAAGTGTAAAAAATATTTTCTATGAAAAAAATTATTGAATCCCGTCCTCTTTCTCGCAGTATCACCTCTTGATGAACGAGGAAAAACGCCCCATTGACCGCCTTCTAGAGATTATGGACAAGCTCCGTGCCCCTGAGGGTTGTCCTTGGGACAGGGAACAAAACCATCAGACAATCAAGAAAGATTTGATTGAGGAATGTTATGAATTAGCGGAAGCCATCGATATGGGTGATGATGACATGCTTCGGGAGGAATTGGGCGATTTGCTCCTTCAGGTCGTTTTCCACGCGCAAATCGCGAAGGAGGAAGGCCGCTTTGACTTTGAGGCTGTCGCCAAGGAAATCGGGGATAAACTCGTCCGTCGCCATCCGCATGTCTTTGGGGAAGTGCGGATTGATAACTCAGAAGCTGTTCTCAAACAATGGGATGCGATTAAAGCCGTGGAGTATTCAGGCAAGGAGGGGGCCGCCCAGAGATCCTCGGCTTTGGATGGGATTCCCCGTGAATTACCCACTCTCCTGAAGGCGGAAAAAATCCTGAAGAAAGCCGGAAAAGTCGGATTCACTTGGAAAACCCCGGAAGCCGCCTTGGCAAAATTTGAAGAGGAAGCCAAGGAACTCGAAGAGGTCATAGGCTCCAGTGATGAAGCCGCGGTCAAGGATGAACTCGGGGATGTGCTCTTTACTTTGGTGAATATGATCCGCCTCAAAGGTTATTCCGCCGATGATCTCCTCGCTGCGACTATCCGGAAATTCGATGAACGTTTCCGTATCCTTGAAAACCATTTGAAAGAACAAAATCAGGATTGGGACGATTATTCTCTTGATGAAATGAATAAACTCTTCAAAAAACTTCGTAATTCTTGATGGTACCTTCAGAAATGGACTCGTTATGAAACAGACAATACACATTATTTCACACACTCACTGGGACAGGGAATGGTATTTGCCTTTCCAATCATATCGCATGATGCTCGTTGATAATATCGACCGGGCGATGGATATCCTCGAAAATGATCCCGCTTTCCGAGCTTTCCACCTCGATGCCCAGACAGTTGTCTTAGAAGATTATCTGGCTATCCGCCCGCAGAATCGTGAACGCCTCGAAAAGCTGATCCAGGCCGGGCGTATCCTTGTCGGACCTTTTTACCTTTTGAATGATCAATGGCTCGTATCAGGTGAAGCGATCATCCGCAATTTGCTCTTGGGCCGTGCTATTTGCGCAGCCTTTGGGGGTAAACCCATGCCGGTTGGTTATGTCGCGGATAATTTCGGGCATAACTCCCAAGTGCCCCAGCTTTTGGCCGGGTTCGGCCTAGACAATGCTGTCCTTGGCCGTGGAATCACTCCTGACAGTGTGAACGGGAAAAGTGAATTCATCTGGGAAGGGGCTGATGGCACCCGTGTCCTCACCCACATTATGGCCGGCTGGTATAATAGTGCCTATAATTTCCAAGACGATCCCGTTCAAGCCCTCGAATATGCAAAGAAAGTCCATTCCGTCCTTGGGAAATTCGCCAGCGGCTCCGAGATGATGGGGATGGACGGGTGTGACCATATTTTTGCCAAGCATTGGTTGCCGCGCATGATTGACGAGGTGAATAAACACCTTGGGGACACGGTACAATTCAAACACAGCACCATGCCCGAGTTTATCGAGGCCTTAAAGAAAACGGTTCCTGCCGATTTAACCCTTTACAAAGGGGAGTTACGCGAAGAGTTTTTTGCGACGATCGTTCAAGGCACTTTCAGTGCACACCCAGAGATTAAATCTCGCAATAACCAGGCCCAACGATGGATGGAGCGTTACGCCGAGCCCTTAAGTGTGATGAGTTGGATGAATGGTGGTTGTTACGATGCCGATTTCCTCTGGCATGCCTGGCGCAATTTGCTCCAGAATCATCCCCATGATTCCATCTGCGGATGCTCGGTCAACCAAGTGCATAAAGACATGCTCCAGCGTTTTGACGCCGTGGACGATATCGCCGGGAACCTGAGTACCCGCGGGCTCCAGCAAATTGCGGTGAACTTAGAACCTGTTTCCGCCGATGGGGTTCAAAAAGGCCTGCTCCTGTATAATCCGGGCGGATCAAAATTTGAAGGTTCACTCCGGGTGAAATTCCTCTATCCGCTGAATGAAATGATCGGGCATGCAGAGCCTGAGAATCTCGCTAAAATGACAAAAGAGATTTTTCCGTTTGAACCGTTTGAATTAATCGATTCCACTGGGCGCCGGGTCAAATACCAGATCATTTCGCGCAGGGACGGGGGCCGCCGCCGCAGTACGAGCCCGTATATGCTGCCCGATCAGCGCAAGGCGATTGAATTCGAACTTGCCCTCGAAGATGTCGGGATTCCGGCCCTCGGCCATGAGTTAATCCTCTGGAAATATGTCGAGCCGGTCAAACAAGTGGCCATCGGGGCTCCTCCATTTGAGGATCGTCCGTTGCGCGTGGCGCATGTGTCCGATGAGGTAAATGTGATGGAAAATAAACTCCTCCGCGTCGAGATTAACCCAGATGGGACGCTGAATTTACTCCAGAAGGATACTGGCTTCCGCCTCGAGAAAATCCATTATTATGAAAATGGTGGTGAGGCAGGTCAGAGTTATGATTATTTCAAATCCAAACGTGATGTTATTTATACCACGGTGGGCACTCCGGCTATTATCAGCCTGACGATCAATGGCCCGGTTTATGCCGAATATCATGTGCGCCAGGAATTCCGCGTGCCCCGGCGCAAGGACGGGGACGGGCGTAGTACCGATCTTTCGACCATTACCCTCGATACATGGTTTTCTCTGGCGCAAGGCCAGCGTTATGTCTCGGTAAAAACCAGGATCACTAATCCCGAGGCGATGGATTTCCGGCTGCGTGTGATGATTCCCACGGACCTGAAAGACGCCCTCGAGCATGATTCTGAGACGACTTTCGATATTAGCCGACGTTTGATCAAAATCCCTGAGAACGCCCGCATGCATAGCGGTTGTTGGCACTTTAAATCATTTATGAGTGTCACCGATGGAAAACGCAGTGTGTCTGTGCTGAACCGTTCCTTAGCCGAGTATCATGTCGAGAATACCCCGCGCAAGGAAATCGGGTTGACCCTCCTCCGCGCCACTGAGGCGGTCTTTGGCGCAATGTGGGGAACTGAAGGGGTCGATATTGACCGTTTCGGCACCGGGGTTTACGAGCATGAATATGCCATTTGCCCGCACAGGGGTGATTGGAAAGAAGCGGCCATCCTGCCCTTGGCTGATAGTTATCAAGCCCCGGCATTCTACGGAGTTTTCCCAAAATCCCTCATGAAAGGAAATTTGCCCCACGGCTACAGTCTGGCCGATGTCGCGGATAACCGTCTCAGGATCACCTCCCTAAAGAAGGAAGAAAACGGTGATGCCGTCATTATCCGGATCGCTAATTTTAGCGCAGATACTGTGGATGCAGAGCTGCTTCTCGGACAGGTCCCGGAGCAACTTGCCCGTGTCCGCCTCGATGAGACCGACCCCGAGCAAATTGCCCCCGCAAAATCGGTGAAATTGTCTTGGAAACCCAAACAAATTATCACCCTTCGCGCAAAATTTTCGAACCTCCCGGTATCCGGTGGTGACCACGGGCACACATTCCCATTCACGCAGGATTTTCTCGTGTGAAGCTTTTCTGAGTACGGGAAATGAAAACAGTGTTTTAGAAAAACCGCAGATTTGCACAGTTTCTTTTTACGGGAAATATCCGGTGGAGTCCGGGGTTATGAGCTTGGTCTTTTGTGAGGAATGGGAGGGGATTAAATCCATCAGTTCAAAAACAGGATCACCATGAGTTGTGTGGACAAGACGCGGAGGATCATGGTGAAGGGATAGACGGAGGCGTAGGAGAGGGAGGGGGTGTCTGAATTGGTCATTTTGTTCGCAAAGGCTAAGGCGGGGGGATCGGTCATGCTCCCCGAGAGGATCCCGCAGATGGTGACATAATTCATTTTCATGAGACCACGGGCGATAAATCCGATGATGAGGAGGGGGACCAATGTGATGATGGACCCGTAGATAATCCATATCCAGCCGCCTGCCAGGATCGTCGAGACGAAGCTGTGGCCGCTTTTGAGTCCGACACACGCGAGGAAGAGGGTGATCCCGATTTCCCGGAGCATGAAATTTGCACTGATGGGCATGTAAAAGCTCAGTGGCCCGAGCCTGCCTAAACGACTCAGGATCAGAGCGATAATCAATGGCCCGCCAGCGAGGCCGAGCTTTACCGGTGCAGGAACCCCCGGGAGACTAAATGGAATCATACCGATAAATACTCCCAAGGTAATCCCGAGGAAAAGGGGGATCAACTGGGGAAGGTTGAGTTGTTTGGGGGAATTCCCCACAGTTTGGGCAAATTGCTCGATGTCTTTTTCGCTGCCGACAGCGAGGACCGTGTCGCCGAATTGCAGGCGGATATTTGGACTGGCGGTGAACTCCACCTCGGCTCGACTAATACGGGTAATGGTGATCTGGTAATTCTGGGTAAAGGCGAGCTCACTGACGGTTTTTCCGGCGGCGGAATGTTTTGTAATGACAATCCGGATGGAAGCCAAGTGGCTGGCGACAGATTTCAGGTCGATATCCGAGGGTTTCCCGACGATGATTAGGAGTTCTTTGAGTTTTTCTTCTGGTCCGACCGCATGGATAATGTCACCGGTTTTTAGCGTGGTTTGGCCGTTAGGGACGATGATTTTGTCATCACGCATGAGGCGGGAGATGACGACTCCGAGTTGTTTATAAGCAGGGATATCGTCGATGGCGCGTCCGTCGAGGTTATGGTTATCGATCACGATATTGAGGCGGGCAATGGTCTTTTTATTCTTTTCGAGGTCATCGACGATTTCGCGGACTTCCCCATGGATATTCACCTTGAAAAACCAGCGTACGAGGAACATCGCAATAATAATCCCTAAAATCCCCATCGGGTAAGCCACAGCATAACCCATGGCGGGGAGTTGGCCCATCTGGTTAGTAAAGTCCGGACTGAGGTGCAAGGCTTGTTGTGCTGCACCGAGGGAAGGGGTATTGGTTGTGGCCCCGGCGAGGATACCGACGATGGCGCTGAGTTCGGCCCCGCTGATTTTATAAATAATCAGCGCGATGAGCCAGCCGGTGAGGACTACTCCGCCGGCGAGGAGATTTGAGCGCAGACCCTGGCTTTTTAGGGAGGAGAAAAAACCGGGGCCGACCTGGAGTCCGATGGTATAGACAAAAAGGATCAATCCAAATTCACGCGCAAAATCGCTGACATGTTCATTGAGTTCCACCCCGAAATGTCCGAAAAGTAAACCGGAGAAAAGGACCCCAGCGATCCCGAGGGTGATCCCGGCGACTTTAATATTACCCAAATAAAGTCCAACAGAGGTGAGGAGAGCTAAGATAAAAACGGTATGGGCTGCACCTTCCCCAAATAACAGGTTATGAATAATTTCCATCAGATTCCTTTCTGAGGGCAAACGATATGTTTTTCTGGTAAAGGTTACCAATTAAACATTTCGTTTGTGGCATTAACCATGATGAAACAAGTCCGAAATGTATCTTTTTTCTTGCTTATTCCTGTCTCGTTTAAATCAAAAAAACGATTTTTATTCTTTTCTGGAGGCTTGATTAAGCGGGGATAAGATCATCGACTTTGACACCGCGCATGGACAGCAAACGGATAATGACATCTTCGATCAGGTTATTTGGGCAGGAGGCACCGGAAGTAATCCCGACGACGACGTCCCCTTTCGGGAGCCAATCCATAGTATCGATTTCATCTTGTTTATGATGGTCGAAATGGATGATTTTCTCTTCTGAAACAATGCGGCTGGCATTCCGGATAAAGTAAGTGGGCAAGATCGCTTCCCCCATTTCAGCCAGATGGGAGGTGTTCGAGCTATTATATCCACCGATCACTAGGAGAAGGTCCATTTTGCCTTTAAGCATTTGCTCGAGGGCATCCTGACGTTCCTGAGTGGCCCCGCAAATGGTATCAAAAAAACGGAAATGTTTGGTTTCTTCGGATTCACCATAACGGTCGATGACCGCTTGGCGGATGCGGCGTTGGACTTCCTCGGTTTCCCCGCGCATCATGGTCGTCTGGTTAGCGACACCGACGGCTTTGAGATGGGTCTCGGGATCAAAACCTTTTGAGTAAGCGCCTTCAAATTTCTGGAGGAATTCATCTTTAGAACCGCCATTGCGGATATAATTACAGACATAATCAGTCTCAGAGAGATTATAGACGACGAGGTAATGGTGGCCATTTTCCGTGGCGCGTGAGCTCGTCGCAAGAGTTTCTTCATGCCAGGCTTTTCCATGGATGATGCTGGTAATTCCTTCCGTGGCATTTTGTTTCACCCGGCGCCAGACACTCATCACATCGCCGCAGGTCGTATCTACAAAACGGCATCCTTTATCCCGGAGCTTATTCATGATCGCGACCTCAGCACCAAAGGCGGGAATAATGACCACATCCCCTTCTTTCAGGTCTTCTATGTCAGCCTTTTTGGCTTTCCCGGACAAGGGCCGGATATCCATTGCTGCCAGCTGCTCATTGACCTCGGGGTTATGGATGATTTCACCAAGGATGTAGAGGGGTTGCTCTTTAAAAACTTTGCGGGCGGCATACGCCAAGTCAATGGCGCGTTCTACGCCGTAACAAAAACCGAATTTCTTTGCGAGCTTGATCTTGAGTCCGCCGGCTTGCAGGGATGAACCGGAATTACGGAGTCGTTCCACCGTCTCACTGCGGTAATGTTCCTCCACCTGTTCCTTCACCGCATCCATGACATCAGGAGTGCGCAGATTGACCTTTTTTTGCGGAGAGGGAGTATGAGTGGTGGTTTCTGACATAAGTAAGGGTTAATTTAACAAGATTTCATGATTCGTCGAGAATAAGATGGTTTTTATCCTGTTTTCAGTGGGGGGAGTGATTGTTTAATCGTTTTAATCATTTGGCCGACAAAATCTTAAGCCTTTGGTTGTTGTTGGGTGACACAGTGGAATGCGCCCAGTCCCCATATTAAATTCGTACAATCAATGCCGACCACGCGCCTTGTCGGGAAAAGTTCCTGTAAAGTAATGAGGACTTCGATGTCGTAGTCGCAACCATAGATCGGTACGAGCACCGCTTCGTTTCCGATATAGAAATTTGCGTAACTGGCCGGCAGCCTTTGTCCATCGTGTTCAAGCTTTGGCGGCATGGGAAGGGAAATGACGCGGAAAGGATTCCCGTCTTGGTCATGGGTCGTCAGGAGTTTCTCATAATTAGCCATGAGCGGTTGGAAGTTTTCATCCGCAGGATCATATTCGACGGCCGTGACGATGGTATTTGCCGAGACGAACCGAGAGATATCATCGATATGCCCGTCGGTGTCATCCCCGGCGATCCCGTCCCCGAGCCAGAGGATATGTTTCACCCCGAGGTAATCTTTGAGCTGCTTTTCGATTTGCGCCTGTGAAAGGTGGGGATTGCGGTTTTTATTCAGCAGACAGGATGTCGTCGTCATAAGTGTGCCCATGCCATTGACTTCGATGGACCCTCCCTCCATGACGGTGGGGTTTTTGAAAAGGGGTAATCCTAAGAGATCAGCGACTTTGCTGGGGACATCATCGTCCAGATCAAAAGGGGGATACTTACCACCCCAAGCATTATACCCCCAATCCACGACCGCTATGGGATCAGGGGAGTCGGGGTTCTTCACGAAAATCGGGCCGTGGTCGCGGCACCAGGGCTCATACGCCGGGAAACGGTGCAGGAATATACGGGGATGTGAACCGTGGGTTTTACCGGTGGAATCGGTGAAGGAGAGTTTATCCGCGCGGAGGAATCCCCAGATACTTTCTTCATGGGTGTCGTCAAAGGTATTTACATGAACTTCTTCACCCTTGATGAGTTCCCGGCACATGCGTACCCAGTAGGCGGGGATAGGATCGAATTTATCGGGGAAACTGATGCCGTCAGGCCTAGGCCAGCTCAGCCAGGTGGCTTGGTGGGGTTCCCACTCGGCGGGCATGGAGTATCCCAGCGATGCTGGTGTCACTTTGGATGGATGTAATTTTGCGGTCATGGTTTTATTTGCGTAGAATCGAAAAGGATTTTTCCCAATCTAGCAAGTTGAAGATTGTGTCGATTGCAGATAAGCTCCCCCCTAGATGATAAAAACCCTCACCAAGGCAGTCCGCTTTTCACTCTATATTTTGATTGTTTCCACAATCACTCTGGGCGCTTTTGCCGCCGGACAAAAAAAAGAGCCGAGGAAACTCAGTATGCTGGCCGATCCCCCCGTCTGGTCGCGTTTGGATGCCTACCAAAATACAATTACCCGGTCAGATTTTGAAAAACTCCTCAATAAAGTGTATGCGCCTCGTGGCACCGCCGCGCCCTATATGGAAATCTCTGATTCCGGCGCAAAAATCCTCGCCGAAGACGGTCATTATTATGAAATTGGATTCGCCCCGGACTCCGCCGCCCTCACCACGAATCCCCGCTATTGGAAAGTCCTGCGTGATTACCGTTCTCCCAACCCCGAAAAACCCCTCGAAGGCCTGACCATCGCCATCGACCCCGGTCATATCGGCGGGAAATATGCGATCATAGAGGAAAGATGGTTCCAGCTCGGGGATGATCGACCGGTGACGGAAGGGGACATGACTTTACAAGTGGCCAAATTAATGGTTCCCCAGCTCGTTGACCTAGGCGCGAATGTGATTTTGATCCGCGATAAAAACGTGCCGGTCACCAGCACTCGCCCGGGGGATTTGCGTAAGGAAGCGCGGATGGAGTTCCTCTTGAATGGGGTGACAAATCCTTATGAGAACTATAAAGGGATGAATGACCCTAAGAAACCCCGTTCGATCCAAAGCATGAGCGAATTACTTTTTTACCGGGCGAGTGAGATCCGGGCTCGCGGCAAGAAAGTCGAGCAAACAAAACCCGATCTGGTGTTGTGCCTACACTTTAATGCCGAAGGATGGGGGAGGGCAGATAGACCCCGCTTGGTGGCGGGCAGTCATTCCCATATTTTGATCAACGGTGCTTATAGTAAAGGTGAATTGTTTCAGGAGGATATCCGTTTTGAGATGTTCAAAAAACTGATGGGACAAGCTTATTATGATGAGGTGGTCCTTGCTGATTTTTTAGCAGGAGCAATGCTGAAGGCCAATGGACTCCCGCCATTCACTTATCACGGGAGTAATGCCGTGAAAGTCGGGGAGAGCCCTTACGTCTGGGGGCGCAATTTGCTCGCCAACCGCATTTACGATTGCCCGACGATTTTCCTCGAACCTTATGTCATGAATAACAAAACGGATTATCTCAGGATCCAAATGGGCGATTACGAAGGCACCAAGATGGTCGAGGGGACACCCCGCAAAAGTATCTTCCGCGAATACGCCGACTCCACTGTCGAGGGGCTTAAGGCCTTTTTTACAAGGTGAGTTTTATAGCAGGGGCAATCTTCATGCCCCTTTGTAGCAGATTCCCCCTCTACGTTAGAAAATGGATGACGGACTACACGAGTAGGGTTACACCCCATATCTCGAAGTAACATGTCGGCGTACGTTTGGTGAATGAGAGACAGCCGTTTCACTGGAACAAACCAAACCAATCCTGACTGCTCTCCTCTGCATGGCCTTCTCACGAGATGTAAAAGATAATTTATCCGTTAGATAACAACCAACCAACCAAAGAAAGTTCCTATGAAAATAAACCACACAACCACCTTAATCATGGCTTCTGTCATCTCACTTGTGGCAACTGCAAGCCTATCCCACGCCACCACTACTATGGACACTACCAAGGGTGAGCGAATCACTTTGCGTGGTAATAACTACATGGATAATGAAAATGATAAGGGTGCCACTCGCATGACATCGGACAGTGATTCCGCGAGCCTGACAACGCTCAATGATTTTAAAAGCCTGAAAAAGGGTGACCGGATTTCATCCTGGTGCCCGATGATGAATAAAACCTATGTGACGACAGTCCGCGATGTCGATAGCAAGGGACATGTTAAAATCAAACAAACAAAACGAGGAATGGTCATTAAAGGCTGCAACGTTATTTTGCAACGCCAACCCGGCGGAAAAGAAGTCCAATCCATGATGGTCTGCCCGGATGGAAAATTGAGACCCGTCGAGTGCTCTAGAATTTAATTAGCGTGAAGCAGCCATGGAAACCAATTTGTTTCCATGGCTCCACCTCAGAAAAAACAAAATGGACTCTTCAGGCATTTCTGTGGGACATACTTTAAGTAATTTCAGAGTGCTGAGAGCCCTACGGGTAAGGACTTTGAGACGTAAACATTGTGCATCTCTGACTCCGTATGATCGGATTAGAATGACTCCAGGTATGCATCCCCAAGATTACTCTTCCACGAGATTGGATAAGGCCCACTGCTGGCAGATACACCCGTATCACCTCGCTCCTACGCTGCACTCTACGTGGACAACCGCGCTCAGATGATCCTACGGAGCAAGTTGCTATCCGATTATGGTGAGGGCCGATGGAATATGAGCTTGCCGCATCAAAACCTTCCCAGCGTGGTCCCTACAAAGCCCGATATCAGCACTGTCTCTCTTATGGGAAGCAGAAGAGGAGTGGCCTTTTTGCTCATGGCCGCGCGCAACTTGCGCGTGCTCTTTGTTAATCCTTTCCTTAGTAAGAGGTCCTTCGACAATCACCGACAAGCGGCCGCAGGCTGGGGGGTTCGCTCACGTAGGCTTGATTTCAATTCTCTTTACCTATTTAAAAAAATCACTCCATCTTCTTTAGCTTCGGAGGTGGAGCTTTGCTGGTGTTGACCCTGCTCTATACCTCCTGGGCAAGGGGGGGGGAGAGAGTAACATTTCTTAAGGGTGTAGTTTTAGGGGGATGTTGCTGCGGGGGCTGGAAATCTTTTGATTCTTACTTGATAATTTCGACTGGGCAGGGGGGGAGGGAATTCAGGAATGATTTACCGTAGGGTTTGGTAATAATCCGGGAGTCGAGGATAGCGACGATGCCGGAGTCTTTTTTGCTGCGGATCAAGCGTCCGACTCCTTGGCGGAATTTCAGTACGGCCTCGGGCACGGAAAAGTCGGCGAAGGAATTACCCCCATTGGCTTCGATATATTCCAGGCGCGCCTCGATGACGGGGCTATCAGGAACGGCAAAGGGCAGGCGTGTGATAATGACATTACTCAAGGCTTGGCCGGGGACATCCACCCCGGTCCAGAAACTGTCCGTCCCGAAAAGCACCGAGTCCGTGTCTTGCTTAAATTCCTGGAGCAATTTGTGCCGTTGGATGCCTTCCCCCTGGACCAGGAGCCGGATATTCATATCATCAAAAAGCGGGCGCAGGGTGTCGGTACAGCTTTTGAGGATGCGGTAGCTGGTGAAAAGGACAAAGGCTTTCCCGTGGGTCATCCGGATAAAGTGCTCGATCCAGTGGCAGATACTTTTGACGTATTCAGTTTCGGCTTTCGGATCTGGGATATTCTTCGGGATATAAACCTTCATTTGTGATTGGAAATCGAAAGGGGAACCTAGGATATGGGCATCGGCATCATCGGCACCGACGCGGGAAGAGAAATAGTCTAATGATTTATTCACCGCGAGGGTGGCACTGGTCATGATGGTGGAGTAACCGTCCCGGAAGAGCAGGTCTTTGAGGATGAGGGACATGTCGATCGGGGCGGCGTTAATCGAAAGAGATTCCCCCGACTTCGACTCCTTTGAGGTCCAGTAAACGTAGTCATCCTCGGCTTGCCTCAGGAAAAGCTGGATATTGCCTGCGGTTTCCTGGACACGTTCATTCAGGTAGGAGAGTTCTTCGATCGTGTCTTCATCCTCGAGCTCGATCATTATTTTCGAGAGGTGGCTATTGAGCTTGAGCAGGGGTGAGGACAGGGTATCGGTTACAATCTGCGCTTGTCTCACGCGGAAATCTCCACCCTTGGAGAAATTACTTTTGGCCTCGACCTCCTTAAAAAAACGGGCGCCGTTTTCGAGGCAATGGGTGGCGAGCTCGATCCCGGTGCCATCCCGGAGCACGGCCAGTAATCCCTTTTTAGTTTTCGGGTGGAAAAGCCTCTGGAGGAGATAATAAAAGTATCCGGAGGATACATTATTAGCGAGGCATTCACCGGCGACGGACTCGACGGTGTGAGCCTCATCAAAAACGACAAAATCATTCCCGAAAAGGAAACCTTCCTCAGCGTCGGATTTATTCAGGTTCAGGAAAAAGAGATGATGATTCATCACCACGACATTTGCCGAAGCGATTTGCGCGCGGACCTTATGATAAAAACAATCGTCGGCTGAACATTTTTTGGCCGTGCAAATACCGTGTTCGCTGCACACCTGAGACCAGACCTTGGCCTCGGGGACAAAAGGCAGGTCCGAGAGAGTGCCGTCTTTACTGCGCGCGGACCATTCCGCAATTTGTTTGAGTTGGGTTTTCTCGCTTGATTCAAAGAGGCTGTCGGCCATTTCCATGGCTTTAGCGAGGCGTTTCTGGCAGAGGTAATTTTGGCGGCCTTTAAAAAGGACAGCTTTGAACGGGGGTAAAAGTTTTTGAACGAGGGGGATGTCCTTGAGCAGGAGCTGCTCTTGGAGATTGATCGTGTGTGTGGTGATAATGGCCTTGCGCTTGTGGTTCAGCGCAAAAAGTACGGAAGGCACGAGGTAAGCCAGGCTCTTGCCGACACCGGTGCCCGCCTCGACGACGAGTGAACCCTTGATTTCCAGGCTGCGCGCGATGGCTTCGGCCATTTGCTGTTGTTCCGGGCGGTATTCGAATTTCTCGTCTCGGCTCAGGGGACCGTCGGTGGCAAAAAAATCCGATACTTCTGAGACAAAGTCGGAATGGAAATCAACAGGTGCAATCATGGTACGGGCAAAGTACCTAGACAGTTTGCAAATTAATTTTTGAGGGGTCGCCGACGCCGAGGCCAGCCTGGGCACAAGCTGGCACATGGGCCCCGAAATAAGAGGGGGACTGGATGCCGGCGACTTTGCGTAGGGCGATTAATTCGCGTAAGCAGAGGGTATCGATGGCCACGGGATCGTTGGAAATAAAGATCTGACCAGTTTGATCGCTGAAATCGGGCTTAAATAACGGGCCACCGGCGTAACCGGTGATAATGGCATCCATCATATTGAGGATGACTTTATTTTTAATAACGGGATTCGAGTAAATATCGGGAATCGGGGGAACCCCATAATAAGGGGACGTACCGAAACGGCGGTTATTATCGACGGAGCCGATCGCCATATTCACGAGGCATCCATTGATCCCGAAATCGGGATGATCTGTCAGGGAAGCCATATTAATGAGCTTTGTGCAGCGTTGGGTCACGATGCGGGAGAAATATGATTTGGTACTGAGCTGGGTATTACCCGAACCATCCGCATCAACGGAAGCCTTTTTTGCGTTAAAATCCCGGTCTCCCCAGATCAATGTCCCGGTGACCTCGAAATCGTAGGAAGGCTGGTCGCCATAACCCACATCCGGGGCCGTGCCGATAATCGGGACTTGTACTTCCCTTTGGAAAATAGGGAGGAACTGGGCGTTTTCTAGGTCAAAACGGAATTTATCCCATACAATGATATTTTGACTGGGTAGGCCAGCGGCTTTCAGGGCATTGATCACGACCCGGACCATAGCTTTATTTGTGGAGGTAGCCGCGCCGGGGCTCGCAAAAACTTTTAATCCCACGACATCCTGGGGGGTGACCAGCCTTTTCATAGCGGTGGCGGCATTTGACACCCCGTAATAGGCCCCGATCAAACGGTCAGCCATTTGCTCGACGACAGTATTATTCACATTCCACTGAACGATACTGCTACTATTCTGGCTCATAAAAACCCGGCCATTGGGGGTAGGAAGGGCGGGGGGGACGGGAGTATTCGTCACCGTCTGGGCTAAGGTGGATAAGGAAGAAAGTCCAGTCAGTCCGGCAGCACCGGTCAGGGCAGTTTTCGAAAGAAATTGTCGGCGTGTCGATTTGCGCATAGGATTTTTACTGAATTAAAGGAATTTGTTTCAAAATACAATCTTTGATTGGACGGAACCCATTAAGACCCTTAGATAAAGACAACGCCGGGAGAAATTTAAAGAAAAATCGATGGCCATCGTTCCCCAAGAAATTATCCAGAGGATTCTGGACGCAAATGACATTGTCGATGTCATCGGCTCCTACGTGCCTTTGAAACGGGCCGGGGTGAATTTTAAGGCGTTGAGCCCCTTTAAAAAGGAGAAAACCCCCTCGTTTATTGTCTCCCCTCAGAAACAGATATTTAAGTGTTTCGCCAGTGGTAATGGGGGTGACGTGATCCGATTTGTCCAGATGTATGAAGGGGTGAGTTTCGGGGAAGCCTTAAAGATCCTCGCGGGCCGGGCGGGTATCGAGATTCCCCGCCAATTTTCCCCAAACGAAGGGGCGGCTAAGGAAGAGGATACTTTTAAGGATATCCTCTACGAGATCCACGAGAAACTCTCAGAGTTCTACGGACGTAATCTCTTTAAGGATGCCTCCGCGCAAATTGCCCGGGATTACCTGAAAAACCGGGGGGTCAGCCAAGAAACGGCCAAGCTTTTTTGCATCGGGTATTCGCCCGATAGTTGGGATGCGAGTAAACGGTTCCTCATGGACAAAGGGTACCCGTTGAGTTTGATTTATCAGGCCGGGCTCTTGCGTTTCCGGGGGGCTGCGGAAAATGCGAAACCCACGGATAATCCCGATGATTATTATGATACTTTCCGGGGACGACTGATGTTCACGATCAGTAACAGCGCGGGTAAAGCCATCGCATTCAGTGCCCGTGACCTTAAGGGCGAGACGGAGATGGGGAAATATATTAATTCGCCCGAGTCACCCCTTTTTAAGAAGAGTCGCGAGCTTTACGGTCTGCACTTGACCAAGCGGCCCTTGTTGGACGAGAAGAAGGCCATTATTTGCGAGGGCCAGCTCGACTTGATCGCCATTTACCAGGCGGGTTTCCAAAATGTGGTGGCTTCGCAAGGAACCGCTTTTACCGAGCTGCACGGACAGATACTAAAGCGTTATGTGGATGAAGTGATCCTGTGTTTCGACTCAGACTCGGCGGGGGTGGATGCGACGATCCGTTCCGTCGATTATTTGATCGAAAGCGATTTGAATGTCCGGGTCGCCTCGATTCCGAAGCCTGACGATCCCGATAGCTTGATCCGGACAAAAGGGCCCGAACAATTTGCGCAGGTCATCACCCAAGCCCGGGATTTTTTCGATTTCCATTATGATGTGCTAGCGACCCGTCATGATGCGCGTTCCCCCGGCGGCAAAAAATCCATTTGTGATGCGATGCTGCCAAAGGCCATGCTTTTGCCAAACCCCATCGCCCGGGCCGCTGTCCTCCAGAAAGTCGCCGCCAGACTCGGGGTGCCCGAGGCCTCGCTCCTTGAGCAATCAAAAAAAATGCGTCCGCGCAATATGCTGCGGCAAAAGGCGGATGGGGAAAATCAAAGGCAAGAGCTGATTCCAGCCACCACCGACCTCCCGATGGCCAGTTCAAACCGCCAAATGCTCCATCTTTTGATCCATTATCCGGATTTGGGCCCTGAATTTTTCAAAAAAGTTCGTTATGAATGGATTCCTTACGATGCTGCGGGGATTCTTTTGCAGCATATTTGGGAGGATATCGAACATGAATCCTTTGAAACGGTGGAAAAATCATTCCCGGAAGCAATGAGGCAAGGAAAAATTCATGATTTAGTCATGGATTTATCGATCAAGGAAGTAATTCCGGCCCGGTATGCAGGTGGGATCGGGGACTCCGGACTCTTGGAGGAAGTGCCTGAAGTCGGGCGGCTGCTGAGTGAAACGGCGATTGATTATGAAAAAGGGTACATCCAAGGCTTACTCAAGGAGCGCCAAGGGCTCTTGGCGCAGGGGAATATATCCTTGGAAAAACAATTGCAAATCCAGAAAGAAGTTATTGACTTACAACGCAGACTTAAGGATATTACACGCCCTTCATGATAAAATGTTATCGATGCATATCATTGAATACCGGATACGGTTATCTGAAGTTTTAAAGGGTTAAAATTTATTTCTATGGCGACCAAGACTAAAAAAAACGTTTCAAAACCCGTGCCGAAAAAGGCAGTTAAAGCAGCTCCAGCAAAGGTGAAGCCTTCCAAGGTGAAAGCCGCCCCCAAAGAAAAAGTTAAACTGGCTCCTGTGAAGGTGCCAGCTGCTGAAAAAGCCGCGAAAAAGGTCGGGAAATCAGTGATCCCAGCTCCGGCTACGCCAGCACCGGCCCCGGTTTCCGCCCTCGGTACCCGTTATGATCGTAACGAGAAAATCCGTGAGCTTGTGCGTTTGGCGAAGGAACAAGGCCATCTGACCTACGACGATATTAATGATGCTTTGCCCGGGGGTGTTACTTCCCCTGATGATCTCGACGAGGTTCTCGTCTCCCTGCGCGCTTTGGATATCGAGATTATCGATGCTTCCGATGTGGATCGTGTCACGATTAAACCCGCCGGGGCCTCGGAAATCGAGGATGACCGCGATAAGGTCGATGAAAAACTCGACATTCTTGATGATCCTGTCCGCATGTACCTGAAGCAAATGGGTATGGTCCCCCTCTTGACCCGCGAACAAGAAGTCGAAATTTCCAAACGAATCGAAGACGCCGAGACCGAAGTCCAGAAACGTATGTATAACTACGGGTTCACCGCCCGTGAGCACTTGAATCTCTCGATCCGTTTGATCGAGAGCAAGGAACGTTACGACCGCGTGATCATGGACAAGAAAATCGACAGCCGCGATAAATACATGCGCGTCCTGCCTAAGCTCATCCGCGATTTGGCCAAGGCAAATTCCTTTTGTGAAGGCAAATACGATGCTGTCATAAAAGCCGCCTCCGGCTCGGCCCTAGAAAAAGCTCTCAAGGAATACCAGAAAGCCAATGAGCAGCTCCAAAAGCTTTACCCGAAATTTTATTTCAAACAAAAGGTCACTGAGGACATGGTCGTTTTTGCGGATGAATATGCCCGCGCCATTACCCAACTGACCCAGCATATCGATACCCTTGAGAAAAAGAAGGGGGCAGGCGACCATAAGGCTGCCATCGCCGAGATGAAAAAGAACCTGAAGGGTATCCAAGGCGAATGCCGTGTCGCCCATGAGGAATTTTCAAAGACTTATAAGGAACTCAAGGAATGGCTCCATAAGGCCATGCGCGCAAAAACAGAGATGGTCGAGGCCAACCTCCGTTTGGTTATTTCCATCGCGAAAAAATATACGAACCGTGGCCTTTCATTCTTGGACCTGATCCAGGAAGGGAATATGGGCCTCATGAAGGCCGTAGAGAAATTTGAATATCGCAGGGGTTATAAATTCTCGACCTATGCGACTTGGTGGATCCGTCAGGCGATCACGCGTTCCATCGCGGATCAGGCTCGGACGATCCGTATCCCGGTGCACATGATCGAGACGATTAATAAACTAATGCGTGTCCAGAAACAGCTCATCCAGGAGTTTGGACGCGAACCAACCCCCGAGGAAATCGCTGACGAGATCATGATGCCAGTGGATCGTGTCCGTGCCGTCCTGAAAATGGCGCAACAACCCATTTCCCTCCAGAGCCCGATCGGTGACAGTGATGACACCAGTTTCGGTGACTTTATTGAGGATAAATCCGCTGAGAATCCCGCCGAGATGGCTTCCCACCGTTTGCTCAAAGACAAACTCGGGGATGTCCTGACCTCATTGACCGACCGGGAACGCAAGGTTCTCGAGTTGCGTTTTGGACTGGTAGACGGTTTCTCAAGGACACTCGAAGAAGTCGGTAAACAATTTAATGTGACCCGTGAACGTATCCGTCAGATCGAGGCCAAAGCCCTCCGAAAAATGCGTCACCCGACCCGCATTCATCAGCTGGAGGGATTCCTCGAATTTGGCGAGGAACCATAATCCTCCCCCGATTCTCCCGATAGAAAATGTAATTTTTTCCACCACACATCCTCGCCGCAAAAATCGGCGGGGATTTTTTTTGTAGGGCAAGCGGCCCTGCCTGCCACGGGCCAGAGTTTTACGGTTACATCCGGCATTTGGCAACGAGGCCCGTCCACCTAAATAAATAAATGAGATTGTCCATCCTACTTCTTAAATCCCTCGTGGATTTGTGCCGTGAAAATTTTCCCGATTGCACCAAGATTCCCTAGACATGCAGCAGTTTACTATCAAATGGCTGCGGGGGTATCGGGGGTTTTCTTTTCCTCGGGGCGGAGGGGTTCGCGGTGTTTCTGGTAGGCGTGGACGATTTTGGCGACGAGGGAGTGGCGGATGACATCTTTTTCGTCGAAGTATTGAAATCCGATCTCCGGGACTTTGCCCAGAGCGGCCATGGCTTCGGCGAGTCCTGATTTTTTATGAGAGGGCAAGTCCGTCTGGGTGCTGTCACCGGTGATGACACATTTTGAACCCGCCCCCATGCGCGTGAGGAACATGAACATTTGTTCGGCGGTAGTATTCTGCGCCTCATCAAGGATGATGAATGCATAGGAGAGGGTGCGCCCTCGCATGTAAGCCAGAGGGGCGACCTCAATGATATTTTTCTCCATGAGTTTCTGGGCTTCCCCGGTGGGGAGCATGTCGCTGATGGCGTCAAAAAGGGGGCGGAGATAGGGTTGGATTTTTTCTTGGAGTTCACCCGGCAGGAAACCTAAGGATTCACCGGCCTCGACAGCGGGGCGGGTGAGGATGATTTTTTTGACGAGGTCTTCCTTGAGCATGCTGATGGCGGCGGCGACGGCGAGGTAGGTCTTACCGGTTCCCGCCGGTCCGATCCCGAAACAAACGTCGCGGGTTTGTATCAGGTCGATGTATTCGCGTTGACCGATGGTTTTCGGGTGGATCGGGCCGCGCAGGCCATTGAGCTTGAGCGAACTGGAGAAAAGCTTTTCGAGTTTATCATTCTGGCCTTCCAAGACCGCATCGAGGATGTAACTGAAATCCTGATTACGGATGCGGATGCCTTGGGAACGCGCCCGGCTGAGCTGCTCGAGGAATTTCACCGCCCGATCCACATTTTTGCGTGAACCCTCGATTTTGAGCCAGCCTTCGCGGGTGGTGATTTTGACATCGAGGGAAGTCTCGGCCTTGCGCAAATTGTCCAGCTGGCCATTATAAAGCGCCTCCACTGTGCGGGCATGGTCGAATTCTAGGATGTGTTCGTGGATTTTTTCAGCAGTCATGATAGTTTGGTGGTGATGGTGGTGGAGATTATTTATCGCTCAGGAGCCTGAGCAGGGAGGGCTCATCCTCGACGATTTCCGGGTAACGGCCCACATCAGGGTTTAGGAAATAATTATCATTCACATCGTCATTGGCCGTGGAGACCTCACCGATAATGGCTTCATCGACATCGGGATAAAACTCATGGACGACTCCTTGCACCAGAGTGATGCGTTCACCGGCTTTGATCTGGATGGTGTCGCCACCTTTGATTGTAGTCGGTACCCCACAAATATTGACGGTGAATTCCTGGCCTTTGGTTTGGGCTATGTCGCCCGGGGGATAGAGCAGGATTTTAAAGCTACCGGCGCGGGCGATGATGTCCTCTTTCTTTTTCTTGTGGTAATGGAGCGGGGTGGTCATGCCTTTTTGGGCGTACATGAGTTTTTCACAATACTCGATTTCTTCCGCAAGGTTAATGAGGATCAGTCCATAATGTTTATAATCACCCAGCCCGAAATCGGTCACGTCCCAACGGGGATTAGGCGGGAGGATCCACCCGTTCTTTTGATAAAATGCCCCTGCTGCCCGCACCAATGAGTTAATTTCCGAACGCTTCATCATAATAGGAATGTAAATTACGGAAAACGGTGGGGGAATCAAGCAAGTTGCTCGGGCGGGGCGGGGTGAAAGAGGACTTGTGGGAAAAAAGTGAACTGCTAGGATGGCACCCATGGCATTCGAAGACATCAAAACCGCTTATGATATTGCGTCACACCTCCCCCGTTACCATGAGATTTTCCATATCCTGGTCAAACACGGGTTTTGGGAACTGCTCAATCTGGTGAAACTCAAAACGGTGATCCGGATTTCGGATTCGGCGACAGAAAAAGCTCAAGGAGCCAGTGCGATCGTTCCGGTGCCGGTACGTTTGAGGATGGCTCTGGAAGAGCTCGGGCCTACCTTTGTGAAATTCGGCCAGATCCTGACCTCGCGCCGCGATTTCCTCCCGGATGAATATTATAACGAGCTGCGCAAATTGCAGAGCCAAGTGAAACCTTTTGATACAAAAATCGCCCATGACGCTATCGAACGCTCCTTGGGCCGGAAGGTGAGCGAGATTTATTCCGAATTCGATGAAGTCCCCGTGGCCTCGGCCTCCATCGCGCAGGTACATTATGCGGTCTTGCGTTCAAATGGTAAAAAAGTCGCGATCAAAGTCCGCCGCCCAAATATCATTAAGACCATCGAGGGCGATATCGTCATCCTCCATCATATTGCGCAATTTGCGGAGAAACATATCCCGGAGCTAGCCATCTATAACCCCGTCGGCGTCATCGACGAGGTGGCCAAACACCTTCAGGAAGAGGTGAATTTCACTTTCGAAGCCGCCAGCATGAAACAATTTGCGGAGCAATTTAGCGATAACCATTTTATCAAAGTGCCTACGGTCTATGATGAAGCTTGTTCGGATGAGATTCTGACCATGGAGTATCTCAAGGGATTGCCGGTGGATGAACCCGCCAAACTCCAAGAGAAGGGGATCGACACGGATAAACTCGCGGAAAACATGACCAAGATGGTTTTTCAGATGATTTTTGAATTCGGATTTTTCCACGGGGATCCGCATCCCGGGAATATGGCGGTCTTAGATAACGGGGTCCTCGCGCTTTATGATTTCGGGATGATGGGGCGTATGACCCCGGCTTTCAGGGAAAATGTCGCCATGGCGATCATGGGCATGGCTAATAAGGATTGTCGCCGCTTAGCCCAATCGCTTTTGGGTAACTCGATCGAGGGACATGTCCAGGATGTCACCGCTTTGGAGAGTGACCTCTCAGCGTATACCGAGCGTTACCTCGACAAACCACTCAATGAAATCAATCTTGAATCAACGATGAATCAATTGCTGGGCATTCTGCGTTTGCATAAACTGCGCATGAAAAAGGATTTCTACATAGGGATCAAAGCCCTGACCCAGGTCGAGGCCATCGCACGACTCATGTGTCCCGAGCTGAATTATATCAACCTCGGCAAACCTTATGCCTTGAATGTCATCAAAGCGAAATTCGACATCGAGAAACTGCTTAAAGGCCTTTGGTGGGGAAGTATGGATGTCATGGATATCATTAAAGAGTGGCCGCTCGAATTACGCAATTTGCTCAGCAAAGTCAAAAAGGGCGACTTCTTTATCCCCATGCGTCATTCGATCGATCCTGAAGGATTCGAACCCCTCCGCAAAACCCTCGACACCATCGCCAACCGCCTCGCCATTACTATTGTCACATCAGCGGTTCTCATTTGCAGCGCCATAGTCGTTTTAGCGAAGGTTCCCCCGATCTGGAATGATGTTTCCTTGCCCGGTATCCTCGGGATAATATTTGGCGTGATTCTCGCCTTGCGCCTCCTTTTAGCGATTTGGAAACGCGGCGGGTTTTAAGAGATCAAGGAGCGTGTTCCGGCCCTCCGGGATTACATTACCGGATAAGAGGAACACCACCGGAAAATTTCCTTTCGGACCGAGTTTCGGGAATTCTTACGCCGTTATCAAATTGCATTTGATGAACCCCATCTCTGGGGATTGATCCAACCCCGACGAGGTTGATAGAATGGTTCACGGATACCCCAAGGGAACTCGCTCCGGGCTTCGCAACCTTGGGCTATATGATTTAATCCCCTTAGGATAAGGCAAATTGCGTGCTTGGGTTTATCGAGGTGTCTTTCTTTTCAATCCCGTCATCTGTGTCACTTTTGACGCACAGCCGCGCAAATTGCGTAGGGGCATTGGTGCGTTGAGACGCTAAGATCGCTAAGTTTTTGAAAAAAAGCAATTTGCCTTCCTCCTCCCATCGTGAAGGGATGCGAATCTTATAACCCGGGGTTGGATCAGATGTCGGAGGGTTCGATGAGGATGTTTATTTAATTTTTAAATCGTAACAACCAAGTGATTAAACAAAAATAACTTGCAATGAACAGACTTGTCTGTATGCTGCCTCCCATGACGATAACTGAAACACGGCAGAGGATATTAAATACTGCGGCGGCACTCTTTTCTGAACGTGGTTATGAACTCGTCGGGATTAATGAACTCATTGAAAAGTCGGATGTAGCCAAAGCCACATTTTACCAGCATTTCCGCAGTAAAGAGAAACTCTGCGCTGAATGGCTCCGCCAGGAATCCCGGGAGATGTGTGATTCCGGGAAGGCTTTACTCGCGAGTCCGGTTCCACCGGAAGAAAAAGTAGCTATGAAATTCGACGGACTACGTGATTACCTCAAAGGATCGGATTTCCGGGGATGCCCTTTTTCGAATACGGCGACAGTCGTCCTCGCTGATAATGAAGTGCGTGAGGTCGTGCGCGGATTCAAAGCCTCCGTCCGCCAGTTTTGGCATGAGCTCGCGGGGGAAATCCGTCCCGATGCCGCCGAGGCGGCCAGGCTGGGGGATGAGCTTTTTCTGCTTTTTTCCGGGGCTGTGACGGAGGCTCAGAACCTCAAGGAGATTTGGCCCGTGGAGACCGCGAAGTCTGCGGGACTCACCCTTTGCACCCGGAAGACAAACACCTGATCTTTTAAAAATCCCCACCATAAAAAAGGAAAATAACGATGAATACAAAAACGGATCTTTTTTCACCACTGACCCTCGGAACGGTCGAGACTCCCAACCGCATTTTTATGGCACCACTGACCCGCTGCCGTGCGAGTGAAGGTCATATTCCCTCAGAGATGAATGCCGAGTATTACCGCCAACGTGCCTCCGCAGGACTCATCATCAGCGAGGCGACCTCGGTATCTGCCCGTGGGTTTGGTTATCCGAGTACCCCCGGCATTTTTAATGATGCCCAAGTCGCTGGCTGGAAAAAAGTCACGAAGGCCGTCCATGATGCCGGTGGCCGCATTTTCCTCCAGCTCTGGCATGTGGGACGTATCTCCCACCCGTCTTTCCAGCCCGAGGGGGCTGCGCCTGTCGCCCCGAGTGCGATCAAGGCCAAAGGCAAAGTCTTCACCGGCTCGTCCATGGAGGATTATGCCACACCGCGTGCGCTGGAGACCTCTGAGATTGCCTTGGTTATTTCTGAGTATATCCACGGCGCAAATTGCGCGAAGAGTGCGGGGTTTGACGGCGTCGAGATCCATAATGCTAATGGGTACCTACTCGACCAGTTTCTGCGTGACGGCACAAATCATCGCACGGACGAGTATGGGGGATCAGTCCAGAACCGCGCCCGGCTGACTATCGAGGTGGTCGAGGCCGTCGCTAGTGTCTGGGGTGCGGACCGTGTGGGTATCCGTTTCTCACCTGCGGGGGTATTTAATGACATGCATGATAGCCATCCCTTAGCCACATTCGGCCATGTCCTTACGGAAATCAGCCGCTTTAATCTGGCCTACGCTCACATTACTCAAGTCACCGCACAGGATATCGCCCACGGAGCGGTCGACGGTCTCGGTCCCCGAGAGCTGCGTCCTTTTTACAAAGGGCGGATCGTGACCGCTGGAGGATTCACTAAGGATACGGGTAACAAGGCCATCGAGGAAGGCTGGGCTGATGCAGTGGCATTTGGTGTGCCATTCATTTCGAATCCCGATTTGCCGGAACGTTTCCGCAGGGATGAGCAGCTCAATACCCCGGATGAATCCACCTTTTATGCTTCCGGCCCGAAAGGTTACACCGATTACCAGACTCTGGCAGTCAAGTAAGCGACTATCTTTACGGTGTCTGAAATTTTTCTACCCACGGATAAAACAACCAATACCAAACAAAGGAAAAAACGATGAGCCAAACAATATCTGCCCCCGATCTGACACAACGCGCCCCGCGCTCGATGCGTGCCCGCCTCGGCGGTTATATCATTCTCCCCCGCATGCTCGACAAGGGTCGTGCGACAATCGCAGGGAAAAATGGGGAATTCCATTATAACTGCCCTTTGGATAAGCATTTTATTGATTATGTCGGGATCGACACCGATGCCTTAAAAACCGAGCTAGCGACTGGCAAAGGTGACGGCGAAATCCTCGAATGGATCAATGCCCATGCTAAAAATAAACATACCCCTTGGGAAATCGAGCAATGGAGCCAATACGGTTTAGCCCGTACCCCGGATAGTGACGCGGAAACACGCGGTTACTTTAATAACATGCTCGATAAAATCTCCACCACACGTGAGGATATCCGTTCTTGGGCTGACCTGCTTGATCTCGATGATTATGTCACCTATGGCGGAAAAGCTTAATCAAATGTAAAGAAATTCTGGATAAGAGGATTTTTCCAAGGCACGGACCAGCTTCCAATAGCTTCCGTGCCTTTTTTGTTTTTTCCCATTGAGCAAGGTAAAGAGCAGGTGAGCACGGGGTAGGAACGGTTTTTTATGTGAAGAAGAGGGAACCAATCGTATTTTGGGCAAAACGGATGATTTGAGCCATTCAGTTCAGCGGAGGATTCTGATTATGCTCTGCGCCTATGAGTAAACCTGCCTGTCCGATGTGTGAGATGAATGACGTTTTGGAGTTTCCGGAACACTGGGAATGTGTCACCTACGGCCATGAATGGAAACGTGAACCCAAACCCGCCGGGGCCCGGGTCGTCAAAGACGCTTTCGGCAATGTCCTCGTCGCCGGGGATTGCGTCACTTTGATCAAGGATTTGCCGTTGAAGGGGTTCATCCCAAGTCCTCAAAGGAGGGACGAAGTCAAAACCCATCCGCATCGTTAATGGTGACCACGAAATCTCCTGCAAAATGGACGGCTCCACGATCGGCCTCAAAGCCTGCTTCGTCAAAAAGGCGTAAGTACCTTCACGGTCAGGGGGGAGATTTTTTCAGTGGCACTATGTGGAATTGTGGTTTATCTATAATTTGAAAAAAACAAATTAAAGATTCCCCTAAAATATGAAAACCATACTTATTTTTTCCATATCCCTCACTACCCTAATGCTATTTGGTTGTGGAGACAAACAATCGCCCTCCCCACAATCAGAAATGATATCGAAGAAGGCCGCTCCTGCCGCTTCTTTGGAGGAGGCGTCCGGCTCGTCCTCCCCCGTGCCGACAGTGGTCAGGGGAAGTGTCTCTGAGACAATGAATGGCACCGGATATACATACATCCAAGCGACAGATTCTAGCGGACAAAAGATTTGGATGGCCATTCCTGAAACCAAAGTCAAGGTCGGCGATAAAATCGAATTCTCCTATTCCAAGCAGCAACTCATGGTGAATTTCCACAGTAAAACCCTTAACCGCACCTTTGAAAAGATTTACTTCCTTCCCGGGGTTAATGTCTTGGGAACCACGCAGGAAGTCTTGTGAGTACGCTTTTGTTTCCCGAGACATGTCTCGGAAAACACAGGAAAGCAATTTGCTCGGGTGACCTCCCCATCCTGAAGGGATGGGAATCTTATAGCCCGGGGGAGAGTCGTACGCGCAAGTTGCGCGGGCTACCCCATCGGGGTTGAATCATCGGCTGGCAGAATGACGGATCATTTTGGGTCTTCCCTTTGGAGGGAGTTCTCGGATGAAAGCCCAAGAGACTTCGGCGGTTTCGCCAGAGTCGTATTTGACGTAAAAACCGGAGTGAAGATCGTGATCTTCTTGGACAGATGCGGGAATAGCTTTAGACGAAATATTGTTGGCTTTACGGATTGTTTTATGGGGTTCTAAAAAGGAAAGACCGTCCTCGGACTCTACATCGAAGGCATCCTCCCATGCCAAGTAACGGACATGGCGGATTTTGCAGAACTTGGCTTTGCCAAAGGGTGCTTTGAGGGATTAGGCTTTCATAGGCGTTTTTCTTTTTGTAACTCCTATATAATTCCTAGCACAGTTTTATCAGGGATCCAAGCGTCCATGGATTCCCAGTGGAAATAATCACACGTCCCAAAAATCCCTTTTTATCAGAATAAATGTGAACGTGTTTTGGGGCGTGATCTCCCAGCCACCAAACAAAGATATAACCTCCACCACGAATTTTTCCGATTAATATAGGTATTTTTTGTCAATAATCCATTTAGACGAAATCAGCTGTCTGTGCGGTTGAAATCCTTAGCTCAAAATCTCCCCGCCTTTTTCGACGAATTCCTTGGATTTTTCTTCCAGACCTTGTTTGAGGGCTTCTTCTTCGGCTAAACCTTGTTCGGCGGCGTATTTGCGGATGTCGTCGGTGATCTTCATTGAGCAAAAGTGCGGTCCGCACATGGAGCAGAAGTGGGCGGTTTTTGCGCCGTCTTGGGGCAGGGTCTCGTCGTGGAATTCACGGGCGCGTTCCGGATCGAGGCCGAGGTTAAATTGATCCTCCCAGCGGAATTCAAACCGGGCCTTAGAAAGGGCATTATCGCGGATTTGTGCGGCAGGGTGACCCTTCGCGAGGTCGGCGGCGTGGGCGGCGATCTTGTAGGTGATGACGCCTTCTTTCACGTCATTTTTATTCGGCAGACCGAGATGTTCCTTTGGTGTGACGTAGCAGAGCATGGCGCAACCGAACCAACCGATCATGGCCGCTCCGATACCGCTGGTGAAATGGTCGTAACCGGGGGCGATATCCGTGGTCAGAGGTCCGAGCGTGTAAAAGGGAGCCTCGTCGCAGGCTTCGAGCTGACGTTCCATATTCTCTTGGATCATGTGGATGGGGACATGGCCGGGGCCTTCGATCATGACTTGGCAATCGTGTTTCCAAGCAATTTGCGTGAGTTCCCCGAGGGTTTCGAGTTCAGCAAATTGCGCGTCGTCATTTGCATCTGCGATGGAGCCCGGGCGTAGGCCGTCCCCGAGGGAGAAACTCACGTCGTAGGCTTTCATGATTTCGCAGATTTCCTCGAAATGGGTGTAGAGGAAACTCTCGGTATGATGTGAGAGGCACCATTTGGCCATGATCGATCCACCACGGGAGACGATTCCGGTCATGCGGTTTGCGGTCATAGGGACGTAACGCAGGAGGACCCCGGCGTGGATCGTGAAGTAATCAACGCCCTGCTCGGCTTGCTCGATCAAGGTATCACGGTAAATCTCCCAAGTCAGATCCTCGGCGCGGCCATTGACCTTCTCGAGGGCTTGGTAAATCGGGACGGTACCGATCGGGACGGGGGAATTCCGCAAGATCCATTCACGCGTCTCGTGGATATTTTTTCCGGTGGAGAGATCCATGACTGTGTCGGCGCCCCATTTGGTGGACCAGCGCATTTTTTCGACTTCTTCCTCGATAGAGGAGGCCACGGCGCTATTACCGATATTTGCATTGATCTTCACGAGGAAATTCCGCCCGATGATCATGGGTTCACTCTCAGGGTGGTTAATATTAACCGGGATAATGGCGCGACCCCGGGCGACCTCATCGCGGACGAATTCCGGGCTGATATACTGAGGGAGGGAGGCTCCCCAGCTATGACCCTTGTGTTGCTGGTTGAGCAAATTGCGCTTGGTACCACTGGCCTGAGCGGCCTCAAAGATTTCTGCGCGTCCGAGATTCTCACGGATGGCGATGTACTCCATCTCGGGGGTGATGATGCCTTTGCGGGCGTAATGTATCTGGGTGACATTGGCACCGGTTTTGGCCCGGAGCGGGCTGCGTTTCAGGCCGGTGAAATATTCGAGGCGACCTTTTTCTTTTTCGCGCTGGGAGGCGAATTCCTCATGGCCCTGGGTGAGGTACCCATTATCACGGGGTTCGACCGGACGCCCGGTGTATTCCTCGACATCCTCACGGTCGAGGATCCATTGCTGGCGTAGGGAGGGTAACCCATTGGCGATTTCGCAATTTGCTTCCGGGTCGCTCCAAGGTCCGCTGGTGTCATAGACGCTCACGGGTGCATTAGCTTCGATCGTGCCGTCGTGTTTTTTTGTATCGGTGACGGTGATTTCACGGAACGGGACTTTGATCTCCGCACTGCGGGAATTACTTTTGACAGACTTGGTCACGTAAATTTTTTTCGAAGCGGGTAGGGCGTCACTGCTATGGGGTGCGATAGTATCTTGGGATGCGATCATAGGGTTGTCTTCCGTATTTTTTTTTAATGACAGGTGTCAGACCGGTGAATGAAGAAAAGTCAAAAGGGGTGTGTCCGATTCCTGGACTGCCCATGAGCATGGCTCGACTGCACTATTTTTGACTTCCTCTCCCTTCGTCGGCATTACCCGCATCAGGTTATAAAAAGGGTCTTCTCGGTTAACCGAGAACTCTCAGCCGGATTTACTTGATTCCAGCTCCCCTGTTTGGTCTTAGATGATAATCGGGTATGGGCATTTGTCAACCGTTTGGAGAGTCCAAATGCCCGAGCCTCTTCCATAGGCGAAGAGCCAGAGTGGCGAGAGGGGGATGGACGAATGACCCGGGGCCCTCGGTAAATTTCCTATTTCTCACAGGGCGGATTTTTGTTAGGATCGCGTTTCTTATGTTACCGGGGATGAATAAAATTCTATTTCTATTGGTGGGCATTTTGCTGGGGGCGATTTGCTCAGGGCAGGCGGGGGAGGATTTAAATATCGTTTTGCCCACGCCGAATAAGGCTATTTTCAGCGGGGGTGGGGATGATTTCTACATGTACACAGACCGAGATTTCGACGGGAAAAAGACATTCCCGTGGGAAGGGGGCCAGTACGGTTATACACGTTCGCCCCGCCGGACCTCCTACGGGGTAATGATGACACGGTTCCATGAGGGCATCGATATCAAGCCGGTTAGCCGCGATGCCTCCGGTGAACCCCTCGACCCGATTTATGCAGTAGATCATGGGGTCGTCGCACATGTGAATGACCTGCCGGGACTCTCGAATTATGGGCGGTACATCGTGATCCTGCACCAGTGGCAGGGTTCGGAATATTATACACTCTACGCGCACCTAAATGCGGCATCTGTCGTCGCTGGCCAGGAGGTCAAACGCGGGCAAACGATCGGACGCCTCGGCCATACCGGGGACGGCATCAATAAGGCGCGTTCCCACCTTCATTTCGAGGTCGGCATGGTGATGAATGATCATTTCCAGGGGTGGTTCGATCAATACATGCCCGGCGAGGTCAATCAACAGGGCCTATATAACGGGATGAATCTGAATGGCTGGAATCCGGCGGATTTCCTGCTCGCCCTGAAGAAGAATCCCTCGCTGCAAATTGCGCAATTTATCCGGGAAGAAGAGGGGGTGCTCTGGAAAGTCATTATCCCGAATCCCGGGCGGATCAATGTCCTGGAGAAATATCCTTGGCTGCGCGAAGCGTATAACGGTTCACCCCTATCATGGGAGGTTCATATTGGTGATACGGGTATTCCCGTGCGGTTTATCCCTCGTTCGGAAGTCGTTACCGAACCCCGGCTGCTCTGGGTCCGGAAAGAACCCCTCCCCCTTCAATTCATCAGCAAAGGCATGCTCACGGGCAGTTCATCAAAACCTGCACTGACCAAGGGTGCCTACCAGTATCTCATGCTGATGCTGCAACAGTAGGGGTAGGGGTGTGACAAATGAAGGAAAAAAGGAAACGGTAACCACGGCAAGGGGGGATGCGTCTTTGGAGATATGCGATTCTTCTCTGTGGTTGTCTTGTTTTTGTTCTCCTTCATGGCGTTTGCTGAGGGAGCGGGATTTAGGTCATTGTCATACGAGCGGGTGGACTCATCACGGAATAACCGGGTGGTCCCGGTGAAAATTTATTATCCAGAGAGTGACGAGGGGAAATCCTGGCCGATGATTATTTTCTCCCACGGACTAGGGGGGACACGTGAAGGGTATGCATACCTGGGTGAGTATTGGGCGAAAAATGGATTTATCTCGGTGCACCTCCAGCATGCGGGCAGTGATGATGCTGTCTGGAAAGATGTCCCGCACCAACCAAGAAGGTAGCGAGAATCGTGAATATTGCTGATCCCCAGAATGCCGTCAACAGGCCCTGGGATGTGAGTTTTGTGATTATCCATTCATAAACGACTTAGATAGTAAGCTAAAGGTGATAAAAACCCATAACCTCGGACACGGGTATTCTTCCTTATCCCAGCGGGATAAAATCATATAGCCCAAGGTTGCGAAGCCCGGGGCGAGCTACCTTGGGTGTCCGCACCCCGTATATCAACCCTGTAAGGGTTTAATCAATCCCAGAGGTAGCGTTCATCGAAGTCAATCCCATATAGGCGCAGGAATTGACGAAGTTCATCCTGAAAGGAAACTTTCCGATGATGTTCCTCCTGCCCCGCAATGTAATCTCGAAGAGCCGGGATATGAGAGAATCCTATAGAGAAAACCCCGTAACCTTTCTGCCAAGTAAAGCCCTGTAAACGGGGACTCTTGGATTTTATCCAGAGAGAGGAGCTTCGTTTAATCTCTTTTAACCATATCCGAGGCATTACATGTCCGGGATAAAGAACAGAGAAAATGGACATGATCCTCAAATCCACCGACAATAAGCGGCTGGCAATGAAGATTTGTAAGGATACCTCCAATACACGCAAAAAGCTCCTCACGGAGTTGTTTTTCTGCAAGAAACGGATTTCTGTCCTTGGTTGAGAATACGGTATGAACCAAAATCTGGGAGAGGGACTGGGACATGCGCTAAATCATGTGAAAGACTTGAAAAAATTCAACTGTTTAAAAATCCAACATCCCCTCTACCCTCTGATTCAACCCCGATGGGGTAGGAATACTATTTGGGTTTACCCTGGGTAGCCCAGCGGTGCGCGGGCAACCCAGGGCTATAAGATTTTCATCCCTTCAGGATGGGTGAATTGTCCTGACTATTGTGGATTTTGGATGTAATCCGGGCGGCAGGATTTCAGGTAATTAAGGCCGTGGACTTGGCCGGTCATTTCGAGGGCATCCTTGTAGATATTATCATGCCACCCTTCGATATCGATAGAGCCACGGTACCCGGCCAAGAGTAATTCACTGATGATATCCGTCCAGTTTGTGTCACCAAAACCGGGGGTACGATGATGGAACCAATGTCTCGGGCCACCGCCGCCGATGCCTTCCTTTTTGATGATGTCCCAATAGATGGAGCTGTCCTTGCCGTGGACATGGACGATTTTCTGTGACCACTGACGCAGTTGAGCCATCGGGTCGATGAGCTGGCCCATTTGATGGCAGGGCTCCCATTCCAGCCCGACATGATCAGGGTTCCCGAGCGCGTCGAACATGAGTTCCCACGCCATAGGATTATGGGCGATATTCCAGTCCCCGCGGGACCAGTCTCCGCCCATGGGGCAATTCTCGAACCCGATTTTGATGCCTTTATCGGCAGCACGTTTGGCGAGGGGTCCAAAGACTTCCTTAAATTTCGGGATGGACTCAGGGATGGGTTTATCCGTGATCCGCCCGGCAAAACCGCAGACTGTGGTGGCCCCGAAATATTCAGCGGCATCGATGGCTTGCTCAAAGGCTTTGGCCGTGGCGGGGTCCATGAGTGGATTACCAAAAGGTCCGAGGGAATCAATAATGGCACCGGAGCCTTCCAGCACGGGTTTGAGTTCCTCAGCCGTTTTTTTCAGGTCGGTAATGCCCCAGTTTGGCCAGCAGGTGAGCTGGAAAGATTCGAATCCGTGGGGCAGGATTTGTTTGATATAAGGAACGGCTTTATCCCCTGGGACGAGGGTGCCGATCCGGATCATGGGATTTTCTTTCATGGGATAGGTGAAGAGTGGGTTAGATAATTCCGAGAATCGGGGAGGGGAAAATTACTGGCTCTCTGCGGGGGTAGGAGCGGGAAGTTTCGGCGCGATGGGCTGGACAACGGGGGCTGTCGGGGCGGTTTCCGGCGTGTCTGACGCAGAAGGCGGGGCAGAATCCGTATTTGAGGGTGTCTCTGTGGGAGGAGACGGTGCATCAGTCGGTGGATCCGCTCTGACCACCTCGACACGCCCGTCTTTCGGGTTATAAGAAAGTTTTTTACTTGCGGGTAAGGGAGGGAATGAACTGATGTAGCCTTTTTCGATGAGTTCATTTAGGCTGATCGGGTAACGGTTTTCAGTCGTAAAAAAGATTTTCACAACAGCCGAGACGGAATTTAGGGCGAGCATTTCCTCCGCGTGGGATTGGGCTCGGAGTGCGGCCGTGACCGGATCAGAAGCCTCCGGATTGGCACTTTGATTTGCTAAATGATCTGCCGCGGTCGGAATATCGGGTTTACCACAAGCAACCACGAGGAGAAGGGAGACGATTAATAAAATATACGGGGATAGGGTTACCATAAAATATTGTGTTTATTTAGAAAGTATTCATTTTATTCGTCAATGCAAATAAACAATTGTATTATTCCTGCCTATAATGAAGAGAATCATATAGGAGCTGTTATTTCCGTGGCGGCGCAATTTGTCCAGAAAATTTATGTAGTGGATGATGGCTCCAGTGATCGTACAGAGCAAATAGCTGAGCAGGCCGGAGCGGTGGTGATCCGTCTCAAAAAGAGGATCGGGAAAGGTTATGCCCTGAGGGAAGGAATCAGGCATGCCCTGGCCGGAGGTGCTGATAACCTTATTCTGATGGATGCCGATGCACAGCACGATCCGCATGATATCCCCCTATTTTTAAAAGAATCGATCGATTTTCCCCAGTCCATGATTATCGGGAATCGCATGGGGTCTGCGACATCGATGCCTTTAGCCCGGAGGCTGACTAACCGACTGATGAGTATGATCCTCTCGCGGATATCGCGTAAACGCCTGTCCGACAGCCAGTGCGGGTTCCGATTGATCCCGGCGGGGTTAGCCCAGCAGTGGAGCCTCGAAAGTAATTATTTCGAAATCGAGTCGGAGATGATCCTGAAAGCGGCGGCTTTGGGCTGGGATATCCACCAGATGCCCGTTTCCTGCTCTTATCGTCCCGGGCGACAAAGTCGGATCATGCCCCTTTTGGATTCGTGGCGGTGGTTGAGATTTATCATGAGGGGTGTACTCTCCAAAGCCCGGTAATCCCCTGCAATGGACGGACGCCTGTGTCGGGTAAGATTCTTGAGGTCCCTAAAAAAATCAAATGGCGCTTTTCCGGGGCTTTGATATACAGGGGGGCATGCAAAATGGAAAAATCACGATTCTGGCTAGGATTCATGCAAAACCCGAGCATTCAGTAAAAATTAAGGAATGGGTTATGACAAAACTCATCCCCCAGACACGTGCCGAGCCGGGATGTCTCCAGTATGACTTTCATCAATCCCATAATGACGAAAACCTTTTTGTTTTTTTTGAGAATTTTAAAGATCAGGCGGCTTTTGATTTCCATGCGAATGCCCCCTACATTAAAGAATTCCTCACGGCGATGGAAACGATGACCCGCGATGGCGGTGTGAAAGTCGATATCCTTCATCATATTGCCTAACCCCACGGGACTCTGGAATTCATGAAAGGGCTGAAATTATTTATCGGGATCGAACTCCTGCCCTTTGTATTTGCCCTGAGCCAGACATTTTTCCAGACGATCTCGTCCATGGGGGATCCGGGTTTATTTCTGGAATCCCGGTATTTCATCTTCTTTATGTCGGGTTTTTTAGCGTGGGTGGTGATTTTTTTTACGTTACCGAAGCCGATGCGCCTCTATGTGCTGGGCCATGAGTTAACCCATGCGATTTGGGTTCTCGCCATGGGCGGGCGTGTGACGGGGTTCAAGGTGGGTAAGGATGGAGGGTATGTACAGACGGACACGGTGAATTTCTGGATCGCGCTGGCGCCGTATTTTTTCCCGATCTACACGGTTTTTCTCGTGATCATTTACGGGCTAAGTAATCTCGTTTGGGATCTCGGGCCATATCTCGTCTGGTTGTATTTCCTGATTGGATTAACATGGTCCTTCCATGTGGTTTTCACCCTAAAAATGATTCCGACAGTGCAGCCGGATATTACCAGTAATGGATGGGTGTTTTCCCTCGTGGTGATCTACCTGATTAATATCCTGATTATCTGGTTATTCCTCCTTTTTGTCGTCCCGGAATTAAAGTGGGGGAGCAATTTGCTTTTGCTTTGGGAGAATACGGTCGCTGCATATATATGGGTATTAAAAACGGTTTACCGGTTTTTTATGGACATTTATAGTTATATTCGATGAGTCATCTCATATAATTATACATTTTTTAATGATGACGCTTGCGGTTCCTCCCGGACTTTGCTTAAAAGGTCGTATATGTTATTGAGCGAAATGCTCACATCAAATGTGATTATCCCGGAATTAAAAGCCACGGACAGGTGGAGCTGTATCGGTGAGCTTGTTGATTGTGTCGTTGCTGCTGGGCATTTGTCCGCAGGTGACCGCAAAACCGTCTATGACCTTCTCGTGAATCGTGAGATGCTCATGACCACGGGGATTGGCCACGGCATCGCGATTCCGCATGCTTCTTATGACGGGACAAAAACGATGGTGGCCGCTTTTGGCCGTTCTTTATCAGGTATTTCTTTCGAGGCCCTCGATGGTAAACCCGTCCATTATGTCACCCTGTTAGTGGTGCCAAAGCTCCAGTTCCAGACACATTTGAGGACACTATCCGTTTTGGCGAAATTCTATAATGATCCCGCCCGCCGGACTCAGATAGACCAAGCAGGGTCATCAGAAGATATTGCCAAGTGTTTCCAAGTGCCGATTGATTAATCAGGGCACACTCGGAAATTCTTCTGGATTAATCCGCCGGATTTCTTCATTCCTCTTGGTTAGATTATGAAATTGGTTCCATTGCAAATTGCAGAAGTGTTTTCCCCCGTCATTAACCAGATCGCCGGGCGTGATGTCCCAGTTGTGTCCTTGATCAAACCCTGCCTCGACGCACAGTTCGGCGATTACCAGTGTAATATCGCCATGGTTTTGGCAAAGGAACTTAAACGTAATCCCCGTGAACTTGCCGAACAAATCATCAAGGAGACTGATCTCACAGCGATTTGTGAGCCTCTCGAGATCGCGGGAGCAGGCTTTATTAACCTACGCTTGAGGAAAGATTTCCTAGCATCGTGCCTGACCCGGATGGTCACCGAGCAAAACCTCGGTGTGGACAAGACAGAAAAACCTAAAAAAATCGTTATCGACTTCTCCTCGCCGAATGTCGCCAAACAAATGCATGTCGGCCATATCCGGTCCACCATTCTCGGGGATACCCTCGCAAGTATCTTGCGTTTCTCAGGGCACGAGGTCATTACTGATAATCATATCGGCGATTGGGGAACCCAATTCGGCAAATTACTTTTGGGTTACAAAAACGATTTGGATAAGGCCGCTCTCGACCGTGACCCGATTGCCGAACTCGAACGCCTCTACAAACTCGTGAATGACCAATGTGAGAAAGAGAAAAAGGAGGAAAAGAGCGAAACGATCCATGCCGCGCGTGAGGAGCTGCGCAAGCTCCAGGACGGGGATTGTGAAAATCTGGAACTTTGGGAACGTTTCATCGAAATGTCGAAGGGCTCTTTCGACCGTATCTATACCCGGCTCGGAGTGAGATTTGACTATACCCTGGGGGAGAGTTTCTATAATCCGAAACTTAAGGCAGTCGTCCAGGAACTCATCGCCGCGCAAATTGCCCGGGAGAGCGAAGGGGCTATTGTGGTATTTTTCGACGGGGAAAAAGAGCTGGGGGATAAACCTTTCCTGATCCAGAAAAGTGACGGGGCGGCCCTATACTCCACCACCGATCTGGCCACACTCAAATACCGTATGGAGGAATGGAAAGCCGACGAAATCATTTATGTGACGGACAGTCGTCAGCAGCTGCATTTTAAACAGCTTTTTGCCACCGCAAAAAAATGGGGTATTGATGTCAAACTCACCCATGTCTGCTTCGGCACCATCCTCGGCCCCGATAATAAGCCGATTAAAACCCGCTCGGGTGAACCGGTCAAACTCGTCGATCTTTTGGACGAAGCCGAGGCTCGCGCGGCAAAATTAATCGAGACTAAAGGTGAATTCACTGATGACACCAAAAAGCAAATTGCGCGTGTGGTAGGGATTGGTTCACTCAAATATGCCGATATCGGGCAGAACCGCACACTTGATTACGTCTTTGACTGGGACAAATTACTCTCCCTTAACGGGAATACCGCTCCGTATTTGCAGAATGCCTATGCCCGGATCCAGTCGATCTTCCGCAAGGGACAAGTGGAGCTATCTGGTGTGCCCGAATGGGAGCTTGTCGAGCCACAGGAGATTACCTTAGGCAAACACTTGCTGCGTTTTGGGGAACTCCTCCAGGTGGTCGTGGAGGATTATCGTCCGCACGTGATGTGTACCTATCTTTTTGAACTCGCCCAGATGTACCACAGTTTCTACGAACATTGTCCGGTCCTCAAAAGCGAGGGCAATTTGCGTGAGTCCCGCCTGCACCTTTGCGAGCTGACCGCAAAAACCCTCCAGACGGGATTGGCCCTCCTCGGGATCGAGACTGTCGAGCAAATGTAAAAAAGCCCGCGTTTTTTGTCGTTATAGGGAAGCGAGTCTCGTGAGAATCTCTCTCTCGTCTTCCCAGTTCTTCCGCCGGATTATTCCTCGATGTGACCGTCTTTCCAGAGCTCTTCCAGGGCGTAGTAGCGGCGTGCGTCAGGGTGGAAGATATGGACGTAAACATCCCCGAAATTCAGGATGATCCATTTACTTTCGACTGTGCCATCCCGTACAATACAAGGGGAGGACGTGTGTTTCATCTGGAATTCGAGTTCCTCAGCGATCGCTCTGATTTGTGGATCGGACATACCGGAGCAGATCAGGAAATAATCAGTGAATGAAGTCAGGCCCTCGACATTAATGATCACGGGGTCTTCTCCTTTTTTGTCTTCGATGAGCGAACGCAATTTGCGTGCGAGATCAAGACCCGGTGAGGGAAGGGAAGGTGTCCTTTTTTTGGCCGCCTGTTTTTGGGGAACAGGTTTTTTTAAGACGGCTTTTTTAACCTTGGTCACCGATTTTTTGGCCGGCACCTTTTTCGGCGCGGCTTTTACGGAAGGTTTAAGTGCTTTTTTAACGGGGGCGGATTTATTTGTTTTTTTCGGGGGCATAAGATTTCGATGGGGATATTAGACCTTCTACGCTCTCGGGCACAAGCCCGTGTATTGATAATTTTTTAGCGAGTCTTTGGCGGATTTCGGTCGAGGAAATGTCTATGGCTCTGGCTTCGAGCCGTTTAAAGGTAAATCCGGTGAGCTTTTGAGGGTTGATTCTCGTGCCGGGCCTTGCGGCGATCACGAGGGTGCAGTCCCGGGCAATTTGCTCCGGATGGCGCCATCCGCTGATTTCATTGACATTATCAGCACCGATGAGCCAGAAGAGTTCCGCCCCGGGGAATTGTTTTTTGAACTCTTTAAGGGTCAGGTAGGTATAAGAAATCCCTTTTCGTTTGATCTCGATATCAGATGCTGACATCTTGTCGATCCCTGATAATGCGGCTTTGACGAGGGCATAACGTTTTTTGGCCGGGAGGAATATTTCCCATTTGTGGGGGGGGGTCGCACTGGGGATGACATAGAGATGATCCAGGGCACATTGCTCGATAGCATCCATGGCCAGAAGCAGGTGTCCTGTATGGAAGGGGTCGAAAGTGCCGCCGAAAAGGCCGATTCTTTTGAATTTCGTCTTTGAATTTCTCACTGGTTTCAGTGAGTGTTCTGGGGAATTCAGTCCCAATTGTCAAACATTCAAGAGTATCCATGAAAATCATCGTCACAGCAGGCCCGAGTTATGAACCCATCGACCAAGTGCGGCGCGTGACGAATTTCTCCACGGGGCGGTTAGGGACGGAGTTAGCGTTATACTTGATGGATTTCGGTCATGAGGTGACTTTATTGCTCGGGGAATTAGCGACCTATCATTGTGCGGCTTTGGACAATACCGGGGACGCAGGCCACGAGCAGATGGGAAAAAAAGGCCTGGAGATAGTCCGTTTCACCACGGCGGATGATTTGCTGGCGCTATTTACGAAACGGAAAGGACAAGCGGGGGCGATTTTCCATTGTGCAGCCGTGGGGGATTTTAAGGTGGCCTCAGTGAGGGATGAGCAGGGGCGTCCACTTCCCTATGGCAAAATACCGACAAATCACCCGAAAGTTTTTATTGAAATGCAGCCCACGGTGAAAATCCTGCCCCGGTTGCGTAAACTTTATCCGGAGAGCCGGATTATCGGTTGGAAATACGAAGTCGATGGGAATCAGGACACGGCCATTAAAAAAGGGCGGGAACAAATAAAAACATCTGCCACGGATGGTTGTGTGGTAAATGGCCCGGCCTGGGGTAAGGGTTATGGATTCTTAAACACCACAGAGGGCCTCACGCCTGCAGACGGTTCTCCGGCTTTATTTCGACTCCTTGGCGAAGAGGTTTTTCATCTTCCTGACTTCCAAAAGCGCGCTGAATCGTGATTTGATGGGAGGGCATTTCGATCCACGGCCCGCCATCGTGATAATGGAATGAGATGGAGTCCTCACGGACGTAGATCTCGGATATGCTCGCGGTTTGCTCTTTTATCCCTTTGCAGGCGGGGGTCAGGTCATTACAGACTTGTGTGCTGAAATGAAAGTCGTGGAGGATATCCTCGGTTGGTTCCCCATTTAGGGTGATGAGTTTTTCCCATTGGTGCTGGCGGTAACGCCTCGCCGAGATCTCTTCCCTCGCTGAGGTGCTCCAAAGCTGGGGTTTGTTTTGTTTATCGAGGGAGGTCATGATACGCCCATCCCATTCCCAGTTGAGGATTTTAAATCCATCGTCAGGATGTTGGATAATACAAACGAGACCAAAGGGGGAATAGGATTGCTGGTCGAGGGCCTGGACTTTGGAGCGGATCTCTCCCTCACTCATGGACCCGAGGAGCTTGAGGATGAGTCTGTCCCGGCTGCGTTCACCGATTTTTTTCTCGATACGGGGTCGGTTCAAAACGGCAAAAGTAGTGCCATTGGACTGGACCGCTACCCAAGGGCCGCTGGCGACTTTATCCAGAGGATATACCACCTGCACATTCCCTTTGCGGAAAACTTGGGGGAGCTTGGCGGTCCCGCGCTTTTTAGAGGTGTCGCGGTTGAACCGGAGGGAATACTCATTCTTGGATCGTGGATAATAGGTCAATGTACTCATGAATCATTTTTTTTCGTAAATCTTCAAGCGCCCTTTTTTCTGCGAAAAAACAGTCGCAGGCGGGGGTTCTCTTTTGCCACTATAACGGGATTTACGCGCAATTTGCAATCATGGTTTATCGAGAACTCGCACAGGCCTGAAATGGGCTCACGGACTATCTCATGCCGGGACAAAAGAGGTTTATGCTCGCCCGGAAACGGTTCAGGTCAGAGCACAATATACAGCCTGACCATCAACCCCAACGCATTGATGCCGATTGATAATCAGAATCTTTGGACACCGTTGTTTGAGACCGTAGGCCTTTGAAGTGAATGACGCTGGACTCGCTTTGTCTCCCCCGCTGGCCGCGTCTCGGAAACCCTATTTCTCCGCAAAAGCCTCGATCACCAAAGCAAGTGGCATGGGCATCCTGCCCATGAACCGCACAGACCATGGGCGGGACGCCTAAGGCACGGGTGTCTCCAGTGGACTTTGTGTGAGAGACGTTCAAGTTATCATTTTCAGGTTCAGTACTCATTTAATATCTCCCTTCTTGAGTGAGGATGGAATCGAATATGTCTAAGATACCTTGAAAATCTTCTTTTTGCCATTCCAAAGGAATGTCGCGCAAATTGCTTGAGAGCAAGAGGTTAGTTCATTTCTTCTCACATTGATTTTGAACCATTGCCGTTTCCCTCATGGGTGTCAAAGCTTATGAGACAATTCGGGGGATCAGGATAATAGAGGTCAAATATTGCACTTCAAGCGGTGTGTGATAGTTTAGTGGGCAAATGGCCTACGATTCACAGAGAGAATTTATTCAGAAGCTCGAGGAGAAAGGTGAACTCATCCGGATCACCATGCCGGTGGATACCGACCTTGAGATCACCGAGATAGCTGAGCGCGAAATGAAAAAGCCCGGCGGGGGCAAGGCACTTCTCTTTGAAAAGCCTGTGGTAAATGGAGCAGTTTCCGCTTTTCCGCTCCTGATTAATGCCATGGGGTCTGAACGTCGGATGGAGCTTTGTTTCGGGGATCGTCCCGTGTCGCAGGTGGCTGACGAAATCTCCGCACTTTTGAAGGCCAAACCACCGAGGTCCATCGGTGAGGCGATACCCTTGCTCAAGCTCGGATTAGGCGTCATGCTGCATGCAAAACCTTCCACAGTCCGGAGTGGTTCCTGCAAGGATCATATCTACCTCATGGATGACCCGGCCAATCAATTTACCCTCGATGATTTACCCGTGCTGAAATGTTGGCCCCATGATGGCGGCCGGTTTGTGACCTTTCCAAATGTCTATACACAGGACCCGGATACCGGTGAACGCAATATCGGGATGTACCGGATGCAGGTTTATGACGGGAAATCCACCGGGATGCATTGGCAGGTGCACAAGGTCGGGGCACGCCACGGGCGGCGTTATTATGAGGAAGGTAAAAAAATGCCGGTATCTGTTTGTCTCGGCGGAGACCCGGTGCTCACCTTTGCCGCCACGGCTCCTATGCCCGACGGGCTTGACGAGGTGCTTCTGGCAGGATTCCTACGCCGGAAATCTGTGCCGATGGTCAAATGTGAGACTAATGACCTGATGGTGCCGGCGAATTCCGATTTTGTCATCGAAGGTTATGTCGATCCGGCTGAATCCCGCACAGAAGGTCCTTTCGGTGATCATACCGGGTTCTACACGCCCGAGGATGAATACCCCGTTTTTCACGTCACGGCGATCACGCACCGCAAAGATGCGGTTTATCCGGCCACAGTCGTGGGGATTCCTCCGATGGAGGATTTCTACATGGGGGATGTCAGTGTGCGCATCTTTTTCCCGATGATGAAAATGCTGCATCCGGAGATCGTGGATATCCACCTGCCACCGGAGGGGGTCTTTCATAATCTCGTGATTGTCTCGATCAAAAAGCAATACCCTTGGCAGGCATTTAAAATCATGCATGGGCTGTGGGGCATGGGGCAAATGATGTTCACCAAGATCATGGTCGTCGTCGATCATGATGTGGACGTGCGTAATAACAGCCAGTGGCTCTGGTGGATGTGCGGGAATATCGAGCCGCAACGAGACATGATTTTTACCAAAGGCCCGACCGACTCTCTCGACCACGCTTCGACCCTGCCGAATATCGGGACGAAGGTAGGGATCGACGCCACGCGCAAATTGCCCGGGGAAGGGTATGATAAACGTGTCTGGCCAGACAAGGTGGAAATGCCCGATGCAATTAAAACCAAGGTGGACCAGATGATAAAAGGAATTCCCGGATTATGAGGTTTGTCATCGGCATCACCGGGGCCAGCGGGGCCATCTACGCACAGAGACTCCTCGACCGCCTCGATCCTCAAGAACACGAGGTCCATGTGGTCATGACTAAATTCGCCCACCAGGTCGTGGCCGAGGAGATTGGGGAACTCAAGCTACGCGAGGGGGTGCACCACCACCGTGACGCGACGATGAATGTCCCCTTTGTCAGTGGCTCGGCCATTTTTGACTGTATGGTGATCGTTCCTTGTTCCATGGGGACCGTAGGCCGGATCGTTTACGGCACTTCCGAGACGACCTTGCTCCGTGCGGCGGATGTTTTCCTCAAGGAGAAACGAAAGTTGATCCTCGTCCCGAGGGAGACGCCATTTAACCTGATCCACGCAAAAAACATCGTGAGCGCGATGGAAGCCGGTGCGATGGTGATCCCTGCCATGCCTTCGTATTACCATAATCCCGAATCCATCGAAGACCTCGCCGACACTGTCGTCGCCCGCATCCTCGACCACATGGGTGTCGCCCACCATATTTCCCGCCGTTGGAAAGACGAAACCGAGTAGACGAGCAAGTTGCTCACGTGCTGGGGAGAGAGTTTAATTTTGTTTCATCCAGCTTGTCTTTTGTCGGGCGGGTGTAATACTCCAGTCGACATGAATACCCCGGACCGCCGGAAAACCCCTCGATGGGCTTTTTGCCCCTTGCCTTTAAAGTCAGCTGGATAACTATGACATTTTCTTCCCTTGGACTCGCCGATACATTACTGGCCGCATTAACAGAAAATCAATTTGCCGCACCATACCCGGTGCAAGAACAGGTGATCCCACCTATTTTGGAAGGGAAAGATATTCTAGGGATCGCAAAAACGGGTTCGGGAAAAACAGCGGGTTATGTATTGCCCATCCTTCATTTGCTGGAGAAACGTTCACCGGGGAGGAACCGCTATGTTCCGGTATTGGTTCTGGTTCCGACACGGGAACTCGCTATACAGGTGGGTGAAGTCTTTAAACTTTTTGGACGGTCATTAAACCGGCGGATTAAAACCCTGTCGGTTTACGGGGGAGTCTCGATCAATCCCCAGATGATGAAAATGAGCGGGGTCGATATTCTCGTCGCCACTACCGGGAGGTTACTGGATTTAATCTCGTCAAAGGCCGTTTATCTTTCGGACGTAAAAATCCTTGTTTTGGATGAGGCGGATAAAATGTTGAATATGGGTTTCCAAGAGGAAATGACCCGGATATTTAAGCTGCTCCCAGCGAAACGCCAAAACCTTCTCTTCTCCGCCACCCTTGGCAAAGATATCGATACGGTGACTGAATTCCTCCTGCACGATCCGGTGAAAGTCGAAATCCAGGAAGAGGAACAAAACCTCGATCTGATCACGCAAATAGCGTACGCCATCGCTGAGGAAAAAAAGGGGCCTTTCCTGCGGTATTTAATCAAGACACAGGATATGCAGCAGGTATTGGTATTTACCTCATCGGTTTTTAAGGCGGATAGTGTCGTGCAGAAACTCAAGATTAACGATATCCAGGCTGAGGCCATGCATAGTAAAAAGAGCCAGGGTGCGCGGACTGATGCCTTGAGGAATTTTAAATCAGGCAAACTCCGAGTGCTTGTCTCCACGGATATCATGTCCCGGGGTATCGACATCCCTTTCCTGCCTTACGTAATCAATTACGAGCTGCCCCGTTCACCCAAAGATTATATTCACCGCATTGGCCGGACCGGACGGGCGGAGTCACCCGGTCAAGCCATCTCCCTCATCAGCCCGGGGGATGAGCACCACTTCCAGGTCATCCAAAAAAAGATGAAAAAACAAGTCCCCTTAACCGCGACTCAAGAGATCAAATTGCACGGCTTTTAGTGGAGGGACTCCCCCCCCCCTTCTCTTTAAAAGGGTGAGCAATTTGCTTGATGCGAAGAAGTTAATCATTCCTCGTGGTGAACCGCACCGGGAGAAAATCCGGGAAGGCAGATGGCGATGTATTTAGCTCTGCTAGGATGTGGCGTACGATAACGGACTCGTTCACCCTTCTGGATAATGATGGCTTGACCCGCATTAACAAAGAATGTGGTTTCATTTGTTTCGACATTGAGTAGGCCATTGAGGACAACGGTATATTCGTCGAATTCATTTGTCTGAAAGGGGCAGACCAATCAGTGGGACTGGTCATTTTGGCAATGCTGAGTGTGGAGGTCTTTGAATTTACCAAGCCGATAAATACCTCGATGATTCCTTGATTGTCGGGAACTATCTCAAAAGCGGGGTGACTCTCAAACTCTCCTTGCCGAGCGGACTCTTGTGGAATTATGTCAGTAACGGGAATAATATCTCGGTGTCGGGGAGTAATTCAGACTCTGGTGGGGCTGTGAATTCGGGGGTCGCATTTTTTTAATCGTTTTGACATTCTTTATAATACACAAAGTGGGCTCATTGGATTTGCAGCGGTCCCTGAGCCTTCTACAAAGGCCCTGATGATTATTTTGGGGTTGGCATAGCTCCTTTTTCTTCTGAAAAAAGAAAGTTAAATTACAGGAATTCTGATAGACATTTTACGGGATGCTCCGTTAAATATGAGGTATGAGCGCAGGTTTTTTAAAAGAATTCGGTTTCTTCTGTAAGCTTGACGAGGTGGATGGTCAGGCTCTTTTGGAGACTTTCAAGACGGCCTATTTTAAAGAGAAAGATGTTATTCTTGAGGAGGGGATGGCTAATGATGCCCTCTATCTGGTCCAGACCGGGAGTGTAGATGTGGTCAAAATCCAGGAAGACAAAGAAATTCTACTCGCGCACATTGGTCCAAAAGGTTTTTTCGGTGAAGCTTCCCTTTTTCATTCAGTCTGTGCAACAGCCACAGTGGTGGCTGCGCAGGATACCTGTATTAACTACATTAAACACAATGTTTTATTGGATTATATCCATGAACGCCCAGAAGCCGGAGTGAAAATCCTGATGGAAATCCTGAAATCGGCTTGTTTCCGCTTGGCTACGGCGAATGAAAAGCTCGGAGATTTTCTTTATTGGATGAATACCCTTGAGCCGGAAGGGCTCCAAAAGATGCGTATTCTCTCTGCTGGAGCGGAAGATGAAGAACAATCCTAGAAAACTACTTGCGTCGATTTAGTAATTCATGTATACAAGGCCGTTCAATCAAAAAGGATTTTGAGACATGGTGAATAAAGCGGAAGTAATTAAAGAATACCAAAAACAAGGTACGGACACTGGTTCGGCTGATGTGCAAGTTGCGCTTTTGACAAAGCGGATCAATGAATTAACACATCACTTCAAAGACCACAAAAAAGATCACAGCTCACGCCGTGGACTTTTGATGATGGTAAACCGCCGTCGCGGTTTATTAGATTATCTCAAACGTACTGACAAAGTGCGTTATCAAGATTTGATCAAGAAACTCGAGTTGCGCAGGTAATTATACTTGCGGCAACTTGCTTCTCTTGCTCGGTTTTAAAAAACACAAAAATAAAACGATAGATAGATTGTATTATTCTTGCTGGCGGGAAGTCATGAGTGCCGGCTGGAAGACTAGATTCTAGAACAAAGCTGGCAAATCTTTCCCACCGGGAAAAGCGGGCTTCGTTCTGTAATCTAAGCTTTCAAGTCACTTCTTCATTCCCTGCATAGCGCAGGAAATATTATTCTGTCTGTTCTTAATCAATACAAAGAATAAACAAGGAATATATGTCACATTTAAAAGTAGCCCGTCAAATCGGCCATACTGAATTAATCATTGAAACAGGTAAACTCGCCAAACAAGCCAACGGGGCGGTAACACTTACTTATGGCGAAACAGTCGTTTTTGTCGCAGTTACTGCGGCTGATTCAGTCAAGGACGGACAAGATTTTTTCCCCCTGACAGTAGAATACAAGGAGAAATCCGCTTCTGCCGGTAGATTCCCCGGTGGATACTTCAAGCGTGAAGGCCGTCCTACAGAAAAAGAAATCCTGACTTGCCGCATGACGGATCGCCCGATCCGCCCGCTTTTCCCAGAAGGTTTTTTCAACGAAGTGCAGATCATCTCCATGACATTCTCTTTGGATGGTGAGAATGATCCCGATATTTTAAGCATTAACGGTGCATCCACTGCCTTGATGGTTTCTGATATTCCTTTTGAAGGACCGATCGGAGCTGTTCGCGTCGGACGGGTCAATGGGCAATTTGTTGCGAATCCCACCCATTCAGACCGCGCTGATTCAGATTTGGACCTCGTTTATGTAGGTACGGACAATGAGATCATGATGCTGGAAGGTTCCTCAAAGGAATTAACCGAAGACGAGTTCTTTGCCGCGCTGCAATTTGCGCAAGTCCAAGTCAAAGAGATTATCGACCTTCAACGTGAACTCGCCAAGCTGGTGAATAAAACCAAACGTATTTACCCGCTTTCTGTTGTCCGCCCTGAAGTCATGGCCACAGCTAAAAATGCTGTCGATGGCAAAGTAGATGCCGCCATCTCGATACCCGGCAAGCTTGAACGCCAAGCCGCTTCCGCCGCCCTTGCTGCTGAAGCCAAGGCTGCCATTAAAGCCAATCACGCGGATGCGACAGATTTTGAACTCCGCGAAGCGTATCACAAGATTGAAAATGATGCAGTCCGTGCCCAGTTACTGGCCGGTAAACGCATGGACGGACGTGCCCCCGAAGACCTCCGCCCGATTACTTGTGAGGTCGGCCTCTACCCACGCGCACACGGGTCAGCCCTTTTCCAACGTGGCGAGACTCAAGCGGTTGTTTTTGCAACCCTCGGTTCCGAGGACGATGTCCAGGAATTCGACGCTATTTCAGGTGGTGAAAGCGAAAAACGTTTTATTCTCCATTATAATTTCCCTCCTTTCAGCGTGGGTGAAACCGGGCGTTTCGGTTCCCCCGGACGTCGTGAGATCGGACACGGAAACTTAGCCGAACGCTCCATTGAGCCGATGATGCCGAAGGATAACTTCCCCTATGCAGTTCGTCTGACTGCTGAAATCATGGAGTCAAATGGTTCCACATCGATGGCTAGTGTTTGCGGTGGTACCTTAGCGCTTCTCGATGCTGGTGTGCCGATGAAAGCCCCGGTTGCGGGTATTTCCATTGGGATGTGCACAGAGTTTGATGCAGCGGGTACCCGTGGTAAATCCGTCCTCCTGACCGATATCATCGGCAGCGAAGACCATTACGGCGACATGGACTTCAAAGTCACCGGTAGCCGTAAAGGAATCACCGGATTCCAGCTCGACTTAAAAATCCGCGGTTTAACCTTTGATCTAGCCAAAGTCGCTTTGGAAAAAGCAAAAACCACTCGTTATCATATTCTCGACATTATGGAAGCAGCCATTGCTGCTCCCCGGACTGAAATGTCCCAATACGCGCCCCGTATCCACACGGTCCGTATTCCTTCCGGAAAAATCGGTCTTATTATCGGGCCAGGCGGAAAAACAATTAAATCCATCACGGCAGAGACAGGTTGTGATATCAATATTGATGACCGTGGAGACCATGGTCTCGTAAAAATCTGCTCGAATAATAGCGAAGCTGCTGACCGTGCCGTCCAGATTATCCGATCCATGACTGAAGAAGTCGAAATCGGTAAGATTTATCATGGGACAGTGACAGGAACCAAGGAATTTGGCGCTTTTGTCGAAGTCCTGCCCGGACAAGAGGGGCTTTGCCATATTAGTGAACTCGCCGATGTACGCGTTCGCCAGACCGAAGATGTCGTTAAAATCGGTGATCGTGTCTGGGTGAAGGTACTTGGGGTTGACGAACGCGGCAAAATAAGGCTTAGTCGTAAGCAGGCAATGGCTGAAAAGTCAGAGCAAAATACGAACTCCTAAGCGAAGCAAAATAATGAGGATAAAACCACAAACGATCATAAGAGGTGTTTGGGTTTTAATATTAATCGCGGTTTTTGGCGCATTAGCATATCCGTCCCGGCTTTCTGCACAAGCAGTGAAAGCCGAGGACATATATAATGAAGCCCAAAAATCCGTTAATGAAGGCAATGTGGGGAATGCCAGCTTGGCCCTTGATGAGTTGCTGACGAAGTATAAAGCATCCCCCATCATTCCCAATGCACGTTATTTATTAGCATTTTGTTATGTACTCCAAGGCCAATATCAGGGGGCCGCGACCGCCTTAGATGAATTACTCAAGACTCCAAATCTGGATCCTGTCCTGCAAGAGCAGGGGAGTGTTCTCCTTGCCCAGTGTTATGCGGGGATAACATCCCAAAAAGAAAATCCTGCCGAGAAAAAAGAGTTTTTTGAAAAGGCGGCAAAACAATATACAGATTTCCTCACCAAATTCCCGAAAAGCATTTTCCGTGAAGATGCCCTCAATGGGCGTGCATTGACCTATTTTTTCCTCGAGAAATATGATGACGCCGTCAAAGACCTCGAAATGGTATTAAAAGAGTTCCCAAACAGTAAAGGGCGCTTGGATGCGGTTTATCTCTTGGGTCTTGTCAAGGCGACACAGGCTGTTGTCGCGGATCAAGCAAAAAAAACGGATGAGGCTAATGCGAAATTTGCGGAGGCGACAAAGCTTTTCCAGGAAGTCGTGACAAATGGATCGGATATCCCGCTTAAAAACGAGGCCCTTTTCCAGGTGGCGGAGATTCTCTTTAACAAAGGGGATTATGACCTAGCCCTAAATAATTTCCGCCAGATCCTGCCCAAATCAGAGGTGATCAAGCTCCAACAACAAAAAATAGGTGAAATCATGGTGGAGCTCCGGGGGTCCGTGGGTGACCCGGTGAAATTCAAAGCCATTCAGAAATACCTCAGCAATGAAAGAATGAAGCTCGGCCAGATGGAGTCAAAGTCAGACCAGTACGTTGATGCGGCACTCAAATCAGCCACGATTTATAATCTCCAACAAAAACCTGATGAGTCTCGGATTATCATTAAACAATTTTTACCCTTCCTTAAGGCCAGCCAAGTCCAGAATGCTCAATACCAATTGGTGATCAGTTATTCCCAACAAGGATTGATGCCACAAGCTGAAAAGGCGAAAACTGACTTCTTCTCCCAATTCCCTAAAGCACCTGAAGGTGACCAGTTCGGTTTGGTTTTTGGTTATGCTTATTTGAATCAAGGACTCTATGATAAAGCAGCAGGGGCTTTTAAAGAGAGCTTAGATATGTACGGGGAAAAACACCGTTCATTTGCGGAGATGTTAGCCGGGCAGGCAATGGTTTACCGTACTCAGGGGAAACTCAAGGAAGCATCTGATGTTTTCCGTGATTTCCTTGCCAAAAACCAGGATTCGCCCATGGCGGAAAGTGTCATGTTCCAGCTCGCGACTACAGAGATGGAAATGAAGGAGTATGATAATTCCATTAAAACGTATCGGGATTACCTAGTGAAATATCCAAATGGCGCTTACCGGCTTGATTCCCAATTGCAAATTGCACGTACTTTGCTGGAGAAGTCCCCGAGTGATCCAAAGGTGGGGGATGAAGCCATTAAGGAATTACAGGATTTATTGTCCAAAAATCCGCCTGCAAAGACGGGTTCGCTGGCTCTTTATTTTATCGGACAAACCTATGAAAAGCAGGGCAAACTCGACGATGCTGTCAAAGCCTATCGCGATAACATGGTAAAGTATCCTGATGAAAGAACGAGTTTGATTTCAGCTTATCAAATCGCTATTGGTTACCAAAAAGCTAAAAAGTATCCTGAAATGATCGCGGCTTATGAAGAATTGATCAAAAAGTATCCCGAAAGCGATATGGCTCCTCAAGCTTATTTAGCCATTGCACGCCAGTTAGAGAATGAGAAGAAGCATGATGAGGCGAGGGCGAAGTATACGGAAATAGTAGAAAAATATAAGGATAAACCCGTCGGTGCGGATGCACAGGAACGTATCTTTTTTACTTTCTTTGATAAGGCACAATCGATGGGCCGCCCGATTAGTATGACTCCTGATCAAAAGGAACAATATAAGAAGTTAATCAATGATGCGATTGCGAGTGCCGAGAGACTCCTTGAACTTTTCCCCGACAGTCTGCGAACAGGTGACGCATTAACCAATATGATGAAAGCCAAACAGACTTTGGCGTCCGGAAAAATGGATGAAGGGGTGACTGTGGATGCTTACCTAGGGCAACTGGCGGATAAGGCCAGTGCAAAGTCTAATCTTAAAGCCCAAATCCTTTTTACCCAAGCCGGAATCCTCCAACAGGAGGGAAAACAAAAAGAGGCTTTGGTAGTTTTTGATAAGATTCTTGCCGAGACTCCTGATGCAAAACTCAGTGCTGATAATCTGGACCGTTATGGACGGGCATTAGTGGCCACAGGTAAGACGGATGAGGCATTAAAGGTTTATGAACGGATCATGACGGATTTTGCCAATAGCCCACGTTCAATGGATAAAGGTGTTTTTGGGTTAGGGTTGGTCTATTATAATAAGGGAGAATATGTATTGGCCGATAAACAATTTAATGAAATGAAGACTAACTATCGGTGGAGTCCCCTGATGGGTGATGCGATTTATTACTCGGGAATGACGCAGCTTAAAGGTAATAAATTTGATGAAGCGATTAAAATCTTTGAAAGTGTAGCGGGCTCAAAGGGAAGCTCGAATGAATCCAAAGGAAGGGCCTTGATCGGGGCAGGGGATGCTGAACTCGGTAAGAAAGATTATAATAAGGCACTCGGGAATTACATTAAAGTAACCCTCTTTTACGAGGGGCTCACCGATGTGGCTTCGGAAGCCACTTTGAAATCAGCCCAAATGAATGAGAAACTCGGCAAGGGCGAAGAGGCCAAGAAACTTTACCAACAACTTAAAACTAAATATCCTGACTCCGCTGCTGCCAAGCAAGCTCCTTAAGCCCTCCATCTGAATCTCTAGAGTGATTCAGGGCCGTAATTTAACGGAATGATGAATAACTGAAAAAAATATTCACCAGATTATGACTTTAAAAGAACGATCACAGCAGATTCTCTCGGTGCTCAGGCGAGTTTATCCACAAGCACATTGTGAGCTTCATCATTCTAATCCGCTGGAGTTATTAATCGCGACAATCCTCTCGGCCCAATGTACGGATAAAAGAGTGAATCTCGTTACGCCCGCACTTTTTAAACGTTACCAGAATATGGAGCAATTTGCTGCGGCAGATCAATTCGAGATGGAGAGTTTCGTTAAAAGTACCGGGTTTTACCGGAATAAGGCCAAAAATATTATTGCGTGCTGCAAAATGCTTTTAGAGAAATACCGGGGTGAAATGCCGCGTAAGATTGAGGAACTCTCCCAATTGCCCGGTGTAGGCCGTAAAACGGCTAATGTGCTGCTGGGGAATGCATTTGGGATCAATGAGGGTGTGGTAGTCGACACCCATGTCTCGCGCCTTTCCCAAAGAATGGGGATGACTCGGGAAAAGACCCCTGAAAAAATAGAACTATCCCTGATGAAACTTTTTAAGCCTGGAGACTGGTGTGATCTTTCTCATCTCCTCATTTGGCATGGAAGGAATCGTTGTGACGCACGTAAACCGGATTGTGGAAACTGTGAACTAGAAGGTCTATGTGTGAGTAGGGATAAATTACTCAAAGCGGCCGCAGATAAATCGCGATGAAGGTGAAAAGATTTAAAGAACTTTCTTCCCCCTTAGATGAGGCAAGGCTTTATAAAACGCTTTTCCGGCTACCTACCCGAGAATATCGCCGGTCTTAAAGATACCACTATTGGCTAGGTCTCGGGCGGACATGCGTTTGCGGCCTTCAAGCTGGATTTCACGAAGGAGGAGGGCCCCACTTTTTGCCCCGACAAGTATCCCGTGTTTATTGATCCGAGCAATTTGCCCAGGCGCAAATTGTTTTTCACGGGACATGATCACATCAAATATCTTGAGGGTTTTCTGGGAGCCTTCTTGGTTGATGAGCGTGAATGCTCCGGGGGATGGGGCAAAAGCACGGATTTTGAGCCAGAGTTCCAGCGGGTTTTTATTCCAGTCTAGGAGTCGATCCTCCTTGGTGAGCTTGCGGGCATAAGCGGTCGGGGATGCCCCCTGTGGAACGGGTTTGATTTTGCCGGAGATAAAGTCCGGGATTGTTTTCATCAGCAGAGAGGCTCCCATATGAGCCAACTGATCATGAATCGTTTGAGAGTTGTCCCTACGTTTGATCGTGAGCTCCTGTTGGGCGAGAATACCCCCACTATCGAGTTTCTCGGAGACCATCATTATAGTGACCCCCGTTTTTGATTCTCCATCCAGGAGGGCCCAATGAACCGGGGCAGCTCCACGATATTTAGGGAGGAGTGAACCATGGATATTGAGACAACCGAATTTCGGAATTTCCATGAGTGCAGGAGGTAGGAGCTGGCCGTAAGCTGCGACGACGATAATGTCGGGATGAAGGTATTTCACCTGCTCGATCACAGTCGGCGACTTTATCGTCTCCGGTTGAAAAACAGGGAGATGGAGCTTCATAGCGAGCTCCTTGACCGTAGAGGGGGTCAGCTCCAGACGGCGTCCGGCAGGGCGATCAGGCTGGGTAATGACCCCGACAGCCTCATGGTTACTCGTCGCAGCGATTAACTGAAGTGCCGGGCAGGCAAAACTGGAGGTGCCGATATAGACGATTTTTACCATGAGTCCGGATCAAGAGCTCCTATGTAGTATAATTCTTGGGTTCCCCTGATGACGCAGGGGTGAGTTTGGTCGTATAATGGAGTATATCATTCAACACTTGGTCAGGACGTTGTTCGGCATTGATATTAATCACTTTATCCCGGCCATAAAAATCCAGTACGGGCTTGGATTCATCTTCATATACTTTCAGCCGGTGTTTGATGACTTCTTCATTAGCATCATCATGACGGTTGTCTTTGATCGCTCTTTTTTTCAGCCGTTCCATGAGTTTCTTTTTATCCGGGCAGACAAGGTGGAATACCAGTAGGACATCGAGTTCATTATCAAGATAACGGGCTTGTTCTACATTGCGGGGGATACCGTCCAAAATAAGGAAATCAGCCTCTGTTTTAAAATTTCGCGTGAGTTCTTTTCCTTTGATCGATGTCTGCCAGAGCTTGATCGTGACATCATCGGGGACCAGGGATCCATGGCTGGAATATTCCATAAATTCTTTACCAATATCACTGGTGAGATCGACGGAACGGAAGACATCACCGCATGAACAGTGGAAATAACCGGGGACGCGACCTAAAATCAGGCCTTGGGTGCCTTTTCCACTACCGGGTGAACCAAAAAGAAGGAACGTTTTATATTTCATAGAGGATTTAATAAACATACAAATATATTTTAAAATAACAACTGTTTCGATGATTCTCTGGAAAAAACCGTGAGTGAAACATTGTTTTTTTTGAATTTAGCCGTGCGAAAACCCTAGAATATCGGGTAAATACACATATTATTTTCGAGAAAATAGTCCAAATAAACTTTTCTAAAAAAAAGCCTGGTAATGGCAAGTCTTCCCCGTGAGTGCTCATGTCGGGAAAAGAAACGAGTTTCTTTAACTTTCAGAATCCGGGGTCTTTACCATTTCATGTGGTTTGGGAGTATCTTTTGCGCTGATTTCAAAGAGATAACCGCGGAGGTATTCTGTTTCAGGAACCTCAGGGAGTACCGGGTGATCTTGGCTTTGCGCATAAGTCTCGATCAGTCGCAGGGAACATCCCACATCTGCTGCCGCGTCTACGAGGAATTCCATAAAGATTTTTGGCTGGATATGATGTGAGCATGTATAGGTGGCTAATAAACCGCCAACCGGCAACATTTTGAGGGCACGGAGGTGGATTTCTTTATATCCACGTTGGGCATCGCCGATGTTAAATTTATTTTTTGTGAAAGAAGGAGGATCGAGGACTATGAGGTCGTATTTGCCTCCTTGTTTGGATTTATTTTTCAGGAAGTCAAAGGCGTTTTCAGTGGTGAAGTTTATTTGAACGCCATTGAGCCCGGCGTTTTGCCGCGCGTGTTCGATAGCTTGTGCAGATGCATCCACAGATTCCACTGATTTCGCACCGTGTTTCGCTGCAAAAAGGCCAAAGGCTCCGTGGTAACAGAAACAATCCAGTACCGTGCGGCCTTTAAACCGGGGGGCAAGTTGCGCATAAATGGGTTGTTGATCCAGGAATAAGCCTGTTTTTTGGCCTTCAAGGAGGTTTAGGAGGAATTTAACGCCATGGCTCTCAATGACCAATGCATCGGGCAATTTGCCGTGGAGGATGGATGTTTTTTGTTCGAGTCCTTCCCCGACGCGTCCGGAGGAATCATTACGCTCGATAATACATTCCGGAGAAAATAATTTCTTAAGGATTTCTACGACGATTTCCTTTCTTTGATCAAAAGCAGCAGTCATCGTCTGGATGACCAAGCAATTTGCGTAACGGTCAATGATCAACCCGGGGAGGTAATCACTCTCGCTGAAAACCATCCGGTAGGCCTGAGGCATTTTGCCATTATAAAGACTTTGGCGGTATTCCTGGGCTTTTAGGATCCTCGATTCAATCAACTCTTCATTGAGGGCTTTGACACCCATCGAGTAACGGCGGACGGCGATTTGTGAGCGGGAGTTATACATACCCGTGCCATAGATTTTTCCGCGTTTATCTTTTAAAACAACAATTGTACCCTCGGCAAGGTCTTCGGGCCGGCGGAGGATTTCATTTTGATAAAGCCATGGATGACGGTGCCAGAAGCGGGAACCGCGTTTCGGATTAATAATGATAGAAGGGAAGCCCATAATAGTAGGATGATAAAAAAATCCTGTGACCGAATTCAGAATAAAGACAGGTGGAATGCAATCTTAATCGGTTTTAGTCCCGATGATCGCCTCGATTTTCGTGAGGATACGATGGGAGTATTCCTTCAGCTTGGACTCTTGGTCGCCTTCGATCAGGAGCCGGATCTTGGGTTCCGTACCCGAATAACGGAGGAATACCCGGCCTTTGCCTGCGAGATCTTTTTTGACGGATTCAATCTCGGCACAGACCTCGGACAAGGTTTCGATGGCGGGTTTTGATTTGACTTTAATACTCTTGATTTCTTGGGGATACCGGCGCATGCATTTGCGGAGTACGGAGAGTGGTTTACCGGTTTCTTTCATAATCTGGAAAATCTGCAGGGCTGAGACTAGGCCGTCACCGGTAGTCGAGTAGTCGCGGAAAATAATATGCCCGGACTGTTCGCCCCCGAGATTAAAATCATGGGACATCATTTCCTCGATGACGTAACGGTCTCCGACTTGGGTGCGGATGATTTTACCCCCGGCATTAATAATGGCTTCATCGAGGCCGGCATTGCTCATTTCAGTGGTCACGAGGGTGTTGTTCCTGAGGGTTCCATTTTTGATCATATCCAAGGCAGCGATAGCCATGAGTTCATCCCCGTCGACTAATGAGCCCGTTTCATCGACGAGTAGCAAGCGGTCGGCATCCCCGTCGTGAGCGAGGCCCACGTCAGCACCGTGAATCTTGACATATTTCTGGATCGCCTCGGGATGCATACTCCCGCAATCATGGTTAATATTACTGCCGTCGGGTTTGTTATGGTACACAAAGACCTCGGCACCGAGCTCTTTGAGGACACAAGGGGTAGATTTGTAAGCTGCACCATTGGCGACATCGACGACGATCCTGAGGCCTTCCAGAGTCATTTTGCGGGAAATGGAGCCTTTGGCAAACTCGATATAACGGCCCAAGGCATCGTCAATACGGAAGGCTTTCCCGATCTCCTCGGCTGTGGGCCGGATTTTATCTATCTCACCTGAAAAAACGATATCTTCGATTTGTTGTTCGAGGGTGTCATCGAGTTTATAACCGTCGTTGCGGAAGAACTTGACCCCATTGTCTTCATAAGGATTATGGGAGGCTGTCAGGACGATCCCGGCATCAGCCCTCAGGGAACGCGTGATATAGGCGACCCCCGGAGTGGGCAGGGGACCGATAAGCAGGGCATCTACACCCACAGAGGTGATCCCGGCGACGAGGGCGTTTTCGAGCATATAACCCGATAGGCGCGTATCTTTACCGATGACAATCTGGTGGCGGCGGTTGTCATTCTTGAAAAAATGGGCGGCAGCCCGCCCGATTTTTAGGGCTGTTTCAGCCGAAAGGGGTTCTATATTCGCGACACCGCGGATACCATCGGTTCCAAAGAGTTTACGGGAGTTTGCCATAGGGAGCTAATATGACGGATTCACTCCGGTTCTGAAAGCATTAATCTTCAGGAAAATCGGCGATTTTCATCCATGTCTTCAGGGCGTCAACGGTTTCTTGGACATCATGGACCCGGAGGAACTGGGCTCCACTTTGGTAAGCCCATAAAATGGAGGCGAGAGAACCCGGTAAACGGTATTCAGGGGAAGCATTATCGATGATTTTGCCTAAGAAACTTTTCCGGGAGGTGCCAATCATGACAGGAAGCCCGGTTTCAGCAAATTGCGCGGTAGAGGAAAGTAGGGCCATATTGTGCTCGAAATTTTTTCCAAAACCGATACCTGGATCAATAGCCAGGCATTGGGGGTGGATACCAGTCTTACGGGCACAGTCGACCTTATCGATCAGGAAATCTAAGACTTCACGGGCGACATTGTGGTAGAATGGAGACTCTTGCATATCCTGTGGAGTGCCTTGCATGTGCATGAGTATCCATCCAGCCCCGTGTTTCTTGACCACCTCCGCCATTCTCCCGTCACGGCCCGCAGTAATATCATTAATAATCTGGGCACCACAATCCAATGCGCTATCGGCGACTTCAGGTTTGAAAGTATCGACAGAAATGATGATATTAAACTCTTTCCTGATGGCTTTGACTGCGGGGATCACCCGGATTAACTCTTCTTCGAGACTTACTGTAGGCGCGCCGGGGCGTGAGGAAGCCCCGCCGATATCAATGGCATCAGCCCCGTCCATGATCATTTTCTCAGCATTTTCAAGAATGTCTGACAAGTTTGAGCATTGTCCACCATCGAAAAATGAATCGGGAGTGACATTGAGTATTCCGAATATGCGGGGTTCTGAAAGTAGGGGCCAAGTGCCGTTTTTAAAATGGAATGTCATGGATGGAAGAGGAAAAATGGTGCGCTCGAGAGGACTTGAACCTCCACGCCTTGCGGCACAAGCACCTCAAGCTTGCGTGTCTGCCATTTCACCACGAGCGCGTAAAAATAAAGTAGTAAGGGAATTCTAAAATATCTGCAAGCATGAAAAAAAAGACTTTTTTAGAAAAAAGAGATAAATTGATAAATCGTTGATGGAGGATGAGGCTCACCTGCCCCTTGTTTACAGGCCGTCCATCGACTCGGCGATCATGGCATCTTCATCTGCGATGAGTGCGGTATAATTCTCGCCGTCGAAAAAAGTCCAGAGCTGGTGGTTTTTGAAGCGATAGTGGAGTTTAGATATGGTGCTACTGTTTTTTTTGTGCATGAAGGCTAAAGAAGCCAAGAGAGTACTGATTTCACGCAGGATATCATCGGTATAATCACTGATCGTTTTTGATCTAATATTTCCACGGGTGTCATAAGTCCAAGCGACTTGGACGCCATCGATTTTTGCCAGTGTGTCTTGAAAATCACTCATGAGTCAGAGCTTTTGATTGATTGTTTGAATGTTTCACGCATAGGCCATGAAGCGGTTTCAGGGGCTAAGTGAATGGCTACCAGATTTTGACCTCGGGGGAAAATAAACCTCTTTTCTAGGACCGTCTCGATAAATACTTCTTGTGTGGTCTCCTCGCGGAGGATACGGGCCAAGCACTCGCCTTGTTGGACCAGAAAAGAGGCCAGCGCCCCCGCCTGATTCGGATTCTCATCGAGGCTGGCCGTTAAGAGTGTGCCTGAGCGGGAGGATATTAATGATCCTTTAACGTCCGGAAACGTGGAAAGGTTTATCACCGCGTTCTCGTCCGGTGGATTTTTTGTTTCATTCCAGGCATCATCACCTTGGAGAGGCTCGGGAGTGGTGTCTTGGGGGGGCAGCGAATCAAAATCCTGATCGCTGGAGATGAGGATTTCATCTTTTTTCTGGGCTGCTTCCAAGAGGAGGCCTTCCCAGTTACGTTTGATATTCTTTACAGGATTATCGAGGTAGGGATGTTCTTCAAACTGCCCTCGCTGCCAGCTGAACATCTGGTAAAATGCTTCTTCCCCCTCTAGTCCTCCGAGTTTTGAGTGAATGAAGCTGCCCTTGTCAAAATAAAGGATTCCTTCATGGGGCCCATTTTTGAGGATGATTTTCACCCGTGCTAACGTCGAGCATTTTAACTGAACCATATCCGCCAAGGAAAGCTGGTAGATGATCCCTGAAAATCCCACGTGTTTAATAGAACGGATATTCAGCAGGAGGGAGTCTAGGGTATTAAGGTCAAAGGGTTTTGCAATGAATTCCACAGCGCCGAGGGCTAATGCTTTTAAACGTGTTTCTTCTGAAGGCCTCGCCGTCATCAAGATGACTTTAATCAGAGGATGCCTGCGGTTGATCTCTGTCATGAGGAATAATCCAGTGGCATCGGGGAGCTGTTGGTCAGTGAGAACGACATCGACTTGTTGTGTGGCCAGAACACGGAGGGCATCTTCGACTGTTTCAGAAAAGATAATATTATAAGGGATTTCCTTGTGTTTCCAATGGAGAGCAAGTGACTCGATAATACCCGGATCATCGTCAATAACCAGTAACGATCCTTTGTGCGTGGAGTGAATTGCAGAGGTCACTTTTTGATGATAAGAGGATTTATTTTTTGTGGCGAGGTAAAATTTCTATCATTTTTAAAATGAATTATTCCGTTCTGGACTGTAAAAAGAAAATGAAGAAAAATGCACGAAAGCCTTGATTTTATTGGATGAATTCACATACTTACCGACGTTTTACAACTAAACACACAAAAGGAAAAAACAAAATGGGAAAAGCCCTTACTAAATCCGCAATCGCTGACACACTCGCCAAGAAGCTCGAAATCAGCAAGAAACTCGCTGTTCAAGCTCTCGACGAAATCGCAGCATTGGCCTACAAAGAAGCTAAAAACCAATTCACATTGCCAGGACTTGGCAAGCTCGTTTTGGTGCAGCGCAAAGCACGCATGGGTCGTAACCCTGCCACAGGCGCTACAATCAAAATTCCAGCCAAAAAGGTTTTGAAATTTCGTGTAGCCAAAGCGGCTAAAGACGCAATCCTGAAGTAGTTTTTTTCGCTTCAGAATATATTCTTGCAAAAGACGGCCCGATTTTCGAGGCCGTCTTTTTTTTATCTCTGGGATAAAGCTTTGATCGCCTTTTTCCAGTGGGCCAGTGGGACACCGGGAGTGCCTTCACGTAAGTACCATTCCTCCATCGCTTGAGCGCAATTTACTGCGTAGTCGGGGTGTGAGATGAATTTTGAAACACAGGAAGCAAATTGCTCGGGATCATACGCCGGGGATACACTACCGAGGCAATGCGTGTGGATGGTTTTTGAAACGGTATTATGGAGGGAACCGATAAAGTGAACGGGTTTGAATACCGAGGCGATTCCGTAAAATTTCGAGGGCACAACAAGGCCGTCGAACTCGGGACTCTGGCTAATCAGGTGGAGGTCGGCGCTGCCCAAGATTGTTTTGAGGTCTGAACGCGGTTGGTGTGGGAGAAAGGTGACAGGGATA
>Ga0163144_10001221_pt1 | contig 60635 bp, 44 predicted proteins | sample OliLak19BULKMAT1_FD_123175 | JGI IMG/M metagenome (GOLD analysis project Ga0163144, IMG submission 123175) | Freshwater microbial mat bacterial communities from Lake Vanda, McMurdo Dry Valleys, Antarctica - Oligotrophic Lake LV.19.BULKMAT1 | ecosystem: Environmental > Aquatic > Freshwater >...
CGGCTCGCCATTGAGCGCATCCGGTTCGCCGATCAATGGATTCGGCTCGTCGATGGCCGCAGCTCTATTTCCCAGCTTGACACGGCCGCTTGCCAGGGCCGACAATATATCTCTGTTCGCGGGAGGATCGTCGTTTCACAGTCGTAGTCCAAAGTCGCGTTCTTGCTACCATATTCGGGGTCAATTGCCATGCTGCGAACCCGCGGGAGGATTTTGGGCAGACGATTTGCTGCAACGTCTGTCCTCATTTTCGCACGATCCGTAGCAGTTCTGGCTACAGCAGCATCCGCAAGCACCGCCCGGGCCGATCAGATCGACGACGCACTCGCTCTGTCGAAGAAGACGGGCCGACCCGTTTTGGCTATCGCCGGCAGCGACACGTGTGCGGCCTGCAAGGCGTTGGAGAAAAGCCTGCAAAGTCAGACTTCGTTGCAACCGCTGCTGGCGCAGTTCGTGCCGCTACGAGTCGGCTTCAGCGGGACGGGAGATTATGGCAAGTGGGCCACGCTCTATCCCGTCGAGAGCAACAGCATTCCCAAAGTGTTCGTGATCCGCGCCGACGGCGAGAAGTTGTATGGCCAATCGGGTGCGCCGGCGTCGTTGGGAGAGTTTCTCCAGCAGCAACTTGGAGCATCCGGAGCAATTCTCTCGGCCGCTCAAATCGATCAACTGAGTCAGCAGGTGGCGAAGGCCAAGAAGCTGCTCGATGAAGGCAACGTGCCGCAAGCCATTACCGCGACCATGCGCTGCATGACGACCAAGAGCTTCGCCGAGCCGGCCGTGGCCGCCAGCCAGTTGTTCGCGAAGATCGAAACCGATGGCCAGACCGCAATTAAGCAGGCGTCGGAATCGCTGACCAAATCCGACGCGCCCGACGCCCAACTGATGGCCGTGGTTACGCTGACCGAGACCGCCCGACTGTACGCCAAGCTGCCCCTTGTGGCCAAGGCGGCGAATGTCGCCCTGCGCGACGTTCGCAAGGATAATGGCAAAACTGGCAAGAACAACCGCGACGTGCTCAAGCAGGCCGAGGCCGTCGATGCCGCCAAGGATCTGGAGCGCAAGTCGCCAGGTCCGCGCGCCATGACGAAGTATCAGCAGATCGCCAAGGATTTTCCCGATTCGCCGGCCGCCAGGTTTGCCCAAGAGCGGATTGCGGTGCTCGAGAAGAGTCCCGGCTCAACGTCGTTGACTTCTGATGCAACGAGCAGCAAGGCAGCCAAAGCGCCAACAGGCGTCGACGAGAAGCGGGCCGCGTCGCTGCTGAGGATGGCGGCCTCGCTCGCGGATGCCAAGCCCCTGAAGGCCCGCGAGTATGCCGAAAAGGCCAAGTCGCTTGCGCCCAATGGCAGTGCCGCGGCGAACGACGCGGCGGAACTCTTGAAGCGGCTGCCATAAGTTGGCGCTGGTGGGGTGGTGCGCGAGATCGCGCTTCGACCAACCCGGAAGCTGACGCATCCGGCTCGCCAATCCGCTTTCCGCCTTCGGCTTTCCGCTCTTCAAAAGCGTATCACGCGGCGTAGCAGCCACGCGGCCCAGGCCGCGAAGACGAGGTTGCCTAGCCACACGCACGACGCGGGCAGCGCTCCCAGTTTGGCTTGACCGAGGGCAAACATCAACAGCGGGTAGTAGGCCAACAAGACCGGCGCGAAGACCCAAAAGAAGATGGCCAGGTACTCGCTGTTCCGCTTGCGGATCGCCATCGGCGCTCCGACGAGCACGAAGAACAGGCAACTGAAGCCTTGCGCCCAGCGTCGCGGCGACTCGGTGCCCAGCCGATAGAGCCGCTCGTGCGCCTGCTTCAGCGCAAAGTTGTCGGCCTCCCAGTTTTTGCCCGTCGCGGCCTCGAATTCGCCCAACAGCAAGGGATAGGCCGCCTTGGTCGCCAGGGTTTGCTCCAGCGATTCAATCACGCCAACCTGCCTCTTCATTTCGCTGGGCACCGAGTTCAAGGGCACGTGCGACGGATGCGAACGCGATTCGGCTTTGCCCGTGGCGTCGTCCAGGGAGAACGACATTTCCCAATGGTCGAAGTTTCCTTCCAGGCTGCCACCGTGAACGGCGGCGTTCTCAAAAGTGAAGACCAGCGCGTTTTGCTCCGTGTCGACGTGAATCTCGGCCTCTTTGGCCACGATGGTCACGGGAGGCAGTTTGCCGCGCGCGGCGACGAGAATTGTCGTATCAATCAATCGACGATCCTCAACGCGCCGGACGTTGATTGTAAACCACTTTGAAAAATACGTCTTCTGAGTTTTTAACTTTTCGTAAACGATGTCATCGATGGCTTCGACGATCGTTCGCTGCACGTTGCCGTGGCCCCACGAGACGGCCACGTCGTTGAGCCACACGCTCGTGAGGCTGAGCAGGAACGAAAAAACGAAAACGGGCCAGAGAATGACCATCGGGTTGATGCCCAACGACTTGATCGCGACGACTTCGTTGGCCCCCGCCATGCGGCCATAGACGAGCGAGGCGGCCAACAGCGCGCTGCCGGGCAGGGAGTAGACCAAAGCCTCGGGCAGCAGATACGGCACGATCTGCAAGATGTGAATCAGGCCCAGGCCCTCGTCCATGGCCTGCTTGACCACGCCAAAAATCATCATCATCGCGGTCAACGACGTTGCCGTGACCACGAAGATTTTGAAGAATTCCAACAGCACGTAGCGAGGAAGTGCGCGCATGGCGGCGGCAGTGTCCTCGGCAGGGCCGCGGCGGTCAAGGTCACGTGCCAGCACGCGGCCGAGATGCGGACGAGATGCAGACGAGATCGAGTCCGGATTGATCGACTCGGCACTTTGGCATGGACACCGCAAACGTCGCGTTGATATAAATCCGCGGCGTCCGGGCGAGTTCTGCTAGCACGCCGGCGCTGCTAGCGTGCCGAGGGCCGTTGCGCCTTGGATCTTGGGCATGCCCCACCACGTTTGACTGCGGGCGTGTGAATCAACTACCCAAGCGCAGAGTCTTACCATCGGGGTGCCATGCCTTCACGGGCGCTAGCCCGGGTAGGCATGTTGCGTGGCGGCGAAATGCAGGCATGCTTACCCGACGCAGGCGTCGTGAAAGCATGGCACACGGTCTCATCGATTCTTTCACAACCTCTAAGTTTGAGGGTCTGAGGAACGCATGGAAGCGCCTCCCAAGATAAGCGCCGCGCCGCGACGATCGCCCGACGGCCCGCAGGCAGCGGTTGCGCCAAGCATTTCGCTCGTGCTGCCGGCACACAACGAAGAGGCGGCCATCGCCACGGCTATTGCCGAAGCCGACGCGGCCCTGTCGGGCATCACCGACGACTATGAGATCATCGTGGTCGACGACGGCAGCGGCGATCGCACGGCGGATCGGGCGCGCGAAGCAGGATTGCGCATTGCCGCGGTGCGAGTGGTCGAACATCAGGGCAACCAGGGATACGGCGCCGCCCTGCGCACGGGATTTCAGGCGGCCACCAAGCAGTTGGTCGGCTTCACCGATGCCGATTGCCAGTTCGACCTGACGGAGTTGGACCGGCTGGTCATGCTCTCGCGCGACTACGATCTGGTGTGCGGCTACCGCATCGACCGACAAGACTCCTGGCACCGCAAGGTCTTGTCCAAAGGCTACAGCACGCTCGTTTCACTTCTGTTGGGCACCCGCGTGCGCGACTGCGACTGTGCGCTGAAGCTCATGCGTCGCGACAAGATAGTAAAGCTGCCGCTGGAGTCGCGGGGATTTTTTATCAATGCTGAGTTGTTGGCCCAAGCGCGGCTGCACGAATTGTCGGTGGTCGAAGTGGGCGTGTCGCACCGGCCGCGGAACTTGGGCGAAAGCAAGTTATCGCTGCGGCACATCTTCCCGGTGCTGCGGGTCCTATTGCCCTTCTGGTGGACCCAAGTGATGTTCCCGCGGCCCGCCGCCGCGACATTTTCCGAAGCACTCGACCACGGCCCAATGGCGGTCCTGGCCAATCGGAGCTGGCAGTTCTGGGTTGTGATGGCGGCAGCCGTGCTGTTGCTGTTCGCCAATCTTACGTATCCGCTCATCGAGCCCGACGAGAGCCGTTACGCTTTGATCGCGGCCACGATGTTCGAGACGGGCGACTATGTCGTGCCGCTGCGCGACGACGAACCGTACCTCGATAAGCCACCGATGCTGTACTGGCTCACGGCCGCCAGTTTCCGCTGCTTTGGCATCCACGACTATTCAGCTCGCTACGTGACGGCCGGCGCCGCGCTGGCGACGTTGCTGGCAACGTACCTGCTCGGTAAGCGGCTGGTCGGCAGCCGGGCCGCGATCTTGGGCGCCGCGGTGCTGCTGTTGAGCGTTGGGTTTGTGTTGGCTGGCCGATTTTTGATCATGGATGGTTTGCTGACCGTCTTCACGACGATCTGCCTGTTCAGTCTTTGTCTGGCGACGCGCGAACCCAAGTTGCGCATCGGCTGGTGGGCGCTGGCTGCCGTCGCCTGCGGATTGGGTGTGCTGACGAAAGGGCCCGTGGCAGTAATCCTATGTCTGCCCGCCCTCGTTGTTTCGCAATGGTTAACAGGCCGCGCAGCGGTGCGCATCCGCGATTGGGGGCTGTTTGCGCTGATTTCCTTGGGCGTGGCCGCGCCCTGGTTTGTGCTGGCGTCGTTGCGAGAGCCGGATTTCCTGGAGTACTTCTTCTGGAAGCACAACGTCGTCCGTTTCGTCAACACGTTCAGCCACGAAGAACCTTGGTGGTACTATTTGCCCGTGCTGGCAATTGGCATGTTCCCCGCGTCGATGTTATTGCCATTCGTGCCGGTTTTCCTGACCACGCGGTGTCGTCAGATCGCCGAGCGACGCACCTGGGAATTGGGCTACCTGCTGTTGGCCACCGTGTGGATTATCGCCTTCTTTTCGCTCTCGAGCGGCAAGCTGGCACCGTACATCTTGCCCGCCATGCCGCCCTTGGCTCTAGTGGCCGGACGCATGCTCGACGTGTGCCTGATCTCAAACCGGACCGATCCCTTCTTCGCCCGGCTTGCAGGTGGGCTGCCCTTTCATGCCGCGCGGTTGGCGTTGCTGGCCGGTTTGGGCGTGGGCGTCGTAAGCCTCGTGCTTGCTGCCCACACTCGGGGCGAGCAGGCATTGGGCGTGGCTGTGATCGTCGGCTCCGTGGTGGGGTTCGCGCTGGTTTCGCGCAAGTCGCTGCGGCACCGGCCCGGGCAATGGGTGGCGGCAGCGTGCGCGCCGGCCGCGGTGCTCGGTTTTGGCCTGGCTGGCTTGTATCCCCAGTTGGCCACGTGGCGTTCGACCGCCTGGGACGTCGCCCGCGTGCAGGTCGAAAACCACGAGCAAGGCACTCCGGTGGCGTCGTATCCGCGGGTCGAGGACTCGCTGCTGTTCTACAACCGGGGGCAGCAAGTTTGCCAATTTCCCGATACCCAGATCCACCAATTGGTCGCGTACTTACAGAGCCAACCTCGCGTGCTCTTCGTATCGACGCGCAACAGCATCGAGATCATTCGCAAGCTCTTGCCGCCTACGGTCACGCTGACCGAAGTAGACGGCACGCGCGGGCGCATCTACGTCTCGACGTCGCTCGAGTCCGATGGCTCGCTCTCGGCAAGCAGGCCCGGCCCGACGCTCGAGTGAACGCAACTTCGGGAATTCAGCAAAAGCCCAGGGATGGCGGCCCTCGTCCGTACCATCGCGCTGGACGACGACCGCCTTCCCTGAAGCAATCGTGCTACTTCTTCTCGTCGGGCACGCTGACGCGCTCGACATCGGCGTCAAAGACTTTGACACCCTTGAGCCCCGCCATGTTCTCGGCAATGAACTTCTGATGCTCTTCGGATCGAGCATAGGTCTCGAGCGCGGCTTTGTTCGTGAACATCATGTTCAGCGAGATATCGTAGTCCTTGTCGTTGAACTGGCCGGGCGACTTGATCGACGAACCGACGGCGAAGAACACCAGACCCGCGTGCTGGGAGAGGTACTTCTTGCACGATTCGTTGAACTTCTTCTTCGCCTCATCGGAGTTGTCCTTGAGCGCGAAGTAGACGTTGTGCGCAAGCAGCGTTTGGGCGGCCGCGTCGGGCGACTTTCTCGCGGCACTCTTTTCGACCGTGACCTTGGCATCATCGGCCGCTCGGACCATCGGCAGACAGCAGGCCGCCACAATCGCGCCACAAGCAATCAGCGTCTTCATCAGATTCTCTCCCGGTGTTGGTGAACGGGGCAAACCTTCCGTAAGTGGCCATTGTCGCGACGCCGATCCGGCAACACAAGCGGTGGCACGCAATATCGAAAGGCGATACAGTGGAAACAGTTGGTCGGGTTTGCACGCCTCAAATCGAAAAAAGCATTTCCATGACTTCCGATCCCATGACCGCCGGTACCCCGGCATCCACCGAGGCAACCAACGCTGCCGCGCCGGCACGCCGCTGGAAGCCAGTTGGCGCCACCGACCGCCGCGTGTTGGGCGTGCTGGTCGAAAAGGCCAAGACCACGCCCGACGCTTACCCTCTGACCGTCAACGCGCTGGTCAACGGCGCTAACCAGAAGAACAACCGCTTTCCCATCACGCACTTGGACACCGACGACATCGAGGAGTCACTCGATCGGCTGCGCGGGCTGGGCGCGGTCTCCGAGGTGCAGGGCAGCGGCCGCGTTTCGAAGTTTCGCCATTTCATGTACGAATGGCTCGGCGTGGACAAGGTTGAAATGGCCGTCATGGCCGAGCTGCTGCTCCGCGGTGCGCAGACCGAAGGGGAGCTGCGCGGACGCGCAGCCCGCATGGAGCCCATCGCCGATCTGACCGCGCTGCGGCCGGTGCTCGATTCGCTCAAGGCCAAGGACCTGATCATTTCGCTCACTTCGGCAGGGCGTGGGCATGTCGTTACGCATAACTTGTATTTGCCGGACGAGTTGGCGAAGGTGCGGGCTCAGTTTCTTTCGGACTCCAACGCCGCGGTCGACGATGAACCTCGCTCCTCGACGCCGTCCACGAGAGGCGCCGATCAAAACATCGCTTCCGCGACGCGAGCCGCTCCTGCCCCTGCGCGCGATTCGACGATTACGTCGGCGTTGCCCGCTGAGGTTGAATCGCTTCGTCGCGAGCTGGACGAGGTGCGCGGCCACGTCCGGCAACTCCGCGGCGATCTCGATGAGCTCTCCAGCCAGTTACGCCAAAAGGCCGCCGAAGTGCAGGACATCAAGGACTCGTTGGGGATTTAAGCGTGCATCCAAACTCCTTGTGAAGCCGAAGGATGTGTAGCGGCGAAGTCATGTAGCCGAGGACGTGAGTCCTCGGTGGCCCGCCTGTTCGTCAGACATCGCCATGAAGCTCATCAAAGTATCCGCCGCGGTGTTGAATCAAACGCCGCTGGACTGGGATGGCAATCGCGACCGCATCGTGCAGGCGATCGAGGCCGCGCGCTCGCAAGGCGTCAGTATTTTGTGCCTACCCGAGCTGTGTATCAGTGGCTACGGTTGCGAAGACGCCTTCCATTCGCCCGGCATGCAGCAGATGGCGTTGCGAGTGCTGCTCGAGATCGCTCCCGTCACACGCGGCCTGATTGTGTCGCTGGGGCTGCCGCTTGCGTATCGTCACGGACTGTTCAACACGGCGGCGATGGCGGTCGATGGGCGATTGGTGGGATTCGTGGCCAAGCAGTTTTTAGCCGGCGACGGCATTCACTATGAGCCCCGCTGGTTCAAGCCCTGGCCTGCCGGGCACCGCGGCAAAGTCACGATCGAAGGGCAAGAGTACCCGCTGGGCGATATCCATTTCGACTGCGGCGGGGTGAAGATCGGCTTCGAGATCTGCGAAGACGCGTGGGTGGCGAACCGGCCGGGCGGCGACCTGTCTCTGCGGGGCATCGACGTGATCCTCAATCCCAGTGCGAGTCATTTTGCCTTCGGGAAGGCCGACGTGCGGCGGCGATTCGTGCTCGAAGGCTCGCGGGCCTTCGGCGTCAGCTACGTGTACGCCAACTTGCTGGGAAACGAAGCCGGGCGAGCGATCTACGACGGCGGGGCGCTAATCGCTTCGGCCGGTGCGCTGGTCGCCGCCGGTCCGCGATTCTCGTTTTTCGATTGGGGACTGACGAGTGCGCACATCGACCTCGATGCCACGTGCATGCAGCAGGCCCGCACCGGCAGCTTTGAGCCGCAAATCGATCCCGTCGACGATTGCATTTCGGCTCCATTTCAGTTCCCGCACGTCGAGCCGCAGTTTGCGACCGTCTCGCTGCCGGCCTGGGAGAGCGGGCCGCACGTCAAGGAAGAGGAGTTCGCGCGCGCCGTGGCCCTGGGACTGTTCGACTATCTTCGCAAGAGCCGCTCGCACGGTTACGTGGTGTCGATCAGCGGTGGCGCCGATTCGGCCGCCGTGGCTTGCCTGGTGGCCTTGGCGATCGAGCTCGGCGTGGCCGAACTGGGTATCGAAGGCTTTCGTAAGAAGGTGCCTTATCTCGCCAGGGCACAGCAGGCGACGACGGCCGCCGAACTGATCCATGCGCTACTGGCCTGCGTTTACCAGGCCACGAAGAACAGCACGGCCACGACCCATGACGCCGCCCAGGGGGTCACCGAGGCCTTGGGCGCGGAGTTCCTCGAGTTCGACGTGGACTCGCTCGTGAACGAGTATGTGGCCCTCGTGTCGAAGGCCATCGGTCGCGAGCTCTCCTGGCAGCACGATGACATCGCGCTGCAAAACATTCAGGCTCGTGCCAGATCTCCCGGCGTCTGGCTGCTGACCAATTTACGCGGTGCGCTGCTGCTGTCGACCAGCAACCGTTCCGAGGCAGCCGTGGGCTATGCCACGATGGATGGCGACACCAGCGGGGGGCTGAGCCCAATCGCCGGCATCGATAAGGCCTTCTTGCGCGTGTGGCTGCGTTGGCTTCAGGAAACCGGACCGGAAGGATTTCACCCGGTCCCCGCGCTCGATGCCGTCACCCGGCAAGCGCCGACGGCCGAGCTGCGTCCGCCGGGGGCCGGCCAGACCGACGAACAGGACCTGATGCCCTACGAGCTCTTGGACGCGATCGAACGGGCCGCGATTCGCGATAAGCACACGCCGCTCGAGGTGTTTTTGGAAATGCGGCCGCGATTTCCGCAGTATGGATTGCCGCAACTGGCCGCCTGGGTCGAACGATTTTTCCGACTCTGGTGCCGCAACCAGTGGAAGCGCGAACGGTATGCACCGAGTTTCCACGTCGACGATGAAAACCTCGATCCCAAAACCTGGTGCCGCTTTCCAATCCTCTCGGGCGGATTCGATCGCGAGTTGGCGGAACTGCGTGATTATGTTGCCAGGGAAAAAGGCTAGTTCATGAGCGACAACATTTCCGATAGCGCAGTCTTAGGGCAGGGACGATTCGTCCGGCTGATTCGCCAAGGGCATTGGGAGTACGCCGATCGCATTCAGGCCCGCGCGGCGGTGATGATCATTCCCGTGACCGATGACGGTCGGCTTGTGCTCATCGAGCAACACCGCGTGCCGCTTGCGGCCAGAGTGCTGGAACTGCCCGCCGGCCTGGTGGGTGACATCGCGGGCGAGGAGGACGAAGCCCTGATCACGGCCGCGCACCGCGAGCTATTGGAGGAGACCGGCTACGAAGCCAAGCGCATGGAGCTACTCATGTCGGGCCCGCCCTCGGCCGGCATGTGTTCGGAGATCATCACATTCTTCATGGCCAGCGGGCTCACGCGCGTGGGCCCTGGCGGCGGCGACCATTTGGAAGACATCGTCGTTCACGAGGTGCCCCTGACTGAAGTTTCCGATTGGCTGTTGTCGCGGGCGAGCGATGGAATGCTCGTCGATCCGAAGATCTATGCGGGGTTGTACTTTGTCGAGCGGACGCGAAGGCAGTAGGCTGGGGCGCTAGCCCCACCTCGTGCTGTTGCCGGACAAGGTGGGGCTAGCGCCCCAGCCTACGTTGATGCCCTACTCCCCGATCTTTTTTACCGCGCCCGACCAGTCGTCTTCGTACATTAGATGGCCGGTCGGCGCCATGCCCATGCGACCGTAGGTCGCCAGCGCCGGATGATTGTGCTGTTCGACGTAAAGACGCAGCCCGCAGATGCCGCCATCGGACTGGGCCAGCGATTTGATGTGTTGGTAGAGCGCTCGGAACACGCCGCGGCTGCGATGCTCGGGCACGACAAAGACGCTCTGAATCCACCAGAAAACACCGCACCGCCAGTCGCTCCACTCGTAAGTGAGCATCGTTTGGCCCACAATCTGGCCGGCGATTTCGGCCATAAAATAGCGGCATAGCTCGGGCTGCGCCAGTGCCCGCTCGACGCCGCGAGCCAATACTTGCACATCCAGCTCGCGGTCTTCGCTCTCGACCGCCAAGAGTTGGTTGAATTCAACGATCGTCGCCACGTCGTCCGCCGTGGCAGAACGGATATGAACTGGGCTTGCTTGCTGCGTCATGACGGTGCCCTAGGTTGTTCCAGCCGCACTGGCATCGAACGTCTCCAACTCCGCCGCGATCTCGCGCATCGTGACCGAACGGCGGGCCGGTTCGCGCACCAGCGCTTGCGTGATGATCGGCCGAAACGGCTCAGGCACCTCGGCAGCGAGCTTGGTGCTATCGACCGCGCGAATCTTGCCCAGCACCTGCAAGACGTTCTCTCCGCCGAAGGCCCGATGCCCCGTCAGCATTTCGTAGATGGTTGCGCCCAGCGAGAAAATGTCGCTGGCCTGCTCGGCCCGTTCGCCCGCCGCCTGCTCGGGCGACATGTAGCTGGGCGTGCCCGCAACGCTGCCCGAGCCGCCGGCCAGAAGCTCCGTCGTTTCGTCGGGGCTCTTGCCGGTCCGTTCGCGCCGCGAAAGGCCGAAGTCGAGCACCTTGACCGTGCCCGCATCCGTGACGAACACATTGGCCGGCTTCAAGTCGCCATGCACAACGCCCGATTCGTGCGCAACGGTCATACCCGCCGCGATCTGGCCCGCGATGTCGGCCGCCTGCGCAAGCGGCAGCGGCCCCTCGTCGATCAACGTGGCCAGCGACTTGCCGGCCAGGTACTCCATGGCGATCACGGGCAGCCCTTCGCTATCGTCGACGGAGTAGATCGTGCAGATATTCGGATGCGTCAGCGAGGCGGCCGAACGAGCCTCGTCCAGGGCCCGGCCGATCGCCGCCGGGCTGTCCATCTTCAGAATCTTGAGCGCTACGGTTCGCCGCAGCGTCGTGTCCTCGGCCCGATAGACCGCGGCAAACGATCCCTTGCCGATCTGCTCTTCGATGCGGTAATGCGAAATGGTGCTGCCCGGTCCGACCTGCCGCGGCGCGTTCAGCGTGGCGTCGCCGGGCGTCCAGTTTTCGGCACACAATCCGCCGGTTTGCAATGCCGCGAGTACGCGCAGCACTTCATCCGTGCGGCGACCGACGCTGAGATTGTGGACCACCGCGTATTGCAGCACGCCGTTGGGGTCGATGACATACAGCCCACGCAAGGCCATGTGCTGCGGCTCGAGAAACACGCCATAGGCCCGGCACGTCAGCCCGTCAGCGTCGCTGGCCAGCGGAAAGCTCAGCCCACCCAGACCGCCTTGTCCGGCGGGGGTAGCGATCCAGCGTTTGTGCGATTCGAGTGTGTCGGCACTGACGCCTAGTAGCGCGCAGCCGCGCTCGCGGAACTCTTCGATGCGCGTGCTGAGGGCCGAAAGCTCCGTGGGGCACACCAGCGAGAAATCGCGCGGATAGAAGACCAGCACCAGCCAGCGGCCACGATAATCGGCCAGTGCCGAGCGACCCGACGCACCGGTCGACTGCAGGTCGAAATCCGGCGCCAGGCTGCCGACAGCGGCTGGCGCGGTCGCGGGGGCTGCGGTTCCAGAGGGCAAAGCCATGATCAGGTCCTTCGGGCGGACCCCAGAGCGAAGACGCGCCGGGGCTACCGGCGAAGTTACCGTAGAGGCTCGATTCGGGCAACGGGGGAGGGAGAATTGGGGTTTTCGGATTTTGGATTGGAGAGTGGCGAGCGGGATGCGTGAGCTTCCCGGTCTTGCGGCTACTGTTTGACCGCCACGAATCGAATTCGCCGATAGTCGGCGACCCAGCGGTCCACCTTCCACAGACGCGGGCGGAGGTCGGTTTCGATTTTTTGCAGCGTGGCTTCGCGTTGCTCGTCCGATAAGACCGCAAAAAACGGGCCTGCGAACATAGCGAGCCAATTCCGTAGGCCGCGTTCGCCTTCGTCCAGGACCGTGGGGCGGTCGAAGAGCGTCGCGTAACGCACCTCAAAACCATGCTCTTCGAGGATCGGCGTGTACTGGCCGATGCTGGGAAAGTACCACGGCCCACACGGGCCGAATTTGCCATCCAGCGAGTGATTCGTGGCTTCGACGATCGCCTGTACGCAACCCTGGCCGCCAAACTCGGCCACGAACCGTCCGCCGGGCTTGAGCGCGGCCGCAATCCGTGCCACCGCGGCTTGCGGAGGCTGAACCCAATGCAGAGTGGCGTTGGAAAACACCGCATCGACCGGCTCGGGCACGGAAAAACTGGTGGCATCGGCCACGGCAAAGCGGAGCTTGGGGAAACTCGCGCTGGCCTGCGCAACCATTTGCGGCGAAAGATCCAGGCCCAAAACTTCCGCGCCAGCTTCGGCAATCTTTGCGGTCAGGGGGCCAGTGCCGCAGCCCAAGTCGACGATGCGCTCGCCCGGCTGCGGCGCAAGCAGATTCAACAAATCGGCCGCAAGCTGGTAGACGAACGCATGGCGTCTGTCGTACAGGGCCGGATCCCAAGCCTGCGGCGGCCCAGTCGCAATGCTGGATGCGGCGTGGGCTGAATCGTCGAGCGTTGGATTGGAGGGCTTGGCCATTGCGGATGTCGGAATTTCGAGAAAGATGAAAACTCGGCGGGCAGTTGTCGGACAGTCGGCGTGCTTGCCAGGTTCGCAGTGTTTTAGTCCTGCGAGACTCAAAAACTCGCCGTTTAGCCGCGAGCCAACGGCGAGCGAGATTCAGCTTGTTTCTCGCTTCAACTCCAATACGCGTTTCTCCAGCCGCGAGAGCACCTCGAATTCGCTGGGATACGGCGAGTCGACGGCGGGCCGCAGCGGGATCGGCACGTCGTCCATGCGATACACGGTGCCGGCCGTGTTGATGCCGTACGTGGCCGTGCAAAAGGCGACCGCCGCGGCTCGCGAGGTCGGCGTTTCCTTCGAGTCGATCGCGATGTAGGGAATCTTCGCCAGGTGCTCGCGGGCCGGCTGACTGAATTCGCTCAGGGGGTCGCTGGTAATGAACATTGCCGCGTCGGCCTCGCCGCGCGCGAGCACTTCGGCCGCGGTGTATTCCCCCGGATTGTAGCGCGGATATCCACGCGATAGGTTCACGCCGAACGGATAGCCTGTTCGCCAGGTGAGCACGTTGTCGGCGCCGGCGATGTTGCCGTGCCCGCGCATCGGCTTGCAGATGAAGCGCGTGTAGGCGTTCATATCGCAGGTGAGCGCCAGAACGGCTTCGGCATTGAGGTGACGTCCGTGGGTCATCGTGACTCCCTCGCCGTAGAGGATCACGCCGAATCGGGCCCGCTTCATGCGGTCCATCAGATCCTGCCAGGCCGAAAGGGGCACTCCGGTTTCTGCGGCAACCGCGGCCGCATCCACATGCAGGCCCGCGGCCATTGCCCGCAAGATCCATAAGGCCTCGAAGTCCTTGCGAGGATTGATTTGCAGGAAAATGTCCGCTTCTTCGGCCGTTTTGGACTTCCGTACGTCGACGACGACGCAGGTTCGGTCCTCGCGCCCGCGCGGGACGAACATGCCCTGGGGAAAAAGGCTGTATTTGCTGAAATGTCGGGGATGGGTCTCCACGGGGTCGGAACCCCATAAGATGATCAAGTCGCCGCGATTGCGAATCTCGCCCAGCGTGCAAGTGACTTCGCCTACTCCCTGGAAGGCCATGCCGGTGGGACCGTGGTCCACGCTGGTGGTGGTGTCGACCGTGCCGCCGATCCAGTCGGCAATGCCGACAGCCACGCGCTGCGCCTCGCAAGTCGTGTCGGCGAGCCCGTATATGATGGGGTAACGGGCCGACGAAAGAATCTGGGCGGCCCGCTCGATGCCCTCTTCGAGCGTGGCGGGTTGGCCGTCTACCATTGCCACCGGACGCCCGGCTACGGCCGGCGTGAAAAACCACGAGCGGCCCAGTGCACAGGCCCGCTCCGCCTCGACGATTTTTTTGTCGACAACGGTCAGGTCGATGTCATCGCAAACGCAGCCGCACGCGGTGCAAGTGACGTCGGCGACGACCTTGGCATTTTCGTCGGGCGTGCTCTTGGTGTGGTCATCGACGGCAACGCTCACGTGCTGTGCTCCGGCAGTTTATGCGTAGGGTCCGCTTGAGCGGACGCGGTACGTAGTTTGTAGTGACCGCATTCATGCGGTTCGGAAATAACGGCGATCGGCATGGCAAACAGCCATCGGTCGCCAGTCGCCAGTAAACAGTTTCGCGCATTTAGCCGCGAGCCGACGGCGAGCGTGAACGACGCCAGCGACATGGCGCGTCATACGAGCAGCTTTTGCACAACCTCTCCGGCCACGTCGGTCAAGCGGAAGTTGCGCCCTTGGAACTTGAACGTGAGCCGGGTGTGGTCCAAGCCCAGCGTGTGCAGCATCGTGGCCTGCAAGTCGTGGACGTGGACTTTGTCCTCGACGACATTGTAGCCCAGCTCGTCCGTTGCCCCCAGCGTGATGCCCGGCTTGATGCCGCCGCCGGCCATCCATACGCTGAAGCAACGCGGATGATGGTCGCGGCCCAGGAACTTCGAGCCGTTGCGTTCTTCGTTCATGGGCGTGCGGCCGAACTCGCCGCCCCATACCACGAGCGTCGTATCCAGCAGGCCGCGTTGTTTCAGATCTTGCACCAGCGCCGCGGCGGCCTGATCGGTCTGTTGGCACAAACGGCCCAACCCTTCGATGATGTCGTTGTCCTTCGAGTTGCCGTGATTGTCCCAACCCCGATGGTAAAGCTGCACGAAGCGCACGCCGCGCTCGACCAGCCGCCGGGCCAGCAGGCAATTGTTGGCGAACGACACCTGGCCCGGCTCGGTGCCGTACATCTTGTGCGTGTAGGCGGTCTCTTGAGAGAGGTCCATCAGTTCGGGCGCGCTCGATTGCATGCGATATGCCGTCTCGAAGGCGTTGATCCGCGTGGCGATCTCGGGGTCGCCCATCTCGTCCAGGTGGAATTGATTTAGTTCGCGAAGCGTGTCGAGCGAACGGCGGCGGCCCGCGGTGTCCATGCCCGAGGGGTTGGACAGAAACAATACCGGATCGCCTTGCGAACGAAACTGCACGCCCTGATAAACCGAAGGCAGGAAGCCGCTGGCCCAACAGGCCGTGCCGCCGTCGGGCTGTCCACCGCCCGAGATCATGACGACAAAGCCCGGCAGGTCCTGCGATTCGCTCCCCAATCCATAGGTGAGCCACGAGCCCATGCTGGGGCGGCCGAACTGGGTCGAGCCGGTGCTGAGGAACACCTGGGCTGGTGCGTGATTGAAGGCATCGGTCACGACCGAGCGGACGATGGCGACGTTGTCGGACACTTTGGCCAGATGCGGCAACAGGGTCGAAAGCTCGGCCCCCGATTGGCCGTAGCGGGCGAATTTGTGCGGCGAACCCAGCATCTTGGGCACGCCCTTGATGAACGCGAATCGCTCGCCTTTGAGGATCTCATCGGGGCACGGCTTGCCGTTCAGCTCCACCAGCTTGGGCTTGTTGTCGAACAGGTCCAACTGACTGGGCGCGCCAGCCATGAACAGGTAGATCACCTGCTTGGCCTGGGGAGCGAAGTGGGGAGGTCGCACCGCCAAAGGATTTGATATCGCTGGGGAAGCGGCCGCGCTCTGGTCGCCCAAAGGCCCTTGATCACCCAAAAGCGATGCCAGCGCGACCCCGCCCAGTCCCATACCGCTCGACTGGAAAAAGTGGCGGCGGGTGATGGCACGTAAGAGTTGTCGTTCAGCGTCCATCGGCGATCTCTGATCGGTGTAGGAGTAAAACTGTCAGCTTACTGGCCGTAAACGGCAGCAGACTCAATTGATTTGGAATCGCGAAAACTAGAAAGAGCGAAATGTCGAAAGGCAACGTGGACCGACACTGCTTGGAATGCTCAGCTCGGAATCCTCAGCTCGAAAACAAGTTCAATGTCGTTTCCTTCTTTCACATTTTCGTCCTTTCGGGATTTCGCGATCGTATTTGGGTTTGACGGTCAACTACAAACAAGCTTGTAGCGCGAACGCTGTTCGAAAATGGCGTCGACTATTCCTTCGTAATCGTCGCGTCGAGGTTCAAGAGCACGTTGGCCACGACGGTCCAAGCGGCCAATTCAGGCGAAGCGCCATGGTCGTGCGATTTCTCGCCACCGCGATCGGCTGCTGGCTCGCTGCCGCCGACGTTCGCTTCACTCCCACTTGCCGGCGGAGCGGCCTTGGCCACCGCCGCAGGGGCCGGCGCGCCGATCATCGCTAGCGCCCCCTTCGTATCGCCTCGATAATGGTCCAATTCGCGTTGGTACAGCGCGACGAGTGGTTTTAGTTCCGCCGGTTTCGGCGGTCGCGCCAGACACAGGCGGAATCCATACCCGGCCCGGGCTTCAGCCGCCGCAGCTTCGCTTGCCGCTACATCCGCGGTGATCGTCATTGGTTTGGGTTCATTCAGCATGCGCCGGGCCAGCGCCTGGGCACATTGGACAAAGGCCGGATCGTTCAACGTCGTCAGCGCTTGCAGCGGCGTGTTGGTGCGCGAGCGGCGAACCGAGCAGAACTCGCGGCTGGGTGCGTCGAACGACATGAACGCGGGATAGGGCGACGTCCTCCGCCAGAACGTGTAGAGTCCGCGTCGATGCCCGTCTTCGCCACCGCTCGTTGTCCATTGTTCGCTGGAATAGTTCTGCGTCCAAATCCCCTCGGGCTGCGGCGGAAAAACGCTGGGTCCGCCAATCTTGTGCGACAGCAATCCGCTAGCCGCCAAGGCAACGTCGCGGACCATCTCGGCTTCAACCCGGGCGCGGGGTCCACGGGCCAGCAAGCGATTGCGTGGGTCGCGATCCACCAACTCGGGCGTGACGCGCGACGATTGCCGATACGTGGCCGAAGTGACAATCAATCGGTCGATGGCCTTCATGCTCCAGTTCTGGCGGATGAGCTCCGTGGCCAGGTAGTCGAGCAATTCGGGATGGCTCGGTCGTTCCCCCTGCGTGCCAAAATCTTCGCTCGTGGCAACCAGGCCGATGCCGAAGAACTGCTCCCAAAGGCGATTGACCGCCACGCGAGCCGTGAGCGGGTTGTCCGCGTCGACCAGCCAACGGGCAAGTGTGAGCCGGTTAGCCGGCTGACCCGCGGGCAACGGCGGCAGCACGGCAGGCACGCCCGCCACGACCTTGCGGCCGGGGCTGAGGAAGTTGCCGCGAATGTGAACGTGCGTCTCGCGGCGCTCCTTGCGTTCTTCCATGATCATGGCCTTGGGGATTGCCGGTTCTTGCTTGCGCAAATCGGCGACCTCCTTTCGAACGTTCTCCAGAGACAGCGCGATGGAACGGAAGTAGGTCGCAAGCTCGGTACGCTGTTGTTCCGTACGATTGGCAGCCGGCGTGGCCAGGACTTTCGCCAACGGCTCGGGCAGCCCGACGGCCCCCACCGGCCGCGGCGCCGAGGTAATCGACAAGCGGAAACGGCCCACGTTGGCTGCCTCCGTATTGCTATCGTGCCGTAGGGTGAAAACGATCGTCGAGCCGCTCTCGAAGTTGACATTCGCCTTAGTGTCGAAAACCACGACACGGCGGACCGGACTCGCCTGTTCGCCCGCGCCGGCGGCCCAGCCCTTCCCGTGCTTCTCGCAAATCAGGTTGGCGGCCGCGTATCCATTTTCCGTGAAATCGGCGATCGCGTCGACGAGTTGAACCGGTTTGAGCTCCTTCGGCTTGCCAATCGGTCCCGCTTGCATCTCGAAACGAGTCAACACGAAGCCGCCGTCCTCGTTGCGCCCCAGGCCTTTCTTCGGCAAGCTGGGATCGGTCAGAACCTCAAGCCGCACGGCCGTGATCGGCTTGCGATCGGTCGTGGCGACGACGATGTAGGTATCGCGCGCGGGGTTCAGACCCGTCGCCAGCAACGACTTGTCGCCGAGCTTGATCAGAGTGGCGCCACCGCTGGACAAGAAACCTGTCGGATCGAGCACCTGCCAGCGCTGCTCCTCTTCGAGCATCGACTTTTCCCAGCGGGCCTGCTCCATTTCCAGTTCAGGCGTTGGCGTGGCAATCGTCGTTTCTAGCTGGCTGATCCGCGCGCGGATGCGCTTCAACTCGGCGGCCTGTTCGGGCGTGGGGGCGTCGATCTCGGGTTCTTCAACGCTATTGAAAAAATCGAAGAACTGATAGTACTCCTTCTGACGAAATGGGTCGTACTTGTGCGTGTGGCACTGGGCGCACCCCAGTGTCGAACCGAGCCAAACCGTCGCCGTCGTGTTCACGCGGTCGACGATCGTCGCCACGCGGGCCTCTTCAGGATCGACGCCGCCTTCGGTATTGAACATCGTATTGCGGTGAAAGCCGCTGGCGAGCTTTTGCGAAAGCGTCGCGTCGGGCAGCAAATCGCCGGCGATCTGCTCGATGGTGAATTGGTCGAACGGCATGTCGCGATTCAGCGCCTCGATGACCCAATCGCGGTATCGCCACATGACCCGTGAAGGGTCCTTCTCGAAGCCGTGCGTGTCGGCGTAGCGAGCGAGGTCGAGCCACAGTCGGGCCCAGCGCTCGCCGTAGTGAGGCGACGCGAGCAACCGATCGACGGCCCGCTCGTAGGCGTCGGCACTCTTGTCGGCCAGAAAGGCATCTACTTCTTCGATCGTGGGCGGCAGGCCGATCAGATCCAAGCTCGCGCGGCGGAGCAGCGTCGCGCGATCGGCCTCGGCAGATGGCGAGAGCTTTTCGCTTTCAAGTCGCGCCAACACGAAATGGTCGATCGCGTTGCGCGGCCAATCGGTCGCGTTGACTTTAGGGGGCTCGAGGCGTTGCGGTTTGCGGTACGCCCAGTGATCGCTGCCCGAAACGGCGACATCGGCTTCGGCCGGCCATTTCGCGCCTTGATCGATCCATGCCCGCAGCAGGCCGATCTGCTCGGCCGAGAGCGGATCGCCCTCGGGCGGCATTTCATAGCCGGCTTCCAACTGCGCGACGTATCGCACGAGCCGGCTTTCGGCAGATTTGCCCGCGATGAATACCGGCCCATTGTCGCCCCCTTCCAGTGCATCGGCATGCCGGTGCAATTGCAAGCCGCCCGTGGCTTCTTTCGGCCCATGACATTCGTAGCAGCGCGCGGCGAAGATCGGTTTGATGTCGCGCGAAAAATCGATCGCTTTCGTGGCAGCGGGCGGCAACTCGCCAGTTGCTTGCTTCAAAGTCGCTTGCGCGGGTGCTGGCTTGGGTGGCGCATCGTCCGCACGAATTGACGATTCGAAAGCGAAGGCCCCTAGGCAGCAAACAACCACCATCGCTGGGCTGAGATAACGCATCGTGGTGGCTCCACAAACCCGGCAGGTCGAAACGCGCGTGCAAGCCGATGCTTGAGTCGAATTGTAAGGGGGCGGGTCACCCTATTAAATCACTAGCGGTGCGGCGTGTCCAGGCAAACGCGGCGGTCGATCGCAGTCATTTTGCACATTTCAATTGCTGCGACTGAATGCATTGCGCCCTTGGTTACCCGGGTTCCACGATTGCTCCGACCTCGCCCCGCGGAACATTTTTCGGCAACGACCGAATATCTGAATAAAGCCCGCAAATTTTTACGTTTTAAGTCATATTGGCGGGTTCCCCAGCGAGATGCCCGCCAAGAACCGCTCACTCAATCTCCCCAAGACCACGTCATTCCCGCGCAGGCGGGAATCCAGTGAACCACAAGTCGGTCCTGCACCACAAGTATTACCACCGCTTCGCACGAGTCTCCTCTGCCGTACCTCTCGAGTTCCTGGATTCCCGCCTGCGCGGGAATGACGTCCGAGTTGTAAAGTTACAGGTTCTAAAGCCAATCGGGTATTCTTGCCGTTCGTACTGGCATCTGTTAGCCTTTCGTGCGGGCCACACAACTTGCCGGTGCGACGTCCATGAACCCACCCACGTCGCCACGCTCCGCACAGTCGCCGATTCCCGAGCCCCCGCGCGTCAATCGACGCTGTGCCTTGCAGGCCGGTGCGATTGGACTATTGGGGTTGGGGATGAATCACTTGGGGGCGTTACGCGGCACCGGTGCCGCGTCGATTGCAAGCGGAGCGAATGCCCGCAACGTCATCTACATTTTTCTCTCCGGCGGCCTATCGCAGCACGAGAGTTTCGATCCCAAGCCCGATGCACCCGATAGCATCCGCGGGGACTTTCGACCGATTGCGACGCGGACTCCGGGCATCCAGATTTGTGAGCACCTGCCGCAACTAGCCAAGCGAAGTCACCTGTGGGCACTCGTGCGGTCGCTCACCCATCCGTACAACGATCACTCGCAAGGGCACATGGTGATGCTCTCGGGCCAGACGCCGCTGCCCCCGGCCTTTAACGGAAACATGCCCAAGAGCACTGATTGGCCCAGCATTGCTGCCGTGGCTGGGGCTGCGGTGGCGGGAGCGGCTGTGTCAGCCGCTACGGTGCCGCCGCGGCACAACTTGCCCCCGGCCGTCGTGTTGCCCGAGCAATTGGTCCATCGTACGGGTCGTATCATTCCGGGGCAGTTTGCCGGCATCATGGGCCCGCGGCGCGATCCGTGGTTTGTCGAGGCGAGCCGATTCAATCCGCAGTCGTACGGCGCATGGCCCGAGTATGGATTTCACTTCGAACGCGGGCGAGAAAATCCAGAAGGATATACATTCCAGGCCCCCAGCTTGTCGTTGCCCGAGGGGTTAGCGCCGGCGCGGTTTCGGCAGCGGATCGATCTGTTGTCTCACATTGCAGGTCAGCAGCGCAGACTCGATAGGGTGGCAGAGAACGAGCCCTTCGACCGTCATCGGCAGAATGCGATCTCGTTGCTGGCCGACGGCAAAGTTCATAAAGCCTTCGATGTCGTCAATGCCGACGCAAAGGTCCTCGACCGCTACGGACGGAATGTGTTCGGTTGGTCGCTGCTGATGGCCAGGCAGTTGGTCGAAGCCGGCGTAAGCCTGGTGCAGGTGAACCTTGGCAATAATGAGACCTGGGACACGCACCAGAGCATGTTTCCCGTGCTCAAGGACTACGCGTTGCCGCCGACCGACCGCGCACTCTCGGCGCTGTTGGACGATCTGGAAGCCAGCGGCCTGTTGGACAGTACGTTGATTGTCATGGCCGGAGAATTCGGCCGCACGCCGAGGATTTCGACTCTGCCCGGCGCAAAAGAACCGGGCCGCGACCATTGGGGATCGGTCCAAACGGTGTTCTTCGCCGGCGGCGGTGTGCGGGGCGGCACAGTGGTTGGATCGTCGGACCGCATTGGCGGGCACCCGGCCAGCGCGCCGCAGAAGCCCGAGAACATGGCCGCCACCATTTACCAGGCATTGGGCATTCCGCCCGCGGCCGTGTGGCACGATGCGGTGGATCGGCCGCATCAGATCTATCATGGCGAGCCGATTGCCGGGCTGACCTGAAGCGTCTGCCTGCCCGCGATTCGCTTTGACACGGCCAGCGCGAACGCCCTACAATGGATGCATGCGTAGCCCAATTGCGCGGCTGTGGTCGCCGGACCCGCCGGAAGCGCCATTTTGGGTGACCCCGCCGCCCGGCCCCTGCCTCGAAATACGACTCTGTTTGATTTTGTGCGTCTGCTTGCACCAACGCTGTGCTTGCGCGAAGGTGTCAGGAACCTTCGGCTGGTTGAGCGGAATTCAAAGCGGCGTTTTGGCTAGCCGAAGGTTCCAGACACCGCGAAAGTGAACCTGTGATCAGGCAATTCGTCAAACTTGTGCTGGCCACGATAGTCGCCTACTGGATCGGCGGGCCGATGGTTCGCGCCGCCGAGCCTGTAGCGCCGCCGGCGAATGCGACCGGCGCCGCTGAAAACGCCGCCGAAGCCGAGCGGTTCTTCGAGAGCCGCGTGCGTCCCATGCTCGTGCAGCGGTGCATCGCTTGTCACGGGCCGGAGAAGCAAGAGGCTGGCTTACGGCTCGACTCGCGTGCCGGCTTGCTCAAGGGGAGTGAGACCGAGACAGTCGTCGTGCCCGGTGAACCCGACAAGAGCAAGCTCATCGCCGCCATTCGTTACGACGGTGACATTCAAATGCCGCCCGAGGGCAAGCTGCCCGAGGGTGAGCTTGCAACGCTCGTGGCTTGGGTCCGCATGGGGGTGCCCTGGGCCGCTGACGCGCATTCGGCCGTGGCGGACGATATTCCTTCTCGGATTGTGAGAGCCAAGGCGTCGCACTGGTCGTTGCAGCCGGTGCATCGGCCCGAGTCTCCGCCGGTTAAAGACGCCACCTGGGCCGCCAGTGACATCGATCGGTTTGTTCTCGCGAGGCTCGAAGGGCATGGCCTCACTCCTTCGCCACGAGCCGACCGCCGCACACTTCTTCGTCGTGCGACATACGATCTCACGGGTCTGCCGCCGACGGCCGAAGAGGTGGAAGGGTTCGTCGGCGACTCCTCGCCGGACGCATTCGCCAAGGTCATCGATCGGCTGCTGGCTTCGCCCGCCTACGGCCAGCGCTGGGGCCGGCATTGGCTCGACGTGGCTCGCTACTCGGACACGAAGGGCTACGTGTTCACCGAGGACCGCCGCTATCCATACGCCTACACGTACCGCGACTACGTGATCGCGGCCATGAATGCCGATCGCCCTTACGACCAATTCATCCGCGAACAACTGGCCGCCGACCAACTTCCTCAAAGCGAAGATAAATCGACATTGGCGGCGATGGGCTTCCTCACGGTCGGGCGTCGCTTTAGCAACAACCAACAAGACATCATCGACGATCGCATTGACGTGGTGACGCGCGGCTTGTTAGGGCTGACAGTGACCTGCGCCCGTTGCCACGACCATAAGTTCGATCCGATCGGCAGCGAGGACTACTACTCGTTGTATGGCGTTTTCGCCAGCAGCATCGAGCCGGCCGAGGCGCCGTTGATTGGCAAGCCTGCAGACGGCAAGGCCTACGAGGAGTTTACTCAGGAGCTCGCCAAGCGCGAGGGGGCGCACAAAGAATTCCGCGAGCGCAAGCATCGCGAATTGCTCGCCGACCTGCGCCGACGCGTGGGCGATTACTTGATGCAAGTCGTCGTCGAAAAAGAGGGCCCCCCGCCGCCCGCGGAGTTGGAACTGTCGTTCGAGCCGGCCGAGTTGCGGCCTTCGGTCGTGCGCCATTGGCGCGAGTTCCTCGCGCGCGCCGCGAAGCAGCGGAATCCTGTCTTCGTTCCTTGGCACGAGTACGCAGCGCTGAATAAGGACACTTTTGCTCAAGGCGCTGCGGCGATCACGGAACGATTGAAGGCCACGGTGGACGATCCGGCCAAGCCGATCAATCGGCTGGTCCGTGAAGCGCTGGTCGCACATCCGCCAACATCGATGCACGATGTGGCCCATGTCTACGGACAGTTGCTGGAAAGCACCGACAAATCGTGGACCGAATTGACGAAGGCGCCTAATGCAAAGGATGCGGGTGGTAATGCTGTCGGCGCCGGTGCGGGTAACGGTGATACTCCTGGCGGGGGCGGTAAACCTGCTGCCAATCCGCCCGACAAATTGCCCGACGCGGCCGCCGAGGAGCTGCGGCAGGTGCTGTATGCCCTGGGTTCGCCCGCGGCCGTCAAGATTGACGACGCATACCGGATCTTCGATCGCACGACCCAGAATGAAGTCACCAAGTTGCGGAAGCAGGTCGACGAAATCAAGGTCAACTCCCCCGCCGCGCCCCCCCGAGCGATGACGCTGGTCGACGCGGTGACGCCGCACGAGCCGCATGTCTTCATACGCGGCAACGCCAGTCGGCAGGGCAAGCAAGTGCCCCGGCAGTTTGTGCAAGTGTTGTGCAACGGTCCGGCGCAGCCTTTCAAAAAGGGTAGCGGCCGACTGGAAATGGCCGAGGCGATCGCCAGCCGCGAAAACCCGCTCACGGCGCGCGTCTTTGTGAATCGTGTCTGGCAGCACCATTTTGGCGCGCCATTGGTCCGCACTGCCAGCGACTTCGGCGTGCGAAGCGAACCGCCCTCGCACCCCGAATTGCTGGACTACCTGGCCGCCACCTTCATGGACGACGGCTGGTCGCTCAAGCGGCTGCATCGGGCGATCATGCTCAGCAGCGTTTATCAGCAGACCAGCGTCGATCGGCCCGACTGCCACGAAGTCGACGCCGAAAACATCTGGCTGTGGCGCATGAATCGCCAGCGATTGGACTTCGAGGCCACGCGGGACGCGATCCTGGCCGCGGCCGGACGGCTCGACACAACCTTGGGCGGCCGTAGCGTGAACCTGTTTTCGCAGCCCTACACAAACCGCCGGGCCGTGTATGCCTTCATCGATCGGCAAGACCTGCCGGGGCTGTTTCGTATCTTCGATTTCGCCAGTCCCGACGTGAGCACCGCCGAGCGCCCGCGGACCACCGTGCCGCAACAAGCGCTGTTCGTGATGAATTCGCCCTTTGTGATCGAGCAGGCACGGCGCCTTGCCGAGCGAGCGCAAGCGTCCGCGCCCGTAGATTCGGCGGCGCGAGTGCAGGCATTGTATCGCCTCGCGCTGGCCCGAGCGGCTGAACCCGATGAAGTGGAGTTGGGCCTGCGCTTCGTGGCCGCGGCGGGCGGTGAGGCCAAACCAACATCGACGACTGAAAAGTCGACTGCTACGGCGTCGGCCTGGAACCAGTACGCTCAAGCTTTATTGTTGACCAACGAGTTCATGTTCGTGGATTGAAGAAAAAGGGGACTGGTTCACTATTCGGGCCCGCGTCGTAGAGGACGCAACGCACGTGTTAAGTCAATTTCCATGTCGGCGGCGGGCTTGATGCCGAATAATGAACCTGTCCCATTTTTCGGGTTCGCGCGGGAAAAGGGGACAGGTCCATTATTCGGTTTGTCGTGAAAGCGTTAGTCGACTTGCCCCGTTACCCAGCATTGGCGCCGTGTTGATTCGTTCCGTCCGAATAATGCACCAGTCCCCTTTTCCGCTTCGACGTGGAGAATACCAGCATGTCCAATCCGCAGTTTCTAGACGATGCTCTCTCGCGGCGCGAACTATTGCGCCGCAGTGGCCTCGGCTTGGGCATGCTCGGGCTGGCCGGGCTGATGGCCGAAGGTGGATCGTCGGCGCTCGCGGCGGACTCGTCCGGCGGCTTGTCCGCGGGTAAGTCGACTGCCGGCAATCCGTCGTATGCGAATCCGATGTCGCCCAAAGAGCCGCACTTTCCGGCCCGGGCGAAGCACATGATTCATTTCTTCGCCAACGGCGGACCCTCGCACGTCGACACGTTCGATCCCAAACCGCTGTTGGAAAAGTACGCCGGCAAGACGCTGCCCTCGGAGAACCCGCGCACTGAGCGAAAGACGGGCGCCGCGTATCCCTCGCCATTCAAGTTCGCCAAGCACGGTGCGAGCGGCATCGAGGTGAGCGAACTGTTTTCGCACGTCGCCAAGAACATCGACGAGATCGCCGTGATCCGCTCGATGCATGCCGACGTGCCGAATCACGAGCCCTCGCTGATGCTGATGAACTGCGGCGAGTCGCGTTTGACCCGGCCCAGCGTCGGGTCGTGGATTACATTCGGATTGGGCACCGAGAACCAGAACCTGCCGGGCTTCATTGCCATGTGCCCCGGCGGCCTGCCCATCAAGGATGCCGAAAACTGGCAGTCGGCGTTTTTGCCCGGCGTGTATCAAGGCACGTACATCGACACGCGGCACACCTCGGTCGATAAGTTGATCGAGAACGTGCGGAACGAAACGCTCTCGCGGACAGACCAACGGCGGCAATTAGATCTGGTGCAGGAGCTCAACCGCCGGCATCGCGCCAGTCGCGGGCAGGACGAAGCGCTCGAAGCGAGGATTCACTCCTTCGAGTTGGCCTATCGCATGCAGATCGAAGCCAGCGATGCCTTCGACACCAGCCATGAGCCCAAACACGTGCTCGACATGTACGGCCCCGGCGTGCAGGGTCGGCAAGCGCTGATCGCACGTCGGCTGATCGAGCGTGGCGTGCGCTACGTGCAGCTATGGCACGGCCAGGGTCAGCCCTGGGACAGCCACGACGACATCGAAGCCAACCACCGCCGCCTGGCCGGCGAGTGCGATCAGGCCATCGGGGCGCTCGTTTCCGACCTGAAGCAGCGCGGCCTGCTGGACGAGACCTTGGTCATGTGGGGCGGTGAATTCGGCCGCACGCCCACGGTTGAGCTTCCCCAGCCAGGCGCCAACGCGGGCAAGATCAACGGCCGCGACCACAATCACTACGGATTCACGATGTGGCTGGCCGGCGGCGGCGTGAAGGGGGGCCAGGTCTATGGCGCGACCGATGATTTCGGCTTCCAGGCCGTGGAGAACAAGATGCACGTCCACGACTTGCATGCGACGATCCTCCATTTGCTAGGGTTCGACCACAAGCGGCTCACGTACCGCTACGCCGGCCGAGATTTCCGCCTGACGGACGTGCATGGCGAAGTGGTTCGCCAACTGATAGCCTAATTTCGGGGTGGGCCGCATGGTAATCAAGCCCAGGTAGGGCCGCGTTTGATGGACCATTTCCAAGCGGCCTGACGGCCTTCCCTGGGAATTGAATTCGCAAGCGAGCAAGCCAATGCCGTCCGCATGCCCCAACTACTTGCTGTCGACCAAACCCAATCGGCGCGAGATTCTCCGCGCGGGCGGACTGGGCCTGCTGGGGTTGTCGCTTCCTGACCTTCTTCGCGGGCGGGCCGCCGGTGGGCAAGGCGCGGCTTTGGCTGCGAAACCAGCCGGCGATACGTCGTCCAATGGCTTCGGCCGCGCGAAGAGCTGCATTCTGCTTTTCATGTGGGGCGGTCCGGCGCACCAGGACACCTGGGACCTGAAGCCCGACGCCCCGGCCGAAATTCGCGGCGAGTTCAAGCCCATCGCCACCTGCGTGCCCGGCATCCAAATCTGCGAACATTTTCCGCGGTTGGCGCAGCGTACCGATAAGCTGGCCATCGTCCGCTCGATGACGCACACCAACGTCGATCACACGATGAGCACCTCGTATCTGCTGACCGGCCATGCGCCGCCGACCGATGGCCAGCTTCGTAGCGACTGGCCGCACATGGGGGCGGTCCTCGCGCGGCTGGGGCGAGGGCACGGCGTGTTGCCGCCGTTCGTGTCGATGCGGCCCAAGCTCGAGAACGATGTCCCGCGATTCGTCGAACAAAGCCATGGGCAGTTCGCCGGCTGGCTGGGCCAGGCGTTCGACCCACTGACGATCGACGCCGATCCCAGCCGTGCGGGTTACCGTGTGGGCGATTTCGAGTTGCCAGTCGGGGTGTCGACCGCGCGCTTGGACCAGCGCCGCGCGCTGTTGGAGGGGCTCAATGCGCGGCAGCGCATCGGCGCGGAACAGTCCACGGCCGCCAATCCCGCATTCGCGTCGATGGACCACCACTACCGCAAGGCCTTCGAGCTGCTGGCTTCGAGTTCGGGCGGCGATGCCTTCGATCTCTCGCGCGAGTCGGACGCGCTGCGCGATCGCTATGGCCGCAACCCGCACGGGCAAAGCGTGCTGCAGGCTCGTCGGCTGGTCGAGCGCGGGGTGCCGCTCGTAACGGTCTTCTGGCCCAACGACGGCATCAAGAACGTGAGCGTCTATTGGGACACGCACAGTCGCAACTTCATCGATCTTCGCGAGCGGCTGATGCCGGTGGCCGACCAGGCGTTTTCCGCGCTGCTCGATGACCTTACCGAGCGGCGAATGCTCGACGAGACTTTGGTGATCTGGACGGGCGAATTTGGCCGCACGCCGCGGGTCGGCCAGCGCAACAGCGACGCCGGAGCGGGGCGCGACGGCCGCGACCACTGGGCGGGTTGCTTCACCAGCGTGCTAGCTGGCGGCGGCGTCCGAGGCGGACAGGTCTACGGAGCGTCGGATCGGCACGCTGCGTATCCGGCGGCCAATCCCGTTCCACCGGTCGATCTTACGGCGACCGCATACCACTTGCTGGGCGTTCCGCACTTGCTGGAACTGCACGACCGACAAGGCAGGCCGATGGTCGTTTGCCCGGGGACAGCGATCAAGGATTTGATGTCTTAACGCGCAATCGCGATCGGCGTTGGACCGTTATCCAGGTTTCTGTCGACACGGCAATCTGGCGTGGCTGACATGCCAACGGTGTAGCGTAGCGGACCTTACCGATTCTATTTCTACAGTCACGAGCCGAATGAACCACCGCGTATCCACGTCGATCGAGATAATCTCTCCGCCAAGCTCTGGTTAGAGCCAGTTGCCTGGTATCGCAATCGTGGATTTCGTGCCCATGAACTACGAGCGATAGCTATAATGGTTGAAGAGTTGCGGACCGAATTCTTGAGGGCTTGGCATGGGCGTTTTGGCGGATGAGCGCGTGGCAGCCGTCGAGTGCACCGACGACACTCTTAGCGTTGCGATGATGGACGGACGGACGATCATCGTCCCGTTGGCGTGGTATCCACGCCTGTTGGCTGCGACCGGCGAGCAGCGCAACAATTGGTGTGTTGCCGGCGGAGGCTACGGAATTCACTGGCCCGATATCGATGAGGACTTGAGCACCGAAGGGCTACTACGAGGGGCGCCCGCACCACCCCTGCCGTCGCGTTCGTAGCGAATCGGACGCCGAACAGCCGACGACCGTCAAAGGCGCAGCGGGTCGCCTGCAAGGAGAGTATCCGTGCAAACGCACAGGTTTTTCCGAGGCCTCTCGATCCGTGGGTATGGTTTCGCTGTCGCACTTTTCGCGGCGTGGCCAGCTGTGGCCCCGTCGGCTGGCGCGACGGCGCTGGACGACTACATCGCGGCGCCCGATGCGTCGTATGCCTGGAGTCTCAACAGCACGATCACCGGCACGGGCTATACAGCCAAGGTGTTGGACCTGACGAGCCAGACTTGGCGATCGGCGGATGACTTCAAAGCCGGCACATTCTCTCCGTGGACGCACTGGCTGACAGTCATCAAGCCCAGCACGATCACCACCGATACGGCCTTTCTTTGGATCAACGGCGGCAGCAATTCAGTGAACCCACCAGGCTCGGTCGATACGTCGCTGCGCGATCTAGCGCTGTCGACTGGCTCGGTAGTGATCGATTTGAGAACTGTGCCCAACGAGCCGCTGAGCTTCGCCGGCGAGAGTTTCTCCCGCTCGGAGGACGCGATCATCGCTTATACCTGGGATAAGTTCCTGACGACGGGTGATCCCACCTGGCCCGCCCAACTGCCGATGACCAAAAGCGCCGTGCGGGCCATGGACGCAGCGCAGGCTTTTTTGGCCAGCCCCGCGGGCGGGTCGATCGCAATCCACGATTTTGTCATTTCGGGTGGGTCGAAGCGGGGCTGGACGACTTGGCTTACCGCCGCGGTCGACAACCGCGTCTCGGCCATCGCGCCGGCGGTCATCGATCTGCTAAATATCGAGGAGTCATTCATCCACCACTGGGAATCTTACGGCTTCTGGGCGCCGGCCGTGAGTGATTACGTCAACGCGGGCATCATGAATTGGGCAGGGACGCCGCAACTGCGAGCGCTGTACGATGTTGTTGATCCCTACGTTTACAGGGATCGGCTAACGATGCCTAAGTTCCAGATCAACTCGGCGGGTGATCAATTCTTTCTTCCCGATTCAGCGCAATTTTATTTTGGCGACTTGCAAGGTCCGAAGTACCTACGGTACGTCCCCAACACTGATCATTCGCTTGCGGGATCCGATGCCGGAAACAGCCTGCAGGCCTATTACGATGCACTGCTCGACGGAAGGCCGCTGCCCGAGTTTACGTGGACGCTCGAAGCCGATGGTTCGATCCACGTGCAGACCGTTTTGGGCACGCCGTCCTCGGTCAAGCTGTGGCAAGCTACCAACCCCAATGACCGCGACTTTCGCCTCTTAACGATCGGTCCTGCCTACACCAGTTCGACGCTCACCGACCTAGGAGGAGGGCTGTTTGTCGGCGGCGTGCCCGATCCAGCAGCGGGCTGGACTTCGTTCTTCATCGAGCTGACCTACCCCAGCGGCGGGCCGTATCCGTTCAAGTTTACGACCCAAGTGAGCGTTGCCGGTCCGCCGGGTCCATTTCTGGGAGATGTTAACTCGGACGGCGTCGTGAACATCTTCGACATCAACTTCATCAGCGCGCGATGGGGAGAAGCCGGGCCTTATGGAGATGCCAACCACGACGGCATCATCAACATTTTCGATGTCAATTTGATCAGTTCCAACTGGACGACGAGCCCGAGTTCCGTTGGAGTGCCGGAACCGGGCAGCGCGCTGTTGGCTGCGATCGCGTTCGCCGCGGTTTGTACAGCAACACAACGTCGACGACGCTGACAGGTGAAGAAAGGCCGGCGGACCACAGAATTGAACGTCTAGTCGCTGAAGTGGTGGCTGCGCCTCGGGTTCGTTCGTCCGCCTCTTGCAGAGTGCGGACTAATTCCAAACCGAGAACAGCCGCTTCTCAATGGCCGACCAACGGGCGTTGGCAATCGCTTGTTCCCGGGCGATCCGGTAGATGTCCGGCTGTTGTGGTTGTTGCGGCGTGAAGCCCTGGACCTGCGTAACGGCAAAGAAGGCCACGGGGACGATCACAAAGCCAGTCGGCGCTGCTGCCTCAGGGGCTGCGGCGGCCGGAGCGGCCTGGGGAAGCTCATCGCTGGCAAAATACTGGCTGATGCGGTTCGAGTACATGCGAAACAACCTCATTGGCCCATAATCGCCAGTTTGACGGGAACGGCGATCATCGGCGGCTAATGAACACCATGATGATCAACATTATCTATATCGGAATAATAGCATGCTTGCAACAAGGGGCTAGGAGTTTTTTTCGGTTCCCCAGCGGTTTTTGTAGATGCCCGGCCATCCAGCCCGCATCGGTGACCCAGCTTGACAGAATCCAGGCCGCGGCCGCCATAAAGGCTTGCCTAAACGGACCATAATTCGCTAGGATGGCCGGCGCGCTAGTGTGCCGACCCGCGAAGGGAGGCGTGTACGACGATTGGTTGCGTGGCTGACTGGACTCTCCAGAAGCTCGCAAAGCCAAGTGGGGCCGAGTGGACCTCGGCGGATATTTGTCCGGGTTCTGGCCGCATGTGCAGCCAGCTCCGAGGCCGGCCCACGGAAAAGGAGTTCACTCTATGTCAAGCACGATGTTCATGGAACGGTCCGGTGTCGGCATGCAGGGCTTTGCCGCTCCGACAGGCGCCCCAATGGCCATGCCCGGCCCGGGCAACTGGTGCGTACTGCCCAGTTGCAAGATGAAGATGGAGAAATGCACGGGCGGCTTCAAGATCATGTGCAAGTGCGACGACGACGTCGCCTGCGGCACCTTGCAAAATCTGTGCAAGATGCTGGCCTCGGGCATGTGCAGTTGCTGCTGCACGATGAACGGCATGACCGTTTGCCAGTGCAATCTGGTGTGCGGAATGTGCAAGTGCGAGTACACGAAAGACGGCGTGTGCGTCACCTGCACCAGCGGCGACAAAAAGTGCTGCGAAATGCTCCAGGCATGCTGCGATTGCATGAGCTGCTGCATGGAAGCCGGCTGCTGCTGCTACATGTCGTTCAACAGCACCCCGTGCTGCTGCGGCACCTGCTAGTCGATCGAATGCATTGCTTGCTTTCGAAAGCGAACAACCCCCAAGGTGCTGACCTTGGGGGTTGTTTTTTTCGCCTCTTTCCGCCGACCCCGTCCGCTAGCGCGACATCGCCTTCGAGGACGATCGTCGCCAGAAACCGTTCCGAATAAGCGCCTGCCTTCAGGCGGCGCTCCTGTCTTCGGGTAGCACGTCCCTGATCGCAGCGAAGGGCGTGCCACCCTGTATCGCTAACGCGATACGAACGCGTCTAACTACCGAATCAAGATCGGCTCCAAGTTGGTCGCTTCGCTGCGTACCGTCACCTTGATCGGCGACGTATCGGGGCTGCCGTACTTGGGCGGAATGACATTCGGCCCGGAGATCGTATCGCCCGAGGCCGTCCTCACGATCTTGTACCACTGGACCGTGGCCACGTAGTCGCCCGCGGGCACGCCCTCGCCGTCGCCGTAGATGCTAATCTTGAAGCTCCCGTCCTCGGCCACGCGCCCCACCGGAGAAGCTCCTGCCGGCAACGTGTGTCCCTTGGCGTGCAGTACGATCTGAGCGCCGACGGGAACCTCTCGACCAACCGTCAACTTTCCAGTCACCGGAACGACGGGCACTTTGACTTCGGCCTTGCCGCACCCCAAAACGCCGGGCATCAGCAATAGCGCCGCGGCCATCGATCCGAACAACGCGCGACGTGGCCGATGTCCCACATCCGCGGCACGGGATGGCCGCACCCGTGGATTTGACGTGATTTCCAAACTAAGCATGACGCTTATCCTTTTATGTGCTTGGGTTAAATTTGATTTCCGTTGCAATGCGGAACTGCGATCGATCCTGGCATGAAAGTTACGGAGCCGCGTTCTGCGCAACTTCGCCTTGGTCGCGAGTGACCAGAGCCGCCAGCACTTCGATCGAGGCGGTGTCGTTGAAGAGCCTCACCGAACCGTCACCGAAGAGGATATTGAAGCCGCCCGTGTGGAACGAAAAAGGTTGGCTCGTGCCTTCCGTGCCATAGGGGGCGGGAAATCCTGTCGCGCTGTACGCCTCCGTGGCGTGGTCGTAACCATTGGTGCGATTGATGAACAAACCCGGAATCACGGTGCCATCGGAGTTGGAACCGGCGAACAGAATGTCGGTGGCCGCACGGCACCAGCCGCCCGCGTTGGTATGATGCTGGCTCAGGTCTCCAGCGACCGTTTCACCGCGACGATAAATCGCCGGCCGGCCAGTCGACTCTAAGTACGCGATCGTGTTCGACAGGCCGTCGGTGATATGGCCGAAGTTGATAACCGCATTCTTCGGCAAAAAACCGTTGGTAGGCTTGTCCGAGGTCGACGTAAACTGAGTGCTCGAGTTCACACGCATTCCGGCCGCGGCCGCGACGGCCTGCAAGCGGGGATCCACTCCGATCGACGCGCCGTAGTCTCCGTTCGCGACGATCGGCGTCCAAGTGCTGCCGCCGACCCAACCATCGGGATTGTGATCGAGAACGTCATTGGTGCTCGGCGACGACGGGCACTCGAACGCCGAGATGCGCTGCGAAGTGACGGGCAGGTTGTCGATGTGCGACCAGTTTTTCGTAAGGTCGTACCGATCCCACAAATTGCGCTGCTCCATGTAGGCCAGCAAGAACACGTTCGAGCCCACGCGCACCGTGCTGGCGGCGCTAGGGCGGCCGCTGGCTGGCAACTTTCCTTGCGAGTCGTGGAAATTCTGTAAGGCCAGGCCAATTTGCTTCAGGTTGTTGTCGCAGCTCGTGCGACGGGCCGCCTCGCGGGCCGCCTGCACGGCCGGCAGCAGCAGGCCGATCAGAATGCCGATGATGGCGATCACCACCAGCAGTTCGACGAGCGTAAACCCCTTTACGCGATGGATTCGATTCGTTCGCATGACAAGCTCCTGCATTCGTAAAAGCGTGAACGTGTGTTGTTTTGTACCGGCGAATGCCCCAATGTTGATCAACGCGTAATTTCGATGGCCGACGATCGGTTGAGTTCTGGGACGGCGTGTCGGTCGAACTTCAACTCGCTCGCACGCAAGCTGGCCGAGATCGGCACGCCAGGCTCGGCTTCGATCTCGACCAGGTCGACCAGTCGAATCACGCCCGCGACACGGCGGCTGCACTGCTGCAAAAGCTGCTTCTCGTAGAACGTGCGGACCTGGCCTCGCAACCAGACGGTTCCATTACGGACCTCGACGCGCACCTGCCGCAATGCCGGCATGTGTCGCTGGGCCAAAAACATTTCGACCCGCTGCCGCAGGGCAATGTCGGCGGCGTCAGCGGAATTGGTCGTGAAAGTCACCATGATCCAAGCTCCAAACAGTGTGATTCGTTGTGCGATGAAGTGTGTTGTTTTGGGCGGCACTAAGCGGCCAACTACAGTAGCGGCGGCGCATGGTAGGAATCTCCTGAAATGGTTTGTCATTCGACGTGCGCGAGTGCCGAAGTGGTCTCCGGCGTCCGCGAGTCTCTGAGGCGCCTCTGGTGAATCCAGTCGGCAACGGTCGATTGAACGGTTCGTGGGCCTCCCGTGGATCGGGTCGGCCGAGTTCGTGTTGTCGTCTAGCCCCGACGTTTGGCGGTGACCGAGACGACACGTTGGTCTGTGCTAGGGCGCGATGCGGTCCATCCGCGTGCGTTCGGTCCGGTCGATCTGGATGACGACGCCGTCCTGGACGATCACGGAAATGTGGCCATATCGCAGTCCGGTCAAAGCCATGCGAATCTGGTCGATCGCGCGCTCGGAGCGCGCTTCGCGACCGTTCGCTCGCGGTTCGGCCTCGGCAGTTGGCAGTCGCTTTGACATGGTTTGAAGCTCCGTCACTCTCTGTTTTCCTTAAGCATTCGCGACTAGTTCGTTAAATTACGTATTCCGGCATAAAGACCCGCACTCGCCTGGGCGACACGTAAACGGAATCGCCAATCCCCAGGTTCAGCTCCGCAAAACGATCCGCGCTCAGTTCGACGTGCATGCCGATGCCGAACTCTTGCGATACGACGAATACCTTGGCGACGCTGCCCGCCGCGTTCACGCGCTCGACGACCGCTAGCAGGCTTGAGTCGCCGCTCGGTGCATAGTCGATATCCAATTCGTGCGGTCGCACGTACAGCCGGGCCGTCTGCGCTTCGTCGTGCGGATACTCGGGGCATTCGATTTCCAGACCACCCAGATGCGCGCGACCTTTTTGCACGCGGCCATTGAATACGTTGACGTTGCCCAAGAAATCCATCACGAAGGCGTTGGCGGGCCGCTCGAAAACTTCTTGGGGCGTGCCGGCCTGTTCGACGTGGCTTTCGTTCATGACCACGACGCGGTCGGCCACCTCAAAGGCCTCTTCCTGGTCGTGCGTGACGAAGATGCTGGTCATGTGGATCTCGTCGTGCAGGCGGCGCAGCCACTGCCGCAGCTCCTGGCGAACCTTGGCATCGAGCGCTCCAAACGGCTCGTCCAAAAGCAGAACTTTCGGTTCAATCGCCAGCGCCCGCGCCAATGCCACGCGCTGCCGTTGGCCGCCCGAAAGCTGCGACGGATACCGCCCCTCCAAGGCCTCGAGCCGCACCAGGTGCAAAAGCTCGCGTACACGCTTCTCGATTTCGGATTGCTTCCGGCCGCGGACCCGCAGGCCGAAGGCGACGTTCTCGAAGACGCTCATGTGCCTGAACAGGGCGTAGTGCTGAAACACGAAGCCGACGTTGCGTTGGCGTGGAGGGCAGCCAGTGACGTCTTCGTCGCGGTAGTAAACGGTTCCCTCGTCCGCGGTCTCGAGGCCCGCGATGATCCGCAGCAGCGTTGTCTTGCCCGAGCCCGACGGCCCCAAAAGTGCCAACAGCGAGCCGCTCTCGGCCTCGATGCTGACGTCGTCCAATGCCTTGAATCCGCCGAACCGCTTGGTGATATTCTTTACGGAGATGCTCATCGCGAACCTCCCACGTTTCGCACCGCGGCGGCTTCCGCCAATTCCATGCGCGTCTTGCGTTCGAGCAGTGTCTTGGCGGCCAAGGTCACGAGCGCCAGCGACGTGAGCACCGATGCGACGGCATACGCAGCGGGCATGTCGTATTGCTGAAACAGCTTTTCAACGCGCAGCGGCATCGTGTCGTCGCGGCCGGCGTAATGGCCCGAGACCACGTACACCGCGCCGTATTCGCCCATGGCTCGGGCATTGCACAGGACCACGCCGTAGAGCAGGCCCCACTTGATATTGGGAAGCGTCACGCGCCAAAAGATCTGCCAGCCGCCCGCGCCCAGGCTGACAGCGGCGATCTCTTCTTCCGCGCCGATCGCTTCCATCACCGGCGTCAATTCGCGGGCGACGAACGGCAGCGTCACGAACATCGTCGCCAGAATCAGTCCCGGCAACGCGAAAATGATCTTGATATCGTGCTCGCGCAGCCAGGGCCCTAAGTAGCCGTTCATGCCGAAGATCAGCACTAGCATCAAGCCGGCGACCACGGGCGAGACGGCAAAGGGCAAGTCCACAAGCGCCGTCAGCAAGGTCCGGCCGCGGAAGCGGAAGCGGGAGATCGTCCAGGCGGCCGCCACTCCAAAAACCAAATTCGCGAGCACGGCGATTGGAGCGACCGTCAACGTGAGCAAGATGGCGTGGCGCGTGTCGGAGTTGCCCCACAGGTTGTCGGCGTAGCTTCGCAGGCCCACGCTCAGTGCTTGCCAGAAAACGTAAATCACGGGCACGACAATCAGCAGGCCGACAACGAAGACGGCCGTGAGCGTCAACGTCCAGCGAACCAGCGCCGGATCTTCGCGCGGCGAGTAACGCCTGGTCGCGGGCCTTGCCACATCGAGTAGTTGGAGCGACTTATGCATACAATCGCTTGCTCCATCGCTCGAGGACGTTGATGGCGATCAGCATCACAAACGACATGGCCAGCAACACGACCGCGATCGCCGTCGCTTCACCGTAGGCAAACTCTTCCAAGCGGTTGACGATCAGCACCGGTGCGATCTCGGTCTTGAAGGGCATGTTGCCCGAGACGAACACGACTGACCCGTACTCACCCAATCCGCGGGCGAGCGACAGCGAAAAGCCTGTCACGAGAGCCGGGAAAATCAGAGGCGCGATCACACGCAGGAACGTCTGCCGACGTGTGGCGCCCAAGAGCGCCGCGGCCTCTTCAATTTCGGCTTCCAGACTTTCCAGAACCGGCTGCAGCGTGCGGACGACAAATGGCAGCCCTATGAACACCAGCACGAGCACGACGGCCAGTCGGGAATAGGCCGCATGGATTCCCCAAGGAACGAGAAACTGGCCCAACCAGCCGTTTTCGACATAGAGACTGGAATACACCAGGCCCGCCACGGCCGTGGGTAGGGCGAACGGAAGGTCGATCAAGGAATCCATGAGTCGCTTGCCGGGAAACTCGTACCGCACCAGGACCCAGGCGATCAGCAATCCCAAAATGCAGGCGACGATCGCGGCGGCCAGCGAGGCGCCAAAAGTGAAGGCATAGGCCGATCGTGCGCGTGCCGTCCAAACGGCCCCCCAGAACTGACTGGCCGAAAGCGTGCTGGCCTTGAATAAGCAAGCGGCCAGTGGAATGAGCACGAGCACGCCCAAATAAAAGAGCGTGTACGCCAGGCCCAGTCGAAAACCGGGCAGCGGATTGGAGGTGGCTCGTGCGGCGGACATTAAGGACTTCCGGGGAATCGTCGCAGGGACTTGGCGGGCGTGCAAACGGCGTGATCCATCGCGCCGTCGAGTGGGCGGGTTCTGTGGTGGGCGGGCGTCTCGCCCCCCACAAGTTTTTTTGTGCGTCTACTGGCAGGTGAAACGTCTGCCTTGAAAGCTGCTACTTGCCGCGATCCTGGTAGATCTGGTCGAACACGCCCCCTTCGGCAAAGAATCGCTGGTTGGCCTCGGCCCAGCCGGGAGCGACCTTGTCGATAGTGAACAATTCGATGGCGGGGAACGAATCGCTGTGCTTTGCCAGCACTGCGGGGTCACTCGGCCGATAGTGGTGCTTGGCAATGATCTCTTGTCCCGCGTTGGTGTAGAGGAACTTGAGATAGGCCTCGGCGACCGCGCGTGTTCCGCGGCGATCGACGTTCTTGTCGACGACCGCGACCGGCGGTTCGGCGCGGATGCTGAGTGTGGGATAGACGATCTGCAATTTGCCGCCCGACTCCTTGATTTCGAGGGCAGCTTCGTTTTCCCAAGTCAGATGCACGTCGCCGATGCCTTTTTGGGCGAAGGTCGTTGTGGCGGCACGAGCGCTGGCGTCGAGCACCGGCACGTGCGAATAGATGCGACGCACCAGGTCAGTTGCCGCCGCTTCCGAGCCGCCACGCACCACAATGCTGCCCCAAGCGCCCAAGAAACTCAGCTTGCCGTTGCCCGAAGTTCTAGGGCTGGGTGTGATGATTTCCACGTCGTCGCGGGCCAGGTCCGACCAGTCTTTGATCCCCTTGGGATTGCCTTCGCGGACGACAAAGACAATCGTCGAAAAGTAAGGCAACGAATTGTTCGGCAGTCGCTTTTCCCATCCGTCGGCGATCAACCCGGCTTTGCGGACCGCATCGGTATCGGTCCACAATGCCAGCGTGACGACGTCGGCCTCATTGCCATCGATCACGGCACGGGCCTGGCTGCTCGACCCGCCGTGCGACTGCCGAATCGTGGGTCGAATTCCTGCATCTTGCTCGTATTGGTCCGCAAAGGCGGTATTGATGTCCTGCCAAAGCTCCCGCGTTGGGTCGTAGGAAACATTGAGCAGTTCCACGCCTTTCCCGGCATCTCCTGCTTGTAGGAACAGGCCGGCAGCAACTGATCCCACCAATACAACCGCTCCAATTGCAAGTCGTGCGATCATGAGAATTCACTCCCTTCTCGGATGCGTGTTTTCGTAAGTCTTTATTTAAAAAAGGCTTAATTATATTATTCGCAGTCGATATAAATCATTAGTAATATGATCATGGTACGGATTATAGTCATGTTAGTCATGTTTGTCAAGTGCTTGCTGAAAAATGATCCTGACTTCAGTCCCTCTGCCAGCCCGGCCATCCATGCAAGCAAGGCGTACCGAGCGCAAAAAAAGGCGGTTTGGTCGCCACACGGCAGGTAAATTAACCCTCTCTTTCGACGCTCGGCGTGTCGAGAATCCCCGCTAGGGGCAGACCGTTGTGGGCACATCGTGGTACGATTCGTGCATTGAAGTGGAATTGCTAAATTGCGCTCGCCCGCGCATCGGGTTTTCGCCCAAGTCGCGCGCAGGCTGCTTAGCTAGGGCTCGTTCCACAAGACGTAATGGCCGATTGCGTTGGGTAACATGGCTTTCAGGTTGCAGGAGCTACGTGGATGAGCTCGGTCGAGATCGTGCCCGCGCAGTCCAGCGCCGACATGCGGGCGTTTGTCGACTTGCCCTGGAAGCTCTACGCGCGAGAACCGAACTGGGTGCCGCCGCTCAAGTCGGAGGTGCATCGGCTGCTCGATCCGCTGCGTCATCCCTTCTGGAAGTTCTCGCAGCGGAGCTTGTTTCTGGCGCGCCGCGACGGCCAAACCGTGGGTCGAATCGCGGCCATCGTGGATGAAAACTACAACCGTTTTCACCAAGAGAAGATGGGCATTTGGGGCTTCTTCGAGTGCGCCAACGATCCCGAGGCGGCCGCCGCCCTCTTCTCCGCGGCCGAAGCGTGGGTTCGCGACAAGGGCATGGCGTTTATCCGCGGACCGCTCAACCCGTCGACGAATTATGAAATCGGCATGCTCCTTGAGGGTTTCGAGCATCCGCCGGTCGTGATGATGCCTTACAACCCGCGCTACTACCTCGACCTGGTTGCGGCCAACGGCTATGCGAAGGAAAAAGACTTGCTGGCCATGCTCATCGAACAGCGGGCGCACGCCAGCGATCGGGCCGAGCGGCTGGCCCGAGTCATCGCCAAGAAGAACAGCGTTTCGATCCGCCCGGCGCGGTTCAACGACTACGCCAACGAAATGGCGCTGATCAAGGAGATCTATCACGCGTCGATGGAGCGCAATTGGGGCTTCGTGCCCATGACGGATGAAGAGATCGACGAAATGGGCCGCAGTCTGATGAAGATTGCCGATCCCGATCTGGTGATCTTCATCTATCACGGTCAAGACCCGGCCGGAATCTGCGTCGTGCTGCCCGACGTGAATCCAATCCTCAAGCGCCTCAACGGCCGCGTCGGATTGCTGGGAATGCTGAAGCTGCTGATTTACGGGCGCAAGATCGTGGGCTGGCGCGGCACGGTCTTCGGCTTCAAACGGCAGTATCAGAAGCTCGGTTTGCCGCTGGTCGCCTTCGATTACATCAACCGCATGCTGCGCGAAAAGAAATCGGCCGAGTTTCTCGAACTCGGCTGGAATCTCGAGGACAACAAGGACATCAACCAGTTCGATACCGAGGTGGGCGGCCACGTGTACAAGAAGTACCGCATCTATCGCAAGGAGCTGTGAGGCGAAGCCAGTATTTCAAGCCCTCACGGCGTGTGCTAGCTTTCAAGTGATTGTGAATTTCAGAGTGCCACGCTCTGAGCGCAGCGAAGGGCGTGGTTCGACGACGCGCCGACCAGCGCCGCTTCACCACGCCCTTCGTTCCTCAGGGCGTGTCACCCTCAACTGCTAGCAATCTGTGGCTGGCGAACAATGCCGAACGACCGTTACCGCTCTGTTGAAACTTTGTCGCCCCGGCGCAAGTAATGCCTTTGCCGGGGGACGCGCGTTGTGGCGGCCTGCGATGGTCGACGTGTTCCGCTAGAATTCGTCGGTGTTCTTAGTTCGTCTATCAACATGGGAAGCATGACGATGCGCCGCTACTCGTTTGCCGTTCTTAAGCTGGTCTTCGCGATCCTGCTCGTGGTCGTCGTACGGCAGGCGCGCGGGGAAGATGCGTACTTCGACATTCGCGTCGGCGATTTGAAGATCGTCGAAGGCGACTTACCTGCCGCGAATGAAATCTGGAATTGGCGCCGCCAGACGGTCGAGGCGTGCTACGTACCCCGCGTCGTGCTCGACGGCGCCGGCGAGGCCTACGTCGGTCAAGCGGCCAATCCCAACGCGGTCGGAGCGCCTTTTGCACAGGCGGCAATCGCCATCCGCGCTTGGCCCAGCGACGGAACCGTCGCCATTCGCGCGCCCGCGGGCAAGGAGGTCTCGGGCCGTTTGTACGTCGCGAAACCTGACATAAGCGGCATGGTTGCATTGCGTTTCACCGTGCCAGCGACGGCCGCCAGGCCGGACGCCAAGAAGGCATTTCTGCAAACTAAGGGCGCTTATTACACGCGTCTTTTAGATCGCGGCATTCCGGGTGGGGCCTGGTTCCGCCACGAGCGCGAAGAAGTGCTGCGCGAATTGGACAACCGCGCCGACGTCGTCGCGCCGCTTCGCCGGCCCGCGCGGTGGAACTCGCTCGACCCGGAGGACATCTACGCACTGTTCAGCGGCGGCCGTGCGGTTAGCGAGAACCTGCAACTCGACCGCGCTCTGATTGCGCCGGGGAATGCCGCACCAACGGACAAGAGCGGGCCCGTCGACGTGGCCTCGATCGAAGGCATCACCGTTCGCGAGATGGACTGGAAGCCGCTGGTCAAAGACCTGAAGCCCAAGCTCGATCCCTTGGCGGCAATCATTCCAGCCGATCAACACGTGCTCTTTCTGCCGTCGTTTGCCGCGGCCACCCGGCTGACCGACGAAGCCACTCGCCAGGGCGTACCCATCTTGCGGCTGATGGAGCCGCGCTCGGAAGACGCCCAAACGCTCGAACGATATCAGCGGCAGTTGGGTATCACGCTCAGCGGCGCCGCGCGGCTAATTGGGCCACAAATGATCGACAGCCTGGCGCTCACGGGCTCTGATCCCTACTTCCGCACCGGCACCGATATCGCGGTCTTGCTCGAGGCCAAGGACCCGGCAATGTTAGCGAAGCTGCTCGTCGCGCAAGGAAAGACCGCGGCCCAAGGGGTCGCCGGCGCGAAGGTGATTGGCGGCGACCTTCAGGGCATCAGCTATGCCGGCATGCGGTCGCCCGATCGGGCCGTGTGCTCGTACGTCGCAATCGTGGGCAGCGGGGTCGTGGTAACCAACTCGCCCGCTCAATTGCGACGCATCGTGAGCACGTACAAGGGGGCCGCGCCGTCAATCGCGTCGCTGTCAGAGTACACTTTCTTCCGCAATCGCTATAAGCTTGGCGACAAGAACGAAACGGCCCTTTTGTTTCTGAGCGACGCCACAATTCGCCGCTGGTGCGGTCCGCGGTGGCGCATCGGTTCGGCCCGGCGAACGTTGGCCGACGCCGTGATCGCCGACCAGCAAGCGGTCTACATCGACGAGCTGGCCCGACAGAAGATCGGCGCCGCAAAACCGCTGCCCGCGGTGACCAGCATGGTCGATTTGGGCCAATTGCAGCTTACGAGCGCCGGCGTAACGTCGAGTGTGTTCGGCTCACTGGCCTTCGCGACGCCCATCGTCGAGCTGCCGTTGGAGAAAGTCACGCCGTCTGAATCGACGGCGTACGCTCGTTGGCGCGGTTCGTATCAACAGAACTGGCGGCAATTCTTCGACCCGATCGCGCTGCGGTTCGAGATCAAGGACGAGCGGCTGGCGGCCGATTTGACCGTCATGCCGCTGATCCTGGGCACGGATTATCGAGATTTCCTGTCCGTCGTGCAGGGAGTCAAGCTGGCGGCCGACTCGGGCGATCCGCACGACGCGCTGGGGCAGTTCGTGATTGCCATCGATACCAAGAGCCCACCGATTCAGCAGGCCGGCCAATTTGCGTTGACGATGGCGCCTGCGCTACGAGTCGATCCCCTGGGTTGGCTTGGCAAGTCGATTTCGATTTACTTCGATAACGACGATGCCTGGTTTGCGAAACTCTCCAAGTTGAAAAAAGATGTGGATGGAAATACCGACTTCCTGTCCGACGGCCTCGGTAATTTACCCGTGGCCATTCGCGTGGAAGTTTCCGATGGTCTTAAACTCACCGCGTTCCTCACGGGACTGCGGGCCTTTGTCGAACAATCGGCCCCCGGCATGACGAAGTGGGAGACCCTCACGCACAAGGAGCAGTCTTACGTCAAGGTGACGCCCACGGATCAGGCCCGCGCAACGGTCGGCGAGGACGTGGCGGTTTACTACTATGCGTCGGGCGAGGCACTGACGTTGACGCTCAATGAGCCATTGCTCAAGCGGGCCATCGATCGGCAACTCGCGCGGCGCGAAGCCAAGGTCAAGGGCGAACCGCAATCGGCCGCTGTTCCCACGTGGCAAGGCGAGAGCGTGGCCCTGCACGTCGATCGCAAACTGCTGGCGCTGATGGGTTCGTTCGACGACTTCATCGGCGGCAACTACCAATCCGAAATGCAGGCCAGCGCCTGGGGCAATCTGCCGATTCTCAACGAGTGGAAGCGGCGATTTCCCGATCAAGATCCGCTGGCCATCTATGCTCGATTCGCCCAGGCCAGTCTGGTGTGTCCGGGGGACGGTAAGTATATTTGGAACGACACGTGGCAGACGATGGAGTCGACCGTCTACGGGCATCCCGGCGAGCCCAAGGACGGCCCGCCGCTGCCGCCCGTGCTCGATTCGATTCGCGCGGCCGATTTCGGACTCACGTTCGAGCAGAACGGGCTGCGGGCCAAAGCGGCCCTCGAGCGGGCGAAGCCGGTGAAGTAAATATCGAGGGTGGCACGCCCTGAGGAACGAAGGGCGTGGTGCGTCGACAGTCCACGCCCTTCGTTCCTCAGGGCGTGCTACCCAATTCTTTGAATTCGCATGCCCTGCGCTTTCGCCATTGCCGCCCATCCCGACGACATTGAGTTCGTCATGTCGGGCACCCTCATCCACCTGCGCAAAGCCGGGTATGAGATTCACTACATGAACGTGGCCAACGGCTGTTGCGGATCGACCGTGACCGACGCCGCCACCACGGCCCGCATTCGTCGCGACGAGGCGCAGGCCGCTTGCCGGACCATCGGCGCGGTGTTCCACGAGAGCCTGGTTAATGACCTGGAAATCTTTTACGATCGCCCGACGCTGGCGAAGTTGGCGGCGATCGTGCGGCAGGTTGCGCCAGAGATCGTGCTCACGCACGCCGAGGCCGACTATATGGAGGATCACACGAACGCCTGCCGGCTGGCCGTGACGGCCGCATTCAGCCGCGGCATGCCCAACTTTCCCGTCGACCCGCCCACGCCGATCGTCTCGCAGCCCGTGACGATCTACCACGCCCAACCGCACGGCAATCGCGACAGCCTGTGGCGATCGGTGCGGCCCGGCTTGTTCGTTGACGTGACGAACGTCATGGATCAGAAGCGGGCGATGCTCGTCGAGCACAAGAGCCAGAAAGATTGGCTCGATACGAGCCAAGGCCTGGACTCGTATACCGAAGCCATGCGCGAGCTGTTGGGCGAGATCGGCGCGATGTCAGGCCGCTTCCAATACGCCGAGGGCTGGCGACGTCACAGCCATCTGGGCTTCTGCGGGCCGAACGACGATCCGCTCTCGGCGGCGCTGGGGCCGCTGGTGCATAGGGCGGAATCGGCCTAGGACCGCGAGTTATCGGGCCGTCCGATCAACCTCGCGCTTGGGTCGCCTCTTCGACGATGCGGATTTCCTCGTCGGTCAGCTCGTACAGTTCGTAAACGAGTTGGTCGATCTGGCGGTCCGTGGCCTCGATCTGCCGTTGGAGTTGGGTCTTGTCGTGCGGCGTACGGGACTTGTCGAGTCGTTTGTGCAGATCTTCGATGAGATCGACTAGTTCCACGAGCTTCTCTCGGCGCCGCTTCGGCAATCGATCCTCAGGTGGGATCGGAAATTTTTCGAGGTACTGCCCGAAGAACCTCAGGTACGCAGCGCCCGTTCCTTCGAGTGCCGCACAAGTTCGGATGAAGAAAAAGAACGCCACGCGCGAGTTAAGGATGGCAAGAAGTCGGGCATCGTCACTTGGAATGAAATAAACCGTATTCGCGCCGAACAATCCCGAATCGTCCCGAGCAAATCGGCATGTCGTCGCAATGTCCGGAAAGACAATCTTGGGGCCTTCGAGTAGTTTCTTGTAGGCGAACTGCGGCTGTTGCAATTCGTACCATTCCTGTGTCGTCGCCCGTCGCTCCAGCCGTTTCTTGAATGGCTTGAGATGGTCGAGAACCGCCGGATAGCGCCGCATGTCGACGCCGTGATGCGTATAGATCAAGAAGGCATTTTGCGACGTAACAGAGAATCGTCGGATATTTCGTCCCTGAAGAAACGGCTGAATGATTGCTTTTGCGGCTGCATTACGTGCCACGATTCGCTTTCGCTGCTCACTTGTGATGACGAATGCCTCCGTCAGCCCGGACACAATGCCCCTGCATACCTTGCCGCCGACAACGTCGAAGAGCGATTTCCCCGAGGCGAGAAGTTTCGCAACAAGCGCATCGTGGTCGCTTCGATTCAGACTCCAATCGCCGGCTGCCAGCCGCTTTCCGGACATTTCCTGCGCGACAGACTCCGACGCCTCGTCGAGTGTCTTGCCCCCGCTTTCGACTCCTTTGAATTCCTCAAGAGACATCGGGGGAGCGTAGATTACTGGGCCCGGGTTTCCTTCCTTCGTCGTAACGAGGACGATCGTCCGCACCGTTGCACCGCGAAAGACAGGAAGCCCTGCCAGGTCGATAATGCGATCCACCCTCGCTGACGTGGAAATGATATGGCGAATCTTCTCGCCATACTTTGCCCGCAGGAACTTGTTCGAGACGATGATGCCGACGGTCCCGCCCGCGCGCAACAGGTCGTGCTCGCGCTCCAGGAAGTACACGTACATATCGCATCGTTCGGCGTGGCTTTTGTAGTGTTGACGGAGGTACGACTTCAAGTCCTTGAAGGTTTCCATCCGCACATACGGCGGATTCCCAATCACCGCATCGAACCCGCCGTCCTTCCCACGAAAAACTTCAGCGAATTCCGCTTTCCAATCGAAGGCGTTGATCCGATACCGCTCGTCCTCGTCGAACAGGCTCAATTGGTGGCCGTTGTAGAAGTCTGGGCCGATCAGCGAGTTGCCGCACTTGATGTTTCCTCCCAAATCGGGCAAGGCCCGCTCGTGTAGCAATCGGCGTTGCCGTTCGAGTGTTTCGCGGTTTTCGCCTTCCAATACCTTCAACAACAGCGACAGCTTGGTGACTTCAACGGCCTGCGCGTCGATATCCACGCCGTAAATGTTGTTCAGCAGGATCCGCTTCTTCTCCGCCGTCGTCAGTCGCCACTGTCCCCCTGCGCCGTGATAGATTTCCTTGGCATGCTTCGCGGTGCCGGCATTCACGTACCAGTCGCGATGCCAATCCAGCAGAAACGTATAGGCGCCCAACAAGAATGACCCCGAACCGCAGGCGGGGTCGACGACCCGCAGCTTGCTTACTTGCTTGGGTGATTTTCCCTCGATCAGCTTGCCCACGGTGTGCTTGACGATGTAGTCGACGATGTAGGCGGGCGTGTAGTAGACGCCGCCGGCCTTCTTGACCTCCGGCTTGTCCTCGACGACCGCGCGATGGCCCGCCGTGAGCCGGATCACTTTTCCGAGAAACTGCTCGTACACCTGCCCGAGTATCTCGGCCGGCAGCACCGAGAACTCGTAGGGGCTGTCGGGATAGTAGAGGCTGCCGATGATCTCCTTGAGCGGCCGGTCGTCGAGCTTCAGCCGCTGCGTGAGCTCGTCGGGCGGCTCGTTGCGGTCCGGCTCGGGCTGGAAATGAAACAGGCCCGAGTTGTAGCGCTCGTCGGCCCGGTCGAACAACTCGCACAACCGCTTGTAAGTGGCCTCGCCGTTGAGCAACGCTTGCAGTTGGCCGTATTCCTCGACGGCCCGGTCCTCGCACATCCGTAGGAAGATCGTCCGATCGATCGTTCGCTCGACGGCGAAATTCATTTCGCGCGATTGGATCTCGGGATTTCGCAAGGCGAAGTTGCGGGCCAACTCTTCGCGCCACGACTCGATGTCGTTCAGAAACGCAACGTCGACTTCGGCCGTGCCGCGCTTGAGCCGCGTGGATTCGGCAAAGCGGTCGAATGAGCCGCGCAAGACCGCTTCGCGGGAGAAGATCGCGGCGATCTCGTCCCAGCGCTCGACGTAGTCGGTGTACTTGACGTACAGAATGCGGCCGACGGAAGCCTTGTCGTTCTTGTCGGGCTTGATCCGGCAATCGTAAACGGCAAGCTCCTCGAAGTCGGTCAGGACCGACAAGGCCAGCTTGGCGCTCCAGGCGTACCGACGAAGCTGAAAGGCCGGGCTTACGTCGTCGCGGACGTTGATGGCCGGTTTCTTCGCTTCGAGGAAGAAAATCCGCCGGCCGCCGACGCGAAAGCAATAGTCCGGTGCTTTCGTCGCGCCGCCCACGCGAATGGCGGCTTCGTGAATGACGTCCTTGTAGGCTTCGGCGTAGCCCTGCCGGTTGTGCATGTCCCAGCCGAGCGATTCGAACAGCGGGTTGATGAACTCTTGCCGAACCTGGGTTTCGTTGTATTGGCCCGAACGATACGCAGTCTCATTGTCTCGGAAGCGCTCAATGAGCTCGACGATCTGCGGCGGTGCCATGCGAAGCTACCCACTACGTTCTTGCCAGGGGACAATTTGCCGGCGTATTGTAGCGGCAGCGGGATATTCCTGCGATGCTTCGAGATCGGCCGATTGACGCGTATGATGGAACCTGTCAATCGGTGACTTTGTGTAGCCCCGCGAACGCATTCCATTCAACCTCCGCGAGCCCCCTCCATGCCCAGCATGTTCATCTACGAGACAGCACCCTTTCCCAGTTGTCATGCTTCGACGATTGTCGAAAGTCAGCCGGGCAAGTTGCTGGCGGCCTGGTTTGGCGGCAGCGACGAGGGCGAAAACGACGTCGCTATTTGGATGTCGCGCTGGGACGGCCGCTGGAGCGTGCCCGAGAAAGTGGCCGAGGAGAAAGGACGCCCTTGTTGGAATCCCGTGTTGTTTCGCGAGCGGGCCGGCGAAGTGCAGCTTTACTACAAGGCTGGCCCCAATCCAGAGAATTGGTCCGGCTTCTATCGCCGCAGCAGCGATCACGGCGCCACGTTCGGCGAGAGCTACATCATGCCCGCGGGTCTATTGGGGCCGATCAAAAACAAGCCCGTGCAACTTGCCGACGGAACGATTCTCTCACCCAGCTCGGTCGAATCGTATCGGACGTGGGCTTGTTGGGTCGAACGCAGCACGGATCGCGGTCGCACTTGGACCAAGCAGGGGCCCATCCATCATCCCGAGCAGCCCTTGGGCGTGATTCAGCCGACGATCCTGCGGCGGGCCGATGGCTCGCTGCTGATGCTCATGCGGGCCACGCGAAAGATCGGACAGATATGCGCGGCCACGAGCAGCGACGCAGGCATCACTTGGAGTGCGGCCAAGCCGATCGACGCGCTGCCCAATCCCGATTCGGGCATCGACGCCGTCACGCTCGCCGATGGCCGGCATCTGCTCGTACACAATCCCACGCATCGAGGCCGCACGCCGCTAGTAATTTCCGCCAGCGCCGACGATGGCAAGACTTGGAAGTCAGCCAAGACGCTCGAGGATCAGCCGGGCGAGTATTCGTATCCGGCGATCATCCAGGCGTCGGATGGTTCAGTTCACGTCGCTTACACGTGGAAGCGGACGAAGATTCGCTACCACTCGTTTGCGGTCAAGGAATTGACGGGCTGACGTTGCGTTCCACGCCCTTCGCTGCGCTCAGAGCGTGCCACCCATCCTTTGCGACGTGCCACCGAGCCTTTACGAGGTGAGCCCGGCCGAGCGGTCGCGCAGCAACTGCAAATGCGGTTCGTCGAGAATCTGAAATGGCGTGGCCAGATCCTGCCAGCGCTCGCCGCGCTGTAGGATCGACGCTTCAGTGACCGGACCCAGCGTCCGGCGAGCCAGCTTCAAGTAGGTCACCTGGGCGGGATTGAGGCCCATGATCCGCGCGCACGTGGCGTCGACCGCCGTGAGATTGGTTCCAATCGCCAGCAGCCCGAGCGGCTTGGGGCTGCCCATGATGGGTCCGTCCCCTTCCATGCACAAAATGCCGTCGACCACGGCTACGGTCTTGGGCAACGAGGCGTTGATATCGAACACGGTCTGGGGGATGCCGGCATGGTGCAGCACGTTTTTCGGCCAGCCGTATTTGATGCCCGGCAGCGTGCCGTACAGATTCTTCATCGACGCGGTCAGCCCGACCCAATGGTGGGTCTTGAGCTTAGGCATGGAGACGACGAGATCGGCCTCGGCGATCGCCTGCGGGAAGTAAAAGCCAGCGAGCTTCGACGCACGGCCCCGGTTTTTGACCCAAGCGACGTCCTGGTAATTGAGGTCGGCAAACGGCAATCCGGCCGAGTCGAGCGCATCGGCCAGGCCCGACACGACCAGCGCCATCTCGGTGTCGCGCACGTGGCCCGGCGCTTCACCGACCGTGACGAGCGCGTCCCAGCGGCGAAACACTTCGGCCGTGGCCACGACGACCGCGGGATGCGTCGTCATGTGCGGCGCGGCGAGCGACGGCTCGACGAGGTTCGGCTTCAACAGCACTCGCTTCGAGCGCACCAAAGCCGGGTCAAATCCCGTGGCCAGTAGTCCGTCACGAATCGTTTGCTCGAGCGAACCATCGTAGGACTGGTTTCCGGCCAGAAACACCGGCGCTTCGCCTTCGAGAACGCGTCGCACGTACGGTAAAGCAAACACGCCAGCGGCGGCGACGCCAGCACCGATCAAGAGCGTGCGGCGATCGAACTTGCCGGCGGTGCGAGACGGGCACAGCGTTTGAGCGCCGGGCGATTGCGCGTCGCCAGCGCGGGCCTTTGGGCAGAGCGCGTCGGAATGCTGCAACTTGGCCGCCGGCGGGTCGAGATCGATGGCGTGCGAATGGTTCATGGGGCTGGCAACCGTTAATTTTGCACGGGCCGGATAAGGATTCTGAGATCGGAGTTTTCCCTAGCCCAGGCATTCATGCCTGGGTTTTCGTTGTCTCCTAAAACACCGTTGTCCGCCCGCTTCAGCGGGCCGAACCCTCCACCGACGACATTCCGCCCTGAAGGGCGTGTACGACGAGATCATTCGTGTCTGATTTCCCAGGCATGAATGCCTGGGCTAGGGAAAAGAGGGCGTGCCATTGATATTCCACGAGTTGCCTTTCACGCGTATTTGGATTGTCCGGGCGAAGCCCGCCCTCGGTCCGTTGAAGTCCGCGAGACGCCCGCCCCCCAAGTCGAGGATTTACGCGTTAGCGCGATCAAGGGACATGCTTCGCCCAGCGCGGCGAGGGCCAACAACGCCCTGCGCGGCGGTGATGCTCCGCGACGCAAGGTTTGCTCGGCGGCGGTCGACAGCCGCGCGTCGAGGTCCGAAGGCGTGCGACCGTGCGCGGCCAAGCCAAGCACTGCGTAGGCGAGCGACGCCGCCGTGGTTCGAGGCGAAAGATTGACTTCAAGATATTCGAGCGACCGCTCGACCCGGCCGGACGGATCGCGTTCGCCGGCCAGGGCGATCATCGCCAAACCCGTTGGCTCCAGGTGCGGTACGAGGTCTTGGCCGAGCACGCTGGTATTGCCGTAGTTGCAGCCCCCTTGCGAGAGCAGCCGGTTCAGCAACAGCACCACGGCTTCTCGCGCACGAGGATGATCGCAATGGCCCGTGGACCGCAGGGCCAGCAGATTCGTCGCGGTTGGCTCGATCCAGGAGTGCGTTCCTTCAACCCAGGGCCAGCCCCGAAGCGTCGTGTCGTGCCCCGTGCATTCGGCCTGGGGCAGCGTGTGGCCCTCGTGGGTGAGGATCCACTCGACCGCGCGTTGCACGTTGGCAGCGTAGCGGCCAGGTTCGACTGTCGCGGAGCTTGTCGGGCGATCCGCGGCGGTCCAAGCGAGCACCGCGAGCCCGGTGGGCCAGGTCGGCTCGTTCTGGCTGGCGGTGACGCCCACGCTGCCGTCGTCGTTCTGATGCTCTACGAGCCAGCGGCACGCGGCATGGCTGGCAGCGGTGCGGCCGTGGCCCGCAAGCGCCAAGGCGGCCAACGCCGTCGGTTCGCTGGCGACCTCAGCACCGGACTGGTAACACCAGCCGTCCGCGGTGGTCAGCATATCAAGCGTGTCGTTGAGCCAGGTCATACAACTGCTACGATCCGCGCGAATGGTTACCCAGCCCGGGCGGCGCCCGGCCAACCCAAACGGATGGTTCTTTGTGCAATGGTTGTTCTTACGTTGATTGCTGCTTTTCCCTAGCCCAGGCATTCATGCCTGGGTTTTCGATGCCCCTCTCCAGTAGTCGTCCGCCCGCTTCAGCGGGCCGAGCCCCCACGCCGAGGTCATTCCGCCCTAAAAGGGCGTGTAAAACGAGATCATTCGCGGCTGTTTCCCCAGGCATGAATGCCTGGGCTAGGGAAAAATCGGATGTCAAAAATCCGCGCAGCGCACATGGATATTCAACGTTTGTAGTACAAAGCACCGCTGAACGAATCGGGTGCGCATACGATCTCCCGACAACACTACGGCGCGGATCGTCGTGCGCACCGATGATGGAAGTGGCGTAGGCCGCCACACGGGCAAGTCGTGCAATCGTGGGAGAATTCCGCGTGTGCATCCGGCGCTCCCTCCGTCATTCCCGCCTGCGCGGGAATGACGTGGTGTGGCCCCTTGGGGGTGTGTTGAAAGCACCAGTCAGTGTTTCGCGAGTGCCAGTCAGAGTTTCGCGAGTGATGGTCGCTTGCTCGTCCGATCCGCGACAGCGCACGATTTCAGCGATTCTGACGATCGCGCGCAGCGAGGTGCGCTGCACGTGCCGCATGTGCGGGGGTTAGTGGCGTAAAAGAGTCGCCAATCCTTAGAAGAACCCCAGAATTATTAAACTTCGCGGTTTGACACGCCACGAAGTTGACCTAGGGTTTCAGTACCGCGACAGGTGCGACAGCGCGTGCCGCGGTGAGGACGGTTTTGCGACCGGTCTCGCGTCCCTTCTTTCGGAATTCGTCCGACAAGCAACAGTTCTGTTTTTCGATTGCAGGGCCGCGCAGTGTTGAGGCCTGCCGCCTCTCGATCCCCGTTCAAGCAAACCAGTCGCATGGCTGCGATGCAGGACCAAGGGCCGCCGCAGTTGGCTCGGCCAGAAGCCTGGATGCCAAACGGATGCTGGAGATCGAGAGTCGGTCGTTTAAGGTACCTGGCTTTCTAGGGAGTGCGACGCAGGCCGTCGCCGGTTTCACCGCCGGCGACGCACTCCCGGAGGCCGCGAGAAGTTTTTTTCACCGGTTAGTCCTGGATCCAGGCCACACCATATCGAACGGCCGAGGGCTACCACAGGGAATAATGGAGGATGCTATGAAGAATCTGGCTTTGAAAGTGCAACGTTTCCTTACCTCGGAAGACGGGCCCACGGCAGTCGAGTACGCCGTGATGCTGGCGCTGATTGTCATCGTCTGCTTGGCGGCGATTACGTCCATCGGCACTAACGCCAATACGACGTTCCAAGGCGTTGCGACGGCTATTGGCTCGTAACCGCCCGCGGAAAACTTGAACCGGCGGTCATGGACCCAGACTGCCGCGGCGATCATGCCTAAATTTCCCTCGGGGTTCGCGGAGCGAGCCCCGAGGGTGTTTTTTGAGATATGGTTTCAATGGCGGGACTACGATTTGTTCACGGGCCGTGAGAACCGAAAGGATCGATCGAAGAGCAACTTCCCTGCTTTCTTACCCCTCACCCTGCCCTCTCCCGCAAGGGGTGAGGTGTTGGAGGAGGAAGTTATTCTTCGATCGATCCAGGAAAAGGAACACGAACAAATGTACCCGGTGATACCCATCGACACGGCGGTTTGCGCGACGCAGTTCGTGGCGGCCGTGTTTACGATCGTCACGGCCTTGGTGGGCCTGTTGTTCACCACCCGCGGCTGATCCACCGGCAAACGAAGCGCTCACCCAGCGCCGTGCCACCCTCGCACCCAAGGGGAGACCAACGATCGTGGACATCGAAAATCTGACGCACGCACTGCTTCGCAACTGGCCGGTGTGGGTCGTCACCATCACGCTCATCGTCGCCGCGGCCATCGACGGTTGGAAGCTGAAGGTTCCTAACTGGATCACGTTTCCGATGATCCTCTCGGGCTGGGTCTACAGCGCTTGGCTGAGCGAATTCCCCGGCTGGGAAGGCTTTCTGTGGAGCCTGGCGGGCACGGCCGTCGGCCTGGGCCTGCTGCTGCCGCTGTATGCGATTGGCGGCATGGGCGCGGGCGACGTCAAGTTGCTGGCGGGCGTCGGCGCCTGGGTTTGGGCAACCAACACGGTTTACGCATTCGTCGTCACGACGATCGTGGGCGGCATCATTGCCATCATCATGGTGCTGGCACGGGGGGCCTGGAAGAAGCATCGCGATCAGTTCCGGATGATCTTTGGCGAGATCGCCACGATCCGCGATCCCAACACACTTTCGGCCCTCGCGGCCGAGCGCAAAAGTTCAATGTTCCTATTGCCTTACGGCATTCCGATTGCGATCGGAACGATCTTGTACTTCGCTTGGGAGGGGATGCTGCTATGAACGACACCAGCGTGCTCGATAGCGTGGATGGCCAGGGCGCCAATGGCTCGGAAACTCCGCCCGCGGTCGTGAACCGGCGGCGTGGACTTTTCAAATTGGAGAGAATCTGCCGGTTATGCCGAAGAAATCGACGAGGGGCCGCTGTCGTTGAGTTTGCCATCGTTGCGCCGGTCTTCTTTGGCTTCACGCTGGGAATGATCGAAGTCGGCCGCGCCGTCATGGTCCAACAAATCATTACAAACGCATCGCGCGAAGGAGCACGTAAGGGAGTTCTCGACGACCAGACCACGTCGGGCATCCAGACTTTCGTCACGACGTACCTGAGCAACGCGTCGATTGGCGGCAGTCCGACGGTCACCGTCAACCCATCCTTGCCCACGGCAACCGGTTATAACGGACCTGTCACTGTTACGGTCTCAGTTCCTTTCAGTCAAGTAAATTGGGGACCAACGCCAATCTTTCTCAATGGTGCGACACTGACAGCAAGCACGGTGATGAGACGAGAAGGCGTGCAGTAATCTTCGAGCAAATGCCTCGCAGGCCGCCAAGAGTCCAACCGCTTCGACCGAGAGGAACTTATGCGTCCCAAATCCTTAATCCTGCTCATCCTGGCCCTCGGTTGCGGCTTGGTCGCCGCGATCGGCATCAACCAGGTCATGGCCAATCGGGCCTCGCAAAACAACGCCCAGGCCGGCGAAACCACGCCGATCTTCGTCGCGCTGACCGACATCGGGATGGGTGACCCGCTCACACCCGAGGTCCTCAAGCTCGAAGAGTGGCCCAAGGGCAAGGTTCCTCCCGGCGCGCTGGAGCGGCTCGAAGAGATCGAAGGTCGCCGGACCAAGACCCGCTTCTACGTCGGCGAACCCATCATCGAAGCCAAGCTCTTCGGCCAGGGCGATGCCGGAGGCGCCGCCACCGATTTGATTCCCAAGGGCTTTCGCGTCGTCAGCGTCAAGGTCGACACCAACAGCGGCAGCGGCTTGATCCTGCCGGGCGACCGCGTTGACGTGCTCGTGCATTTGCAAGAGCAGCCTGGCCGCCAGATCGACAGTTCGGGCACGAAGACGTTCCTGCAGAACATCAAGGTGTTTGCCGTCAACGACGTGTTTGCTCGCGAGGGCGGCGACGAGCAGTCTATCACCGCCAAGACCATCTCGCTGTTGGTTACGCCGCAACAGGCGAATTTGGTGACGATGGCCAACGAGATGGGTAAGATCCGTTTGGTCATGCGGAGCCCCGGAGACGAGTCCATCGAAGAGACCGAGGGCGTGACGCCCAGCGACATCTTCCGCAGTCAAACGAAGGGTACGCAAACGGCCTCGGCAAGCGGCGGTGGCATGCCCAATGGCGCCGACCTGTTGAAGCTGCTCAGCAAACCGCCCGTCGCGGCGCCCGCGCCGCCGCAGCCGGTCGCCGCCGCCCCCGTGGCAGCGGTCGCACCGCCGTGGAAGATGATTCTGATTGAAGGCAACGGGGTCCGCGAGGTGGAATTCACCGCTGCGGGTCAGCCGACCTCCTACCAACAAGATTCAACGAGCACTGGTTCGTCCACCGGACCAGCGCAATCGCCAGCGGACAATGTGCCCAGCTTGGGCACTCCAGCCGATCCTCCCGCTGCCGGAGAACCAACACCCGACGAGGGGCCAACCACCACGTTGCATTTGGAATAGTCCGCGGCGACGGCCAGTACCCGCGGAAGAGTGAGCCCGAGCGACCCCCTACTCGGCAAGATGTCGGTCAGCCACCGGACGGCGCCGACCACGGATGAACCAACTGACCTACGGAATCTGCAAGGAAGTTCAAGGATGTATAAGCTAATTCTCGCGCGCAGCGTCTCTCCGCGCCCTACGATCTCAATGCTTGCCGCCTGGGCCGGTTTCTGCGCCCTGGTGACGGCGACACACCCCGTTGCCGGACAGCAGACGGCTTCGCAGCCGATCATGCACAAGGTGCAGGGCGCCAACGAGCGCCTGGAGATGGTCGTCAACTCGAGTCGCATCTTGACGATGGACTCGAAGATGGCCAAAGCCCAGGTGAACAATCCCGATATCCTCGGCCTGACGCCGTTGTCGGCCAGCGAGGTGCAGGTCTTCGCCAAAAAGGCGGGCGTCACCCAGGTGAACCTGTGGGACGACAAGGACACGATTCACGCCGTGGACGTGATCGTCTTTGCCGACGGGCGCGAGCTGGCGATGATTCTCAAGTCCGAGTTTCCCACGACTAGCTTGAATGTTCGCCCGCTAGCCAACAGCGTGATCATCTCGGGCCACGTGGACGACCCGGCCCAGATCAGCCGTATTATGGAGATCGCCGCCGACTACTACCCCAAGGTGATCAACAACATCACCGTCGCCGGCGTGCAGCAAGTGGTGCTGAAAACGAAGGTCTTAGAAGTCTCGCGTACCAAGCTGCGCGACTTGGGGGTCGATTTCGCGGCCATTTCGGGCAGTAGCTTTTTTCAATCGAGCGTTAGCGGCATCCTCAGCGGGGTAGCAACCTCTACGACCGGCCTCACGACCAACGGGGCCGATTCGATCGCGTTCGGCGTGGTGAACGGCTCGGACGCGTTCTTCGGATTCATCGAGGCCCTGCGCCGCGAGCGGATCGCCACGATCATGGCCGAGCCCGACCTGGCGGCCTACAGCGGCCGGCCCGCCAGCTTCCTCTCCGGCGGCGAGTTCCCCATCATCGTGCCGCAAAGCCTGGGCACCGTCAGCATCCAATACAAATCGTTCGGCACGCAGATCGACTTCGTGCCCATCGTGCTCGGCAACGGCGCGATTCGTCTGGAGATCAAGCCCGAGGTCAGTGAGATCGATGAAACGCGGGGCGTCATCGTTCAGGGTCTGAACGTCCCGGCACTCCGCGTCCGCAAGGCGAATACGGGCGTCGAGATGCGGGCCGGTCAGACGCTGGCGTTGGCCGGTTTGGTGTTTAAGCGCCGCACAGCCGAAAAGCGGGAGGTTCCCTGGGTCGGCGAGCTGCCCTGGGTTGGAGCGCTATTCCGACGCAATCACGAAGAGATCGAAGAGGTCGAACTGTTGATCCTGGTTACGCCGCAATTCGTCGAGGCGGTCGACGCCTGCGACTTCCCCGCGGGTGGACCCGGCTTGAACACCAGCAGCCCCGACGACATTCAGTTCTACTTGAAGGGACACATCGAAGTGCCGCGCTGCCCGGAAGACGATCGTTGCGCCCCCTCGCGATCGCCGGGAACGGCTGACTTCGACGCGAACCGCTACCAGGGCCCTCCGGGGGTGGACTACGGGCACGACGAGGTGATCGAAAGCGAAGGTGAGACCGTTACCCCGCTGCCCGAGGCCCGCAAGAAGGGCAAACTGCTCGACGGCGGCGCGGGGCCGCGGATGCTCAAGAACGCCCCGCCGGCCACCTCGCCGGCGGTCAAGCGCGATCGCCAACAAGTGGCGCATACCAATCCGGCCACGCCGGACGTGCGAGTTCTGCCGAAGACGCCGTCTAAATCGGCCAGCTACAACCAGTCCCCGAGGAATAACTCCAACCGGCCTGTCGCGCCGCGCAACTCCGTCGGCCGAACGGCCGCGGGAAGTTCACCTGGGCTCATCGGACCCATCGGTTATGACGTAAAAGAATAGGTGCGGACAGTCGTCATTGCACGGTGCGGAGGGCCGCGAAGGCGCGGCCCTCCTGGCTCCAGGTTTAGCAGCTTGAAGGCGTAGGCAATCATGGGTAATGTGCTCCGCTTGGCGCTGGTTGATCCCGGCGACGCAACGCGCGAGAGTATCAAGACCACGCTGCTGGGCCTCGATATGGTCTGGCTCGAGGCCGAATGCTCGCGTTATGAGTTCTTCACCGATGTCGTCGCGCAGACGCATCCCGACATTGGACTCGTCGCGCTGGATCACGACCCGGACAAGGCTTTGCAACTGGTAAGCAAGTTGAACCAGTCGGCGCCCGACTGCGCCGTGCTGGTTGTCAGTGCGTCGTCCGACGGAAATCTCATCCTGCGGGCCATGCGCGCTGGCGCCAAGGAGTTTCTCACCAGCCCCGTGCGAATCGAGGACTTGCTCGACGCCTTGGGGCGGATCGCCGACCGCCGCTTCGGTCGCGGCGAATCGCGCAGCCGCGGCAGCACGATCGTCGCCGTCGCGGGCGCCACCGGCGGTGTCGGAACGACCAGCATCGCGGTGAATCTCGGTTGCGCGCTGGCGCGGAACGACAAGAACTCCGTGGCCTTGGTCGACCTCGACCTGTGCCTGGGCGATGCCGACGTGTTTCTCGATTCGATCCCCGACTATACGCTGGTCGACGTCGCGCAGAATGTCACGCGGCTCGACTTTACCCTGCTCAAGCGCTCGTTGACCAAGCACTCGTCGGGCTTGTTCCTGCTGCCCCGCCCGGTGCAGATGGAAGACATGGCCCTGATCACGCCCGACGACTTGCAACGCGTGATCGGATTGCTCAAGGCGACGTTCACGCATTTGGTGCTCGACTTATCCAAGAGTTACACGCCCTTGGACCAGGTCGCGCTGCAAATGGCCGATGAAGTGTTGCTGGTCACCCAGCTCGATCTGCCGTGCCTTCGCAATGTCGTGCGGCTGCTGATGTCGTTGGGCGCCATCACGGGTATGGCCGACAAAGTGAAAGTTGTCGTCAATCGAGTCGGGCTGGAGAACGGGCAGATCAGCTTGAAGAAGGCCCAAGAGACGATCGGCCGGGAGATTTACTGGCAACTGCCCAACGACTATCGCACGATGGTCGAGGTCCGCAACAACGGCGTGCCGCTGGTGGAGCAGGCGCCCAAGGCCGCGATCACACAGGCCATCGTCAATCTTTCCGAAGCCCTGTGCGGCGCGGACAAGGCCGAGGAAGCCCTGAGCGACTCGACGAAGAGCTCGCTCTCGAGACTGCTGAATTTGTGGCCCGGGAAGTCCAAGGCGACGCCGATCAAGTAGTACGCGACGTTGCCCGTCGATATAAGCCGTCGCGCGAAGCGCCCCGCAAGCGAGGCGGCTAATAGCTCAGCCCGTTCCGGGGCAACGCACCGGCCGGCTTACGCCGACCGCTCGCCAATGCGGCCGAGCGCACGCCATGGCAGCCGGCCGGCTGTTTGTCGTCGCTAGTCGTTAGCATCGCTACGACTGCCACACTCCTCACGGCGGTAGTTTCCCGGCGGGCCGCGCTGCTCGCCATGCCGCGGGAATATCGGGGTGGCTGGCGACTCGGGCGGGAATTCCGACCGTGCCGTCAACGTAAGCTATGTTTCTCTGGGTAATTTGGCAGGCTAGTTTTCTGGCGGTGCACGACCTTCGCACCAGCCCTGCAACGCCCACCCCCTCCGGCGACGTGACGACAACCGTGTGACCTTCGGACGATTGGAATTCGGTCCATGAGCAAGACTCCCGCAACAAAATCCCCCGCGACAGCTGGCCGCCAAAACGACCGCACCGACGGCGTCGAGTACGAAGAGCTCAAGCGTCGCATTCACGGCAAGCTCGTCGACAAGCTCGACCTGACGCGCGTCGGCGACCTGGAAGGCGACGTGCTGCGCCGCGAGATTCGCCTTGTCGTCGAGCACCTTTGCGACACCGAGGACACGCTCCTCAACCGCAACGAACGCGAGCGCCTGGTCGACGAGGTGCTGGACGAGACGTTCGGTCTCGGACCGCTCGAGTTTCTGCTCAAAGACTCAACGATCAGCGACATTCTGATCAACGGTCCAAAGCACGTGTACGTCGAGCGCAAAGGCAAGATGGAGAAGACCACGGTCAGTTTCCGCGACAACGCCCACTTGATGCAGATCATCGATCGGATCGTCTCGAAGGTCGGGCGGCGCGTGGACGAAGTCTGCCCGATGGTCGACGCCCGACTTACCGACGGCTCTCGCGTGAACGCGATCATTCCTCCGCTCGCCCTGGACGGCCCGGCGGTCTCGATTCGTCGTTTCGGCGCCAATCCGTTGAAGCTTGAAGACTTGCTCAACTACAAGGCCTTCACGCCCGAAATGGTCATGCTTCTGGAAGGGGCGATCAAAGCGCGGTTGAACATCGTCATCTCCGGCGGCACGGGCTCGGGCAAGACGACGCTATTGAACACGCTTTCGAGCTTTATCTCCAACCAGGACCGCATCGTCACGATCGAGGACGCGGCCGAATTGCAGCTTCAGCAAGAGCACGTCGTCCGGCTCGAAACGCGACCTCCGAATATCGAAGGCAAGGGCGCCATCACGGCGACCGACCTGGTGCGCAACTGTTTGCGTATGCGGCCCGAACGAATCATCATCGGCGAGTGCCGCGGCGCCGAAACTCTGGACATGTTGCAGGCCATGAACACGGGCCACGAAGGATCGCTCACCACGATCCACGCCAACTCGCCCCGCGACGGCATCGCCCGTATCGAAACGATGATCACGATGGCCGGCTTCGAGCTTCCCTTGAAGGCCATGCGGCAACAGATCGCCAGTGCGATCGACTTGATTATTCAAGCCAACCGATTGCAAGGCGGTGCCCGCAAGATCACGCATATCACCGAGATCCTGGGCATGGAGCAGGACACGATCGTCATGCAGGATATCTATCATTACGCGCAGGACGGGATCGACGAGAACGGCCGTGCCCGCGGCCGCTTCATGTCAACCGGCATTCGGCCGACGTTCATGGATCGGCTGGAATCGGCCGGCGTGCGGTTGCCAGCCAGTGCGTTCCGTCAGCGTGTGATGCTCGAGGATTGAGCGAGAAAGAGTGAGGAGTGAAGGGTGAGGGGTGCTAGAAGTCCGCACCAGTGACACAAAGCCTATACGAGCGTTCCAGCGCGTCTATCTCTCTGACAGGCGACCAGCTATGAGTCCACTTTTGATCACGATCGCCGCGTTCGTTGGAGTCGCGGCTCTGGTGGGCGGCGTGTCGATGCTGCTCCGTGACGGGTCGAACAAGCAAGTCGAAGACCGTTTGAACGTGCTGACCGGTTCGGGGCCGTCCGCGTCGGGCAAAGAGAGCTTGCTGAAGAGCGGCGTGCTGACCGATTCATTGAATGCGGCGCCGACGTTCATCGAGGCCATGCTCACGCGATTCGGCCGCATGCGCTTGCTATTCGAGCAAGCCGACACGAAGCTGACTCCCGCTCGATTTCTGATCATATCCGCCGTGCTGGGCGTGCTGGGGGCGTTTGCAACGGTGCTCAGCGGTTTTACTCCCGTCGCCGCGCCGCTGGGAGCGGCGATCATGGCCGCGATGCCGCTCTTGTGGCTCATGTGGCGGCGGAAGAAACGGCTCAAGTCGTTCGCCGTCCAATTGCCCGATGCATTGGAGTTAATTTCCCGTGCGTTGCGGGCCGGCCACAGCCTTTCGTCGGGTTTCAACCTGGTGCGCGAAGAGATGCCGGTGCCGATCTGCCAGGAGTTCGGTCGCGTGTTCGAGGAGCAGAACCTTGGCGTGTCGATGGACGACTCGCTGAACTCGCTTACC